>Ga0335074_10002521_pt1 | contig 24995 bp, 27 predicted proteins | sample Lox_Sample_23_FD_206715 | JGI IMG/M metagenome (GOLD analysis project Ga0335074, IMG submission 206715) | Soil microbial communities from Loxahatchee National Wildlife Refuge, Florida, United States - Lox_Sample_2.3 | ecosystem: Environmental > Terrestrial > Soil > Wetlands | place: USA... | reverse complement strand
CGAGTGCGGCGCGGGCAAAACGTTCATGGCATTGGGAGTCGCACACGTGCTCAAGGCGCGGTTGATCCTGGTGATGTGCCCTTCGCATATCGCGAAGAAGTGGGCGCGCGAGGCGATTAAGACCATTCCTTTTGCGCGGACCTTCCTGATCGAAGACATGCGAAATGGCGGCGATCCCAAGCAGGCCCATGGGGTCTGCGAAGTTCGCCTGTGCAAGGGCAGGATCGTTTACGAAGGGATGCAATTGTCTCTTGCCGAACTCCGGGAGCTGGGACGAAACGGGTGGAGACAGCGCTGCCCGCACTGCTCGGTGTTCATCATTCCCAAGGACAAGGGCAAGTTGTCCTATTTCTGGCGGCACGCCTTCCTGACCGCAAAATGCGGCCCGGAACTTGGCGGCGTTATCAACCCGGATACAGGCTGCTCGATCGAAAATCCGGAAGGCGGGCGCCGCACGCGGATGGATTTCGACCAGTTGAAGATCAGTGAACAAATTGAGCGGGCGAAGGACGGAACGGCGCTGTTCTCGCCCCTGTGGCAGGCGGATGGCAAGAAGATCCAGAGGATGGCGCCGGTCGAGTTCATTGGGCGCTACATGAAAGGGTGGTTTGATCTGGCGATTGCCGACGAGCTGCACCAGTTGGCCGGTGATACGGCGCAAGGCAATGCCCTCGGCGTGCTGGCACGGGCCGGCCGGCGACTCCTCGCTCTCACGGGAACGCTGATGGGCGGCTATGCCGACGATCTCTTCAACGTCTTCTACCGCATGGAACCGCACATGATTGCGGGAGACGGTTTTGCGTATGGAGGTGAGGGAAGGCGGAGTTTTCAGGAGCAGTACGGGGTTCTCGAAACCATCGAGAAGATCCGCGAAGAAGATAATGCCTGCTCGCGCGCCTCGAAGAAGACTGTGCAGGTAGTCAGGAAGCCGGGCGCCTCACCTCTGCTGTTTGGCAAGTTCCTCATGTCGACGACCGCTTTTCTGGCGCTTGAAGATATCGCGGACAACCTGCCGCCGTACACGGAGAGCGTCCTCTCCTGTGAGATGAATAAAGAGCTTGCGGAGGCTTACGAGGAACTGGAAAAGGCGCTGCGCAATGCCATGGCGGAACATCGCGGCAACAAGAGCCTGATGAGTGTGCTTCTGAATACGCTCCTGCTTTATCCCGATCATCCCTACGATTTCGATGAAATCTGGGCTCGGGCGCTCGATCCGGCCACGAAGGAGTACTACAAGTTTCTCGTCGCGCGGCCGCGAGAACTGGGTCGAGAGGACCTGTATCCAAAGGAATCCTCGCTGATCGAGGACGTGCGGAATGAACTGAAACAGGGCCGCCGCTGTCAGGTCTATGCGACCTACACGGGCGAAAAAGACGTTAACGCAAGGCTGGAACATGTGTTGTCGGCCGCGGGATTGCGTGTTGCCGTCCTGCGCGCTTCAGTCCCGACGCAAAAGCGGGAAGAGTGGTACGACCGGCAGCTCGAGTCCGGCGTCGAGGTGGTCGTCTGCCATCCGAAGCTGGTGGAGACGGGCCTCGATCTGCTGGCGTTTCCGACGCTCTACTTCTACCAGACCGGCTATTCGCTCCATACACTCCGGCAGGCCAGTCGGCGGTCCTGGCGGATCGGGCAAAGGCACCCTGTACGGGTGAAGTTCCTCACCTACAAGGGGACCATGCAGGAGGTCTGCCTGCGGCTGATGGGCAAGAAGATGCTCGTGGCGCTGATGATGGAGGGCAAGTTCTCAGGCGAAGGCCTCCAGTCGCTCGATGCTGACGAGGATCTGATGTCCGCGATGGCGCGGGAGCTGGTCGAGAAGGCCGGGGTCGGCGAGAGTGCCGACCAGGTCTGGCGTCAGCTCGACAGGGAACGATCGAAGCAGATAGGGCCAACTCCACAGGAAATCGGAACGGGCGCAGAGGACGACGCGCTGCTTCCCATCGATGCGCCGGAACTTGGCCGCGAGCACAGTATCCATCTGGCTCAGCCGGTAAGAGAGAAGAGGCGGCCGGATGCGCCACCGTGGCCAGCCACGGCGACGACCGATCAGCCGATCCAGCTCGGCCTGTTCGGCTAAAGCAACAATCAACAAGTTTGAGAGGTGAACCGATGTGCGAGGAGCGCGCAAAGATTCGTTGTGTCCAGTGCGAACTGGTGCAGTGGGCGAATCATGCGAACTGCCGTCGCTGCGGCCAGGCCATGCCCGCGCCCATCGTGAACGTCGTTGAGCGCGTGGTGGAGAGAGTCGTATTTCAGCAGGACTCCCAATGCATTCAGAACCTCCAGGAAGCCTCGAAACTGATCTCCGCCACGGCGGCGAGACTGGAAGAATCCACCGCCCAGCAGAGACTGCCAGTGCGCCTGAATTCGCTCTCGACCGTCGAGACATTCCCAACGCTCGACGAGATGGAGCGAGCGATGATCCTGGCCGCGTACAGGAAGTCCAATCGAAGGCCGGTGGAGGCCGCGCGTCTGTTGGGCATTGGCAAGACGACCTTCTACCGCAAATTGAGAGAACTTAAGGACGCGGCATAATGGGCGCTTGTGAGAGACCAACCCTATTTCTCTTCAGCGCAGGTATCAATTACGCGTGCACGGCGGACTCCTCTAAAGTGTGGAGCTTCCGGCCAGAAAGGATTCAAATACAACCTCCGCGACCTTGCGCCCGCTTTCCGGGACCTCGATCGTAACGGCCAAAGAATCCCGCGATTCTCGAAGCGCGAAATTCAGGAAGGCGCAGCACTGGCGCTCGCGCTCGACCATCTCGCGTACCCTCTCGGTCGCGTCGGACGAGTAGATGAGTTCAAGGTGCAGACCATTCCGATGCTGCTCGCGAAGCGCATCGGCATTGAGCCGCGCAATCCATTCGAGGCGCGTCTGAAAGTCCGGCGACGAGAGCGTGCAGGAGATCGGATTGGGTTCAGGAGTTTCAGAGGGCATGTTCAAACTCTCCGGAGTTGCGTTAGGAAGAATCCAGCGTCTTGCCTAGGCAAACGGCCTGATATTGCCGGTCAGGAATGCTGGTTTAACTGAGCACCCAGTTGTGACGCGGTCTGGACAATCGTGCCGTTGAGAAGTTCCGGCACCGGAGCGACGGACGTCCATTTCGATACAGGTGGATAAGCTGCGATCACGTCCCACCAATGGCCATTCCTCGTGCAGCACGCCGGTCGACGGCCGTCCGCACCCATCTCAACGAGGCCGGCGATCAAATGATTCCTGTCCCAAAATTGCGTGACACGTGGATCAGATAGCCGGGCCATCACGTGGGTGCTGGGTCGGCCCCAGTCCGTCGGGAGCATGGGCTCCCAGACCGCGAAGATGCGGATTTTGCTTTCGGGGTGGCGCTTCAAAATGGCGTCGACACTGGAGCTTCCTTCGAGACAGACAGGGCAGGTCGGCGACATGAGGAGCACCACCCGTTCGACGCCGGCCGATCCATTGAAGTCCGCTTCGAACTGAGGCAGCGTCTGCGGAGTAATGGCCCGGAGATTCGGCTGCCCAGATGGAGTCTGATGCCCGACCGCAAAATAGCGAACGATCAGCAGACCCGCAACCACCATGATCGCGCTGACGACCCAGTATCTTTTTGCCATCTTTGTCCTCCTTTCAATCTAAGGCTGATGAGCGAGAAAGCTTGCCACCCATTGGGGGAAGAGAGCTACCACGAGCACGATCACCGCCGCGATCGCCCAGAGCGTTATTTCGGTACGGCTGCGGCGGCGACAGCTTCGCCCTCTGCGCAGGATCTGGATCAGGCCAACGGCAAGCAAAACGAGAGCGAGAACGAGGAATTCCGCCTGAAATCTGGTGAAAAAGGCGCTCAGGCCCAGCGCACCAGCTGCCGCGGCAAGGCCCCACGGCAGGCAGCAAGCAAGTGCTGCCAGCGCGCTTATCACGGCGGCGACGGGAGTCAGCGCAGATGTCGCTCGCAGTCCTTTCATCGATTGCCATCCTGTTTTCTAGCGGCTCGAACCGCGGTTTCCAACAGAGAGCGTGGCGGCACACCCTGGGGTTTGCCTTCCACAACGTAAGTTCTGCAGGCAAAGCCGATCCCGAAAAGATCGGACGGAAGGTTCTCAATGTCCCGGCCGTTCACTCTCACGGTGGGCGATCCGGGAAAGCCGTGCGCCTCTGCGTCTTCATGGCTCCGAATCAGAATTTGTCGCACTTCGGCGGGAATACCTTCCGCGTCCAGCACGCTGTGCACAAGGTCCGCTGTTGCGTCGTGACTTGGGCATCCGTCGAGGTACAGCAGTTCGAGGGTCATTTCTTCTTCCTCCCCTTCGTCTGAGAGATTTCGCTCAGTGCCGGACAATCTTCCGCTTTGCCCTCCTCCGCGTTGCGCAGATTCGCCTGGCAGCGGATCATCGTGCGCTGGAGTTCACGTTCCAGCTTGTGCAACGCGTCGATCTTCCCCCGGACAGAGGCGATTTTGTGCTCAAGCATCTTTTCCACCTGTCCGCAGTCGGGATGCCGTGAGTTCCTGAGAGCCACAAGATCGCGGATCTCCTGAAGCGAGAAGCCAAGATTCTGTGCGTTGCGGATGAAATCGAGGTCCGCAATATCCGATTTTGAGTAGAGGCGGAATCCACCAGTGGACCGAGTTGGCCGTTGCAGCAGCCGCTCCCGCTCGTAAAAGCGGATCGTGTCCGCACTCAGGCCGGTTTGGCTTGCCACATCGCCAATCTGGAGGAAGGCGCCCATACGATCCCTCTTCATGTGGAGCGTACACCCTGGAGTAGACTCCAGAGTCAAGTCCACCGCGAAACAAGATGCAGGCCAACACTTAGTTGTTGACCCTAATCTCCGCAGAACATAGACCTTCCGGGCGATTTTGCTGACCTCGCCCGAAGTACCGAGCGGGCCTTCGGCAACGTTTGACTGGATTTCCGATCGCGGCTACAACGCGGTGGAACGGCTATTGAAACGGCGACGGCAGCTCTTGGAGAGTCATCCAGAAGGGAGTTCAGAAATGCCGGACCTGGCAAGTACTATCCGGGAAGTGAATAGCAGTGGAGGAAGGCTGGGCGACGATTGTCAGATTCGCTCTGAAGCGACCTCTGACTCGGAGCCAACGACTTTCCCCGGCCCGCCGGCCGCCAACCGCCATCGTCTTCCCGACGAGCGTCCAGCGATTACTCATCACTTCGCGGTTGGAGGGCATGAAGGCTATCTGACGGTCGGTCTCTACCCCAACGGTCAGCCTGGCGAGATCTTCATCCGGATGGCCAAGGAGGGATCGACCATTGCCGGCCTGATGGAGTGCTTCGGGACGGTTGTATCAGTTAGCCTGCAGCATGGTGTGCCCTTGCGGGTGCTTTGCGACAAGCTGTCGCACACTCGCTTTGAACCTTCGGGCTGGACGGGAAGCGCGGAACTGGGTTACGCGAAGTCCATCATGGACTACCTATTCCGGTGGCTCGAACTCCGCTTTCTCTCCGGAACGCAACTGGCCCTATTTTCTGCCTCCGGCAATCACAACAGGCTTGCGGCTGATCCGGGGAAAGTCGTGCCGTTTTCGTCACATGGACCTGAAGCTGGCGATGCGCCTGCCTGCCGCTCCTGCGGCGCCCTGATGAGTCCAAATGGAAATTGCTATGTGTGCAGGAACTGCGGCGGGACGAGTGGCTGCTCCTGACGCGTGTTGGAGCGCTTCGTAATTGAAGCTGGCTCTTGTATGTCGTCCCGCCACAAATAGACTGGCCCTGGTGCAACGACACTATTTCTTGTCAGCTTTCTTTTGAGCCGCCCAGCGTTTCCTCTGCGCGGCGGCGATTCGCTCTCTGGCCTCGGCGCTGAGGTGGCGGCGTTTGCGTGGCTTTCCCTCGTTCGCACCGAATGCGAATGAAGTCGCCGCGTGTGTAAGATTGCCTTTGGTGCCTGTCAGCAGACTGCGCACCTGCTGCAGTCGGCTGATCTCGTCGTCGAGAGCTGCCACTATTTCGTTGATTCCCATCCCGGTCCTTTCAAAGTCAGTGGTTCCTGTCCATTGAATCAGATTTCAGGCATAAATCCCACGTCGACTCATTCTCGACAGCCAAGGAGAACTTATTCATGACTGGTCTCAAAGTTGAAGCCCTGCAGCGCGAATTCTTCTACAACGGATCTCGTATTCCGGATCCGGCTCCCAATCTTTCCGTCGAACAGGTGCGCGAGCTGCTGACGCCGACGTGGCCGGAAATTGCGACGGCGACGCTGAGCGGGCCGGAAGATACCGGCAGCGCGCTCCGCTACACGTTCAATCGTGCCATCGGATCGAAGGGATAGCCGTGCGCCGCCAGCAAAAGCGCGCAGAGGAACTGATCGCCGCGTTCCGGGCCAGGGCTGCTGCTCCTCCGAATCGGCAGAATCAGCTTCTGGTGAGGCACCTCCGATGCAAAGAATCTCTCGAACTCTCGGACGCCGTGACCAGCGCGCTCGGTCGCTATCACGCCGACAACGCGAGGGCGTTGCCGGCGCCCGCGGAAATCCTGCCACCCCTCCAGTAGAAACGCTCGCTCCGGCCTGCGCTGTGGCACTACCATCCCTCGACGGGCAGCCCGTCAACTACAGCCACGAGGTCAACGGCGAGATGCTCTTCGAGTTGTGCGCCGCTCTTGTGCGCATGGAGTTGGGGACACCACAACTGTGGAGCGAGTGCGGCGAAGACCCGCTTACCTTCGTCAAGTGCTCCATTGTGAATCGAATCGGCACAGGGACCATTGAACTGCTCGAACGCAACGTCGAATATCACCTCGAAGTCACGGATGTGGTGGGCGCCGACAGCGCCGGGTTGAGTACGGGACAGCTGGCGATCACCATCCATTGCAGCGGCTGCGGCTTTCTCAAAATTGGCCCCGCGTTACGGGCTCTCGAAGCGGAGGAGCAAGGTCTCGGTGCGGCCTTTTACTGGACGCTCCTTCGGTCGCTCTATCGGGTAATGCGGATCTACGACCACAGCGACGCGCAGGCTTATGAGGAGAACCTGATCGAATATGCCGAGGAGGACGACCCAGCCAATCGGAACCAGTATGAGTTTCCCGAGGTCGAGAAGGCTCTGCCCGAGTGCATCCGCGGGAGTCTGAAACACGAATCGGAACACTGGCGTTTGGACTACCGGCGATTGCTCTGGCGTCACCGTAATGGACGATTCCGGAAGTGGATTCAGCACGTCGAGGCAGTTGCCAAGCTCTCGAGGGTCAAAGCAAGATCGTCTGAACCGGCAGACTACGACGGGTACTATGATGGACCGCCGCTGCCGGCGCTGTTGATCGTCTTCGAGGACCATGACGCTGTCGCGGCCTGTTTCGACGAAGAGAGCCAGCACATGCTCGAAGGCTCGGCGGAACCAGCCATTTGTGCGGTCTTCACGCTCGACAATCCGAAAGAGTGCTCTGCAGCCATACGTGCCGCTGAGCGATTTGTGCTCGTGAACCGGGAGGTTTGTGAGCTGATCGAAGAGATTCATACGCTGGAGAAAAGCGATGAAGGTCGAGATTTCAATCGGGGAGATGCGTCGCTTCGAGCTGCGTGATGCGCTGCTCATCTACCGGGAGAACCGGCGTAGTTTTATCACCTGGCATACGGTGACGGCGCAGCAACAAGGTCCTCCATTGCTTGGGCCGGCCCAACCATTGACGGCCGCATTCGTGGAGGACCTCGCCGAATCGCTGTCCGGCGGGGTCGCGGCTGAGGTTCTTCCGGAGAATGTTCTCGCGAAGTCGGACCGCATGATCGCGTGGTGGACGCCGCGGCGTGTGCGGCGCATGTTCTTCGAGAACGCTGAAGGCAAGGGGCAGCAGCTCAATGGAAAGGTATTTCCGCAGCCCGCGCTGGTGTGGAGGGTAGCGCAGGGGGACCTGAAGATCCGTGCACTCTGCGATAACAGGCGGCCAAACGCCAAAGCGACGCTTGCCGTCGCTCCGTTCTGGAACCTCTCCGACGACGGCAGGGTGTGCCTGGGAACGATGCGCAGTCCTGACAGTGCTTCTGCGGCATCGATTGGAGCCTGGGAACAGGGATTCTATGAGAGCTCGTTCACCCATGCCAATGTCGGTCGACTCACGCGTCACGAAGGCGGTCACGACGCTCTGTGGGCCGAGCTTGGGGGCAAGCGGCAGCCATTTCCGATTGATGCGCTGATTCGGCTGCCGCAGACGCTCGCCGAATTCATTCAGGGGAGGTAGCGGCCAATACGCGTCGTCTGGGGGAGGCGAAACGCAGCCGATCGCCTTCTCGCTCGCTCAACATCAAAACACATGATCGGTCGAGACTCCGAAAACCCTAATCGCGGCTAAGGAACTTGAGCTGGGCTTTGATGCGCTCCAGCATCGCCTCGACCATGGGTATCTCGTCCCCGGGGAATCTGAAATGTGTTTTTCCTCGTCAGCAGTTCCTCGTAAATCGCGCGAGCCTTCTCGACCGCCGCCGAACGAGTCTCGGCCGGATCCCGCTTACTCACCGCGCCCAGTTGCGATGTAAGGCGGCAGATGTCTGCGACGTATTGATTCACCCGCTGTCGTGTTGAAGCGCTCATATGTGTCCGGGTGCCCGTGTGGGATGGTGAACATGGAGATGTATCGAAGCCCTTACGGGGTCCGTAGCCCCGATGACCGACGGACCCCGTCACAGCAGTCTGGGTTGTTGGAAGATGATGCCGGATTGATCGGAGACCGGATGTGAGCGATGTCACACAGCTGCCTGTGTGGCTTCCCTGGGCAATCGGCCTTGCCGGTTCCGGGCCGATCCCGGGCTCCGGTTTTCCGGCCGAGGTACTGATTATGCGTATTGAGCATCTTCTCCCGACCTGTCTGCCCGGTCGCCGGCCCCTGCGAATTCTCGTGGTGGGCGCCGGCGGCACCGGCAGCGCCATTGTGATGGGCTTGCCCTATCTCCACCAGGCCATGAGGGCATGGGGGCATATCTATGGCCTTGAAGTCACGCTCATAGATGGTGACACGGTCTCCGAAACCAACTGCGTTCGGCAGCCGTTCTCCTGGTCCGATGTGGGCCAGAACAAGGCTACCGTTCTCATCAATCGGATCAACCTGTTCTGGGGAACGAAGTGGAATGCCCACCCGGCCTGCTTCGATGAATCCACGCTTCGGTCGAATTGTGATCGAAATCCGGATCTTCTCATCGGGTGTGTGGACACGCGGGCCGCGCGCGGTGTCATCGAGCGCAGCGTGTGCAAGAAGTCGAGTTACGTGGCGTACTGGCTCGATCTTGGCAACAACGCGTCGAGCGGGCAGTTCGTTCTGGGTCAGCCGCCGAACGGGAGAAATCGCCGGAAGTCAGAACGATTACGGACGGTCAGCGAGCTCTATCCGGAGATTGCAGACGCGGCAGCCGGGGAAGACCCGTTGCCCACTTGCTCCGCCGTCGAGGCCCTCGAACGGCAGGAACCGTTCATCAATCAAACGCTCGCGGCGAGCGCCCTGGCCATGCTGGCGCGACTCTTCCGGTACGGCAGACTCTGCCATCATGGCGGATTCTTCAATGCCGGAACGGGACAGATGACCTGCCTTCCTGTGGATCCCGAGTTGTGGCGCCAGCTAAGGAAGTCGGAAAGGAAGCGTGCGCGTCCCGGTTCGATTGGTGACGGGGGCCTGTCAGAAAGGACATCGAGACGGTAGCCTCGGGGCGATGCTAGTCGAGCGGAATCCAGGCTCTGGTCGACCTTGCTTGCTTTCGTCATCGCGGACTATTACCCTTACCAGTAGGAGTATTACCGATGCAGATCACAAGCAAGGGACAAGTCACAATTCCTCAGGAGGTGAGGAACCAACTGGGCCTTCTGCCGCATACCGAGGTGGAATTCGAAGTGAGCGGCGACCACGCCCGGATCCGCAAAGCCAGACGTACAGAGGGTTCCGGTGTTCGGGGTCAGAGGGCGCTCCGGGCGCTCCGCGGTTCGGCCGATACACGCCTTTCGACAGATGAAATCATGGCGCTCACGCGCGGGAGCAGCCGTTCGGGCGCGAAGGGGAAATGACGATTGCACTCGGTAACCTGTCCTCCCGCATAGGCAACTGCCGCGGCGTCCTCGTCGACAGCAATGTACTCCTGGATATTGCGACCAATGATGCTAAATGGGCGGAGTGGTCGGCGCAGGCACTGGCTGAGTGTGCCGACCGCACGGCCCTGATTATCAATCCCATTGTCTACGCCGAGGTATCGATCGGCTTCAGCACCATTGAAGCTCTGGACGCTGCCCTGCCTCCTGCGTCCTACGAACGGGAGGCTCTGCCGTGGGAGGCTGGCTTCCTCGCCGGCAAGTGTTTCCTCAGCTATCGTCGGCGGGGTGGCCAGCGCCCCACGCCTCTTCCGGATTTTTATATCGGAGCGCACGCGGCCATCGAGCGCCTGGCATTGCTCACGCGCGATGCTGCCCGCTATCGGACCTACTTCCCAAAGCTCGAAATCCTGGCGCCGGCATAGTGTCCCGGACGCCTGGCGCGGCCATCGTCAAGGCGAGAGAGGGCCTCGATTCTGGTCGTTCACCTTTCCAGAGCGCTGGCGGTCGTTCAGTGCACGGTGACGCTGCCGCAGCAGCGTTTGTACTTCTTTCCGGAACCGCAAGAACAGGGATCGTTGCGACCGATTTTCGAGCTGGTTGCAGGAACTCGGGCGGCCGTCCTGCTCCTGCCACCTGAGCGGAAGTAGTCCCAGAGCCGCTGCGTAGCCGCGGACAGTCCGCCAAGCACTTCTTTCCGCAGCTCGGGTCCCGGCGGAGTCTTCCACGAGCGCAACTCCGGGTCGGGGTCGTTCTCATGCGCCAGAGCCAGAACCGGCAACAGGATGGCAAACCTGTCCTCGTCGTCAAAGATCTCATTCCATGCCTCGCGGCAGAGGGCGACGCCCCGCAAAAAGCCCCGCGCCCAGCGATTTCCCCGCGGGATTGCCTCGTCCTTCTCAATGACAAGGCGGGGAATGAAGACCAGATCGGGCGAAGCCAGCGCCCGAGCGATCCAGTTCCAGTGGCGCATGGCCAGATTAAGGAATTCCCGGAGTTCCGCTTCGGTGGCGAACGGACCCGGACCGCCACCCCAGATCTCATCAAGGTGTGCGCTCGGGGGAACCGCTACCGGTCCGCAGATGAGCGCCGCGAAGAACCCATCCATCTCCTCGAGATTCATGGCACTTGCCCCGGGAAGGCCTCGGAGGATCGCTTCCAGACGGTCGTACTCCGCGTCCGTGAGTGATTGGTCGAGGGCGGTCTGGTTGGGCGATGTCACAGAAACAGGATAACGGGGAAGGGCGGCCGCATCCGTCGAGGAAACTGTTTCTCCTTCAATCAGCCGGGCGCGGTTGCGTCGCCCCTGATCGGGTCGGCAGTCCGAAACAGGATGCAGATCGGCATGCTGGTCGTCATACCCGCCAAAGCTAGACTATGAAGGTGAAGCGGGACTGGCTGGAATTCGCCCGAAAGCTGGCAGCGGGAGCGAGAGCAAAGCTGGCGGAGGACCGCCGTTATCTGGATTCGAAGCAGACGAGTGCGAGTTCCGCCAAACCTCATCCTGGCACGCCCTCGGCTGCGCGGTGACACCGCCTGCTTTTACGCCGATCGCAAGCGCGAATGAAGCGGGAAAAAAGTATCTCTGACCCGCGGCAATCCCGAAGCTTCTCCCCCTTCCGCTTGTTCGATCCAGATGAAACCTTCCCGTGGCGGTGAGGCGCGCGGATCACACCCTCCTCCTCGACAACTCAACCGACGGCGGCTATCCGCTGGCGGGCCTTCTTTCACCGCCCACAGTTCGGTGTTCGAGCCACGGCCCAACTGGGCGGCCACGATGAAAGTGGCTCTTTCCGCCCGGTAGATCCTCTTTCCGGAAACAACCCAAATTCATTGGAAGGACCCCCTTACCATGTTCAAAGAACTCGCGCCGCTCGTGCGGCACCGCGCTGTCCTGTTCACCGTGAGCCATGTCGAAGACGACCAGTTTCGTGTGAACGTCATTCCGAAGAAGATTGCTGATGGTGAGAACGATGCCCTCACCACCCCGGTCAGCGTGAGCGGTACGGTTGAAGATCTCGACAAAGAGCTTCCCGAAACCCTGCTCCACTTCGTCTCCAGCCACCTCGAACTGAAGAACTCGCTCGAACGAGCCAAAGCGGAGATGGAAGAGGCTTCCAAAGCCGCCAGAGCCGAAGCGAGAAAGAAATCCGGAAGCCAGATCACGAAGAAGGATCCAGCCGCGAATTCCAGCAAGCCAGCCGTGGCGCCCGAAGCACCGGCTCCGGCCAAGGCCGAACCTCCCAAAGCGGCCAGTCTGTTCGACCCCGCTCCCGAACCTGGCAGATCCCATAGAGCCGATGAACCGGTTGCGGATGACGCGCGGCCTGCCATTGCGGCATCGGAGACCGACGAGGACGAGGAGATCCTCCGGGAAGCCTTTGACGAGGGCGAAGGCGAAGAAGCAGACGAAGCGGCGTGAAGAGCGTTCGGGGTCTGCCTGTTATGCACCGCTTCTCCAGGTGAAATCCACAGAACCGACAGCGGCTTTCTTCGGCGGTGCGGCCTTGAAAAAACCACGGACAAGTTTCCTGAATTGTGCGACATGCTCGGAATCGGCGCGCGCAACGGCTTGAGTGAGGCACCGTGTACGCCAGCCGATCTCCCTTGCCCGTGGCTCACGCTCTTGGATAGTGTTTCGCTTTATTTTCGCCTATGCTTTATCCATGTTCCAGGGGCCGTTAGCCCGCAAGACCTTCGTTGTCGCCTGCAAGAAGTGCCGCCGGGACGTCCCGACCGGTGTCGGTGAGTTTCCGTTCCAGTCGATCGTTGTCGAGTGCCCGCTGTGTGGGGAGAAGCGGCGTTATCTGCCATCTGAGGTGTTCTTGGGACGGGTCGATCAGCTGGTGAATCGCCAGAAGCGCGCGGAGGCAAACTGATGTTCGATCCCGACGCACACCTGCCACGAATCAATCGCGGGATGATCTATCTGGGGGCATGTCTGATCGCCGGCATCCGGCTCGCCCGGGAGCGGCAGGTGAATGTGCGGGTAGTGCCTACCAGACAGGCGATCGAAGAGTCCGTGGAATTAGCGCACGAGATTTTTTGCACAGTCTTCCGGAAGGTGCCCGAGAAGGTGAAAGAGCTTCACTGAAACCTGAGCTCGGCATCGACAATCTGACTGCGGCGAAACAACACGGCGCGTTTCCCAATCGTTTGCCGGCTTTACCCGGTCTGAGTGCTAATCTCTCGCCATGTGTGGACGATACGGCAGGCGCGCAGACAAGCAGCGGATCGCGGAGTGGATGCAGACCCACAACACCAACGTATTCGATAATTCCTATTTCGCGCCGTCCTACAATGTCGCGCCGCAAAGCTTGCAGCCGGTGGTGAGACTCGACTGCGAGACCGGCCGGAGGGAGCTGACCGTCATGCGACGGGGGCTGGTCCCTTCCTGGGCTAAGGATTCGAAGGAGCGAAAAGCCAAAGTTTCACTTCGGGTGTTCGTGTATTTCTTCTTCGAAGGATCCTCTCCATGCATTAAAACTGTGAATGAATGATAGATGCTTTGGAGCCAGCGTGACGGAAACAGAAAAGCCCGGGTACCGTGATGCGATCATCTCCTATGTCGATATTCTCGGCTTTAGCGAGATGATTCGGGAGAGCGCCTCGCGACCAGAACGGGTGGAAAAGATTGCGGATCTGCTGCAAGCGGTACGCGACGACCTTGGCTTCAACCCCAAAACTTCGACGGAGTAAGGACGCAATTTCAGCGCCGAACTTCGTTTCGGAAAGCTTTTCTGATTTAACTATTCGGACGCGCTTTGTAATTGGTGATTTGCAGCACAGCGAGGCCGTTCAAGAGATCGGTTATCTGGCCAGTACACAGTTCAATCTGGCCACTACGGAGAATGTTCTAGTCCGAGGCGGTGTCTGTTATGGGCAGATCGTCGCAAGCGACGATGTGACGTTCGGTCCCGGCCTTGTGAAGGCGTATCGCCTTGAGTCGGAGTTCGCGGTTTACCCACGCGTCGTGGTGGATCGCGACCTAGTAGTCAGGCTCCTGGCAAACGACGACGACGGTCTGGTCGGTAGGCTTTTGCGGCGTGGAGACGATGGTGCCTACTTCATCGACTATCTCTTCAACGCCACTCATCAGTGTTTTTGGATGGATGAGTGGAGAGACGGTTGTGAACTCCTCAGCCAACATCGCGATTTTGTGAAGAGTCGCCTACGGGAGGACGTTACGAAGCAACCGGAAAAAGTAAAGCAAAAGCTGATCTGGCTCGGTCTGTATCACAACGCGGTAATACAAAGACTAGCAGCGGACCAATACACCAGTGGGAGCGCTCACAGAACGGAAAGCCTGCTCCTGGCTGATGATGTACTACGCTTCTGACCGATGCCCAGCCACGGGCGCGCTCGCTCGAATGATCGATAGTTCGGTGACGAGGCGAGAGAATGGCTGGCCACAACGATGAGCCGGCTTGGTACCAACCGCGGGAAGCGAGAACCTGGATCGTGCATCCGAGATGCTGCTCCGCATTGTGAATCCTAACGACGAATTCATGCACCCCGCCCAGGAGAGCTTTTTGCGACCGGCGCAAAAGCGGATCCTATCTGCGTCAACGAGCTAACGACCGAGTGGAGAAGACGCGCACCCTGCTGTATCCATGGCGTCGCACGTTCGGCATTGACCCGCTCAAATGCGTCATTTATGTCGGATGTTGCGAGATGCGCGTCAGCCAGACGCAGATCGTACGCGCCGAAAAGCGGGGCCATGATGCGAGCGGCATCGCGCAAATCGATGACCGTGCCCAGTACACTTTCAAGAGATTTTAAGGATCCCCGTTTTTGACCCTGTGGAATGGGAACTATGTTTTGGAGGCTATGCGAATCTATGCTATCCGCGGTCATTCTCGCAATATCTTTTGCGAGGGAGTAAAACCCGGGTTCGTCGATAGCTCTAAATCTGTGAATGGAACGAACCAATCTCTCGTGGTCGGCATGTGGTCTTATCACCTCGAATCCGAACCGAGCTCTGCTGTTCTGATTTAGCACTTCAATGCTTTTCTTCAAGAATGCTTCAGGAGCCTGGGTGTGGGCTGGGGTTCCTTGAGCCTGCGCCATGAGCAACTCGCGCGAAACTCCTCCGTCTGGCGCAACATTGAAACCAACCCAAATTTGCTGCTGCCAAATATGTGAGTTACGGATGTCCTTCGCGTAGACGTTCACGAGCCCGAGATCATTGACCCCAAACGGGACATTCCCTCCCGCTCCGAAATCAATCCCTCCCGTCTGGGCCGTATACCACCTCAGCATGGAACCTCTGAACTCAAGCGCTTTGTTGATAACATCGGGTCTGAACCAGAGCCATTGCCCCCTACGACCCAACTCGTCTGCGCTCTTTCGATTGCCGGCGCCATCGATGCAAAAGAAAACCTGCGAAGATACGTCGTCGTGCCGAACTCTCGGACTATGCAACCCGGGCTCGATAAACTCAACCTTCCATAACTCGCCCCAAACGCGAAAGAGCTTGGTTCCCCTGACCTGCCTCGTGGAAGATTCCGTTTCGAAATCGTCCTCGATTCCAACTTCCGGCACATCTTGTCCCATATCGAAGTTCTTTCGGCCGACGTGGAGAACGGCAATCTCTTCACCGAATCGAAGGCCATGCTCATTGATAGCGGTTATACTTCCTTGCCATTTTTGGCCTTCGATTTCCGCGACTGTAGGATTTTCCGACCATGGAAAGTCTGGCTTCTCCGCAATAATGACTTCCCGGCTTCTGTAGGTGGAAACACAGAGACACGCGTTGATAGCGGCAAGGAAGTCCTTCAAGTGCTCGGATCTGATTTCAAGTAGATCAGGTGCCCCATCTGGATTTCGAGAAAGCCGGATGACTGGTGCATATCCCTCTTCGACCGCGAGCCAGACATCGCCCTCCCGCTTCAGATTCAAGCCTAGTACTAGATCAGGATGCGGGTGCCACTCTTGGTGTTCATTTTGTGTTCCGCGCTGACACAAGACGAGGTGGGTTCCCTTTACGTCTTCTGGGTAGGTATGGAATTCATCGGCCCGATGGTAAGTTTTGTGCTCGAACCACGGGCCGTTGTCCCCCATGAGACCCAATTGATGCCAATTTATGACCTTCTCGGCAATTTTGCGTTTCCTCGTTGGGATAGCCGCTGTTACGGCTCCGAAAAACTCGTCCTCGTAGCCGGATCTGAATCTTTCTGGAAAGTCGGCGGTCTTTTTCGCCGCTCGCAGTGCGATCCAAGCATCGCGATCCATGCTGCGTGAACGTCTATCTCCGAACTCGAACCAATTCTGTTGTCTGTTCATGTTTCCACTACGGCAAATCTTACTGTATCTGCCCAAGGCCGGACGCAAATCTGAGGCTGGCAGTGCTTGAATCGCAGCGGGAATACCTTGACATTACGACCTGACAAAAAGGATCGGCACTGATGTGCTGTTCACACCCGTTGTCGTTGTGTCTTCCTCAATAGCTTCGTTCCCACTGTTTCTTTGAAAGGGATCACCAGTTTCATGAAACCTTCAGAACTCTACGAGGCGCTTCATGCGCTGATCAGCGAACGTGTACCCCTGCACATCTGGGGCGCCTGCGGCGTCGGCAAATCGCAGATCGTTGCCCAGGTAGCCGCCGACCGGAAATGCGAATTCCTCGACATTCGGGCGGTGCAACTCGATCCCGTCGACCTGCGCGGCCTGCCGCGAATCTCCGCCGATCGTGCGGAGTGGGTGCCTCCGAAATTCCTTCCGCTCGATGGAGAAGGCATTCTGTTTCTGGACGAACTAACCTCGGCGCCGCAGATGACCCAGGCCGGCTGCTATCAGCTTGTGCTTGACCGGAAGCTCGGCGAATATCACCTTCCCGAGGGCTGGGCGGTAATCGCGGCCGGCAATCCGGCATCGGAACGCGGCGTCCATTTCTCCATGCCGCGGCCGCTGCGGAACCGCTTCGTCCACCTCGACCTTGAACCGGACTTCATGGACTGGTGCAAGTGGGCGGTGAAGGCGGGGATTCGTCCGGAGATCATCGCCTTCCTGCGGTTCAAGCCGGCACTTCTGCATGACCCGGACGCGACTTCGGACGTGAATGCGTGGCCAACCCCACGTTCCTGGGAAATGGCTTCGAACGTCCTGAGCGGTTTTGCGCGCCGCCAGCAGAGCGGCTTCTTTTCGGGCACCACCGAGATTGAGGCGCAGCTGCTGGAAGGAACGATCGGAGAAGCGGCAACCACTGAGTTGGTCGCCTTCCTGCGCCTCTTCCGGCAATTGCCCTCGATCGACGAGATCCTGCTCAATCCCGATGCGGCGCCTCTCCCCGATGAGCCTTCAGCGCGGATTGCAATCGCCACGGCTCTGGGGCGCGCACTGACTGACCATTCGATCCCGAAGGGAATCCGGTATCTCGACCGGATGCCGACCGAAATGCGGGTGCTCGCCATGCGCGATGCCGCCGCCCGCGATCGGGCCATTACCCACACGCCGGAGTTCGTCCGCTTCGGCGTGGAACATGCGGAGGTTTTGCAATGATCAGTGAACGCGCCATGCTGGCCGCGGTCCACATCAGCATCTGGACCGCGATCAAACACGACCGGAAGGTCAGCCGAGAGGTGGCCGAGCAGCACGGAGCTTATGCCGGCGCCGGCCGCTACAACAAGCAACTGCTCCGGGAAGCTGAACGGCTGGAATCGCTGCGTTCGATCTCGGGTCAGATCCGCCAGTACTTCTACAAAATCACTTTGCCCTGGTCCGACGAGGGCTATCGTCTTTTGCCGGCGCACTTCTATTTCGAGCTGACCACCAAGATGCGGGAGTTCGAGACGGCTTTCTCGCAGCAGGTGGAGGAATTCCTGGCCGTCTACCCCAGCTACATCGAGCAGGTTCGTCCGGAACTGAACGGCCTCTTCCGGGAAGAAGATTACCCATCGACGGACAAACTGCGCAATAAGTTCGGGATCAAGCTCGAGGTTTTGCCCATTCCGAGCGGAAACGATTTCCGGGTGACGCTTTCTGAGGAAGAACAGGCGCGAGTCGCGCGGGAGATCGATGAGAACGTCCGGCAGTCGCTGCAAAAGGGGACCGAGGACCTGTGGGCGCGGCTGAAGGGCGTTGTGGCGCACATGGTCGAGCGCCTCAATGAGCCCGAGTCGCGCTTCCACGCTTCGCTGGTGACCAACATCTGCGAACTCGTCGAGTTGCTTCCGCGTCTCAATGTGAATCAGGACGAGGAACTCAACCGGTTCGCCGGGGAAATCCGGGATCGCCTCTGCGGATTTACGGCACGAGATCTCAAGAAGAACGAGATCCTGCGTGCCGCCACGGCGAACGATGCCGCGCAGATCCTGACGGAGATGGATGCCGTTCTGCGCGAACGCGGGCAACTTGCAGAGAGTGACTCCGCAGTGATTCCTGCAAGCGCCGACGATATTTTCGCGCAGATGGCCGCGTACATGGAGGCTCCGGCGTGATGAACCACAAGATCCCAAACGAGGTCCGCATTCAGAAAGCGCGGACCACGCTGCTTCTCGATCATCCTTTCTTCGGCACTCTGCTCTTCAGGCTCGGCGGAAAGGCGTCACGGTTGGTCGCGACAATGGCAACCGATGGCGTGTCGCTCTTCTATAACCCATCATTCGTCGAAACGCTGAATGCTGCAGAGCTGGCCGGCGTCCTGGCGCACGAGGTCATGCATCCGGCCCTGCAGCACCACACTCGCCGCGGCGATCGGAGTCCGGTGCGGTGGAATATGGCGTGTGACTATGCCATCAATCCCATTCTGCTTGATGCCGGTCTGACATTGCCCAAAGACGTGCTTATCGACAACCGGTTCCGCGGGATGAGCGCGGAGCGGATCTACAACCTGATCGAGGAGGACGAAAAGCAGGAGGGTTCATCCGGCCAGTCTGAGAGCCAGCCAGGAAATGGTTCAGGCGGATCGCAGGATGGCTCTCTTCAGATCGATCCTTGTGGCGACGAGCCCTCCGCTCCATCGACTCCGGGTGGCATAGGGCAGGTGCTCGATGCGCCGGCGCCGGAAGGTGACGGTCTCTCGATCGCAGAGCAAGCTCGCGAATGGCAGATCGCCGTCAAACAGGCGGAGACTGTAGCGAAGGTTGCCGGCAAACTTCCGGGTGGCGCAGTGCGCGCTCTCGAAGCCGCCCAGGCTGCGAAAGTGGACTGGCGCGAACTGTTACGGCGGGCCTGGTCCGACACAATTCCTGCCGACTACAGCTGGACGCGTCCCAACCGGCGTCATGTCTGGGCCGGGCTGTATCTCCCGGGGATCACCTCGGAAGGAGTGGGAGAGATCGCGATTGCCGTTGACTGCTCCGGGTCGGTCAGCTCACGGCAACTGGGCCTGTTCGAAGCGGAGATTCAGTCGATTTTAGGCGGACAACGCCCGCGGCTGGTCCATGTTCTCAATTTCGACGCGGCTGTTCAGAAGGTCGAAACGTATCAGGCTGAGCAGCCGGTGTCGCTCTGTCCGGTAGGAGGAGGCGGAACGGACTTTCGGCCGTGTTTTGACTGGCTTCAAGAGCATGGCATCGTGCCCCAGGCATTAGTGTTTTTGACAGATCTCTGTGGCACGTTTCCGAGCCAGGTGCCACCATATCCTGTGATCTGGGCATCGACTGAGGATCGGAGAGCGCCGTTCGGGCAGGTCGTTCTGATCCAGGGGGCATGACATCCAGTTGAGTGGATGTGTTAGTGATGATGATCAAATGATCTGTCATTATCGAGCAAATCGATGAATTGTAAACTCTTCCTGGCTTGCAACGTAGAAAATCGACCACGGAGAAGGCCGGAGTTGTGGCAACTCTCTCTGGAGAAACTGCTCAAACGGAACCAGCTGCTCGTAATCGCTAAACAAAAACATATACGGGCCAGACGCGTTTCCCTTTTTCGTCTCCGCCAAAGCTCTTTGCTCTACGAACAGATCTGCCCATCGGTCTTCGCGGCCCTGAGCTTTCGATTTGAGTTCCGTGTCCACGTAGACGCTCTGCACTTTGGCGAACAGCTCGAAGACCTTGCCGCGGCTCAAAATGTCGAAATCGAAGCGCGGAATATCGCGGAGGTCGACAATCAAGCGTGGAGAGGTCCGTTCGACAACTTGCAAGAAATCTTTGCCACTCTTGAGAGGAAGCGAAACCAACAAGATTGATCGTGGATCCGAGTTTGGGAACAGATCCGTCTGGAAGTGCGTCGGCTCTTGCTTGTTCTCGGGTGAAACTAATCGAAGCATCTCGTCACCATTATGCCTCAGTTGGGTTGACCGGTTCGTCTGTCAATTTTGCTTCAAGCTCAACGTAGCTCTTGGACATCACCACCCACGAATCGCCCCACTCCGGATCTCCAATCTGCATCTTCCCTGTAATCTTGTCTTTCAGACTGCGATCCTTCGTGAATACTTTTCCGTAGAGTCTTGGGGCCACGCCTGAAAATGGGTGAAAAAGAACCTTCTTGCGTATTGGCGGATTCTCGTCTCCTGTAATCTTGCTTGGCGGAATCCATGAGCCAACCTTTTCAGGCTCGATCGAATCGTGATGAAGATCGAGAGCTTGGCTCTTTGGATACGGCTCTATGTACTGAACCTCATCGATACCGGCTGCGACAAGATGCCGGGCACAGTAGTGGCACGGGAATGTAGTGACAAACATTCTGCCACCAACAACCGAGGCTCCGTCGCGGGCGGCTGACAAAATTGCATCCATTTCAGCGTGTACAGCGCGACTAAATTCAAGGAGCTGCCCTATCCGGGTATCTCTCAACTCGACTTCTAATTTTGCTTTTCGTTCGTTCGGCAATACCTTAAGCTCAGGAACATCCTCGATCAGTTCCTGGATGATTTTGTTCTGCTGTTGACTATTGCGGCAATAGCGATCGTTCGGATCATCCATCAAAGCGCATCTACCCTCGACGGGAGTATTGTCGTCCTCGAATTGCTCTCCATAAACGCCGCCGCCAGCTTTTGGTACTTCATTCGTGCCAGTAGCGATCAGCTGTCCTTCCCGATCAATAATCGCAGCACCCACCTGGCGAGAAAGACACGCGCTTCTCAATTTTGCGCTGTGGGCAATATGCATCGCAGTCTCGGACATGAATGGTCGAACAAGCTCCTTGCCGATCAGTAATTTGATTAGACGGGAAAGCTCATCATTGATCGTCCAATCCCGATTAGAGCTGCCATCCGGGTTCTTCCGATCTGCCGTGTTGTCGATGAAAAAATCGCTCAGGTAGAAAGTATCGCCCACATGCTGCCCGTTCTTCTCGCTTGCATCTTCATCGCGGCGCATAAACTTATTGGCGTTTTCTGTGCCAGCGTCAACATACTTCTTGCCGAGTCTGGCCCTGCGCTTACTCTCTTCGCACACAATGCCTATCTGCACGAATGCATCTTGATAGAGTCGCCGGAGGAGGTTGGCCTCTTCCGGATGACGCAATGAATCGATAATGTATGCACGCCTTTTGCGATCCAGTTCGACAGGTAAAGGAGCAGTATCCGCAAGCCCCATACTTTTAGCACGAGCTTTTCGAATCTCCAGAACCAGTGCGCGGGCGACGGCCCCGTGATCTTCATGACCAGAAGCGGTCTTTTCCCCCCGCATCTCGTCGCCATAATCCTGAAGGATCTCGACGCTCTTTAACGTCCGAGGAGCATTGGAATTGGGCAGAGGTTTATTTCGCTTCCGGGCCCATGCCTCAATCACGCTTCGTGCCTTGAGAATATGAACTCCAAAGGGCTCACCGCATATCGAAGGATCTTCAAGCAGTCCCGCAAGAGCCTTTGCAATATAACCTGTACCAGAGCCGACGTGACCAACAACCGCAAAGACCAACTCATTCGAGGAGGTCTTCAGAACGAGATCACGAGATCGTTCTTCCGATTGTTGCCCAACGATGGGTAGCAATCCGGATACAGCAGCAGCGGTAGCCATAGTCCCAATCTTCCAATCGATCAAAAGCAGCGTTGAATAGGCATCACGACTATACGATGTTGTCTCTACAGATTGCCAACAATCGTCAGCCGCTCAACTGCTACTAAACGTGCATTTTGAATAGATGTCATCAGTTCACCATTGCCACCCATAGATGGCGCAGCCTGATTTCAGGCGAAATCGCACCCCTGGTCCGGGTATGCACGGAGAACGCAGAACCCGTGCGCGAACTTGTGTCCTCATTGAAGCCGAGCAACTGTTCTGCCATCGACCAGCTCTCACCGGGCGCATCCTGATTTTCCACCTCGGTTCCAATCCATTCATTGATTCTCACTAACCATTCCTCCAGTGATCCTGATTGAACGTACCCAACGATGGCAGCGACCGAATGTCGAGCTCCATGCAGCGAGAGCTTGAAACGCTGGATTCCCCCAGATTGTTTGGAACGACCAGTCACATATTCGCGCTCCCGATCGCTGCTGGGAGCAGGTAACCTTTTCCCTTCGAGAACTACGAACGGTTCGTAAATTGAATGATAAGTCAATCCCAGAACGATTCCCTTTCTTGGAAGCGCTGAGATATCGACGCGACGAGTGCCGGTCTGCTTCTCTTCGTGATGGAAATACACCATAGGGAATCGAGCCGCCGCGACGACGTTAAGATACTTACAAAGCTGCGCGTTTAAGCGTTCTTCGGCATCTTCTGAAGTCCTGTCCGGGTCGTCACGCCAACCAGAAAGCTCGGAGAATACGAATTCCAATGTCTGTTCGACGAGCGAGGTCGTGGGGCCTTGCGTAATTCGTCCATAACTGCTCGCATCGTTCACAGTGAGTGAATCTGCCATCAATAGCCCTGCCTGTGAAGATCCACTAAGGTTTCATCAGCATCACGAATTGCAGTCGATCCTATCCAATATCGCAAGCGATCAGGCTTCACGATGATGATCGTGTTGCCTTCGTAAAACCTCAAGATTCTAACGGTCCGTAATGCTTCACCGTGCTTGGCAAAAATTAGATCCTGCAAGGTCTCGCCCCAATGCTCTGGCCAATTGGGAATAGCAGTGTCTCCAAATGAAAATGCTTGGTACGCAAGTCCAGCTAGAATTCCTGACCGACTTTGCCGGAGATTCTTATACACGGTGCTCAACATGTCGCTGAAAATCTTCGCGTAGTCCTGAAACTCCTCAGATCCCACCTGTTCTTTGAGCAAAGTCGAATTCTGGCCAAGCCGGATATAGTCCGCCATGTATTTGGTCAACTCGATACACAGTAGCTTCTCCCAATCGCTTAAGTTCCAAGGCGCCCCTTCACGAGGCCACGGAATAACATCGAGATCGCGCTTGAGGATTGCGGTTGATTTTCCAGTTAATGCCTGCGTTCCATACAACAAACACAACCCACGAAGCACATCGCGATTCGCAAGAAACTCACGATAGAAGTGCTCCAGTCTCCTCGAGTCAGATTCCTCCGCATGTATTCCGACGATCTTATGCTTGAACGCGAGGAATCCACGGCGACGAAATGCACAAGGTAACGATTCATTCTCCCGGATCATTACTATTGGCCCGCTATAACGCTTCGGCGTATAGCACGATCTGAACCGTTTTGGCTTTACCACTTCAATGCGACTTTCATCGATCCCCTCGTCGGTTAGGGCCTCAGTGGGAAGTAGTGGCTGCCCAGTGAGCCACGGTGCAGGCTCGCGCTTTCCTCCTGACGCAGCAATGTATCCTTCGCCGTAGTCCCATCCGTTTCGCTCCACGAATTCCCTTAACGTACCTGCACCATCCAACCGAGCCGCTAGATTGACGAGCCGCCCGCCACCCAGTAGGTTCGCACGCCAGACCCATGGATACTTTCTTGCTATTGATTGGGGTACGGAGTGCCGATCATAGTGGTCGAGCTCAAAAGAGATTCTTTCTCTTACGCTGAAAGTGCGACGGAATGTGAGATGGAGAATGCGGTGGTCACCTTTAGGTTTGCGACCAGAGCATAGTACTGCTATTGTCTTGGGATCAGCTCCGTCATAGAGTTTGCGAATTGAGGTGAAATCAAGAATCGCCTCTGTAGCGGAAGAATCGATAATCGCCTTCTGGAACGAACGGGGCTTTTCGTTATATAAGAAACCGTGCGGTTGAATTAGGCAGAGTCGCCCCGTATCGGTCAGAAGCGATGTCGCCTGCTCAAGGATGAGATACGCCATCTGATTGTCGGGGATGGACGTTGCTCGCTTTTGTTCTTTCCGAAGCCGGACCGCCGCGTCATTCAGCTTGGACATGAACGGGGGATTGCCAACCACGATGTCGAAGCTCTCTGTCTTCCTATCGATTTGGAGGGATTCGATCCACGCAGAGAAATCTTCGATGCGGAGGTTACTTCCAACTAGTTTGTCAAACCGCAATTCACGCCAAATTACATTTGGCTGAAGCGCATCGCAGATTGCAAGAGCGAGGCTAAACGCAGTTAGATGGACAGCTTCTTCTTGCAGTTCAACTCCGAAGATGCTCCGCTTCAGGATTTCCTTTAGCGTGGCGACTTGTGGTTGCTCCCAATTGTTCTTGCTCTGCCAGAAATGCACCAACCTCCGGAATGCACTCACAAGGAAAATTCCGGAGCCGCATGTCGGGTCTAAAATCCGTTCCATCCCAGTCAGATTTCTGTACGGCATCACATAGTCAAGCATCAAGTTCGCAACCATCGGAGGAGTAAAGACAGCGCCTTTTCCTTGTTGCGCAAAATGCTGGTACAGATGACTGAGGACTTCAACAGGAATGTGCCGGAACGAGTATTGCTCCCAAAGATAGCGTTGTGCACCGAGCGTTCTAGCCTCGACGAGTTCCGCAAAGCGCTGTAACTCTCTTTTGCTCAGCCGTTTAGCTTCTTCCGGCAACTCGAATACATCGCCGTTGAACTTTCTTTCCAGTTTCGTCAACAGTTCACGAATGGTCTCTGGCGAGCCGCTTCGGAGTAAATCGAAGAAGCCTGTCGCGCCAGTCTGGAACTGCTTGAACCATCCATCAGGGAATACGCCGCGATCTTCCAGATATTTAATCAGTACAGTCAGAAGCAACAGCCGCCGCAGTACAGGATGCT
>Ga0335074_10002520_pt1 | contig 24999 bp, 22 predicted proteins | sample Lox_Sample_23_FD_206715 | JGI IMG/M metagenome (GOLD analysis project Ga0335074, IMG submission 206715) | Soil microbial communities from Loxahatchee National Wildlife Refuge, Florida, United States - Lox_Sample_2.3 | ecosystem: Environmental > Terrestrial > Soil > Wetlands | place: USA... | reverse complement strand
GGTTTGCTGGCGATTCTGTTTGAGGTGAAACCATCCGAATAGCCCCGCTACAAGGACTACGCATGCCAGGGCGACAAACGCATAGGCAAGCTTTCTCCTCCGCTCCCTGCTTTCGTTCCGAAGCGCCACTATGCGGCTCATGCAGGTGGGACAGTTTGCCGCGTGATCGATTCGCGCGTCGCTCAACGATATTGCACGCGAACGTTTGGCCAAGCCGCGCAGAAATTGTTCGTCCGGGCATGGGCCGACAGGCTCCGTCCGGCCGGACGCAACTCGTTGCTTATGCAGCCGTTTGATCCATGCCTCTAATTTGTCCTCGCCTCGCGAGGACCTGAGTCCAAACACATTCATCGAGGAGGTTCTCCAGGTCGGGAGAGACTGCGCAGCAACGATTGTAACTCCCGAAAATATGCGCGGCGGACCACAGTGTGATCCAAATCCAACTCCGCTGCGATCTCGCGCCATGTATAGCCAAACTCGCGTCGATTAAGAACGTTCTGGGCGAACGGCGACAGTCGCGAAAAGAGTTCATTGGCAATCGCACTCTCTTCGACTTCTCCCGCCGACGCGCGCAAATGCTCAAGGTCCAAAAGAGAGCCAGACGGGGTCTCCCGACGTTGCTGATGAGCAAGTTGCTTGGCGCGACGACGTACGACGCTTCTGATTCGAGCCGTGAGCTTCTGTTCTGTGCTGTCAGGATGACGGACAAAATACTCGCCCGCATTGCGGACGGCATGCTCCATCAGGTCGTGCGCCTCGTCTCCGTCTCTCAGGTAGGTCCACGCGCACAGCAGAGCGTAAGGCCAAGCCGCTTTCGCGGCGGGCTCCAACTTCTGATCGGAAGCAATGTGGCCCGTGCTCCAGGCCCAACTCCAAGTCAGGTCTTCCCAGTGCGGTTCCATCGGCCGTTTCGCGAGCATTGGCCCGGAGGGGGATTTGACCACCAGTATTGCCATTATAGGCAACTACGTATCCACTCTTGCTGGATAAAAAAGTTCCGAGGCACAGCCCCAAAACGTCTTCCAGAGTGCCTTATCTAGGTGTAGGCCGCCAATGAGTGTGGCTCACAAGCTCGTTGCTGGAAGGGGAAATTTCCGTATGCCCTCTCTGTTCGATCATCACAATGAGCGCGAAGCGGAAAATGGCAACCTGCTCGCTGCGCGGATGTCGAGGCATGGTTGCATTCCAGAACTGATGCACTTTCATGTCTGCGTTCGCTGCGGACACGCCAGGAGAAGAGAGGAAATAACCGGGCAAGAAATGGCTTCTGGAATCTTCCAGTGTCCGAATTGTGAATCGAACGGTCAATTGAACGTCGAAATTCGCGGTGCATATCAGTAGCCCAAAAAACCGAGGCCATTCTGCGGCCGGCCTACGCAGTTAAATTCAGCCTCTGTTGAATTGGACGGCGCAAAATATCGAGCTTCCTGCCAGCCGCCCTGACGAACTCCTTCACAATCCGACTCTTGTTATCCGAGCAGACGGCAAGTCCGGTACTGAATTGCAGATTGCTCTCGGCCAGAGGACGCATCGTGATTCCATCCTGAGCGATGCACCAAGCGCCCACGCGATCCAGCAAAGCCAAACTGTCGTGGAATAGGACGAAGGACATAGCCTGTTCCGCCGCTGTCACATGGTGGAGTTCCGAAGCCGCAACACCGGCCTCTGAAGCCGCAGCCTGAATCATGTCGTATGAATATGGGCTGACCCGGTGTGACAGTAGCGCCCAGCTCCGATCATTCAAATCCTTCAACCGAATCTCTTTCCTGCCCGCGAGAGAATCGTCGGACAACATCGCGACGTAATATGGATGTTTCGCCAGCCCGAGGCAACTAAGTTTCGGATTCTCAGGAGCATCGGTAACAAGAGCCAGATCGAGGGTACCAGCGATCAGATCGTGAATCAGTTCACCTGGATAATCGCTCCAAAACTCCAGCTTCAAGCGTGGATAAAGAGGCACTCGAACCGACATTAAAGTCGAAACCAGAAATGGATCTGCCGATGCGGTAGTGCCGATGTGCAGTGTATCTTCCGCTCCGCGGAATGCTGCGTTGGCAGAGGAGACGGCAAGCTCGATGTGCAACACGGCCTCTCGTGCTTCTTGAACAAATCGTCTGCCGGGTTCGGTCAGTTCAACCGACTGATGGCTTCGCTCAAAGAGCTTAAAACCAAGTTGATTTTCCAAAGAGTTGATGCGCTTCGTTACTGTGGACTGATCGATATGAAGCCGCTCTGCTGCCCGTGAAAAGTTCAAGTCCTGGGCCACGGCGATTGCGGCTTCAAGCAACCGGAGCTCTGGAAGAATCATGACTGTCCTCCACGCTGGGAACACTGACAGAGATGGGGATCAAGAGGCCCAAAGAACGGGCGAACTGCCTTCTTTCCTGAACAACCGCGTGCCTGTTTGATGTAGCTCCGGTCAATGCCGGTTGCACAAGAAGGACACCGCTATGCCTGCGAGGCATAACGGTCTCCCTGTTTTTCATTGGACGGTGCGGGCTATTCGCGGGAATCTTGCTGGTGGGTGGGTGGAATGCCACGCAGCTTTTCGAGAGGAGCATACATATGTCCGAAGACAATCAGCCACCGGATGGCGGACAGGATCGAACCCGCCTTCCGAGCAATATCAAGGAACCTTTGCTCGATAGCCGCCAAGCCGCAGCCATCCTGAAGGTGCATCCACGAACATTGCAACGGCTCGTCCATCGTGGACAGATCCGTGCCGTTCATGTGGGCAAACTGTGGCGCTTCAGGGCATCTGCCCTCGAAGCTTGGATGGACAACTGAATCTCCGTCGTCTTTTTCATTCTTCTTTCGGCACGGGTGACGTACCCTAAATGCAGCCATGAGTGCCGAGAAGTCGAGGAGAAAACCTTGATGGATCGTGCACGTTATCAATTTGGAAGTGTCACGCTCAAGAAGCGGGCGAAGGGCGCCGACGTTTGGGAGTTTCGGTACTATGAAACGCAGGCCGATGGGACGAGGAAGCGTAAAGCAACGTTCATCGGCACTACGAATCAGTACAAGAACAAATCAGATGCTCGGGTTGCAGTAGAGGCCCTTCTCCTTAAACTCAACGAAGAAAAGCCCCAGCATCATTTGGGGGTCGTCACCTTTGGCGGGATCATCGACCGATATATTGAAGAGGAACTACCGCAACGGTACTCCACTCGCAAGTCGTATCTATCGAATATCAAGCTGTACATCCGTCCAAGGTGGGGGCGCTATTTGCTCCATCAGATTCGTCCGATGGTGGTTGAAGGTTGGTTGAGGGACCTGGATATGGCTCCGAAGTCGAAGGCGCACATCCGCGGTGTCATGCACGTCATGTTTGAGTGCGCGGCCCGCTGGGAACTCTTCAACGACCGCCGGAACCCGATCCAGATGGTGCGGGTGAAAGGGGGAAGCAAACGGCGTCAGCGCCCAACCGTCCTGACCGCGGAGGAGTACGAAGCCATCCTTGGATTGCTCAAAGAGCCTTACCGAACGATGGTGATTGTTGCCCAATGCCTCGGTCTTCGTGTGAGCGAGATCGCGGCGCTTCAGTGGGACGACTTCGACTTTAAGAAGAACCAACTGCTTGTTCAACGGAGTTTCGTGAGCGGGCATGTGGACGACGTAAAGACCGAATACTCCCGCGATTATGTTCCGCTTCACGAGTCACTTGTTGAGGTGCTGCTTGAATGGGCCAAAGAAGCTACACCTACAGAACAGGGATGGGTCTTCGCAAGTCCTTCCTCCAACAAGCCGTACCACCCAACAGAAATTCAGAAGCGACACATCCGGCCAGCAGGTTGCTGTTTGGTGGAATGTCCAAAATGCGATGCAGGAGTCGGCGTCTGGTGCAGCCAGGTCAAACCGACGCCGAACGGCAAGCGGCTGCTAATCCACGAGGAGCGCAGAGACTCTGCCGGGAAGTACAGTCGTATCGGCTGGCACACGTTTCGCCACACCTACCGTTCGTGGCTGGACGAGACGGGAGCGCCGATGAAGGTGCAACAAGAACTGATGCGGCACGCCTCTATCCAGACCACGATGAACATCTATGGTCAGGCGATGTCGAACTCGAAGCGGGAGGCCAACAGCAAAGTCGTGGAGATGGTACTCAAGCCAGCACAAGGCGATCGCCAGAAACCAGGAATTTTGCTATTGGGAGTCAGTGGGAGTGAATCTAAAGGAACGGCCAATCGAAAATCATCTGTAGGTTGTTGATTTGATTGGTTGCGGGGGGTGGATTTGAACCACCGACCTTTGGGTTATGAGTGACGTAACAATCGTATTATCAACGAGTTGTACGGTATAGTCGGTAATCTTGGAGAGCGCTAAGTTGTTGAAAATACGTTGACGGAAATCTTTCGGTGGGTTGAACTTGGGTCGGACGGCCCAAAGGTCGTTGGATTGCCAGCTCTTTGGTGTTGCTTCCCAAAGGTCGCTGGCGCTGGACGACGACATCTTCGTTGTCGCCCCCAACCCAGTTTGGTGCGTTAAATTTCTCCAGCATCGTCGATATGTCACTGATTCCACATTTCCCCAAAGGCTGGTTTTTTGTAGTGCCATCCCGAAGGTCGCCGGAACCGTTATCCTCTTATTGGACCCTTTCAGGATCTCTAGGATTTCCTGAACCGAGTGCAAAGCACCTGTCTGTCCTGCGCACTCAAATCGGAACGCTTTGGTCACATATTCATCGTTGAATCGCAAGGATCCTCTGGTGAAACAAGCGTCCGCGGATTATTGTGGTGAGGTCCCCTCTTGTGCTTTTCCATATTCTCTGTCTTGAAAGGTCGAAGACATGAGTAAGTTCCTGCGGCCTCTATCTCTTCACTTACTAGTAATCTCCATCTTGTCCGCAGCGGGAGTAACTCCTGCCAACGGACAGACCTCGTCAGGAACCACGGGGTCTACTACGTCGTCCAGCGCATCAGGTCCAGGCTCCGGCAGTAGCTCGGGAGGCTCGGCATCGATCGAACCGCAGCTCATGGCATACGCGGCGTTGCAAGAGCTTGGCGGAACCATCTGCACTGATGTCACCGCCGCGAACACTGACAAGAGAGGCATCTTAATCCTCGACGTGCCTCTTGGCACACAGCTCACCAATTTTTACGCGTATACAGCGCAGTTGAGTTACCTCACCGCACAACTCAAAAAAGCGGCGTCTGGTGGTGGCATAAAGCCACGTAGCGATCTCAGCTCTTACGCAGCTCCGCTGGCATCGCTCCTTGGTTTGTTGAAGAATGGTGTGACCTATTCTGCACAGCCCTTTCAGGTAAGCTCCGCACCACTGATTCAAGCGCTCGTCGCAAAAACAGCTGACTGCAAAAAATATGTCCAACTCTCTTCTGTCACTCACTTAGAACTCGCTGAGACGGACATCTTGAAGCAACTCCAAGATCTGGACGCGGAACATACGAAGGCTAAACTGCCTTCGGACAGCGCATTGGAAGCTCTATACCAAACGTTCTTGAAGTGGCTCGCCACGGCGAATACCAGCGGTGGATCAGTCTTATCCGATGCCATTTCTGGAGATGCGATTGTGGAAGCAGTCTGTGGCACCGCCGGCTGTTCCGATGGGTTCGATACCCTACAACTCACGATCGATGCGGCCGGAGGCAATGTCCGGCAGAACAACTTTTTCCTACTGAACTTTTTTTACACACCCGAGCCGTCGTTTAATTCGGGTGTTGAAGTTTCGTGGTCGCTCTTCGGGTCGACGAACAATTACCTTGCCGGTGAAACGCTGAAACGCATGTACGGTTATAGCAAGTGGCATCCAAAGAAATTCAAATGGGCCAAAGATCCTTCAGGAAACGATACGCTGACCACTGCTCAGTAGATATCCATTTCAGTATTGCGCGCCGCGTACGTCTTCCAAGTAGGACTCGATGTCTGAATCTCCATCGTCTTCGGCCAGTTCTTCCTTCACGCTGAGGTACTCACTTTCCAACTCCTCAGCGAGCGCGATTGTGGATTGCCCGATGTTTCGTACCAGTGAAGAGTTAGTGTAGCGAAGCGCCCGAGCACATTCCGCAAACTTCAGCATCTTTCCGAGATGGGTGAGGTTTGTGGACTTCTCCGCGCCAAAAGGCATACTCGGGCGAAACCTACAGTAGATTCTGGTCGATAGGATTTCTTGTCCTATAAACCTGAATCCTGTTCGGTTCTAATGCCAGCATGAGATCGTCGCTCAATCCAAACTCGAAATGGACACCCCAATCGCCAGCGCTCGTCACCTTCTGGCCGACGACTAATTTCTTGAAATCCAGGGAACAAGGTTCGCCATGAAAATTCTTTTCGCATGCTATGCCGATGCCGGGGCCTTCGATCCGTCCGTCGTTCGGGCCAAACTGAATCTGACCCCCAATCATGCGGAAACTTAACTCCTCAGAGAAACTCACGAAAACGCCAGTCGTTGTGGCTTCGATGTTCTGAATAGCCTGGTCCTTGAAGGTTCTAACCAAATCCGAGAATGAAGATAGCCAGCCCTTGTCGAGCACTCTGTACCTCTCTCCAAACTCTTTTGCCGATTGATTTCGTCCTTCAAACGCCTCCCTGAGATGGTAGACAAATTCGTAAAATTGGGGGGCTTCAAAAAGAGCGGCATGGGGGAAGTGCAGGCGTTTCTTAAAAGCAGCCAACACCCGTTCGAACATTTGATCACAAGTTTCAGCCGCGAATTTGAGCGGTTTTCCCTTGATTGGTGGCACGACGGCATGCGGTCGATCAGATGACCGTCACGGCCTTCCAGATGGCAGCGCGGCTCCGGTATCATCTGTATTTCACGCCAACTAGTTTGTCATGGCTCAATCAGATCGAACGCTGGTTCGCGGAGATCGCCCGCAAGCGCATCATGCGCGGCACATTCCGCAGCGTGCGGGAGTTGGTCAGCGCCATCAACGACTATGTCCGCCACTACAATCGTGGCCCGCGGCCTTTTCGCTGGATAGTAGGCGCCAGTCGCATCATCCGCAAGGTCAACAGATATAAACGCACTACAGAGACAGCAGACTAGACTAACCAAGCGGGGTATGATAGCGTGTTGCGCTTAGACGGACATTTCCGCCGAGGAGGGTTGTCTTGCGCTCGCAAAGGATCGGTGTACTCCTGTCTGTTGCATCCGCGGCAACACTACTTACCCCAGCGCATAGGCTGCTCGGCCAACAAAAGATGCGGCAGGTATCAACCTACCCAACATTCGCGCCTGGCCAAACTGTTTATGTCGTCCCTCCTTCCGAGGCATATCTCATTATTGACACGCTCTCTATCCCTGCCGGGGACACCATTAAGGCGGGCCCCGGAGTAGGAGCGATCAACTGGACTGTTTCGACCCTCAACTTTGGAGCAAACGCAACAATCGATTTGAGTGCATCCCCGACTCAGGCGCCTGCAGGCTCCAATGGCGCTGGTCCGCCCCCACAAGCGGGCTACTGCGCGCAAGGCGCTGCCGGTGCACCCGGGGGAAACGGGAGCCCTGGCACTCCAGGCGTCGATCTAAATATTAGCGGGATCAAATCTGTCGACAATGGGTCGGACACGGGATCGCTTTGGATCAAAACCGACGGAGGACCGGGAGGCAATGGGGGAACTGGAGGTCGCGGCCAGCAGGGCGGCGGTCAGCATAAGTTCTGGAGCCACCCATTCGACTACTATACGTGCCACGCTGGCAATGGCGGAGCTGGTGGACCGGGAGGATCGGGTGGTCTAGGCGGTCGCGTTGCCAATGTATCAATTACGTTCTCTGTCACTCCTGCGCCGATCCAGCTTGAGTCGGGCGTTGCCGCCACATGCGGCTCCAGCACGAGACCACCCGCCGTACAAGGCGGCACTGGACAGGTCGTTGTCTGGGGGGGCACAGGGTGTGCGGGGACGAATGGACAGAAAGGGCCCGATGGAGGGGCCGGGTAGTGCAACTGTGGGGAACAACTGAAGGCGATGAAGGGGGCGATGCAAAACCCAAAAGCTGCACCATCTGGAATTAAGGGGCAGGTCAGGGGAAGCCGCCCGATTGCTGATCTTGTTCAGAGCCTTCTTAAGAAGGCTGGCGCATGAGCTCTGACGGACAGAACCACGACTAATGTCAAGCCAGGAAACAGGTGAAGCGCCAACGCGCTGAAACTTCCGCTCGATGAGCACGTTTCACCCGACGTCGCCGCCGGTTTCACCGCCCTGCGCCCAGTCCGCTACGCCGTCAAGCCATTTCAGAAACAGCAGACTAGACCAACTCTGCTTCCGTCTGAAATGACATCAACCCGGTCTTCTCGTTTGTCGTGTAACCGGCGGTGCGCAATGCCAAAAGCACGTCACTGAGATGAAGTTGATCGAGTGTGTAATGTTCGCGGATGGCTTTGCGAAGAATCCTGGCATAGACATGGCTCGGATTGCGTTCCTCATCGAAGGAGAGTTCCTCGATGACTTCGTTAATTAGGCGCTGCGTATCCCCGTTCTCAAGAACATGGGCGTCATGTGCGGTCTCGGCCACTGCGGGCTTCTGTACTGTCAGGACCAGATCGACCGTCACGACGCTCTCAGACCCCGAGTTTAGTCCCTTCACGGAGCGTTGGCCTTTGTCGAGAATGGCCACATGCGCCGGCGCTGCCTTGAATCCAGCATCCCTGATGGCACGCTGTACCAAGCCCCAGATGTGACCGCTGCTGTTGCCGAAAACCACGGACATATAGCGCCCCGGCTTGAGGACGCGAAACGCCTCGGAGAAGGCAGACGATAGCAGTGCTTCATAGCGCACCGATGCGTCTTTCTTGCGCTTCCCCGTCGTATGCACCACCGCCTCAGAAGCGTGATCGGTGACGGTGCCAAGCCATGCTTCGTGGAAGAGATTCATGTCGCTATAGAAAATGTTGCTGCCAAACGGTGGGTCGGTAAATACGTAATCCACCGAGGCAGAAGCCAGATGCGACAGACGATCCGCGGACGCGAGAGCGTATTCCATGTCTTCCTGCGGCTGCGTCTGGAGCAGGGGGGCTTCGGTGAACAGTATTTCGTCTGAGCGCAGCGCGGCTTCGATCTTCCTGCCAAACAGCTCGAAGACATTCCACTCGTAATAGACCGGCGCAATGTAATAGGTCTGGTTCTGCGCATTCAGCGGGCGCTGGGCACTCCACTGATAGCGGCGCGAGGCGCGTGGGAGAATGGCCGTGAAGGCAAACCGCAGCTTTTGCCGAAGCGCAATGTCCTCTACCGCGTTGATGGCGCGCCAGAGTTCGAGAAGGGCGATGGCGTTTCGCGGGGAGAAAAAGTCCGCCGTTCGCATCAGACCCGCTTTGCCGAGACCGGAGCGGCTATACATCTCGCGGTCCTTGTCGATGACAAGGGACGGGATTTCTTTCTGGCGCGGGTCTTTGGCCGCCCGGTCAATAAGCTTCAGATCGAAATCAGAGACTGCCTGTTCTGCCTGGCGTCCTTGCTCACTGCGCGCCACGACAAGGACAGGCACATCCGCGCCCCGGAGCCACTTGCGGCGAATGAACGGAGTCTGGCACGAGGGGCAGGATGCAGGCGGCGCACCTTTTGCGGATAGATGCCGGTAATATACGAGCGAGAATTCACAGGATGGACAGATGTACGTGAACGACCATACTGCGCGGACCATTTCGACCTTGGCGTTATCTGCGGTCCTGCACGTGTAGTACAGATCACCGATGGCTCTGGTCGCCTTAGCGACGACCTTGTCTGCCGTCTCGCGGAATAGCTTCGGGCTGACATTTGTCGCATAGCCCGTCGCGATATGACGGCCGAGAGCGGAAATGTCACTCAGACGGGCCTTTCGCCCCAGCCTGACGGCCGCGAGGCCGGTCATGCCGGAGCCCGCGAAGAAATCGGCAATCACGTCGCCCTTTTGGGTGAAGGTCTCAATGAAAGGCTCGATTGCGCCGACAGGGACCTTGGTCAGGTAGCCGTGACAGTTGTAAATGGCGTCGGTGCGCGGGACCGTGAGGGTTTCCGGCAGGTTCTCTAGGCAGGGTTTCACGGGTTGATTCTCCTTCAGAATCTGGCAATTAAGTGCCAGATGGGAAACGCAGAGTCTGTAGACTCATTGTGTGCATGTTCCTACCCTGATTGCAAGAAGGAAATCACGGCGGAAGTGTGCATCGCAACCCGAAAGAGATATTTGGCCAGAACGTCAGACGCATCCGTGGTGAAGCGGGGCTGTCGCAGGAGGAGCTTGCCTTCCGCGCCAAACTGCACCGAACCTACATCAGTTCTGTGGAACGTGGCGAACGAAATGTCTCACTTGAGAACATCTTCGCCATAGCGGAAGCCCTGCAGGTCGCCCCCGGCGACCTCCTGAAGGCCGGTGCCCGGAAAGGCTCCGACTGATGGGCCTTAAGACCGACACCAGTTTTCTGCGGTTTCTGAGTATGGGCGCTCTTGGCGTCCGGCAGACCATGAAGCAGCTCACAGGCATGGGTTTCAAACCCATCGAGTTGGAGCGTTACTGCGCCTCCAACAAAATCTGGATGACGAAAGTAAAGCGGCTTCGACTGCCCGACGTGCTGTGTGTGCGTACCGGACTCCGGCTGGAAATCAGGGCGAAGTCGGACCTCAAAATACGCATGAGCGACACACCTAACAATCCCGACCGTACCTGGGATGCGGGGTTGCGTGACGACGATGTAGCTGCGTTCATCGCAATAACAGAGGAGGAAGGGGGCGGACAACGTCCCGCCGACGAGGCCGTGTTTTTCTCCATAAAGTCGCTGCGGGCATCGGTCGCAGAATCAACCCTCGGGCCACCAAAATCGGCCTCCGAAGGTGCAGAGCGTGACCGCACCTGGCCAGCCATCATTCCATCCAGCAACGGTACGGTTCAGTCGGTCACAGCAGAAAAGCTCGTGGTCTCGATGCAACCGGCCACAGGCGGCAGCCGCAAGCAGACATACACGCTTAATGGCAAGAAACCCTACGTGCGTCCGGGTGAGAGCTTCAAGGGCGAGGTTACTATCCTTGCCGGCGCGCCGGAGAGCATGATGGGAATCTCCGCCTTCCTTAAGCAGGCTTACGACCCGCTCACGGCACTGCATGAGCCAAATGCCGTAGATCGCTACGCCGCCGCAAAATCTCTTCCGTACCGAGAGGACTTACGTGCCGCCGCGGTTCCCGCACTGGAATCCCTGCTCAAGACCGAAACGGAGGAACGTGTTGCCCTTGAGGCGGCTGGAGCCTCTGCTACACTCGGGTCGGCGCTCGGTCAGGACTATATCGGAAAGGTCTTGTGGGGCGATGGCCGCAAGGATCTCCGCATGGAAGCCGTGCTTATCCTTACAGAGTTGGGAAGCCCCTTTGCCCGTACCGAGTTGGTACAGGTGGCAGGTGATTCGAAGCTCGCTGGGGATGAAATCCGCCAAGCGGCCGTGTGGGGACTGGGCAAGTCCGGACTTAAAGCCTACGACAAGATTCTGCCTTTCATCGGCGACACGGACGAGAACCTTGCCCTGCATGCGATTGCAGCATTCGGGAGCGATACGCCCGAAGGCATTATCGGGCAGCTTGTGTCGGAACTCGTCGCAGGCGACTTGCGCCGCGCGTCTGCGGCCTCCGAAATTCTGCGGTTGATCGCAAATGAGGGGGTCCTAAAGCACCTGATCGAAGCAGCGGCATCAGAAAACGACTGGGTTCTGGCCACACTCGGAAGGCTGCCTGCAGCCTTGGTAAAACCCGCCGTCGCAGGTTCCGCACTCATGAAGCGCATCGCACCCATGCTGCTCATGGGCGAGGGCGCGAACTGGCTGGCATCGGAAGACCGCGTTATGGATATCGCGTTTCTCACCAAGCAGAACCTTTGACAGGATTGTAGTTGTAGCGATGTTCATCAGTCCGCCCTTAGTCGGCCTGATGCAAGCACTGTTTCTAGTCTTTCGGGTAATTTGTGCCCTGTCAGGCACGCCCCCCACTCACTTTAGCCTGGCGCGAACCTATCCCTTCAGCGGATACTGAATACAGGAATTTGGGCTTGACACAATGGGAAAATCGCGAACGAAAAAGATCGTATTTGGGGACGCCTTCGCAGGTTGCGGAGGCCTCTCGCTGGGGTTGTTGCAAGCGGGGCTTGAGGGCAGGTTCGCGATTGAACACGACAAATTTGCGTTTGCCACTTTGCGCGAGAATCTTCTTTCACGGGGAGCGAAATATAGGTATTCCTGGCCGCGTTGGCTACCCAAAGAGGCCATTGCCATCGGAGCACTCCTCAAGGAATACCGTTCTGAACTTGAGTCTCTCGAAGGGGCGATTGATGTATTGGTTGGTGGCCCTCCGTGCCAGGGCTTCTCGACCGCGGGCCGGCGGAGGCACGACGACCCCCGAAACCAGCTATTTGCCTCGTATCTGGAGATCGTCGACATACTGAAGCCAAAGGCCGTGCTCATAGAGAATGTTCGCGGCTTCACGATGGATTTCGACACGGATAAGAAGGTCAAGAATTATTCGCAAGAACTCAGGGAGAAGCTATCAGCGGACTACGACGTCTTTGAGGAGTTGCTCGACCTGTCGCGATTTGGCGTTCCGCAACAGAGAACCCGATATTTCCTTCTAGCCCTTCAGCCTGGATTCACCCAGGTCAATCCTTTCGACCTGTTGAGAGAGAGGCTGCCGTCCTTTCTCCGTTCCCTGTCGCTAAAGGCTCCAGTAAGCTCATGGAGCGCAATTTCTGACCTCGAAGTTTCACGCGGGGGAACACAGCCGTCCCGCGATACTCCCGGCTTTGAGGAGATCCGATACACAAAACCACTCACTCACTATCAGAAACTGATGGGCGGCGGCGAGTCGGCTCCGGCTGATCTCCGTCTGGCGCGACACTCTGCCGACATAACAAATCGGTTTCGGGACATTATTGATTCGAGCCATGCGGAAGGACGATTGAACACGACAATTAGCGACGCAATCCGGGTGCGTTACGGCATTCAGAAAAAGGCGCTGCGCGTGTTGGACCCGGATCGCCCAGCTCCAACCATCACGAGCCTGCCCGACGATCTACTCCATTATGGAGAGCCGCGGATTCTCACTGTCCGAGAGAACGCGCGGCTACAGAGCTTTCCCGATTGGTTTGCATTCCAAGGAAAATATACGAGTGGCGGGCACCGACGCAGGAAGGAGGTACCGCGTTTTACTCAGGTGGCGAACGCAGTCCCGCCTCTGGTTGCCCGTGCCATCGGGGAAATGCTAATTGACCTGTTCGATAGGAACGCCGGCAGCCGTGGCAGCCGGACCATCCGTTTGGAGCGCCGCCAACAGGTTCTTGAAGTCCATGCGTAATCCCAAGATCAGCTTCCGCAGCTCGCGCATCTCCGCGACGGTAACCGTTTTTCCATCGCTTGATGCGACAGCGCTCGGTTTCCCTTGCGGGACTAATACGAGGTGGCCGAGGTCGTTTCTCTTTGGGACCGTGTCCTGCTGATATTTGACAACCGACTCTCTGTATTCTTTGTGAACTTTGAAAGTCTCCGTCTTAAGCGCTCCGCCAAGCATTCGTAACCGATCATTCGCGGTTAGGATCATGTGCGCGGCGAAGAATTCTTCGAGCGTAGTGGCTACTTTAAGCTTTTCTGCGGTTTCGACGAGCCCTTTGATTCTTTTCTCGATATAGCCCAGGGCCGTCTTTAGCATCGCATCTCTGCCATCTGTATCGAGGCGCCCATGAATGATAATGAGACATTCATTTACTGTCTGGTCAATGTCGCTTGTCGCGCCCATGACGATACCACGCATATGATCCAGATCGAGCACTTTCTTTACGAGAGACTCGAATACACCCATTACCTCGTCGACCAATTCTTCCCGGCTCGCGCAATAGACACCCTCCAAGCCTCGGTCGAACGCAAGCCTCCTCAGAGCATCGGCAGGAGTTTGAGCGGAATAAAAGACGACGTCCTTGTATCTCACTGTCTCCCGAATCGAGGCAATCACATCCTGTCCCTGCAAGTTATTGCCTAAGTCCCAGTCGACTAAGACCAGATCTATTTCATCAGTGAATACATTGTCTTTGACGAGACCTTGGACCTCATCAAGTGTCTTGCACGCGGTCGAATTGAAGCGGAACCCTTCGCCCTCCATCTGCTTCTCGATTCTTACAACTTGAGAAGCGACGCGGTCTGGCTGGTCGTCAACCCATAAAACATTGAAATCAAGCCTCACTTCGTATTCCTCCCCGGTGCAATCTTGATGAGGAAGGAAAGGCCTTTGTCGGCGGAACCTTCTTCAAGCTCGATGCTCCCTCCCATCTCTCCGAGAACTTGGCGAACGTGATACAGGCCTAGCCCTGATCCTTGCGTGGTGGTGTAGCCCATTTCAAAGATCCGTTTGGGATTTGTGCCTTGCGCGATTCCTCGCCCATTATCGCTAACCCGGATCAAGAGGCCATTCCTATCAAGCGGCGAGAGTTCAAACTTGATCCAGGATGCCTTTGCCTTCCTGGAATTGTTGATCAGGTTGTCGACGATGATCGACGCATCGATGGGATTGAAACGCAATTTCAGGCCGGGATGGGTGTTCTCGACCTGGATGCGAAGACGCGCGCTCGCGGTGGTTCTTGCAATCTGCTCAATATAGTCGGTGATGAAGGATGCGAGGTCCGTCTCGATCTTCTCCGAGTCCAGCTTGAATTTTGCCTTCGCCGCAAACTTGGTTACCGCAAGAATCTTCCGGTTCAAGAAGGCAATCTGCTCCATCGCTTTGAGCAGAGTTTCTCGCGGGACGCTTTGCTTGCCCGCCGTGTCGGACAATAGATTCTCAATTTGCTGGGCAATGTCGACTGCGTAAATAGTCACTTGATGATGCAGGTTCAGGATTGTCGATGTGTCCAGATCGACAATCGCTTCCAGGAAGTGTGCCCGGCGCCGCTCTGTGTCCGCTTGAGACTGTGCCTCTTCAGCGGCGCTTTCCGCGTACTCGGCTCTTTGTGAAGCGGCTTCTGCAGCGGCCCGTTCGCGGTCGGCTACCTGCCTAGCTTCAGCTTCAGACCTTCTTAGTTCCTCAAACCGCTTTTCTGCGATTTCAAGCTTGGCGAGGAATCTCTTGTCGTTAGTCTTCTCGGCAATTGACCTGAGGCTTACCAACGATTCCTCAAACTCGCTCGACCTCTCATTGATGAGGTTCACGAGGCGTCGACTGTATTCCAGTAGCTCTACTTGGTCGTTGTCGACAAGGCTTGCCACGGCAGCAGAGACACGTGCGCGCCCAGGGTCGGTGAGCAGTCGTGAGAGGTCATCCGTGTTGGCATCTGCCTTATCAACCCACGATACGGGAACGACGTATCGCTCTAATCGCTTCAGGCAATGGTCCATCACCGCTTTGTGCAACTGCTTTACTGCCGGAGTCTCGATCAGGCCCTGGTTACGGCTCGATGCCTCTTGGAAGTCTTCGTCTGAACCATACACGTCGACCCGGCCAATGATCTCACGGGTGCCCAGGAAACGAGCGTAGCCCTGCTGCTTGCGCCTATCGAATCCAAACCAGTCATTGCCGTCCTCGCCGATCGGATAGACTCGAAACCCGTTGCGGAAGAGAAATACAGACCCAAACTGGACGGACGGCAGGCCCACCCGCCTGGCGAACGTGACCTTAGCGGATTGATTGAGGTAGTACATCTCACACGAGAAGCCAGATTGCTCCAGATGCTTGTAAATGTTTGGTTCACGAATCTTATAGATAAGTTCGCTGCGGTCAGTGAGCGAGCTCTCGATGTGGCCATCCTTGATGGAAACACGGATGAAGGTGGTCTTTTCCTCTAGTGCGGCAAAAATGAAGTTTCCCACCCGCCCGTTGACAATGTCCCGCGGAAGTGGCTCCTCACCTGACTTCGCGGCGCTCGCGGCAATTTGTTTGTCTGCAGCTTCTTCCGACGGGGCTATCAAAGAAATGCTGAATTTGTCGCCTTTGTCACCAAAGGGATTGATGAGCTTTGCCAGGGACGATTTGAGGGCCAAGATGCGGGAACGGTCCCATCCACGCCTGAGCTTCTTGATCTCTATTACTGTGCCATGCTTTAGGGAAGAGCCAAATTGTCCTAGTTCGGTTGGAAGGTCGAAGGCGCTTGATTCGGCATACCTAACCGGAATCTTCTCGAAGTGCTCTTTTGCATCCTTTTCAAAACGGTCCCAGTCCACTACCAACCGATGGATGGTTCCGACGCTGTCCCTCCTCGTCCGGGTCTGAAGGACGATCTGCTTCCCGAGGCGATCAGACGAAAAGCGGCCTATGCCTTTGCTGCCTGCGTAATGTTTCCGCTGCGCGACAACGTCACGAAAATCCTTACCCGCGCCGTTGTCTCTCTTCGAGGAGTAGGCAACAAACAGCCACTTATCCTTGAGGTCATCGTAGGACATGCCCGACCCATTGTCGGCGACGACTACATTGTCTTCCCCAAAATAGATCTTGACGGTGTTAGCGCCGGCATCGAAGGAGTTCTTTACGAGTTCGAATATCGCGACTTCATCATCCGTGATTAACTCCCGCCCTAGCACCGTCTTCAGGCCGGTGCTGACGTCAAAATTTAGGGACGTTGTAGCGGAACCCTTAGCTGGGGTTGTCGCGCGGGATTTGCCCTGAACCGGAATAAGGTCGGCCTCCTTGGTAGGCTTCTACACCCAAGGCAGCGCCAGCAGGCAACTACGCCTCGAATGAGCCTTGAGAATCAATCATTTCCTCAAAATTGTACTCTGCGGGGCGATCAATCTGGCCGAGATTGGAGCTGCTAACCTGTGCTGGTGGCTTTTGTGCTAATAGTCCCGCTGCGGATTGGCGGTTGTCTGGCGAGCTTGGGTTTGCCCGTTTGCGGAGGATGTTTGAGAGGCCGTTGACCAGATTGTTCGCCAAGGAATTCACGAAGCCTTGCGACCACCATTTTTTCGTCCTTCAGTCCGCATTCCCAGAAAACAGCTACCTTCCATCCAAGTGCGGCCAACGCTGCTTGCGCCGCCTCGTCCCGTCGCGCGTTTCGCACTATCTTTTCGTTCCAGTAAGAGCGATTTTGGGCAGGGATGCGCACTCCTTTTCCACAATCATGCCCATGCCAAAAGCATCCGTGCACGAAGATGACCTTTCGGAGCCGAGCGAAGACGATATCGGGATTTCCCGGCAGATCCTTCCGACACACTCTGAATCTGAAACCCAACCGATGGGCCAGGCTTCTGACCAACAATTCAGGCTTCGTGTCGCGGCTCTTGATGGCACGCATAATGCGGCTGCGGGCTTCCGGTGTTTGTGCCATTGCGAATTCCACCGTGGACTTCCCGATTATCGATTATCGTCAGGATACCGATCAATCATTTCAATGAAAATCATGCGGCTGCACTTCGAGAGCACGATCCGAAAGGGCGGTCAGGCGCGTCGCTTTGACGTGGATCCGCACGCACAACACGAACGTCTTCAACGACTCTGAGCTTGCTCCGACTTACAACGCCGCGCCGCAGACCTTCCAGCCCGTCATCCGGCTCAACGCTGAGACCGGCGAGCGCGAGATCGCCATGATGAAGTGGGGTCTGGTGCCGTACTGGTCGAAAACGGTCAAGCTCACATACTCGACCATCAATGCCGACGCCGACAAACTCACCACAAGCGGAGTATGGCGCGAGCCGTTCAAGCATCGCCGCTGCCTGGTTCCCGCCGACTGGTTCTACGAGTGGCCGGTCGTCGATGGCGAGAAACAAGCGCGCGCCTTCAGCCTCAAAGATGGCAGCCCCTTCGCCTTCGCTGGCATCTGGGATCGCTGGAAGGACAAAGAGACCGGAGGGATTCTGGAATCTTTCGCCATAGTGACGACTGATCCGAGCGAATGGATGGAGAAGTATCACGACCGCATGGGCGTCATCATCGAGCCGAAGAATTACGAGCGTTGGCTAGAACCAGAAGAGCCGCACAGCTTGCCGGTTGATCTGCTTCGTCCGCATTCCGAAGAGGATATGAAGAGCTGGCGCGTGAGCGATAAGGTGGGAAACACGAAGAACAACTGGGTCGAGTTGATCGAACCGATTCCCGACGAAATTACGAAACGAGAAAAGAAGACAAAGCGCGAGAAAATCAAGAAAGAACTACCGCCGCGGAGTCTCTTCGACTGATCGCAGGTAAATGTAGCTTCCGTGACCTTTGGGATCACTCTGTAACGGTCGCTGCACCACATGACTTATCGCTTCTCCAGCGGATTCAATTTCAGCGCCGTAACGGCGGATAACGCCACCTCGATGAAGTCCTTCACTGTCGCGCGCATCTGGTCTCTGCGCACGAAGAGCGCCGTCTCGACGCGGATTAACTCGTCCATCAACGGTTTGAAAATCACACCCCGACGCTGGAACCGAGATGCGGATTGAGGAATGAGCGCAACCCCCGCGCCATCCGCAGCGAAATCGAGAGCCTGGGTAATGGAATAGGCTTCCAGAAAATGGAGAGGATTGAATTTCAGCGTCCGCAGATAGTTCGCCACGCGGTCATAGAGCGAGGGGTGAACGCTTCGCGGAATCCATACCAAAGTTTCGTTCGACAACTCTCGCGCTGCCAGCCGGGAGTGAGTCGCCAGGCGGTGATTTTCTGCAATGCAGACACAAAACGGTTCATGTGCTACCCGCTCGATCCAGAGGGTCTTGTCCGTGATGGGCAGTATGCCAAAGGCGGCGTGAAGCTCTCCGCGCCGCACTCGCCATGCCAGCCGCATCGTTGTTGCGCTCCTGAGAACGATGGGCGGCGCCTCACTTCCCGGCAAAGTGAGTTGTTCGAGCAGGGGCAAGATGCGTCCGTGGATGTATGGGGAGTGGCCTACAGAGAAGGGGCGACGATGCAGGCTGGCTTCATAGTACGCAAGATCGAAGGCCAGCTTTGCCTGTTCCAGGCTCCTACGGATTTGCGCGCCATAGATCCGCCCGATGCTGCTTGGCTTCATTCCGTGTGATGTTTTATCGAAGAGATCAATCCCCAGTCCGATTGTCAGGGCTTTCAAGCTTCTTGAGATCGTGGAATGGGTCGTGTGTAGACGGTCGGCCGCCCTGACAAAATTCCCTTCTTCGAGAACAGCTTCGAGGAAGAGAAGCTGCTGCAATGACGGACTGTACCACATGGCACGAACCTCCCGCTGACAAGCACCGATGCTCCACAAATATGCGTCTTGAAGTGAGTGGCAGCATGGAAAACATTTCCGCGAAATTCCGGAAAATTCCATGCAGCGGACAAACAATTGAGGGAAAATGCTCCGCCCTTTCCTCTGCGAAGAATGCCGCCCGTTTTCCCATCCTCAGCGTGTCGGCGCCGCTGCCGCCGGGCTGGCGTCAACCCGCGAGACGGGTAGAACCCGAATCGAATAAGCGAATCGTTAAGAACTGGAATAATGCAAAGACTGGTCAGGACAACGAACTGCCGGATATGATCGGCTTTGCTTTAAAATCTAGGAGGAATTCAGTGCAATCTGGCGGGATTTTTAGAGGTAAACATGGAGCGAGGCTTGGGGTGTGCATTTCCGTCGCCTTTGCCCTGATTGCTGCCCTTCAGGTGTGCGGTCTCGGATATTCTGGAACGGTGCAGGCTGAAGCCCAAGCTATATCAGGAGACACAGCGAGTAGTTCGCTTATTCCTGAAAGGTCGCGGAAGGAAGCTCCTGCTCTTCAGATCAAGGGTATCGATGGGAAGCTGATTGATCTGGCGCAATACAGAGGTGAGGTTGTACTGCTGGACTTCTGGGCCGTGCATTGTGGCGGATGCAAACTGGAGATCCCGTGGTATGTCCAGTTCGATCAGGAATATCATCGGGATGGCCTGCAACTCATCGGAATCGATATGTACGGAGAAAACCCATCCCTCATCAGGCCATTCATGGCGGCAGCGCACATGACCTATCCGGTGGCGGTTGGTACGGATGCCATCGGACAACGTTTCCACGTTGGGGAAATGCCACTCACGCTCCTGATCGATCGCCAGGGTCGAATTGCATACTCCCATGCTGGAGTGGTCGATAAAGATTCCTTCGAGCGAAATGTCAAAGCATTACTTCGTTAGGACAGCAGCAAAGACCACGAAGAGAGCCGCTATGCAATCATCAATGTCTCTTGATAAGAGCCTGTCGCCGCCAGGCGATAGTGCCGGACGATCCACATGAGCGAAAGAGTAATATCATATCCTCTTTGTTATGGTGCATCGACGCATTCGGCCTTATGAATCGAAGGACGCTCCTTTCTTATGCGCGGTGTTTTTCAACGCCGTTAGAGTAGTGGGCTTGCGTGCTTATAGCGAAGAACAAGTCGAGGCGTGGGCACCAATGGCGCTGGATCCTGTGGCCTTCGAGGCACGCGCTAGAGATGGTCGTCTCATTCTAGTCGTCGTCGATGACAGTGATGTACCCGTTGCATATGGAGAACTAGAGAAAAACGGCCATATCGATCATCTATATTGTCGATTCGAGGTGTCAGGAACCGGGGTGGGAAGCGCACTCTACGATCAATTGGAAGAAAATGCTCGAGAACGCCAAATGGCGAAGCTCTTTGTCGAGGCTAGTGAAGTTGCGCGCCCGCTATTTCTGGCAAAGGGCTTTACCGAAATAAGACGGCAAGAATTCCGTTTGCGGGGCGTTCTCCTACACAACTACATGATGGAAAAGTGGCTTCTTGTTCCTCCGAAATAACAATTGCCGAACCATTCCGCGGAGATCTGACTCAATACAATCCAGATGCGGCTATTTGGTGGCCAGTTTTGCTTTCATCGCTGGAACCCAGCCCTCCTGAAAGGCAGGTTGCACGGTTCTCGCCAGTAGCAGCGCTTCTTCATAATGGGGCCGCGCTTCATCGGAATGCCCCAGTGCCGTCAGCACATCTCCAAGCACAGCGTTTGGAAGGACGGCATTCGGAGCGAGAGCCAATGCCTCCTGCGCCTTTGGGAGAGCCGCCTCCGCATTCTTTGCGTCGAGCAGATTCTGCGCCTCTTGGTCATCGCTGAATGCTGCTGCCAGTGGAATATTAAAGTTCCCCTGGTAGACGTAGACACCATGCTGGATTACGGCCACCGGCTTCAGGTGCTTGAACTGCTCATAGGGGTTTAGCGGAGCCGGGCCGAACTCAAAACCCTCCAGATCGCCATCGCTGATGAGAACTGTTCCGTCAACAGCAGGCGGTGCATTCAGTGGTACGTTCAACCACCAGAGGGTGTCGGTCGTGGGCAGGAAGTTGCACGGTATCCCATACGGGCTTGGGTCCACCGCGCCTTCCGGGAAATAGACGAACCAGCACTTTGTAATCTTATGTTCGTCAAGATAGTGCTTTACAGCAATGAGCTGCTGGCCCCAGTCCACATTGGAATCGCTGAGGTACTTGTGTGTGTTCGCCGGGCCACCCCACGCTTCATTTGCATAGGCCATGTATGCGGGGAAAACATGAACTGCCTCGAATGCCTGCCAGATCAGGAGCACCGCGACTGCATACGTCCACCGCCTGTTTATGCGGGTGAGGGTAGCTGCCGCACCTGCCACCAGAACGTAGAGGAATGCGTACATCGGCAGAATATGCCGCACACCAATGTTCATATTGGAACTCATGGCGACGGCAAGATAAATCGCCGGAGGCACAGTGAGAAAAAGAATCTCCCTCCAGCAGCGGAACCGGCTGGTTGCGATCAGAGTGATGGTTGCGAGAGCCAGGATGAGGAACGGCAGCGTGGACTTGATAAGAAGCACTCCTGGGAAATAAAGCCAGGTGCCGTGCGGATAAACCTTCCCGAAGAAGTACGCCGTATAGATGTCATCGACGAACTGAATGTCGGCCATGCCGTATAGGTAGGATTGAGGCAGAAGATGCAAGTGCGCCGCCGTACCAAGAATGTGTGCTTCCAACGGTTTTGACATTTGTTGCAAGTAGGTGGCGAGTGGCGGATTCAGGGAGAGTCCAGCAGGCCGCGCACTGTAACGGGAGCCATAGAAGGCCCACAGCACCAAAAAGCCGATGCAGACCGTGGCGACGAAGGCCCCGGTCAACCGAGCGAGATTTCTGGCTCTCTGGCCGCCGGAGTCGCGCCGCAAGCTCTCGCAGATCACCAGCGCCAGAAGCATTGGCAACAGGAGGATACCCGTGTGCTTGGATGCGAACGCCAGGCCCGTCGCTCCGCCGGCAATCAGGAGCCTAGCAATGGACGGCGCTTTGACATAACGATAAAAGCAATAGATCGAGGCAAGGATAAAGCACGATACGCCCACATCCGTTGTGACCAGCGCGCCGTGAGCCAGGAAGTTTGGATCGAAGACGAAGAGAGTAAGTGCAATGAATCCGGCGGTTGTGCCGAACATCTCGCGGGCTGTGCAGAAGATCAGCAATGCAAGCAGCAGAGCGAAGACGGAAACCGCCATGCGCGCCCGGAAGAGAATACCCTTGCCATAATTCCACGCCGCAAAATCTCTGCCATCCAGAAATGCTTCGAGCTTGAATTGGCGATGCTGAAGCTCAGGAACGCGGAGTTGCGTAGAAAGCAGCGGGAGCGCGGCCACCAGCTTGACCAGAGGCGGATGTTCCGGGTTCAGCCCGAAATCATCGTGCTTCCACATCATGTATCCGGTGAAGAGATGATCGCCTTCATCCCAACTGATCGATTCCTGCCTCACCGAGAGAGCCAGTTGCAGAAAGAGAACCAGGAGCAGACATGCGACACCGCAAACTATCCAAGCCCGGCGACGGGGCTTCTCCTGAGAATGCGTTTGGTTGGGACCAGTCATTGGTGAGCGACTTTCTCCAGAGGTGACAGTTCAGAAACCGATTCGACGAGATTCATGGCATCAGCCATAGCGAAGCGCCCTCACGGGATCAACGGTTGTAGCCCGCCAGGCAGGAATGAGGCAGGCGATGGCAGCAATGGCGATCAGCAGAAGTGCCGCTCCAGCCAGGACAAAAGCATCCGATCCCTTCATCACGATCAAAGCGCCGGCCAACTGACACAAAGCTAGTGCCAAAACCCAGCCGCCGAGAAGCCCGACTCCAATCGTTGCAGCGACGGAGCCAAGCACCGCCTTGAGAACGTCCCAGTGCTGTGCTCCCAAAGCGATTCGCACGCCGAATTCGCTGGTGCGCTGCGCGACCGAGTAGGCAACGACGCTGAACAATCCGACAGCGGCAAGAATTAGGGCAAGTAAAGAGAAACCGGAGAACAGTGTTCCGATCAGTACCGCACGCGCCCAGTCGGGTTGATGCCGCATCCACTCTTCCAGGTCGCGCGGCTCCGGTTCTGTCGTCTGGCCTGCGTTAAGTTTTTGCACGCTGCGTCGAATCGCGGGCAGCAGCGCCAACGGCTGTCCCTCTGTACGCACGAGGATTTGCGTGCCTCGCGCCAACAACACCGAAAAGGGGGTATAAATCGCGGGCTTCACCGGCTGCTCCAGCCCGTCGTTCACCGCGTCCCCGACAACTCCGATAATCTCGATCCAGTCGCCTTCTTTTGGTGCAGGAAGGCTGTACTGCAAATAGCCGATTTTCGGCAGGCGAATAAATTGACCGATGGGGTTCTGACCACGGAAGAACTCGCGCTGCATCGTCTGGTTGATGAGGCCAACCTGATCGCCGCGTGCGCTCTCGGCGGAATCCCAAAGCCTCCCGCTTAGCAGCGGCATCCGCAATACGTCGAAGTAGGCCACGCTGACAAAGTGCGTCGAGATGCGGCGAGATTCTGTCTCGAAGTGGCCGCGAAGCACAAACGATGTGTCCCAGCCGCTGTCGGGTGGCGTGGCATAAAGCGAGACGGCGGCTCCGGTAACACCCGGAGTCGATGCAACTGCATCTCTGAGAGTGCTGAGATACTGTCGCCGGGCCTTCCATGTTGGATAGGCGTGTTCATCAATAGGAAAACCAATCTCCATGACGTGGTGAGGGTCGTAACCGAGAGGCCGATGGGCAACGCGCAGGAATGCCTGCATTGCTGCGCCTGCGCCGGAAAGCAGGACGACAGTGAGGGCAACCTGGCCGGCGATGAGAAAACGATGCAGCAGTTTCCCATGTACATGCCCCGCCACCTTGCTGCAGCTTGCCCTCAAAACCTGGTCAATTTGAGGCCGCGAAAACTCCAACGCACCCGACAACCCTGAGAGAGTGCCGCAAATCAGGGAAAGCACCACACAAAATACCAGTACCGGCAGGTTGATGCGGATCACCGCCTCCCCAGGAAAGGACGACTGCGGCAGACGGTTTCGGATGAAATCAACAAGCTGATAAGCGAGCAGAATGCCGACTCCCGAACCTGCAACGGATAGAAGTACGGATTCGGTCAGCAAGGAGCAGAGCAGTCGAAGCCGGTTGGCTCCGAGCGCCGATTTCACGGCCACTTCGTGCTTGCGGGCCGTGCCGCGGGCCATGGTCAGGATGGAAACATTGCTGCATCCGATCAGCAGCAACAGTCCCACCGCGCCAAGTAGCAGATACAGAATCGGCCCGACCTGATGCTCAAAGACTTCATTGAGCGTTGTCAGGTGGGGCCGTAAGTCGCGCGGAAACTGCTGCGGGTTTTGTATTGCAAATTGTCGTAGAAGACTGCCCAACTCCGCCTGTGCTGTCTTGATACTCACGCCCTGCTTCAACCGCAGATTGATTTCGAGCTTTTGAGCGGGATCATCGGAAATGCCGGCTGGCAGGAAGAGATCGCCGTTGCCCCAGGTGAAGCGTGGCGGAGCCACGCCGACAATGGTGTAGTTCGCATGATTGAGTTGAATGGTTTTGCCTACGATATGAGGATTACCATCGTAGTAGCGCAGCCAGAATTTATAGGCCAGAACGGTGACGGGCTGTGCCACCTGTCCGGGGGAAACGTCAGATGGCTGCAAGCCACGCCCCAACAGAGCATGGACGCCGAAATAGTCGAATCCGTTCGGCGTCAGGTCGGTCGAGGTAAGGGCCTCCGGCAGATCGTTTCCGGTGATGTCCCATTCGCGGTTGCGGTAGCCAACTGCACTCTCAATCGAGGATGCCTGCCGTACCTCGCGGAACTGCGACCCTGAATAGAGCGGCCAGACGAGATGACCGGCGGCATCCTGAACCAGCAGATGGACCATTCGAT
>Ga0335074_10002519_pt1 | contig 24999 bp, 22 predicted proteins | sample Lox_Sample_23_FD_206715 | JGI IMG/M metagenome (GOLD analysis project Ga0335074, IMG submission 206715) | Soil microbial communities from Loxahatchee National Wildlife Refuge, Florida, United States - Lox_Sample_2.3 | ecosystem: Environmental > Terrestrial > Soil > Wetlands | place: USA... | reverse complement strand
GTGTCATTGGAGTTTACGGCCGCGATCGCGGCCTGTTCTCGTATTTGCAGCAGGCTCGGATCAGTCGCAGCCACATACTGGGTAAAGAAGTCAGCCAGCATCCGCCAGCGCACGGCACGCTCTTCCAGCGTCATTTCATGCCGGTAGGCCCTCAGCGCCATCCGCGCCAGGCGCAGCACAGCCGGATGGCCGACCGGGGTCTGCGGCTGCACGGCCCGGACCGGCAGTTCCGCCGGCGGCAGCCCGGCGGACACCCAGTCAGCGTGGCTGACATTTGCCGCCAGCAGCCCGACAGCGAACCGGGCAACCTGGCGCTGCTCGGCCGGCGAACGCTGGTCGAGCAGACCAAGGGCCTCGGCGGCCCCGCGCAGCCGGGCGGCTGCCCACGCCTGCTCGTTAGCAACGATCGCGGAGTCAGCAGTGGTCATGGTCGGCGTCATCCCGGGGCTCCGGCCGCGCCGCGCTGCTCCGCGAGCCAGCCGACTCGTCGGCGTGGGCCTTGATGTAGTCGATGAGTAGCACGTCAAGCCCGCCGAGCAGGGAACGGAGCCGCTCGGCATCCGCCTGGCTGACCGGGACCGCGTCGGCATTGGCGTCGTCACCGGCATGGATAATGGTGTCCGCCAGTTCCGCGACGGCGCGGATGATGCCGTTCGTCGGCGATGACGGCGGGGCACCGAGCACCCGGACCATGTCATCGCGGACGCAGTTGAACGCACCAAGCGGGGTGATCCCCCGGTCTTCGAGTACCTTGTACACCACGTGTCCCGCCAGTTCGTTCAGCCGTGACGCGCGAGTCGTGATGTCCGGCAGAGTGAGGTCCTGCCCCTGCTGCAGTCCGCGGTACAGGCTCGCGACGAGCACCCGCATGTCCTCGGCCACGCACTCCGGAGGGCCGGCTGGGACGCAGGCCGCGAGCGGCCAGCTGTCGCTGGTCCAGGCGGCGAGGCTGCGGAGATAAGCCGCCGCCCACTCACGCGGCGTCATATCGAAGGCGTCCGCAGCCGCCGCAACACCTTCTCGGTAGGGCCAGAAGCTGGAGATCTTAGCCTCGATCACCAGCGCGGCGGCCGGTTTGACTGACCGGTCGTCGGCGGCCCACCGGACACCGGGCTTGTCTTCGCCCTTGGCCCGGTACCGCCGGTAAACGGATTCCGATCCACCGAACTGCTGCTGTCCGGCCACGAGCTTGACCAGACTGCTCAGGTCGATCAGTGGCTGCGCGACAAACACGGCGCCCGGTCCAAGTTGCGGTCCGCTGTGCGCCGCCACGTGCTTGTCCAGCACCGTGGACAGCGCGGCGTAGTCCCGCAAGCGCTCCGTCCACCCGCCCGCACGGTTACAGCTGCGCACGCTGCGCAACCAGCGCGCGGTAGGCGTATTACTAAGTTCCCGCCTGATCGACGGCACAGTCGCCACCCCTGGCTGCCCGTTCCACCATTTCGAATGTAACTCAAAGCAGTATCAGCAGCGGGGGCAGGCCTTCACTGGGTTTCCGCTATGCCCGGACAAACTCGGACATCGCGCTGCTGGCGGCGGTCAGCCTCGGCCGACGCTAACCCGCCGCTCCCCTCTGGCCTTTACGGCTGCTGCGCGGCGGCCTGCGTGGCGGCCTGACCGACTGCTGGAGCGACCCGCTGCTGCTGGGCCGCACGTTGCGCGGCGGCCTGCGCGGCGGCCCGACCGACTGCTGGAGCGACCCGCTGCTGCTGGGCCGCACGTTGCTGGGCCCGACCCAGCCGATCGTCTTCGGGAGCCGGTTCCGGGCCGTGCTCGAACGCTTGCGCCGCCTCGAGCTCACCGCCCGGCGTGCGGTTACGGTCGCGATCGCGGTTTCGTGCGTGCTCCATGAACGTCTCCTTGCTACTAGGGCCGGTTGGCTTCGATGTCAACGAGGAACGGGGGATCGATCAGCGGGCTTGCGTGCACCACGGCGGAGCGTGGGCCGAAGGGCAGGCTGGAAATCTCCCGCTGTCCGAGAACCGGGGCCATCTGGGTCTGCCACGAGGGGTTGCGCTGCGTACCCCATCCACTGGACGACTGCGAAACCGACATGGACGCCGTCTGCACCGGATGCTGGCCAAGGCGGTCGGAGAGCAGTTTCGCGCTCAGCGCTGAGGTATGCGGAAGGTAGACGAGCGTCCCGGAATTGCTGAAGATGACCGAGCGTTCGTTCTCGTCCTTGAACTGTGCGGCGTCTTGCACGGCGATGAGCCCGTGGATTCCCGCCTCCCGGCCCAGGCTCAGCATGGACTCGAAGTCAACCAGCTGCTGCAGCCGGGCGGCCTCGTCGAGCACGACCAGGACCGGGACGCCGGTCCAGTTGGCAAAGCGGTCGTAGGCGTTGAACAGCAGCTGGTTGACGAACAGGCTGCCGAGCATGGCCGCCATCAGCCCGTCCTGCTCCACCCGGGCCACCACTGAGACCAGCGTCCGTGCCTGCAGCACGTCGCGCATCCGGAAGCCGACCTGGTCCGTCACTGCTTCGATCGCCGGGTTGGCCAACGCGGTCAGCTTGGCCGCCACAGTGGCGGTCTCCTGCGAGTACTGGTCGGGGTATAGAGGCAAGAGGTCGGCCAGCCTTGGGTAGGCCTGGCTGGTCGGATTGGCCTTGACGATCCGACCCAGCGCCTGCTGGTCCTTGAGGATCCGGTAGATGCGGCCGGCTGTGGTCTTGTCGCGGTTCGGGCTCTCCGCGGTCAGCTCGAGCAGTCCGCGCAAGATCTCCTCGGAGCGGTAGAAGAAGTGCTCAGCTGTGTGCGGCGGCGGCTTGCTGCCGTTGATGGCCTTGACCGCGCCGCCGACCGCCCGGTCAGAGGTGAGCTCCGCGCACCAGTTCCATTTTACCGAGCGGGCCGGGTTGTTGTAATCCAGCACGACCGGCTTCAGGCCGAGCGGCTGGCCCGACTCCCGGACCGCATCCTTGACGTGCTGCATTAGGTTGCCTTTGACATCGAGCGCGACGACGGACCAGCCGGCCCGCAGCGCCGCGACGATCCACGGCACGATGACCCACCGGGTCTTGCCCGAGCCCGCAGGGCCGACAACGGTCACATGACGCTCGACGTCTCCGGTGCGCAAAGCTATCGGCTGACGCACTCCCTTGGACGGATGCAGCAGGCGGCCGAGCGGGAACTCGGCGTGCTGCAGCGGGCCCGGAGTTCGCTTCCAGTCGACCACGCCCCGGTAGTCGTAGTAGCCGCCGCCCGCGGTGGGCGGCGGCGGCGGATCGCCGGGCGCAAGGATGCCGCGACGCGCGCCCTTACCAGCCGCGTAGTCGCCGGCGGCGCTGGAAGCCGCGTGGCCGATCGAGTTGCCGAGTTTCGCCGCGCCCTTGATGGCCGCGTAGCTCCCGCGCATGTACATGCCGAGAAAATCGTTCAACGCTCGCCTCGCTCAGTCGACCTCATGTGCTCGCGCGTCATTCGCGCACCCATCCCATGCCCTCGACCAGCCGCCAGCGGGGGGAGGCGGAGCTACGTTCCCGGTCGCTTCCGGGGGAACTCGAGGCTCGGGGTACCTGCCGGGCCGGGTGCCGTGCGGGCGGCCCGGTGTGGCCGCGAAGCGCCTGGTACCACTCGTCCATTGTCGGCCGCGCCTTGACGTCATTGCCCAGCGTCCGGTCAAGCAGCCGGGCCGCCGCGCCGCTGACCCGGGCCTGCAGCACGCGCCGGGCTCGCTCCGGGTTCTTGTTCTGCGTGCGCTGCCGGCCGTAGTCCAGCACCCGGACCACCATCAGCCCGAACTTGTACACGTCGGTCTCGGTGGTCTGGCGCTTCCATGTGTCACTGAGCTTGCCCAGTTCCCCGATGCCGCCCGACCCGAGCCGCTTCAGGTACGCGATCTGGCGGCTCGCGCTGACTGCCTCGGGCGGTTCCCAGGTCGGAGTGTGCGGCTGCGTGCCGAATGGTCCCCGGGTGCCCTTGCGGCGAGCGCTGTCGGTGTCCACCAGGATGATGTGCGGCTTGGCGCCAAGGCAGAACGCGACGTTCTTCGCGGACACGTCACCGAAGATGATGCCCAGGTCGTGCAGCAGCTTCATGGCTTCGGCGAACCGGGTGAGCAGGATGAGCCTGGTCTTCTGGTCGACCACGGGAAATCCGGCCCGGCGGGCGTCGTCGTCCGCGTTGAACAGCTGCTGGAACTCCAGTACGCCCCGGGTGTCGTGGAAAAACTCGACCGGGATCTCGCGCAGCAGGATGCCGGTGGCTGAGCCGTCGTCCGCCGTCGTGACGACGAGCGGCCAGATCGCCCGCTGATCCAGCTTCGCCCGGGTGTCGCTGTCCAGATTCGCGCGGAACTCCGCGAGCGACCGGAGCCCGGGCAGCAGTGCGGGACCAGCGGACTGCCGGATTCTCGCGGAGTACTCCTTGTAGATCAGCGGCCCCGCACCCGGCAGCGAGTACCCAGGCACCCGGTAGACCTTCGCCGTGCCCCCTCTCGCGAGGTAGTTCAGGGTGCCGAGCGCGGACGCCGGGACTTCAGCCGTGCTAATCGCCGGTTCCCTCCTCTCCGGGCCAGGGGAACGCGGCCTCAGGCGATTCATCGGACGGTCCGCCCGCCGCTGCTTCCAGCGCGCCGTCACCAGAAGTCATCGGATCACCGGACTCGGGTGGTTCGGTCAACTCGCCAGCCTCGGGCGTCTGCTGGTTATCCGCGCCGTACCACATGACGGCCGCTGTCCTGTCGTCGGCGAACCCGCGCCGGTAGAAGGCCGCGTGCCCGGCGAACGCGAACAGATCCGGTGGCCGCGACCAATGCGCGGCCAGGAACTGGCCAACTTCCCCAGCGCCCGTGCCCATCGGGTCGCCGATCCCGTCGGTGATCACCGCGAGCGCCTCACCTGGCCGCAGGAAACCGGCCTGGGGTGCGACCTCGACAGCGCGGGGCAGCGCGAGCACCGCGTTGCTCGCCATGTCACTGCCTGCGTTCTTCACAGCCGTCACCGGGTGCCACTGGCCCTGCGACAAGACCAGCGCCGACGAGTCGCCGGCCGCGACCACCAGGGCAAACGGCAGCTGACCGTCCGCAGTCGGACTGGCCGCGACGACAAAGCCCACGGCCGTGGTGGCCATCGTGGCCCGTGCCTTGCCCGCTTCGAGCGGCGTGTGCTGCTCGCCGGGTGGAAGGCCGGTGGCCGCCTTGGCGATCATTGCGGCGCTCGCCTCCTCCACGGCCTGCTCCCACGGCAGTTCGCCCGCCAGCTTGGGCCACGCCTCTGCGTCGGTGATGGCAGGCTGATCGGCCAGCGCGTGCGCGATGAACCGGGTGATCTCCCGGCAGGCGATGTCGGCCGCCATGTGCGAGTACGGCGGCTGGGAGACGCCGTCGGCGACGCAGCCGACCAGCCACTGCCCGTTCGCGGTCACCCGCAGCAGGTAAGCGTCCTGCCGGGGTTTCCGCTCAGCCCAGTGCCCCAGGCCGCGCAGCGAGACCGCACGGTACGTAAGGTGACCTAGTCTCGCCCCGTCGACCGTGGTGTCCGGCCGGGTCGGTGCGATCTGAGCCGGGCGCGCCTCTACGTCGGGCTGCCGGCCGGGGTCGCCGACGATCCAGCGTCCGCCGGGATGCCGCTGCCATGCGTCGGTCACAGCCAGTCGCCTTCGTCGTCTTCCGGCAGTACGAGAGCCGCAGTGGCCCCCGGGTCGGTGGCCGAGGTCGCCGAGGCCAGGATGCTCGAGATCAGCAGGTGCGCCATCTCGGTGATCGCCTTAGCCGGGTTGGCTCCGTCCTTGGCCACGTAACTGCGCATCTGCTTCTCGCCCGTCTGGGGGAAGACCCACGGCGCCAACGATGCCTTCGTCGCGTCGCCCACGCCGAACGGGATGATGTTGGGCCGGTACTTGAAGGTCTGGGCAGTCAGGTCACTGAAGGCCGCCTGCAGCGTGGTGTCGTTGTCGGTCGGCTGACCGTCGGTGATGAAAAACACCGCGGGCCGGAAAACCTTGTAACCGTCGCGCTTTAGCGTCGTGACGTCGTTGTCGATTTCCGTGCGCAGCAGCCGGAACGCCGCCTGGAAGGACGTTCCGCCCCGCTCCTTGAGGTGCGGCATGGTCGTCACGTCGCGCAGGTCATCGAGGCGCAGCAGCACCTGGGCTTCATCGGAGAAGTCGATCACCCCCAGCCGGACTACATCGGCGATGACCGGCTCCGCAGTGATGGCATCGTGCACCTGCGTCAGCAGGTCGTTCGCCGCCGAGATGCCTCCTGACTCGTGCATCGAGTACGAGACGTCAGCGACGATGTAGAAAGCGAGGGCCTGATACTGGTCGTCCTCGCTCGCGTTTTCCGGGCTCACCGCTACCTCCGGTCGTTCTGGTCCCCGTCTTGGGCCGGGCCGCACGTACCACTGCGGCCGACCCAGCTCCTACCGGTTAATGACGGACAGCGGAACTGACGGTGGCCCTCGACGCCAGCCTCCCGGTACTCAGGTGGCCGTCAGTACTCCTTGGCTGGTTATAGGCGAGGCACCCCAGGAGGAGATGCGCTATGGATGCGCCATTCGACGCGGCGACTGTGACGGGGCTGGCCGAGGCGCTGCGGCTCGATTCAACGCTTGCGGCCGAGCCAGAACGGCTGCGTCGGGCGCTGGCCGATCTTGCGCCCGGTGACGAGCAGGGCGGGTGGCTGCTGACCAGCGGAGCCGCCGCCGGGGTGCCGGCGCTGATCGAGCAAGGCCTGATCGCCGAGGCACACGCGCGGCTGAGCGAGCTGTCCGCCGGCCGCGCGGACGCTGTCACCTGGACAGTGTCGGCCTGGGCGCAAGTGCTGTCAGGCGGAACCGCCGACGGCCCGGCGGGACTCCCCGGTGAGACTGGCTGGCTGGATGATCAACAGCCGGCGGCAGGCGAGTCGGCCAGCCAGGCCGAGGAACCGGGAACGCCCACCGCCCTGCGGGTGGCCCTGTGGCCGGACGGGACCCCGGTGCTCGTGGCCGTCACGATGCGTGGCATTTTCGTGGTCGACGGCGTCAATGCCTTCGGGCGCTGGCGGCGGGTGGCGACCGTGCGCGCCCCGCTGTCCCGGGACGTCGCGCTCTGCCTCGAGCCGACGCCCGGCCGCGTGGTGTGGACCGATCACGACGGTGTACACGCCCGATCCCTTCGCCGCCACGGTGGTCAGCTCCTACTCGGGGAATCCCGGATGATCGCCGTCCCGCCGGCCGGGGCCCAGGCCCGCTACCCGGTGGCCGCCCTCAGCACCCCGGACGGTGACCTGTCGGTCCTCTGGACCGCGGACCGGCTCGAGCTAACCCTGACCGAGGACCGCACCTGGGGAATCGTGCCCGCGGCCGGACGACTGCCGCGCGCCTGCGGAGCCGGGGAACGCCTGGACAGCCTGCACTGGAGCCTGGAGACAGCACAGACGGGCTGGCTGCTGTGCCGCAGCGACCGTGGACGGCTGCTCGCCGCCCACTGGGATGTCGGCCTCAACGAGCCGGGCGGGTGGGTGGACCTTGAACCGCCGGCCGTCCCGGTCGCAGCCACGCTAGCGTGCGTGGGGCAGGCGGTTTTCGCCATCGCGGCCACGCAGCACGGCGACCTGCTCAGCCTGGAAGTCCGCGGGGCGGTCGACGGAGACGCCGGATGGCACAGCGTGGACCGGCCGGTCCAGGTGACCGCGTCCCCGCCACCGCGGGTCATCGCCGCTGGCGCTCGCTATGATCATTCCGCCGCGCCGGGATGGCTCGCCTTGGCGGGCAGCGGAGGGACGTGGGCGATGCCCGTCACCCGTTCCGGGTCCCTGCTCGAGTGCGGCAGCCCGGCTAACATCTGGACCGGAGAATGACCGCCGGCAGCGGACAGGCTCGGCCGGTCTACGTCCTGCTCGACATGTCCGGCTCGACCGTCCGCGGCGGTTTCGCGGCTGGGCGCGACCAGGCGATCCCCCTTCTTATCGACGAGGCCACGCGTTATCCGGGCTTGCTGGTGTCGGTCCTCAGATACGCGACGCAAGCGGACACGCTCGTCTGGCTCAGCCATCCGGAGGACATCAAGCTGATCCCCGCCACGGTGCCGGCCGGCCTGTCCTCGCTCGCGGCCGGGCTGCGCCTGTTCGCCGCTTCTGCTCGCGAGGACGCGGCCCGGTTCGCAGCGGACGGCATCGCCTGTCTTCCCCCCGTAGCGCTGATCGTGGCGGATGGCCTGCCGACCGACCCGGCCGACGAGCTGCTTGCAGCCCGGGAAGAACTCAACGTCGCGCTGACCGAGGCGGGCGGCCTCGCCTCCCCTCCCGCCTTCGCCGCCCCGGCGCACACCGACCGCCTAGCGGTGGCCGGCCTCCGGATGGACTTCCATCTGCTGGACGACTCGGGGCCAGCAAGCCTCGCGTCATCGATTCTGGCCGCCTTCGTGCGAACGCTGGCCGTCCTGGTGCCGCCGTTGCCACACTAGGGCCGCTGTCCGTCAGTACCTCACGGAGTCGCCAGTGCGGGCTGGGGCTGCCGGATGAGGAGGGGTGCCGCTATGGCCGCGGGAGCCTGGTGTCGGTCGTGCGGCGAAAGCGCCGCGTCAGCCGATGTCTCGTGCCGGCACTGCGGGATACCCCTCGAGGAGCCGGATCCGGGCGGGGCCAGGATCGGCCAGGTCGCCTCGGTCAAGGGCAAGATGATGCTGCGGCGCAACGGGATCGCGCTGCAGGAAGCCGACGGAATGGTGCGCGTCTTGCTCCGGGGTGACGAGACCACCGAGATACCGCTGGCCGAGTTCGACGCTGCCAAGCCGGTCGAAGTTTCCGGGCCGCCGGTCACCGGTGCCGCCGGGCGCCTGTGGAAGGCTCAGCGGGCGCTGGCGCTCGACGCCAAGTGGGATGAGGAGCTTCTCACAGAGGCGGCCCGGGCGCAGGCCACCGCGTCGACTGCCGCGCGCCGCACAGCGGCGCTCGACGCCCTGGCCCTCGGAGTGCCCGGCCAGCTGCCCGGACTGGGCCTGACCGCGACGGAGCTCGCGTGGTACGAGGCCTGGGCCGCCGCCGGACGCGGCGACGCCGCCGGCGCGCTCGATGGACTCGAGCGGCTTCCCGAGCGTGGTTATGAGCCCCGGGTCGCACTGCTGCTTGGCCTGGCCGGCGTCCTGCTGAGTGAGCCGGCGCTCGGCGCCCGCGCCGCCGTCCAGCTGGCCCCGTTCACCATGGCCAGCGGGGACGCGCGGGCATTGCACGCGGCACTCACCGAGCAGGCGGACGCGGTTGCGCCGCTCGTCCCATTCGCGGAATCGGCCGGGGACGCCGACGGCAGGCTCACCGCCTGGGCCAGCTTGATCACCGGCGAGAAGCCGGCCGCGCTGCCGTTCCCTGACGAACTGCCGCTGTCCTCGGCGCTCAACGGCTACCTCCGGCTGCGCGCAGGGGCCGACCACGGGACGGCGGTGAGTACCCTGCGCTGGCTGCCGCTGCCGCTGCTAGACGAGCTCATCGACTGCGGCGCGCTAGCGCCGCGGCTCGCCGTCCAGCCGGGTTGGGACGCTGATCGCGCGGCCTACGTGCGGTGCCGCCTGGACCCTGGCGGCACCGGGCTGCCCGACCTCGCCGAGGCCGGGTGCACCGCAGAGCTCGCCCGCCGCCACTACCTGGCCGGGGACGGGGCCGCGCTGGACGCGCTGCCGTCCGAGCATGAGGCGGTCCGGCATTACCGGGCGCTGCTGCCGTGGGCGTCGGAGTCCCCCAAAGCCGGCTTGAACGGGCTGCGCCCGCCTGCCCAGCTTGTACTCGGCCAGGTCCTGGAGGCACAGGCAGCAGTCACAACCGGGGGGAGCGCGGCCCTGTCCGAGGAGCTGGCCGCCGACCCGACCTGCTGGCCGCTGCTGTGGCCGAGCGCGCTCCAGGGCGCGCTCAGGCTTCCTGGGCCGCTGGCGGGCCGTTACCCGCGCTTCGCCGAGTGGCTGGCCCTGTGCGGCATCCAACGGCTGCTTTTCCAGTCCCGCTGGGAGGACGCCATCGACGCCGGCAGCGGGCTCGCCGCCCGCACCGGACTGGAGGTGACGAGCGACGAGGCGCTCAACATGGTCGCCTTCGCCCAGCACCAGCTCGGTCAGTCCGCCAGCGCACTGCAGACGCTGGACGACGCCCTCGGCGGCCGGTACACGACCGGGCTGCTGGTCAACGCCAGCATCGTAGCGGCCAACCAAGGGTCAGTGGCCGCCCTCCCGTACCTGGCCCGGATCGTGCGCGAAGAGCGGGACCCGCCGGTCCGCGCTGGCGCCGTCGAGCGGGCAGTCGCCCTGTGGCAGCAGGACGAGACATCGCCGCTCTACCCCGATGGCCTTCGGATGCTGGTCCGAGGAGCACTGGCGGAACCGCAGTCCGATGAAATGCACCGGGCACTGGTCCGGATCGCGAGCACGCAGGACCGGGAATGGCTGGCCGGTGGCGGCGGGGTCCGCTCGGTCAACCCGGATCAAGTCGCCTGGGAACGCTACCAGCGCGCCTGGGCGCGGCGCGATCCCGACGGTTCGCAAGACGGCCTGCTCGGCGTCGCCCGCGAGCTCGCCGAGCTGGTGAAGTCGCCGTCCGCGCCCGCGTGGGCGGATCAGGAGATGCGGAAGTTCATCGCCGACCTGGATGAGGCGGTGCACATCGACTTTGGCGACCCGGCCGCGGTCGTGCTGGCGCCGACGATCGAGGCCCTGATGAACGCCGATGCCCTCGATCCGGCCTACCGGATCGTGTTTCCGGTCCAGGCGGCCGCCCACGCGGCGGTCTTCCTCCGGACGAAGGGCGGCTGCATCACGCCGGACGACGAGCAGCGGATGCTCTTCGACCCGCTGCGCATCTACGGGCGCCGGTGGTCGGAGATCCCCCCCGACGACCGGGAGTTCGTTGACTCCGAAATTCTCCGCTGCGCCACGCGGGTGGCGGCGTCTGTGACCGACGCTCTGATGGAAAGCAAGGCGGCCCTGGCCGAGCGGTACAACGCCCTGGTCGAGCGGCAGCGTCACGCGGACCAGTACGAGCTGGACCGCATCGCCTCCGCGAAGCTCAAGCTGCTCAACGACGAGTATAAGCCGCTCCAGGCCCGGCTCCGCCGTTATCACGTCATGCTCGGCGACCTGCCGCTCGATGCATCGGGCAGCGGCCTGCGGAACGCAATCGCCCAGGTCCTGGGGGAATGGGGCGACGAGATCAGCGGTCTCGGCGGGTGAGGTGAGCGTCATAGACAGAAATCCGTACATCATCCTGGGCATCCCCTTCGGCTCGGCTAAAGCGGCGGCGAACGCTGCCTTCGCGCGAAAGGCCCAGGCACTCAGGCGCGACGGCGGCGGCCTGGACCAGATGACCGACCTCACCTGGGCCCTGCAGCGCATCAGCGTGGCCATCAATGAGCCGACCGCGGCCATGGAGCTGTACCGGATCCCGGCTGACCCGGAGGCCCTCCACGCGGAAGGCGACGGCGTGCTGCACCCGCCCCCTGAACCGGTGCCGGCCGCCAGCGGAGACCGCGGCGAGGCGCTGGAGGAACTGCGGCAGGCCGCGGCGCGCGAGTACCTCCGGTACCTGGTGGGCCTGCGCGCGGCGGCAGTGACGCTGCCGCCGCCCTGACTACCCGGCGGCACCTCGGCCGATGCCGCGCGAGACAACGAGAAGGTGACGCTTGATGATGAACCAGTGGCGTGAGCTCTGGAAGGTAATCGACCGGATCTCCAGGCAACTCGACCAGCTTGACCGACGCACCGAGAAGATGGAAACGATCCTGATGGTCCGCGAGCCGGCCAGCGGTGCTGCCGCCGAGGCCTACGACGGCCTGCGCAAGCAGATCGTCGCGGCGGTCGGCGAGCGGACCGCGCACCTGAAGCAGTTGGCTCAGCTCGACGCCGCGTTGACCGCCGGCGCCAGCGCTGACGTAGTGGCCAAGCTGGTGCGCGACTTCGCAGAGCAGGCCGCACTCGAGCGGGTCAAGGACGCCGAGCACCCGGAGCGTGACTTGCTCTTCGAGACCGTGGAAGACCTCGGCGGACGTTACGAGGTGCTCGAGGCCGCGTACGTGGACGCGAAGACCGGACGGGTGATTAGGCGCGGCAGCGTCCGGGCGGCCGCTGAGGCCGCGGCGGACCGGGAGGCAGCCGAGTGAGCGTGGCCTACGGAATCGACTTCGGCACCACCAACAGCGTCCTCGCGCGGGCGACCGCCACCGATACCGAGGCGATCACCCTCGACGCCAACCTACCCGGCGAATGGGAAGGCACCGGATTCGAGCGCGTGCTGCCGTCGGTCATCGGATTCGACCGGGCGGGGCAGCCGGTGTTCGGCTGGCGGGCCAAGACCATGGAGGCGGACAAGCTCGAAGCGGTCAAGCGGCTGTTCGCGACCGAGGACCAGGTAACGATCGGCAATCAGCAACTTGACGTGGAGACCGCCGCCGCGATCTTCTTCCGGCACATTCAGGGCCAGGCGGCTGCAAGCGGCCTGATTGAGCGGCTGGACCGTGCGGTCGTCACGATCCCGGCCAACAGCCGGGGCAAGGCCAGGTACCGGACCAAGCTGTCGGCCGGGCTGGCCGGCATCGAAGTCAGCGCGCTCATCAACGAGCCGACGGCGGCCGCGATGGCGCACGCCCGGGTCATCGGGGAGAACCAGCGCATCCTGGTCTTCGACTGGGGCGGCGGCACGCTCGACGTGACGGTACTTGAGGCACTCAGCGGGGTCTTCATCGAAGAGACGTCCAAGGGCATCCAGCGCCTCGGCGGCATCGACTTGGACGCCAGGTTTATGGACATCCTGCTGCCCCGGGTTCCCGGGTCGGACCGGTGGAGCCCGTCCGAGCGGGGGCAGTTCCGGCTCGGCCTGGAACGGGCCAAGATCGCCCTGTCAACTGGTGACGTGGCCTCCGTCGCGCTGCCGCGCGGGGGCACGATGGAGGTCACCCGGGCCCAGTTCATCGAAGCGGTCGGCCCGCTGATCAGCCGAACCCGTGAGCCCGTCGAGACCTGCCTGCGGGAGTGCGCCGGCCGCATCGACCACCTGGTCATGGTCGGCGGCAGCTCGAAGATTCCCGCGGTCCAGGCGATGCTCGCCGACCTCGTGGGGGCCGAGTCCGACACGCGCGTCGACCCAATGACCGCTATCGCCGAGGGCGCCGCCGTGGCCGACGCGATCCTCCAGGGCATCATTACCGACCTCCAGTTCTTCGTCGGCACTGAGCACGCGCTCGGCACGATAGTGCACGGCCCCGGCCAGCCGCCCGAGGGCAAATTCTCGGTACTCATTGGGCGCAACACCAAATACCCGGCGAAGGCGACCGACGCGTACGCGCCGGCGAGCGACTTCCAAGAGGCAGTCAACATTGAGGTCATCGAAGGCGATCCCGACAAGCCGATCGGCCACGAGGACAATGTCGTCCTCAAGTCCTGGAGTGTGCCCCTCCCGGAGAAGCGACTGAAAATAGATGCCGCCTTCGACATGAGCTACCTCTACGACGTGGACGGCATCTTGCACGTGACCGCGCAGGACGAGCGGTCCGGCCAGGTCTTCATGAACGAGGAACTGAGTTTCGGCGCCGCCGAAGACCGTTCTCAGCTGCCCCGGCTGCGCCAGGAGGTCGACCGGCTGATGGCCGGGACGGCGGCGCCGGTGCCCGCGGCACCGGCTGGCCAGCCGTTCGCCCCGGCTGCGGGCCTCAGCGATGCCTCGCTCACCGCAATCAAGAAAGCAGAAGACTCGGTCATCCCGTACGTCACCGACGACGACGCCCGGCCGCTGGCCGACCTGGTCGCCAGCCTGAAAGATGCCGCGCCGCAGGATGAGGACGCTGCCCGGACCGCGCTCGAGCGCGAGCTGCGCAAGCACGCGTACCTGCTGTGAGACACCAACGGACTGACGTCTGCCGCGGCGGAAGGAACTAAATGGCTGACCGCGGCCGGGACCGGGACCGGGACCGGGACCGGGACGCGGCCTACATCAAGCGGTACGCGGACCAGACCCGCAAGCGGGAAAACGAACACGCCACCTGGGGGCATACGTTCGCCGAGCACGTGGACGCGACTGACGTTGAGCTGCAGCGGCGGGCTGCCACCGGGGTCAATGCGCGGGGGCATGATGAGGGCTTCTGCCCGAAAAACGCGACCCGGTGGAAGTCCGACGCCGCCTGCGTCCGCGCCACGGGCGCGCTCTGGTCCCAACCGGAGGCGCAGAAGCAGCGGCGCGAGATCGACGCCAAAGTGCAGGCCGGCCAGCCCGTCAAGCAGAGCATCGAGGTGCGCGGCCGGCTCGACCAGGTACTCGGGCCGCGTTGGCAGAACGACGTCTACGGCCGATCGCACTCGTCGGGCGGTAGGGCCGCCTCCCAGTGGAGCGCTGACTCGCACGCGGTTGCCGTCTTCAGACGGCAACCCAACGGCAAGTGGTATGTGTACACCTGCTATCCGAACCCTGATCCGCTCCAGCCCGTGAGGATGGACCAATGCTGAGCGAACGACTGCGGGATTTTCTTGCGGAATGGTGCGGTCTCGACAGCAACGCCGAGGAGACAGGCGAGATGCTGCGCGGCCCGGCCGGGGCCTACTATCGTCCGTGGCTGCCAACCGAGCTCGACCAGGCCATCCGCGGGCACGAGATCACCACGGAACTCATGAGCGACCGGTTCGGCATGTACTTTCCCGATCAGGCAACGCTGGACCGGTGGCTGCGGCAGCGCTGGGACATGTGGTTTGCCCCGCCGGCCCCCCGGTAACGCGCGGTTTGGCGCTGGGGCGCGTAGCTCCTGACGGGCCTCCCAGTCCGCTTCCGGCAGTCCGCCGGCGCGCGCGACGGCGTCGTCGGCGGCGGCCATCAGCCGGTCGGCCGCGGCGAGCAGCGCCGCGTCCACGAGCACGGGAGCGTCGTCGGCGCGGCGCTGGTATTCCGCGGCCATCGTGATCACCGGGAACACGGCGAGCGCGAAGCGGACCAGTTCCGGGTCGGCGCCCCCGGCATCGGAGCCGGGGGCGCCGAGCAGCGCCGCGGTCGTCGGGTTCTCGATGGCCGCGCGGGCGTGTCCGACCCCTTCGGCCAGCAGTTCCTGGTACTCGGCCGCAGCCTCGCCTCCGGCCGCGGCCACCACGGGCAGCAGTCGGCCGATGATCGCCGCCGCGGCCTGGCGTGACGTCCGCGCGCTGGTGAGCTTGGCACTGTAGGCGGCGGGTTCGCCGTGGGTCACCTGCTCCCTGATCTGGACGCAGGCGCGCTGGGCGGCGAGGGCACGGCGCAGGTCCGCCGCGGACGCGGCCCGCACGGCGAGGAATGAGGCGTAGTTCTGCAGATGATACTGCTGGGATCCAGGCAGCGACCGGGGGTCATCGAGGTCGCGGTCCGGATCGATGCCACGGGCCAGCAGCGCGGCGTGCCACGCTTGGGCAACGTCTGAATCCAGATCAGGGGTCCGCAGCCGCTCCAGCGCCATCGCGCCGATTTCGAGCAGGTACGACGCGGTCCCCGGGTCGAGCAGCTGCCGCCGCCACGCATCGGCCAGCCGACCGAGTTCAGCGGCGAGCCGGACCGCGGCCGTGGTCCGGCTCCCCGCCGCGGCGGCCTCCCGGGCGAGGTCCCACGCGTGGAGGTAAGCGGCGTACCCGGCCAGCAGCAGACTGGCGGGGTCATCCGGGCCCAGCCACGTGAGCGCGGCCGCCTCCGCCCGGTCACACAGTTCCCTAGTTGCCTCGCGTAGTTCAGGCTGCGAGAGCAGTAGGCCGTCGTGGAACCGGAGGTAGTTGGCCAGCACGTGCGCGCTGATCAGGTGGGCCCGCCGGGCGAGCCTCGGCAACTCGGCCAGCTCAACCCCGTCGAGCAGGCCGGCTGCCTCAGCGACGGACACGTGCGTGCCCGCGCCACCCGCTACGTTCAGCGTCATCATGGCGTCGGCCACGAAGGGCGCTATCACCGACCCGGTCCGCACATAGCACTGCACGCTGCGGTGACCGGGCGCCGTTTCGGTGACCCAGGTGATGCCGCGTCCGGGATGCCCGATCTGAAGCAGTCGGCCGCACCAGCGGCTCACGATGTCGTCAAGTATTTCCCGCTCGCTGTACAGCGGTCCGTCTGTAACCGGAACGGGCAAGCGCAGCAGGAGGAGGGTCGCGTCCACCAGGTCAAACCGGGTCGGCTCCTGCGGGCGGTCGGTGTCACCGGAGGCGTCACCGACGCCGAGGGCGCCGAACTCGCAACGAGCCGAGTCGGTCAGGCCGCGCAGCCAGAGATGCTGCCCCCACGGCGTCGTCAGCGCCCGCTGGACCGCCCGGGCCTGGATCGCGGCGGCGACGAGGGCCGGCTGGGCCCGGAACGCGTCCAGGATCAGCCCGGACCAGACCGCTAGCCGCAACTCCGGGGCAATGTCCTTGCTGACCAGGTCGCGGCAAACGCCGGCGACAGCAGTCGTGACCTCCCGCAGCAGCCGGTTGGCGCCGGTGAGCACGACCGCCGCCTTGGTATCGGGGCCATAGCGGTTCAGCGTGGCGTGGGTAAGCGCGGCAGGCGTCGGCCTACGCCGCGGCGTCCATACCGCACGGCCGGCCAGCCGCCACTCGGTCAGGTCGTCGGCGTCGCTTCCCGGTCTGTCCGCGGTGGCAGTCGGCGCGGGCGGCTGGTCCAGGCAGGCCTGAACATCGCGCGGCGGGTAGGGCGCGCCGCGCGCGATCTCCGCCAGGGTGACCGAGCCGAAGTCGCAGACCCAGGTCCGCCCGAATGGGTTCTGCTCCCACACGATGCCGAACAGCGGCCCCACCTTGCGCGCCAGGCGCGCGGCCACCACGTCCGAACGCGGGACTTCGACATCGGGCACGGAAGCAGCCAGCACTTGCACCCGCCAAGCTTACTGACTGGGCAGGTCACAAACAAGAAACGATGAAAAATACTTCTTGCGCTCTGATACTTAAGTAGTCAAACTACTTCTATGGAGCAGAACAGGAGCGAGGTTCAGCAACGCGACGCTGAATGCGCCACTTTCCTCTTGCGTGATCTCGCCGCCCGGGGAGCGCTGCGGCAGGCGGCTGCGATTCCAGCCCGCCGTCCCCTGCTGCGAACGGCGGCCTACGCGATAGCGATGCCGCTGGTCTGGGAGCGGCACACCCGACCGCTTGAGAATGCCAAGGCACATCGCCGATGCGCCAGCGGCATGATGCGGCTCTCCCCCGAGTGTCATGACGGATTCACCGACGACCTGGATTCGGTGGTGACGGCGCTGCTGTCGTACCGCCAGCCGATCGTGAACGTCGAAGGGTGGATCAGCGTCCGGATGGCCAACGCCATCAAGGACGGCCATCGCGTGCGCCGGGCCACGGAGATGGGCGCTCAGCAGCGGGTCCGCGTGCCCGCCCGGCTTGCCGCCCGCCTTGGGCACGACCCGTGGCTGACGGCGCTGGCCGAGCGGGTGCTGCAGTGGGTCGGTGTCCGCCGCACCGCCGGGGTTGGACTGTGGCCGGTTCGGGCCTGGGCAGAAGACCGCGAAGCCTACGCCGGGCTGGTACCCGACCCCTACACGACGGTTAGCGAGGACCTGGAGGTCGTCCTGCGGGCCATGCGCGCCACCGACCCGGCCTGGTTCGAGAAATACGTCGAGCGCCCACTCGGCCGCAAGTGGGCTCCCGTGGTGTCGGGGGGTCTCGAGGCAGACGGCGCCGAGCCGAGGGAAGACTCCTGGCTGCAGATGGTTTCGGAGGGTGAGCGGGACGAGCTCCGCCTGAATGACGCCGCGTCCAGGAGTCTGTCGATGATCCGCCGTGCCCTCGCCTCGGGGGCCGAGGTCAAGAACGCGATCACCGACGCGCTGACGACGAACTTCCTGTCCGTCGGGGCGCTGCGCGCCGAACTCGACCGCATACCCGGAGGGCAGGACCCCAGCAATGTGGTGGCGGCGATCCTGGCTAGCGCCGAGGCACTCGACCGGCTTGTCCCGGAAGTCGTTTCCATCGTCGCCTAGCGTTGTGTCAGCGAATGGTGAACAACGCGGCATAGCAGCTCCCGGAGACAACGGCAAACAACACGGGCTTGTCAGCTTAATCCGGCAGAGCGGCCATTGACCATATTCCACACGATTGGCCAAAACCAGCGAATGTTCAGATCCTAGGAAAGACGCTTACACAATGAGCCAAAAAGTTAGACAGTGTTAGGTTCCGGCGGGTGTCGGCGAGAAGCTTAGGCCTGGCCAGCCTGGGGGAAGGGGACTATTCCCGGATTCGTCGGGTTTTCGTGGAATATCAGATCTTCGGGGGCCTGGCCGTCCAGGTGCTCCCCATAATTTGGTGAACAGTCGCTCGGGAGTCTTCCGAGACGGCAAGAGAGGCGAGGTCCCTGCATGGGCGGATTCATAGTTTTCCTGGTCATATTCTTCTTCGTCGTGGTACCGCTCGCGGGTCTCGCTACCCGGGTGATTCCTATGCGGCTGGAGGGCGTGACGTTCCGGGACACAGCGGGCCCGGTCGCCTGGCAGCTCGTGCACCAGTACGCCATGGGCACGTTCGAGCAGCGCTTCGGCTACCCCACGGGATACTTCAACCCGGACGACAAGCAGTCGCAGCAGGGCAAACGCCTGATAATGCGGGAGATGCAGCCGACCGGAGCTATCACCGACGGCTGCTCGGCCTCGCTCGGCGCGGTCGGCGCGGCCGGGGCGGACGCTGGGATGATCGGCTGCCTGTGGGTCATGATGATCTTTACTATCGGCTCACCCTTCTTTATCGTGTCATTTCTTGACCGATTCTGCCGGGCTCTGTTGCGCTCGAAAGTTGAAGTCAAGTTCACCCAGTCGGGCGCCGATACCATCGCTTCCTTCTCTTTCTACGGACCGAGCGGTTACGTGCTCAAGAACCGTTACGCGCAGGCCTTCGCGCGGCCCCAGCTGCCGGCCACGCTCGCGCCGTCGGCACCTGCCTCCGAGGAGCCGCACCTAGCGGAGAACGCGGCATGACCGACCAGGAAATTGCTGATGCCGAGCCTGAGGACGGGGAGTGGGTCACGCCGACGGACGTGCTGGAGCGCCTCGAAGAAGTCGAGGGCGCGATGCATGCCGACTTCGAGCGACTGGCCGCGGATCTCCGCAAGGACCTCGAGCGCGTGGCCGCGGCCGTGACGCCGCTGCTGTCCAAGCAGCACGCGGATACCCAGGCGCGGATGCGGGTGCTGGAATCCCGACTGAAGAACCGGCAGGAACGCCCGCTAATCGTGCTGTTGGCCAACCTGCTGACCGACATCCGCCGTCTCCGGTCCGCCGAGGATGTCAAGGAGCACGTTGAGCAGACCCTCTCCGATGCGCTCGCCCGGGCGGGCTACCAGGAGATGGGCTCGGCAGGCGATCAGTTCGACCCGGAATGGCACGAACCCGTGTCGGGATCGGCAGGCCGGTCGGGCGTCGTGACGCACGTCTACAGCCGCGGACTGGCGTGCTTCGGCGACGTGATCATCAAGGCCAAGGTAGACGTCGGACCCGCTGCGCAAGCGGAAACTGGGCCAGCCGAGCAAGGAGAGCCGCTGACGTGAGTATCACCAGGCAAGTGGTGGGCATCGACCTCGGTACCACTAATTCAGTCGTGGCGTTCGTCGACGACTCAGGCGAGGCACACGCGATCGCCGGGCGCGACGGCGAGCGGATCATCCCGTCGGCAGTGTGGTTCCCGCAAGACGACGAGACCCGCGTAGAAGTGGGCGAGCTCGCGAAGAGCCAGGCCGTCATCGATCCTGAGCATGTCGCCACTCTCTTCAAGCGGGGGATGGGCAGTGCCACGTTCCTCGACTCTGGCCGCCCGTTTACCGTACGCGGCAAGGAATGGCGCCCGGAGGAGCTGTCCAGCCTCGTCCTCAAGAAGATGGTGCAGACTGCGTCCGATCATCTCGGCTACCCGGTGGTCGACGTGGTCATCACGGTCCCCGCGTACTTCGGTGAAGCTGAGCGCTCTGCCACCCGGCAAGCGGGCGAGATGCTGGGCCTCAAGGTGCATGCGCTGCCCGCCGAGCCGATGGCCGCCGCGGTCGCGCACGGCCTGGACGGCAACACGCGCGACCACCGGTTCCTCGTTTTCGACCTCGGCGGCGGGACGTTTGACGTCACCGTCCTCGAACGGCACGCCGACGGGCAGCTCGAGGCGATGTCCCACCACGGGGACCGGCGCCTCGGTGGCGCCGACTTCGACCGCCTCATCGTGGCGCGGATGAACGATATGGCAATCCGCACCCACGGCGTCAATATCGAATCGGACCCGGCCGACCTGGCCGACGCCTACGCGAAGGCCGAGCAGCTGAAGAAGGAGCTCAGCAGCCGAGATCGCGCTCAGGCGGCGCTCATTGCGGGCGGCAAGCGGATGACGTTCTTGCTGACCCGCGAAGAATTCAACGGCATGCTCGCCGAGCACGTGGAAAACGTGGAATTCGCCATTGAGACCTGCCTCGACAACGCCGGCCTCACGCCCGCCGATATCGACGCGGTGCTGATGGTGGGCGGCAGTTCGCGGATCCCGGTCTTCCAGAACTTGCTCCGCCGGTACTTCGACAAGGAACCGCAGTACTCGCGGAATCTTGACGAGGACGTGGCCCGGGGCGCCGCCCTGGTCGGAGCCCTGAAGACGGGCACCGCCGCACCTTCCAGCCCGCTGGCCAACCTGCCGGCGCCGGTGGACCGTTCATCGCACGCGATCGGCATCGGCGCGCTGAACGACGAGCAGGTCATGGGCAACATGGTGGTCCTGCCGGCCAACGCTCCAATCCCGACCGTGCCGCCCGCCGAGCGCACTTTCTTCTGCGCGGGCGACGGGCAGACCGAGGTGAAGGTGACCGTGTACGAGGGTGACGATTTCAATCTCAAGTTCGTCGACGAGCTGGGCGAGGCCATCGGCTCCCTCGGCAGCCCCAAGCCGCGCGGCTACCCGGTCACCGTGAAGATGGCGCTCGACGGTGACGGCATTCTGCGAGTGACCGCGCACGACGGAACCAACGGCGTTCTCATTACCCAGGTAGAAGTGCGCCGCAAGGGCGCGATGTCCGATAAGGAGCATGCCGACGCCATGGCCGCCCTCGACGATGTGATGGTGCTCTGACATGACGACCGCAGCAGCAGTCGACTGGCTCGACAAGGAAGATTTCGCGCCCGCGCCGACATCGGCCGAGCTTCAGGAGTTCTTCGGTATCCCGCCATCCCTGCCCGCAGAACTTGACGCCAACATCAGGCAGAAGCGCAAGCACTGGAAGAAAAAGCAGCAGAAAGCCCGCTCCGGCGAGGCCCTACAGTACGCCGGCGCGGTGCTACAGGCAATTGCCGACGCTGAAGACGCGCTGAAGCGCGGCGCCGCGGCGAGCGGCGGCGAGATCGCTTTCCAAACAAACACGCGAGACCGAGAGCCCGCCACCGTCGAGGATGTGTCGCGCGAGCTCGAGCGGTTGCTCTTCCGCGGCCGTTACCAGGACGCGCTCGACCGGCTTTCCCACTGGGGCGAACGCTGGGGCCAGTACCCGAACTTCATCGACATGCGGTCGGAGGTGATCCTCGAAGCGGCTCAGAATGTGCCCGGAATCCGACTCAACCGCGAAGTGCTCGAGTCCGCGATCGCCGGAACGCGCTGGGTCCTAGAGACCCTCGGCCCCACGGAACCGCGCTATCTGACCCTCGTTGACCTGCTAGACGTGGCAGGGCAGGGCAATCTGATCCCTGGCGTCTTCGCCGAGGCGAATAAGGTCCTGCCACACGCGTCGGCGTCGTTCCGCGTCCGTGAACTGGCTATCCGGTTTAAGAACGAAGCCTGGCTCCCGCTGCTGCGCTACTGCGTGCAGCTCGTGCGGGAATCGGGAGACGACCGTGCCCTGCGCAGCGAGCTGGTTCAGATGATAATCGGCCGCGTCACAGGCGAATTGTTGCCGCTCCGGACGGCAGAGACCGTCAAGCAATATCAGACGGTCGTCGCCACCGCTGCCTGGATCGCCGACGGCGTCCCGGAGGCCGAGGACTTCGTGCGCGTTCACCGCATGTGGGCCGCCAACGCGGATCAGCCCGTCTTCGGCGGCAACTGGCAATGGCGGGCCTTCTTCGGCCTCATCACGCTGTTCATCGCGCTCCCCCTCATAAACTCCTCGATGGCCAAGCCCGCCTGGCAAGTCCTGCTAGATGGTCCCGCACTTGGTGAGAAGGGTCGGAAAATGGCCGTCCAGTCACGGAATCGCGCGTGGCTCCTGGTCACGCGGAACGCTTACATCGAGCCCGTGCACCTGACATCCAAGCTGCCTTGGCAGCAACAGCCCAACCAGTGGCCGAACGTAGACTTCTCCAAGCTGTTCAACTTCTGACGCTCCACCGGACCGGTGAGGACACCGAAGCAGCGTGCGCTGCACTTGATCGAGGAATGGCAGCGCAACCCCGACCGGCCCCGAGGTATGTGCCTGCACACTCCGACCTGCTCGGTCTACGGGCACCAGGCCATCAGCCGACACGGGTTGCTTGTCGGCGGCACGATGACCGCTTGGCGGGTTTTCAGCTGCAACCCTTGCCTTGCGGGTCGTTGGGGCTCCCAGCCCGGCTCGCTGTGCGGAACTCCGCACAGCGAGCCGCATCGAAGGTCGGCGCACTAGAAAGCTCTGTCGGCCGACGCCAACTGCCGCAAGCCCGCCAGCGACGCCGGCACCCGCCCCCTTGGCACCCGGCCACAAACAACCCGCCGTCGACAGGCTGGCCCGGCACCGGGCGGCGGGTCCAGGGCAGATGTATCCCACTCCCCCCACGTCAAGCCGGACACGGCCGTCGGCGGCCAGCGCAAGCCATCGGCAGCGCCCATATGGGTCCACGTATCAGCACGGACTCAGCACGCGGTTCGGATAAGACGGGAGATAACCGGCACGCTCCGGGCGGGCGGGACACGGGACTGGGCCGGTCAACTTTAGAGCAGACCGGCTCCAGGGCACACGTTAGGTATCCGCAGGTCACGCTAGCGGACGTCGAGCCCGGTGACGGTGCGGCCGAGCGGCATCCGCTGGATCTCCGACGCGCCCTCGAAGATCGTGAAGATCCTACGGATCCGCTGCACGTCAGAGACGGCCACGGCGCTGAGCAGGGCGCCTGCGAACCCGCTGAGTTCGAGCCCGGGTAGTTCGCCCGGGTCGAACCAGGCCATCTCGCCCCCGGGACGCTTGCAACGATCCGTTCTTTATGGCCGCGGGGGCGCCGCCGGGTGGACGACGCGCAACTCGAGCATGGTGGCGAACCGCTGCTCAGGATCCGCCATGTCGATGCCGCTCACCTCGGTCACCCTTCGCAGGCGGTACCTGAAGGTGTTCGCGTGCACGTACATCGCAGCCGACGCGGCGGCTACGTCGCCGAACGCGTCGAGCCACGCGCGCAGCGTCGCCACGAGGTTGGTGTCGTGGTCGGCGTCATAGGCGGCCAGTCGCGCGACCGGACCCGTCGGCCGGTCCCCGTGCGCCGCGGCCAGGTCCCGCAGTTCCATCAGCAGCACCTGCGCGTGCACGTCGGCCAGCGGGCGACGCGGCGTTCGGACGCCTCGGGCGGTTCGCCTGACCACTGCGCCCGCAGCACTCGCAGGACCCGGTCGGCGCACGCCCGCGCGGCCGGCAGGCCGGCCGGGTCGGACGCCACCTGCCCGACTCCGATGGCCGACCTCGACCGGTCGCCCACCCGGTCAAGGAAGTCCGCTGCGATCCGCGCCGCGCGTACCTCGCCTTCGCCGCTTCCTTCGCCGCCGGAGGTTGGCGTGCCCGTGACCGGGATCAGTCCGTAGGCCACGTCCCCGACGAGGTCCGCGGCGCACCGGGGATGGATGGCCGACAGGTGCATCGCGAGCCCGTCGGCCAGCCGTGTGCGCTCCGCTGGGTCGGCGACGGCCAGCGCGACCACGACGACCGGCTGGTCGGCGAGCCTGAGCCGGCGCATCGCTTCGAAGGCCCCGCTCCCTCCCTCGAGCGCAGTCGAGACCAGGTCCGCGCGCAACCGCCGCGACACGTCGGCTCCGGCCCTGATCCGCAGCAGGTGCAGCGCGACCAGCCGGGCCACGTCGCGCATCGCGCGCGCCCGGTCGGGGGTGAGCGGATCACGGACCGCGGCCCAGATGGACCCGAGTACCTCGTCCCCCGCCCGGACCGCGACCGCGGCCCGGGGCAGGGCGAAGTCCGGCAGCCGCCCGTCGGGCTCGGGCACCACGTAGACCGGATCCTCCGACCGGTACAGCTCCCGGAACACGCCAAGCTCGGTCAGCAGCTGAGAGTACCGCTCCGGCACCTGGCGGCCGAGGATAGTCTCGACTCGTGATTGGTCGGCCTCGTCCTGCCGGCCGGAGAAGGCCAGCACCCGCGAGGACCGGTCCTCGATCGTGACCGGCGCGTCGATGAGCGACGCGACGGCGTTCGCGACGGAGAACAGGTCGCCGGACGGGAGCCCGCCGAGGGTGTCCTGTCCGTCGTCGCCGATGTCGCCCTCGGACAGCAGGGATCGCAGCAGCGCCGCGAGCTGGGTCCAGGACGCGCCTCTGGTCAGTCCGAGCAGCGGCACCCACGGCGGCGGTGACCTCGGCCGACAGCGGGGCCGGTGAGCGCAGCACGAGGCCGGCCGCCTCGTGCTTGCCGAGGACCGTGAGCAGGTCGGCCGCCTCCCGCGGTGACCGTGCCGACGCCGAGGACGAGCGCCCGCCGGGGCAGGACCGGCTCATCGACCGGGTCGTGGATCGCGACGCCGCCGATCTCGTCGACCGCGACGGCGTCACCGCAGACGACCTCGAGCAGCGTCGCGCCGAGGTCGTCGAGCACCCGGCGCAGGCTGGACTGTGGCCGCATCTTCATCTGAGGCACGATACCCGGCGTTTGTTTACAACTCGCTACAAATCACCCCACGTCGGGCGTTGGCGGAGGTGACCTGGACCGGACTCGTCGGTTTTTCGACCGTGCAGACGCGGCGGGCTGGAGGTTCGCGCAGGACGCGTATCTCGTCCGGCTCCCGGGCCGGGCCGACTGGCTGCCGGTGATGTGCTACACGCTCGGCGACGGGACGCGCTACCTGCGCGTCGGCGGTCAGGCGGCTCCGCGCCCGGCCGTACCCGATAGCGTGTCCGAATG
>Ga0335074_10002518_pt1 | contig 24999 bp, 21 predicted proteins | sample Lox_Sample_23_FD_206715 | JGI IMG/M metagenome (GOLD analysis project Ga0335074, IMG submission 206715) | Soil microbial communities from Loxahatchee National Wildlife Refuge, Florida, United States - Lox_Sample_2.3 | ecosystem: Environmental > Terrestrial > Soil > Wetlands | place: USA... | reverse complement strand
GGGTGAAAGGCAAAACATCTCGGTCGTTCGTCCCCAAACGCCAGGAACGCCGCGCTGGGGATTACGGTCTAGAGTTATCGGTATCGATCGCGGTGATCGGATGAGTCGCTACGGGAGCAACTAGTGCGGCTGGCCCGGGAGATTCCGCGCTTTGATTATCGGAGATTGCAAGTGCTGGTGGAACGGGAGGGCGAGCGAGTGAGCCATAAGCGGTTGCGGCGGGTACCCTGCACGCCGATGCGGTTCTCAGCGGGGTGAAGGTCGCCGTGGCGCCGGATAAGATCGTCGCCGACTGCGGGGCGTCCAAATCAATTACCGTGGACAACGTTCTAACACGGGAAGGGCAGGTTGGAAGGAAGGAGCAATTCCTTAGCATCCCGTACGGGATGAAAATGACTATATCTCCAAGTGGCTTCCACAGGCAAGCGCGGAGTGATCGACCATAGCGAAACGAGATCCGAAGCTGCACGGTCTCGACTGTACTCAAAACGATATCTCCACCGAGTGGAAGGCCGCAACATTATCTGCGAGGTTCTGATGGCCTCTACGGCCCTACAGAAACGGCTCTTCCACTTGGCGCCGCTGCTTCATGGAAGCCGCGGTACTCGGTTCCGGACTTGATGATCCCGTAGACGACGCGCGCCATCTTGGCTGCTACGGCGACGTAGGCCATGCGCTTGCGATCCGCCTTGAGGGGATCCTCCCGGATATATCGTTCGAACTTCTCTCGAAGGCCGTTCTCTTTTTGCTTGACTGCGATGGTAGCAGCCACCCAGAGGGCGCATCGAAGTCGAGGGTTGCCGTACTTGGACAGCTTGGTGGCGCCGCGGAACTGGCCGGACTGCTGAGTGACCAGGTCGAGACCACAGAACTTCAGGAACTGGCGGCGATGCCGAAAGCGGCGCAGATTGCCAGCTTCGGCCAGGATGGTTAGTGCCAGAATGGGGCAGATGCCAGGAATCTGCTTTGAGCGACGGAAGTCATCGTTGTCGCCGAGGTAGCTCTCAGCGCGCTGTTCCGGTTCCTGGCGAAGCTTGCAAAGCAGGCTCATCTCCTTGAGCAGAACCCGGAACATGGCCACTGCTTCAGAATCTTCTGCGACTGGCAGCCCGATGGAACACTGGGCGCGATGGTAGATGTCTTCCAGGAGCCTGCGCTCGGCAACCTTGCGGCCGATGATGGGCCAAGCCGATTGCACGAACTGTTCTCTGTCGAGCGAAGTGATCGTTGCCGGCGTGGGGAACGCCTGCAGAGAATCCAACAGCCACAAGGACCAGGATGCATGGTAATGGCGTTCGATCTCCGGAAAGTAGAGAGGCAAGTAGTGAGTCAGCAGACGATGCTGCATCCGGGTCTTTTCCATCGAGACCTGCGCATAGGTCAGCGACAACTCCTGGAAGTCGTGCGTGTGGTTCACGAGCGGATCATGGAAGCGCTGAGTCACGCCGGTCCTGAGCAAGTGCAACAGGACTTGCGCATCCTTGGGATCGTTCTTGTCCCAGGAGTTCTGCATCGCTTCACGAGTGCGAGCAACAGCCGGCGAAGGGATCAGTTCCAGGTGAAAGCCCTGGCTGAGCAGGAAATGAGCCAAGGGCCGGTGGTAGTTGCCAGTCGCCTCAAACACGATGTGAACGGGCATCTAGAGCGAATGCAGGTAATCGGCCAGCCTTCGAAACTCAACTGCCGGTTTGAGCAGGACTAGGCGCTTGCGGCGTTTCCACCCGGGTACCTCGACTAATACATCATGGCGAAGCCTGGCGATATAGATAGCTAGCAGAACGGCAGGAGATTGCGTGCTCTGAACGTTGGACATGGCTGGCTTGACTCCTCAAGGTGAACCTAGCGGTACGATCAGCTTAAGGAATCGCTACCCATGCCCTGGTCTTCTGCCTCTGCCGTTCCTGATCCGTATGACCGGTCAACCCTGCTATGGCCGTCTGCGGCCGTCACCAAGGCTCAAGATGAACTCGCCGCGCTCGGCCTTGACGACGGTCCTCAACGGCCAAAACGTTCCAGCTATCCGGGCATATGGATCAGGAACGACAAACCTGACTACTGCAAATCAGCACACTTCTCGGTTCAACTTCCCGCTTCCCGTTGTGCTACGGTAAAGAGTCTGCATCGAAGGTGATGGATCTCTGGGCCTACTCGAACGGAGTGCACCTGGATTTCATCCGACCAGGACAGCCGGTTGAGAACGGCTTCATCGAAAGCTTCAACGGGCGACTGCGCGACGAGTGCCTCAACGTGGAAGTCTTCTTCAGCCTGGCCGACGCACGCCGCAAGTTGGAGCTGTGGCAGCATGGTTCCAACCACCACCTGCCGCATTCGGCATTAGCCGATCGCACGCCGGCCGAATTTGCAGCAGTATGCAGCGGTGGAAATCACAGTGATAAGGCCGCCTTGGAAAACGCCTTGCGTTTCCCGCATTTCCCCCCGCACAGCGACGGCTGGCAGTGATCTCACTTACGCTCCGGTCTCAAAGCTCTTGCTGGGGACCATCACTTGAGTTACATTAACCGCAATCGTGCCCGCCAAACGGGAGCATGCCGAATCACGCGGGCCGAAATTTCCAACCTCCTGCGGCCAAGTTTTCCGAGGCGGGTCCATCCCGTTAGGTCGGTGAGGGCTTCAGAACGCCTGACAGACTTGCACAGCTGCTGTTTGAACATAGGAAGCGACCTCTGCAACCCCTTCCCTAGTTTCCTGCCCACTGACGCCAAGCGAGCGCGCTCCATCTGCGCCGGCCGCGAATGCCATCATCGGTAAGATGAGAGTCGGGATGTTGATGCAAATCTCGATTATCATTCAATACATTGATGGGTGTTGAATGCAGTCAATTCTGCCAACTGATCAACATTTCCAAAACCAGAGAAGACCCTGGAACGCACTTAGGCAATTTGACATCAATCAAGGCATACCCATCCGTATCTCCGCGCAAGTTCAAGGATAGAACAAAAGGAGGGAGCAGTATGACAAAGCAAGACAAGTTTATCAGCACTGATGGCGTCAGCCGGCGATCGTTTTTGGGGAAGACTTCTGCTGCTCTGGTAGCGGCGGCGAGCGTTCCGATCCTGGCCGCGGCGCAGCAGACGAAAGATATGAGCGGAGAGTCGCATATCGGCCTCAACGAGCAGGAGTTGGGGCCGGAGAACTCGGGGCTGGAAGCGCAGGAGCCTGATTCGGTGTACCCGCCGGTGACCGATGCGGGCGGCCAGCCTCCGTTCAAGTACTCGTTTGCCATGTCGCACAGAAGAATCGAGTCGGGCGGCTGGACCCGCCAGGTTACGGTGCGCGACTTCCCGCTGTCGAAGAGGATGGCCGGCGTGGAAATGCGTTTGATCTCCGGCGGCGTCCGCGAGCTGCACTGGCACCTGAGCTCCGAGTGGGCATTTATGACTTACGGGAGCGCGCGAATCACGGCGGTGGACCAGAAAGGCCGGGCGTTTGTTGAGGACGTGAAAGAAGGAGACCTCTGGCTGTTCCCGGGCGGCGTGCCACACTCGATTCAGGGTTTGGGCGAGGATGGCTGCCAGTTCCTCCTGGTGTTCAACGACGGCAACTTCAACGAGTTCGAAACGTTCCTCGTGACCGACTGGCTACATCACACCCCGAAGGAGGTCCTGGCGAAAAACTTTGATGTTCCGGAGTCGACTTTTGACAATGTGCCGCCGCGGGAAAAGTTCATCTTCGCGGCCGATCTGCCTCGGCAGTTGGACGAGGAGAAGAAGCAGGTCTACGCAGGCAGTGGTCCCGTTCCGAATACGTTCGCCTTTTTCACAGACAAAATGGAGCCCACCAAGGTGACGGCCGGCGGCAGTGTGAAGATCGTCGACCGCAACAACTTCCCGGCCACGAACATCGCCGCAGCGATCGTAACGGTGAATCCCGGTGGGTTGCGCGAGCTGCACTGGCACCCGAACGCGGATGAGTGGCAGTACTACGTGAAGGGCACAGCCCGCATGACCGTCTTTACCGCCGGCGCACACGCGCGCACTATGGACTTCCACCCTGGTGACGTAGGCTACATCGATCAGTCGCAGCCGCACTACATTGAGAACATTGGTGATACAGAGCTTGTGTTCCTGGAAGTGTTCCCGACGGCCGAGTACGAGGATATTTCGCTGGGTGAGTGGCTTGCCCACACCCCATCGCGCTTGGTGAACGAACACCTTGGTACTGGCGAGGACTTCCTGGCAAAGATCAGTAAAACGGAAGTTGTCATCGCTCCCGAGAAGTAGACGGAAGCAACCTGGTTTGCAGCATGACTAATGCCAATCGAAAGAATTCAGATTACGACAGCAGTACACTTCCCCAGCTGTGTGAAGCGGGCCTCAATCCGATCGCCGGCTTTTAGTCTTATTAGCCTCACTGCTGAGCCAGGGATTATCAGGTCGCCAGCGCGCAAGATCTTGCCGCGTTCATATGCATGGCGCGCCAGCCAACAAAGCGAAATCAATGGCCCACCATCCATGATTTCCGCCCCGGTTCCTGATGCCCGAAGCTGGCCGTTCACCCATACCTCGACTCCCTCAATTGCCAGGTCAACTTCTTGGCGAAATTGTTGCTCGGGACCGACAACGAGCGCAGCATGGATCCCGTTTGAAGCGATGAGTTCCTGGGAGGTCGGCGACCCAAACCAGAACCGGTAATGATGGATCTCGATCCCTGGAGCGACAGAAGCGATCGCCTCCGCCGCAGTGCGTTCGTCTGCATTGCCTCCAAGATCCTTACCCAGGCGAACAACCATTTCTGGTTCGATTGCGCAGTTGACATAGTCAGCAATCGCCAGAGAAGAACCATTCGGATGAATATGGGGTTCCAGAAGCCGCCCTGAGATCGGCTGGCTCAGGCCGAATTGCCGTCTGATGGCGCGACTCGTGCAACCCACCTTCCAACCGACAATGCGCTCACCCGCCCGTTCTCGACTAGCCAACGCTCGAGCCTGGGCTTCATACGCTTCGGCCAACGACAGTAAACTCAGGTCGATCTTCGCCTCTTGCTTCAGGTGATGGGATCGAAATACTTCAAACATCTCGCTCGCGAGAGCCTCTATCAGAACAGATTTCAGAGACATGTTTCGAACCGCTTCAGTCGGGTTGCCGGTTGTTCCTCGCCACTCTCAAGTGGTTCATGGGGAGACACCGGCACTTTCGATAACAGCTTTCAAGTCACTTAAGCCTACAAAATCTCCGACTTCTCGGCCCATTCGATTTGCAAGCACCTCGGATTTCTCTGCTTGCGGATCTCCAAGCGAAGTGACGACGAGCTGAGCCTCGTCGAACTCTTCCTCCCTCGTAAACTCGCTCACGGTGATCAGGACTGGAATTCGCGCGGCATGCGCCGACAAAAGCCCGTTGCGGGAATCCTCGATGGCGATACATTCTGATGCCGGAATTCCGAGGTGCTCGATGGCGAAAAGATAGAGATCTGGCGCTGGCTTCTTTGCCCTGACGACGTCGCCGGCAAAGATCGAGAACTCGGAAGCCAGTTCACCCACCGCCAGCCTCAATACGGCTGCAACTGCCGGCCGCGCTGATGTCGAGGCAACTGCCAATTGCCATCCTGCCGACAGCGCCTCTTGCGATAAGCGTTCGATTCCCGCGCGGGGAGGAATTCTTCCGCCGGCAATGATCTCTTCGAAAATGGCCGTCTTTTCGTTGTGCCACGAGAGAATGAGAGCTCCTCGCTCCTCCTCGCTTTCCGGTATCTTGACTGTTCGAAGGAAATCGGGATCGCGAAACAGGCTGGCCATCCGCTCCTTTCCGCCTCCAATCTTCAGTTTCTCAGAATACTGGGCGCTCGACCAGCGCCACGGCACTCCAAACTTTTGCCACATGAGGTTAAAGGCCGCTAGATGGCCATGCAGCTCCGTATCTGCCAATACGCCATCGCAATCGAAGATGAGGCCTTGTTGCATCAACTCGCTTTCGGCTCCTTATTCTCTTGCCTTGCCGGCGCTGCCGAACGTCTCCATAAATCCTTTCGCCATGGTAACGATGCTCTGGTGAACATGTGCCATCACCCTCAAAGGATCGTGCTCCTGTGGCTTTGAATCCAAATATTCCCGGTATTCGTCGCAATAAATGATCTTGAGCATGGTCGAGATATTGACTTTCGCACAGCCGGCTGCGATAAGCCCCTGAAAAGTCTCGTTCGAGAGGCCCGTTCCGCCGTGAAGCACAATGGGAGTTGGGCGGGCACGCACGATGGCCTCGACGCGATCGAAATCGATCTTCGGAGTCGTCTTGTAAAGGCCGTGTGCGGTTCCGATCGCGGGTGCAAAGGAATCGACCAACGTCTGATCAAGAAACTCCACACACTTTTCCAGAGGCACCAGATCTGATCCCTCTTCGGATCCGATTCCATCTTCGACTCCACGAACAGCTTCAAGCTCCCCTTCCACCGCAGCGCCATAGACCCGAGCCATCGCGACAACCTCTTTCGTTTGGCGGAGATTCTCCTCGTAGCTGAGACTGGATGCGTCAAAGAGGACCGAATTCCATCCAGCTTCTAGGCAAGTACGAATCACGCTGAGGTCAGGGCAATGATCCAGGTGGAGCGTTGCCGGCGCTGGACATCTCGACGCTAACTCGGTGAACATCAGTTGAATGAGTTTGGCGCCGAGAACCTTCACAGTCTTCACGGAAACCTGAAGAATGACCGGTGAATGTTGCTGCGCAGCCGCATCCAACACAGCGGCCATCGTCAATTCGTTCACGATATTGAACGCACCTACTCCGTACCGCCCGCGAAATGCCGGTTCCAGGATCTCGCGCATTGAGACAACTGGCATCGAACTCACCTTCCTTAACTGCGCAGATTCAAGACAGTGACCCGCAACTTCGGTTGGGACGCACAAAGCTATTCAGTGCCCCGCGTTAGAAAACCCGCCACGGAATCTCCGCGGGAGCCACAAGAAGACGCTTCAGCTCATCGTCCAGCCGCAGCAGAGTCAATGAGAAGCCGGCCATTTCCAGTGATGTGCAATACTCCCCGACGTAATTGCGCACCACTTGCAACCCTCGCGCCTGCGCCCGAATTGCCGCGCGGCGGTAAAGCAGAAACAGTTCACTGGGCGGAGTTCCACCCAGCCCGTTGATCATGAGCGCGACCTCATCCCCTTTTTCGAACGGAAGATCGCCGGTCACGGCTTCAAACATCTCGTCGACAACAGCATCCGCCTCTGGTAGTGAAGCGCGCCTCCGGCCCTTTTCGCCGTGAATGCCAACTCCCATTTCCATTTCGTCTTCATCGCAGGAAAAGATCGGCGCATCCTTGCCAGGCGGAGTACAGCCTGAGATCGCCACGCCCATGGTACGAACCTGACTGTTCACCTTATTGCCCAGAGCAACGAGGTGCTCCAGATCTGCCCCTTCAGCGCACGCTGCGCCACATGCCTTGATCACAAAGAAGTTGCCGGCGACTCCACGGCGCCCAATGGTATAGGCGCTGTTGGTTACACTTACGTCGTCATCGATCAGCACGACACCGATCTTGACGCCCTCTGCTTCGGCGAGTTCGCGAGCCATGTCCCAGCACATCCGGTCGCCAGTGTAGTTGTTGATGAGATGAAGAACGCCTTTCCTGGAGTTCATAATCTTTGTGCACGCCAACACATACTCTATCGGAGGGGCGGCGAAAACGCTTCCGGGGCAAGCCGCGTCCAGCATTCCCGGGCCAACACACATGGCGTGAGCTGGCTCGTGGCCGCTGCCAGAGCCCTGAATGATCGAAACAAAACCGTCATTCGGCCTGTCAGATCTATGAATGATGTTGTATTCGGGCATGTATCTCAGCTTCTCAGGATTTGCCAGTGCGAGACCCTCGAGCATCTCCGGTACAAAGTTCTCCGGAGAATTCATGAATTTGCTCATTTCTTACCCCCATGCGAATTTGAAACGGGCAAAGTCCCTCAATTAACTTTGTGTTCAAACTGTCACTTGCTCTTCTCCCATCGTGGATTCCATTTGTGCCACGATGGCTTTGGCCATCATGGCGATGGCCACGATCCCAGGGTCGAGAGTCCCAATAGATCTCTCGGCCGCGTAAGACTGGCGGCCGCGTCTGGCAGGCCAATGCCGGGTTCCCTCGACCGCAGCCATGGCCGCCACGGAGGCAGCCTGAAAAGCGTCCCGTGGGTCGGCTGCGTCGTCCTTTGAAAACTCTTCAATCTTTGCAACCGCGGGAATGATTGCATCCAACACTGTTTTATCGCCTTGCGAAGCCCCGCCTCGCGCCATGATTCCCTGAATGGCACTATTTCCCATCGATGCGAGATCCGCCAACGTCAGCGACGTCTTGCCTTTGGAGGCAATCCCTGCGCGCAGAAACGCCGTACCCCAGACGGGGCCGGAGGTTCCACCCACCTTCGCCGAGAAGATCATGCCAACCTTGATAAGAAAGGTGCCAATGTCGGCCCTGTCAATGTTGTCGAAGTCGGCGAGAATCGCATTGAATCCTGCGGCCAGTGACTTACCGAAATCGGCATCGCCCAGTTCGCCATCAAGGTCGCAGAAATACCTTTCATTCTTGACGGCTAGATGCGCCATGGTCCGCACAGCGCTTTCCACATCAGATAAGGTCAGCTCACTGTTCAGCATCTCAATTATTCCTCGGCATCGACGGCCATTCAGGTAGATGTTCCGTGCTGCAGTCGCAGCGAGGCTCACGACTCAGTAACTCGCCCCAAAGGAGCACCAATGGCTCGGCGATCAAACGCTTCCTTTCCTGGCGTCTGCGATTAGATGCTCGGCGGCCCGGAACGCAAGTGCCTGGATTGTCATGGTGGGATGATTACGGCCCCCAGTGACGAAGCTACTGCCGTCCACAACAATAAGGTTGGGCACTTCGTGGGTGCGATGGTACTTATTGACCACCGACGTTTGGGGGTCGTTACCCATTCGGCAGGTGCCACGGCTGTGAGCGCCGCCACGGGAATCGGATACGGGCTCGGCTGAAACCGAGGTGGCACCAGCCGCATGCAGAATCTCAATCGACCGCTGCCGGAAGAACTCCATGCATTTGACGTCGTCGGGATGGGTAGAGGCGGTAATACGCATGGCCGGCAAACCCCATGCGTCCTTGACATCGGGGTCGAGATCCACACGGTTGGTCTCGAGCGGCAATTGCGTGATGAAGCTGGCGATGGTCATCTTGCGATTGGCGTCTTCCTGCAGCAGTTTCTTGTACTCTGCTCCCCACTTTGGCGTCTGCGGGCCGGATTGGTTCGGCTCCGGCTGGCCACGGTCCCCGCGCACCACGACGGGACGATGCGCGCCGACCTGCAGGCCGTATTGGATTGGTTCTTCCTGGCCGCGGCCAGTCATTCTTCCTCCACCATAAAAGCCGCGCTTAGGATCGCTGGGAACATAGTCAAGAATGGCGGCACCGCTCACGATGCCTTTGTACTCATTCAGCGGATGCTCGAAGAGTCCGCTCGCGTTGCTGAAGTTTCCCGACATCAGATATCTACCCACCACGCCGTTGGAATTTGCCAGCCCGTCTGGGAACCGGTTCGACTTCGACAGCAACAGGAGGCGCGGCGTTTCCAGGCCATTTGCAGACAGGACGACCGCTTTTGCCTTCTGAAATATCTCATTCTTCTTGGCATCAAAATAGACGGCTCCCGTTACCCGGCCGTTCTTGCCGACGGAGATTTCGCGGACATAGCTGCGCGTCCGAATCTCGCATCGGCCGGTATTCTCTGCGATTGGGATCATGGTGACAGCCGAGCTAGACCGCGCTTTCACTTGGCAGCCGAAACCCGAGCACATTCCGCAGTTGATGCATCCGGGTCGCCCCATGTAAGGTTGACTGATAATCGCGGCTACGTTGGGTACAACAGTCAAGCCAAGCTTGGCGGCAGCAACTTTGAGTAGCGCGCCGGAGGCTTTTTGAGGCATCGGCGGCACCGGATATGGCTTCGACATCGGCGCGAAGAATGGGGTATCGACGCGCAGACCCGAGATTCCCAATTCCCATTCGGCCTTTGTATAGTAAGGTTCCAACTCGTCATAAGTAATGGGCCAGTCGACAAGACCAGTGCCCGCTATAGTTCCCTCGTGGGTTGCTTCATTGAACTCGTACGGGAGATGGCGCCAACTGCTGCCTCCGTAAGTCACGGTCCCGCCGCCCAGGACACATCCGTACCTGGAGTTACCAGGTTCGGCTTTTTCGTTCGCATTCCGGCGGAAGGTGTTCGGCTGCAACTTCAGATCAGACATTAGCCGGTCATCAGCCGTCGGCGGATACATATTGAGCAATTCGTCCTTGTTGTAATCCTGCTCGTGCCCGTACTTGCCGGGGCCACCTTGCTCCAACACGACCACCGAAAAGCCCGCGACTGACAGTTCCTTGGCCATGATGCCTCCAGCGGCGCCTGACCCGATGACAACAAAATCGACTTCAGTATTTGGCTTAAATTTGACCATTGGTCATCTCCAGTTCCAGGCTCCGAACACATTGGGCGCTATTCGCTTTCTGCATCGTAGTAGCCGAATGGCGGCTTGAAGTTGAGCGCGTCTTCGTGCCCGATGAGCTTCCATCCCACCTCGTCATAGTTTCCGCCGTGCACCGGACTGGCAAGCAGACCCATAATCGTGTGCGTGCGGACCGTTGCAAAGAAGTGCGTGCGCTCAATGGCCGTGAGCAGTTGAATCTGCTGTGCGGAGGCCAACGCCGAAAAACTGCTGGAGTCAGGAAAAAGTTCCTTTGTCTTTGCCTGCAGGTCTTCGAGCCCCGCGGTGTAAACGGGCTGGCTATCGCGGAGAAAGGTGGTCAGGGCGCGATCGATAAAGTAGACGCATCGTGCCTCGTGCGCGCCCGGAGTATCATCGGTGGGAATGATTTGCGATGCCATCGCATCGATATCTGCCGCTTGATCACTGGAAAAGAAGTCAAGAGCGGGAGCGGGTGCTGAGGCCGTTTGTTCGGCGTAGGCATGTGCGTCGATAATTCCACTCCAGTTTGAGGCGAGCCATGCCGAACTGACTCCGAGAGCGGATTGGGCAAGAAACGATCGCCGTGTTTGCATGGTCATGCGCTGGTGACTCCTTTTCCGTCAATAGCTTTGCATGTAAACCACGTGGGTTTGCGTGAATTCATACAAGCCGTGTTTGCCGTCCGCGCCGCCGATTCCGCTCTTGCGCCAGCCCGCATGGAACCCCTGCATCGCTTCGAAGTTCTCGCGGTTGATGTAGGTCTCACCGAAGCGAATCTGCTGGCATGCTTTCAACGCTACGTTGAGATCGCGCGTGTAGATTGAGGAGGTAAGCCCGTAGTCTGAATCGTTGGCATACCGGATTGCCTGGTCAAGGTCGTCGAAAGGAATAATGGGAACAACTGGGCCGAAGATCTCAGTACGCGTAATCTCCATTTCCTGACGACATCCGCTCAGCACCGTAGGTTGATAATAGTAGCCAGTATCGCCGGGGCCTCGCGCCCCCCCCGTTATTAAGGTGGCGCCTTCCCTTACGGCGGAGTGAACTAACCGATCGACTTTAAGGAACGCATTCTCATTGATGAGGGGGCCGTATTCGACAGAAGGATCCTCGAGCGAATTCCCAAAACGGACGCTCTGCATCGACTTCGCTAATTTATCGGTAAACGCCGGCGCAATTTGCGTTTGCACGTAGACGCGTTCTGCGCAGTTGCATACTTGGCCGCTGTTCAGGATACGCGAGGCTTGAATGGCCTTCACCGCAAGATCGATATCCGCGTCGGCCATGACGATAGCCGGCGCCTTGCCGCCCAACTCGAGGTTCACCCGCGTAATATTTGCCGCAGCTGCGGCCATGATTTTAGACCCGGTTTCAACGCTACCTGTAAAACTGATTAAGCCTGCCCGCGGCGAAGAAGAGAGAGCTTTGCCAATGGAGGACCCACGGCCATGAATTACATTGACTACTCCCGGCGGCAAGCCCGTTCCCGCGAGACACTCACAGAACATCACTGCGTTTAGTGGGGTTTCTTCGCTGGGTTTGACAACAATTGTGTTCCCCGTAATCAGAGCGGGGGCCACCTTCCGTGCAATCAGAAAGAACGGAAAATTCCATGGCAAGATGCCGACAACTACCCCGACCGGATGGCGAAATAACAGAATCATTTCGCCTGGACGGTCACTCTGGAGGATTTCGCCTTCCAGTCGGCGCGCCCATTCGGCCATGTAGTCAATGTAGTCGGCGGTGAAGTTCACCTCGACTTCCGCGAGACCGAGGGTTTTCCCTTGTTCTTCAGTGATCGTCCGCGCGAGATCCAGCTTGCGATTTCGAACGTTGTCGGCGATGGCGTGAAGGACTTTTGCGCGGTCCACTGCGGGTTGGGCCGCCCAAGCTTCCTGCGCAGCCTCCGCCGCTGCGAAGGCTGCGTTCACTTCCTCTGCGTGGCTCTCCGGCACTGTTCCCACGATTTCGCCGGTCGCTGGATTGATGACAGGGATCCGATCCTGCGACGACGCGGGAACAAACTCACCACGAATAAAGTTGAGACGATCAATTCCCGCAGTCGCCGACGCGTACTCGCCGCCCCTTGGAGTTGCATGAGCCATAACGTCCCGACCTCCTTTAGGCAGCTCTCATCTTACTGCTTAACAAATTTCTCCACTTTTCCGCTAAGCAGACCGAGATACACATCGCCGTTGTCGGCCACAGCGGCGCCGTGCGCGCCGGTTGAAGCCTCGCCAGGAAGCCGGCCTATGATTTTTCCATCCAGGTCCCACAATGTTCCACCCAGCCAGATTTTCTGATCTTTCGTCATGACCAGAGAGGAGACGCCGCCGGTATGATCCCACTCGTTCAGGTACTTCCCGTCGGCATCAAAGATCTCGACGCGTGCGTTGTCGCGATCAGTTACGTACACTCTTCCCTGTGCGTCGATCACGAGATTGTGAGGCAACTGAAACTCGCCCGGGCCATCGCCTCGCTTGCCGAAATCGAGGAGATACTTTCCGGTGGATGAGTATTTGACGACGCGCGGGTTGCCATAACCGTCACTCACATAAATGTCGCCGTTCGGCGCGAACGCGACGTCGGTGGGAAAATAGAAATTATCGGGTCCCATCCCAGGCTTTCCTTTTTGTCCGAGCGTCATCAATAGCTTTCCCCTGGGGCTAAGTTTGTAAACTACGTCACTAGTGGCATCGACGACCCAGATATTCCCCTCCGGGTCAGTGCGAATTTCATGGGCACCACAATTGCTGCATCCGGATGGCCCGTAAATCGCTTGATAACGTGACATGTCAGGCGTTCGATCTTCAGGCGGGACAAACATAATTTTCCCTTCACTGAACTTCACATCGCCCCACGGCCCAAGAAATTTTCCGTCGGGCGTATACTCCAAAATTGGAAAATCGCCCCGGTGCAACACCAAGATATTTCCGTCCTTTTCAACCGTCACGCTTGGGACTTGCCAGTAATTCCAAGGGCCCGAAGGGAAGCCTTTGTCGCCGTTTGCCTCAATTGGCCACTCGGGTACGGCCGTGTAATTCAGTACCGGTGCGTCCGAGCCCGGCCTGGGCCCACTTCTCTGCTGTGCACCTGCAACCACTGAAAGGCAAAAAACGCCTGCCAACAATGCGACCACGCGACTGCTATGCATTCCATTCTCCTTTTCTGCTTCAAAGCCGGGCTTCTCATGAAATTCACTAAGAACACGATGGCGATCACCCTCACGTACACAGCAGGGATGCAAAGTCGATTCGAGCAAATGCACCTGGGATTGAACAACCGACGGGCGCTCTTCCCGCTGGACTGCTGTCTTTAGCGCCAATCAAGTGAACTCTTCCGGACTCTTCAGGTGATCTCATCGAAATAACAGCGGCGATGGTATATCGGTCTTACCTTTGTGTCAAGGCGAATTTTTTCTCGCTAAATTTCATGCACCACTATCTCAACGGCAAGCAATTTCACTTTCTGATCAATCCTCTCCGCTGAATTGAACTCTTCTGAAGAATTCCTTGCGAGTGTCATTTACCAAAAACGGATTGCCTTTAAGTGGTTATCTCTTTTCAGGAATGATATATAGAGCCGCAACAACCCATGCAGCAATTATCCCGGCACTTACCTGCTTCCAAATGCCCAAGTCACCTTGAAATATATCGCCACCCGCTCAGGACTGTCCGCGCGCGAGCTTGTGGACTTTTCGATCATCACGGCAGTCCCCCCCGGTGCAAAAATAATTCTCTCCAAAAAGTGCTTGACACAAAGGTATGACCGCTATACCATTCCCGCTGTTATTCCCCGCGAGGTCACTGCGCTTGCAGATCTTTGGCCTGTGGTCGATGCGCGCGTCGCAGCAACCAGTTGGCCTGAGAAAAGGAGATTGCGAAGTGGCCGCGCAACAGAGAGCGGGTCGGCGCAAGATTCTCTGGGTCCATTTCACGCGTAAGTCAAGAGAATGACAATCGAGCCGTTTCGTCCACAAGTGGCATTTGTCGAAAGACGCACCACATGGAGAGAGCGACACGGAACGCAACTCAATCGGCATCGTTCGCACCACGCGGGGAATTCACAGCGCAGACGGTGTACAGAAGGGATTTTGGGAGGTGAATTGATGGCATCAGAATGGAGCTTCGTCAGGAATTGTGCGGGCATGCGAGCAATTGTGATTGCGTCCTTTCTTCTGGTTGCTCTAGGACCAGTGGCGCGCGCGCAGACCGCGGGCGCGACCATCAACGGAACCGTGACAGACCAATCCGGCGCGGTCATCCCCGGTGCGACCGTCATTGCGACTAACATCGGCACTGGTCAGACCGTAAACGTCAAGAGTGACTCGTCGGGTCTGTATACAATCGTGAATCTAGCGCCTGGCGAATACAACCTGAAGGCGTCCATGCAGGGTTTCGCCACCATTCTGCGTAACAATCAAACCTTGCTAGTGGACACAACGGTAACAATCAATTTTGCCATGAAGGTCTCGACGACAAGCGAGCAGGTGGAAGTGACGGCCGCCGCTCCCGAGATAGAGGCCTCGCAAAGCACGGTGGCGGATGTTTTGGAGACTCATCAGCTGACTGAACTGCCCATTCTGGACCGGAACTTTGCCGAATTGGCAGCGTTAGAGCCAGGCGTCGAGGTAACACCGGCCAGCACCACAGCGGGCTCTACGGCGAGTCTGGCAATCGGCAATGGAGTAGCCTACATGACCGGTTGGACAATAGACGGCGTCCCAATCTACCGAACTTTCGATGGCGGCGTTTATATCAATTACGCGCAGGATTGGATTCAGGAATTTTCGGTTGAGACTCAGCAATACCCGGCCGAGTACGGCGGCGTGGGGACGGGGCTGGTGAACGCGGTGGAGCGCTCGGGCACAAACCAGTTCCACGGAAGAGTGTACGGCTTCTTCCAGAACGCCGCCCTGAACGCGACCCCACCCTTCTTCAAACCCTCAACGCTTCAACCGACCAAACCGCCTTACAATCAGGAGCGCCCGGGCGGTATGCTGGGCGGCCCCATCAAGAAGGACAAGCTTTTCTTTTTCGGTGGGTTTGAATATTACCGGCAGGCGGCAAGCGCCATCGTCACTCCCGTGCCGGCCGCGTTCGTTGGCTCGCTGTTTTCGTTGCCGAGCGATACAACTTCGCCGCTGGCGCTTCCCTTTCAAAACACGAGCAAACTGGGAACAGTGAAGCTGGATTGGCAGATAAATAAGTCCAACTCGCTTGAACTGGCCGGAAACATCGAACGCGACCTGACGACAAACTCCGGAGCCGGTGGAGGCATCGGCGTGGGACCCAGCGGCACTAATACCGGGCATGATTTCACGGACTTCGCGATATGGACTTGGACTGTATCGGCGAAAGCTGTCAATTCGCTCAAATTCTACGATGCCAAGGCTTCCCCGCTCACCGCATGCAACTATGTGGCTAAAGTTGGGAGCTTTCCCTCCTCAGGAGTGACACCGATTACACCTTACGGCATCACGAGTTATGGCAACCCCACTGGTTGGTTGGCGCTTCTTGAATACCCGGGCGCACCCGGCGATACGGGCCTGGAATTCGGGTGTCAAACCGACTACGGCCTGAACGGAACGGGCGAGCTTCCCGGCTTTTTTGAGGGACTCACCTACGTGAATGGGAATCACACCTTTACGATGGGAGGCAACATACTCCAGGAATACTTCCAGTCCCATAACCTTTTTGATCACACCAATGGCACATATACGTTCAGCGATACTCAAACAGTTCCCTTCAATCCGGACAATTCGGCGACTTTTCCCCTTTCGTATCTTCTTGAGTTCTCGTCGAATATAAACTACACCGACTGGACACAAGGGGGATTTACCTATGGCATGTTCGTGCAAGACAGCTGGAAGTTCAAACCCAGTCTGACGTTAAACTACGGGATTCGCTGGGATCTAGATCAGACCTGGAGCCAGTTCAACCACGACCTCCTCGAGAATCCCAAGTACGCAAGCAACCCCGGCGTTCAGGATCAGAAGCCGCTTATGCCTGACCGTCGAACCATATCGCCGCGGTTCGGTTTTGCCTTCTCGCCAGCCAAGCTGCCCAACACTGTGTTCCGCGGTGGAGTGGGAGTATTTTACGACGCGACAATCGGCACTGCGAAAGATACCTGGATGGCCAACGCCGGCGTTCCCCAACTGGCTTACAACTTTACCGCGAATAATCCTTCCCTGAACCCGTACTGTAATGCGAATCCTGCCTGCGCCGTATCCGTCCCAGCGGCGGACCAACAAGCCTTGGAGGCAGTGATGGCGTACGCTCTTGATAATTACACGATTCCGAACCTGGCTCCCCCCGGCGGCGTCGTGACGATCGGGGGGAACACCTACCCGGTTCCTCCTATCTTGGGCGCTTCGAAGCCGGGTTCTACGTACGAAATCGATCCAAACATCCGGGACGATGCGACTGCGCAGATCACCGTCGGCGTACAACATCAATTCAACAACGGGCTGGTTATTTCGGGTGACTACGTCTATATCCGGGGCTTCGACGACATTGCCGTCCGGAACGTCAACATCAATGAGAACGACATACCCGAACTTGACTACATCAACCCGAATTTCAGCGGCATTCAAGGTTGGGGGAACGGAGGCTTCTTCAACAGCAACCAATTTCAAGCAAAGCTAATCTACCGGGATCATCGGAAGGATCAGATCCAAGGTTCCTATACGCTGGCGTTTGCAAACACCGACACAACCGATCAGTTTTCGATGCATACCAGCCAAGTTAATCAGACCGATCCGTTTAATTACAGCGTCGACGACGGGCCGACAGCCAACGACCAGACCAACACCCTGGTTCTGAGCGGTGTGGCCAACACCAAGTGGGGAATCCTCGTTTCTCCAATCTTCAGCTATGCAAGCGCTTTGCCGTATACTGCCACAACCTCAGCGGGTCCGGGGACCGTGCCCGGTTGCCCGGCTTATTACGCCCAGTGCTATCCCACTGGATATACGCGCGACTCGCTTCGCGGAGCTTCGACGATTTCTCTTAATGCCCGGGTGAGCAAGGAGTTCGGGCTGGGAGAGTCGCGTACAGGAACAGTCTTCTTCGAAGGCTACAACATCCCAAACCACTTGAACCTAGGCACGAACTTTGTAACGAGCGTCTCGTCAGCTCAGTTCATGAAACCGAGTGGAGTGGCGGCAACGCCGGGCAGGCAACTGCAGGCTGGTTTCCGTTTCGACTTTTAATTGAAGCTCAAGGCGTCAGGTGTGGAGCCCCCAGTGACTAGATTCTTGCGGGGCTCTATACTCCCGCCGAGGCGAAACTGATGTGATCCTCTGGGCGACCTGCGGGGGCACTGGGCGATCAAATGGGCAGCACATGTCGTTGGTTGCGTTCGGAGAGACTTCAATCACGAATAGTTGCGCTCCGCGCTCTTGATAGTTCCGGCGCTATGCGGGCGAGAAGAAGGGAAATTAGAGGCCAATGCCTAAATTCGCTGCAAACCTGACGATGCTGTTTTCGGAGATCGATTTTCTTGATCGGTTTGAGGCCGCCGCCCGCTGTGGGTTTACCGGTGTCGAGTATCTCTTCCCTTACGGTTACGAGAAGGAACGGTTGGCCGAGGCTCTGGAGACAAACAACCTGAACCAGGTGTTGCACAATCTGCCGGCGGGAGACTGGGCAGGTGGTGATCGCGGAATCGCCTGCGATCCAAATCGCACTGGAGAGTTCCAGGATGGCGTGGGCAAGGCGCTCGATTATGCGCAGGCGCTCAAATGCACACAACTCAACTGCCTGGCAGGTAAGGTTCCCCCGAATGTGACGCTTGACCAGGCGCACAGGACCTTTGTTGAAAATGTCACCTTCGCCTCGCGAGCGCTCGCGGCTTATAGCATCGATCTTCTCATCGAGGCAGTCAACACCTGGGATGTTCCTGGATTCTTTCTCAATCAGACCGCACAGGCGCTTTCAATTATCGATGAGTCGGGCAGCAGGAATCTGCGGCTGCAGTACGACATCTACCACATGCAGATCATGGAAGGTAATCTGGCCACAACCATGGCGAAGAACCTCTCCAAAATTGCGCATATCCAACTGGCCGATGTTCCCGGTCGGAATGAGCCAGGCACGGGAGAGATCAATTACCCGTTTCTGTTCGGCTTCCTCGACCGAGCCGGGTACACAGGCTGGATCGGATGCGAATACAAACCACTGTCAACCACTGAGCAGGGCCTGAGCTGGCTGAACGGCTATAACCATTAAACTGCGCGCCGCTTCCCGGAGGAGATTTATGAAGGTTGGATTCATCGGCCTCGGCATCATGGGTCGTCCCATGGCGCGGCGTCTTCTGGAAGGTTCGCATCAACTCTTTATTTACGATCATAAGCCTGTTCCTCAAGAGTTCCTCGCTGCCGGCGCTTACGCTGGCACAAATCCGCGTGACGTAGCCGAGAAAAGCGAAGTTATCATCACAATGCTTCCGGACACGCCTGACGTTGACGAAGTGCTCTTCGGAAATGATTCGGTATCAAATGGTCTTTCCCCCGGGAGGATCGTGATCGATATGAGTTCGATTTCGCCGATTGAGACAAAGAAGTTTGCGGCGCGAATCAATGAATCCCAATGTGAATATCTCGATGCACCCGTATCCGGTGGCGAGGCGGGAGCGAAACAAGGCACTCTCACGATTATGGTCGGAGGATCTCAAAGCGCCTTCGATCGTGTCATGCCGCTCTTCAGTCTGTTGGGAAAAAACATAAACCGCGTGGGAGAGAATGGTGACGGCCAAACAGCCAAGGTTGCGAATCAGATCATCGTCGCCCTAACCATCGAGGCTGTGGCGGAGGCACTACTGTTCGCATCCAGGGCCGGAGCTGACCCGTCGAAAGTTCGCACAGCTCTCTTGGGCGGCTTTGCGAGTTCGCGCGTGCTCGAAGCACACGGTGAGCGAATGATCAAACGAACCTTCGAACCGGGGTTCCGAATCAAACTGCATCAGAAGGATCTCAATCTGGCACTCTCGTCGGCGCGGTCTTTGCATATTAGCCTGCCGAACACGGCCACCTGCCAGGAGTTGTTCAATTCGTGCGTTGCCCACGGTGGCGCTGGATGGGACCATTCAGCGATGGTGAGAGCGCTCGAGTGGCTTGCCGACTATGAAGTCGCGGTGGATCGCGATGCAATCAAATGACATGAAGTCCCGCATGACTCATCCGAGATGAAAATGCGATCGCGTCGAAATCAGCAGCGCGGGCCGAATTGAAGTCCAAGCAACGGTGTGAGGGAGATAGCGTGTAATGAAAATAGTTTGGGCGCAAGGTTATTTTATCTGGGGACATGGCATCGTCGTGTCTGCGCTCATTGCCGCCGCCCCGACTATCCTGTTGCTATTCCTCCTAGGGATTAAGCGCAGGCCAGCCTGGCTTGCTGCACTATGGGGTCTGGGCGCAACATTGGTTGTTGCGTTGGCTGGATATCACATGCCATTTACGCTGGCCATCGGCTCGGCCGCCTTCGGAGCGGCGTTCGGCTTGCTTCCAATTTCCTGGATCGTATTTTGGGCCATCGTCCTCTACAACATCACCGTTCAAACGGGAAAGTTCGCAATCGTCAAAGACTCTATAGCTTCTTTGAGCCCAGATATGCGAATCCAAGCAATCATTATTGCGTTCGGATTTAATGCTTTCATGGAAGGTGCGGCTGGCTTCGGTACTCCCGTCGCCGTGGCAGGGGCAATGATGGTGGGTCTGGGGTTTTCACCCTACTATGCTGCCGCACTCTGTCTGCTCGCGAATACAGCTCCGGTCGCATTTGGAGGGATCGGCGTCCCGGTGATCACGTTGGCGGGTGTGACAGGGCTCCCGCTCGAGAAGTTGACGGAGGGTGTCGGAATTCTTTGCGCGCCCGTAGCTCTTATTTTGCCGGCTTACCTGATCTTTACGATGGGGGGGCTTGCTTCGACCCTGGAGGTGCTGCCCGCAATATTAGTCGCGGGATTGACGTTTGCCGGAGTCGAATACTTCGTGTCTCGAATCGTTGGACCGGAGCTTCCGGTCATTCTGGGATCGATTGCAACCATGGGCGCAATGGTGGCTTTGCTGCGAGTTTGGCAACCACATTCGCACACGCGGCGAAAACCGACAAAGGGATCTGTGACCGTTGAGCCGGGCCCGTTCGATCTCGCAGTGCCTGCGACCGGAAAGAGCAATTTGACGGCTCGATTTACTGCTCGTCAGGTCATTGCCGGATGGATGCCTTATATCTTCCTTGTCACCCTTGTCCTCTTGTGGGGATACAGGCCATTCCAGTCCATTTTGAATCTCGCCACAATTTCGGTGCACTGGCCGGGACTACATAATATGATTCTGCGAATGCCACCAGTTCAACCGAAGGCCTCGCTCTATCCTGCAATTTTCAATCTCAATCTTCTATCCGCGGCCGGGACATCCTGTATGTTTGCCGCTATTCTGTCGGCTATTTTTCTACGAATGCGGTTAGCCGATTTTGCCAGAGTAGTCCTGGCATCTGCCCGCCAACTGGCATTCCCGATTCTCACGATTTCGTCGGTTCTTTCATTGGCCTTTGTCATGAATTACTCGGGTGCAACCGGTACGCTTGGCCTTGCGCTCGCCGCGACGGGTGCCGCATTCCCCTTCTTCAGCCCGTTTCTTGGGTGTGTTGGAGTATTGCTTACTGGATCCGACACCTCAGCAAATGCTCTTTTCGGGAGCCTGCAGGTGATCACTGCCGGCCGTCTAGGATTCAGCCCGGTCCTCATTGCAGCGGCAAACTCATCGGGTGGCGTTATGGGCAAGATGATCAGCCTTCAATCGATCGCGGTCGCGGCTGCCGCTACCGGAATCACGGTTCCCCAGCAGTCGAAACTGCTCCGATTCACACTGAGACATAGCATTATCCTGACTACTATCATCGGGGTCCAGGTGCTGCTGCTTGCGTACTGGGTTCATCTGTTTTAACGATTTGCGGACGTTAGAAGTGGAATCTGTCCGTGCGCGGGGCGTTTTCCGGAATGGAATGGATGGTGAATGATCAAAGATTTTGGAATGCGTGCTCGCTCCGAAGACATACAACCGACCTTCATTTCGCGGTGACGTTACGAGTACGATTCTGGACGAACAGTTCAGCAAGAAGACGCCGACTACGCAGCCATAAGTCCGTGTTTATCTTCTCGATGCGACTTTCGCTGCTCCCGAGCTTTCGTATTGTTTAACGACTTGCGTCACGAGAGCCATGGCTTCTTCAAGATGCGTTCGCATGGCATTTCTGGCCACCGTGGGCTTACGCTTTGCGATGGCACGGTAAATAGATTCATGACGTTTGAGAACATTCTCGGGTACGCCGGGCATCTGGAGTTTGAAATGAATCCACTGACGGGTCAAGTTCCGCAACAATTGAACTGCGTTGCGCAGCGCTTCATTTCGGGCGGCAGCCGCGATGGCCAAATGAAAGGCCATATCGGCCTCGAGAACGGAGTCACCTCGCGCGACGCTATCGCGCATCATCTGAACGGACCGCCGAATATCGGCGATCTCTTCGGCCGAGGCGCGCTCTGCTGCGAGCCCAGCGAGATTTACCTCGATAATCGTGCGCGCCTCCATAATATCGTGCAATTCGTCATGATCAACACCGGTGAAAGCCCACAGCAACGGCCGCGAAAGAAATTCAGAGCGCGGGCACACAAAAGTTCCGTCTCCCACACGACTGTCGACCATTCCAACGAGTTCCATTGCCTTTAAGGCTTCACGTAAGGAGGTACGCGCAATCCCAAATTGCTGGCATAATTCGCGCTCGGGGGGAATGCGATCACCGGGCTTCCAGGTTCCCTTCACTACATGGGATATAAGTTGTTCGAATGCCGTGGCGGTCAAAGTCGTGCGTGGTATTAAAGACACGGACTTAGGCACAATCCCCGAGTTGCGAGAACTTGTTGGGCGTGCCCGATTATCGAGTGCTTTTATCACGGCTGTGAGATGAGAAACGGATAGATGTGAGTTAGTTCTGGACTGTTCAGCGAACGGTATGAGGTATTGTAGACAACGTCTCGCCGTAACGTCAAGGAGTTTCACCAGCTGCGATTGACCGGGATTCATCCGGCGCCTTAAAGTTCTTGGGAACAAGTGAAAATGGGGCGCGACGCGTCACAGGGCAGAAACGCAAGGTTCACTGAAGCCACGATCAGCGGAGGGCGGCGGGCAGAATAGTGAGCAGCGAGGAGGAGGAATCATGGACTTGAATAATGCCGTGGCGCTCATTACGGGCGGCAGCAGCGGTATTGGGCGCGCCATAGCCCAGACGCTTGCTGCAAGCGGAGCGCGTGTAGCAATAACTGGGCGCGATTCCGATCGGCTGACTGAAACAGCGCGGCAATTGGGCGTTCATGCCATTTTGGCAAATGTCTCCGTCGCAGCGGATGTAAAGCGAAGTTACAGCGAGACGTTGGAGAAATTTGGCGACCTCGACATTGTGGTGAACAATGCCGGTATAGGCATTTTCCGGAATCTCGTCGATCTCGATCCAGAAGACTTCAAGAATGTTTTCGCGACCAATGTTACAGGTGCGATGTTGATGGCCCGTGAAGCTGCAAAATACTTCATAGGACGCAAGAAGAAAGGCAACATCGTCAACATTGCTTCTACGGCGGCCCTTCGGGGAGCCCCAGAGGGGACCGCTTATTATGCCAGCAAGTTCGCGCTCCGTGGAATGTCAGAATGCTGGCGCGCTGAACTCCGCCGTCATAATATCCGTGTGATTTTGATCAATTTAAGCGAGGTCCTTACAAACTTCTATCCCGCGGCAGGTCAACCGCAAAAAGAGAGCCCAACCAAGCTACGAGCCGAAGATATTGCGGGTGTCGTGCGATGCGCACTCGAAATGGAAGACCGCGGATTCGTTCCGGAGTTATCCATTTTCGCTACAAATCCTCAGGATTAGGCGGCAGGATGAACGACGTGGGCTTGTTGTTCAGTGTCGGCTCTCCGCATTTCCTGTTGCCTCGGTGTGCATTTCGGATACCAGGTGTTGCTCCCCGTGTCTGCACTAGTTTCCACGCACAAAACTCGAATCAAATGGGAAAATTCACTGTTACCTGAAGGAGCATCCGCCACAACGGAGGGCCTACCGAATCGAAGTGAAGGCATTTTCGCCACATTTGTTGGAAAGCAACAGCGCGAGTCGCGCGCAAAGGAGGGTCCAATGCCTCGATTACTGCATTTGTCTAAAGTTAGAGTCGAAAAGGAACAAGGGAACAACAAGATAAAAGTGGCCCGGTTTGAAGGATTTCCAGACACGCTGCGTATGGGAGTGCACGGAGGCGTCGCAGAATTTTTCAAACTCAAACCCGACCAGCCGTTGCCTTCTACACTTGACTACATTGTTGCAGCCATTGGCGGCTGCATGACCGGGACCGTGGCCGGCGCATTAGAAGCACGCGGCATCGGCGTTGCTCCGGATAAACTTCAGGTGGAGGTGGAAGGAAGAATTGAGGAAGTCGACGGCAAGATGATACTGACGCAGGTCTCGCTCCGATACAAACTGAAAATCCCAAAAGGAAAACGTGCTAGTGTAGAGAAGGCCCTCGAGCACCATGAATCTTATTGCGCTGTATCGGAAAGCCTTCGCCGTGGAATTGCGGTGGAATGGAAGGGCGAGATCGAAGAGGAGTCTGTGACCAGCCCTGGGGATTTTGAACTACGGTAAATGTCAGTCTTCGGCCAAGATTGAGCCCGCGAGGGCCTGAGGACTTGCTGACGAATTAGGAAGCGGTTTTCTATCTAGTAGATCGTTTGGCGTGCCAGTCGTGGTGCGTTTGTGTGTCCGAACGCATCGCCACCGGGCCGGTAATTACGAGAGAGCTTCTTTCAGGTGCCGCGTCGCAGCTCAGAGATTAGATAATGAAACGGTTGATCGACCAAAACCGAGTATTAAATCTCTTGACTTTAGGGGAGGGGAATTCAGCGCCGCGCTCGAAGCGTTGGCCTTGCAGCCGTAACTAGCTATCGATGACTCGATAGCAAACTTGATGTGGCAGCTTCCTGATCCAAGCACGTGGCAAGACCGCTACTCCAAGTCCGAGGTGCGATTCGTTGCGACCGTATCTGTTAGAAAGCTGCAGATGGAAGTGGACCAACTCGCAAAGAGGTACCGTGAACTGGACACGCGGCTGCAGGAACTGAACTGGAAGACTGAATTGATCTGAGCGGTTGGTAGCTTTCGTTCGCAGCGCTTCCTGCAAGGGCCGGCAACTGGTGTACCGCAGGGTACTCACCGCCAACCCCATCACCAAAGCTGAATGCCTCTCCGAGATCTGATACGTCTCCTGCGCCCACCTCGCCAACCGACGCCGCTGGCGAGGCTTTAGAGCTTTTTTGACACGACTTCCTGCAGAATCTGCCGGTCCAGCGTCAGGTCGGCCACGATCCGCTTCAGCCGGCCGTTCTCCTCGCGCAAGTTACGCAACTCACGCAGCTCCTGCACACCGAGCCCGGCGTACTGTTTCTTCCACAGGTAGAAGGTCGCCTGGCTGACGCCCAGCTTGCGGCAAATGTCCGCCGTCTTCTCACCGCCCT
>Ga0335074_10002517_pt1 | contig 25000 bp, 32 predicted proteins | sample Lox_Sample_23_FD_206715 | JGI IMG/M metagenome (GOLD analysis project Ga0335074, IMG submission 206715) | Soil microbial communities from Loxahatchee National Wildlife Refuge, Florida, United States - Lox_Sample_2.3 | ecosystem: Environmental > Terrestrial > Soil > Wetlands | place: USA... | reverse complement strand
CTGGACCTCCTTGGCCGACTGTGCCGCCCGCTCCTCGGCCTCCCTCTGCGCCGCCGCCACCTCGGCTCTGGCCTGCTCTAGATCCGACTCGAGCTCGGCCCGCGCGGCCACGAGCTCGGCCCGGGCCTCCTCGAGCTCGCCTTGCCTGCTCTCCAGCTCGGCCCTGGTGGCCGCCAGCTCCGCTGCGGTCTGCCCCGATGCGTCGTTGAGCTCGGTCCGGAGGAGGTCGATCTCGACGAGCCGGTCGGCCAGGCTGCTCTCGGCTGATGCGAGCCGTGCCTCACGCTCGACCAGCTCCTCTCTCAGACTGTCGATGAGTGCGCCTCGTCCTTCAGAGATCTCGGTGGCCGCGCCCAGATCCGCACGAGCCTGGTTGAGGCGGTCCCGAGCCAGCTCGAGCTCCATCTCGAGCTGCGCGCTCTGCTCGGACACGAGCGTCTGCGCCTCCACCACCTGTCGCTCGCCTTCGGCGAGCTGCTTGCGCAGGCGCTCGATCATCGCCGTGCTCTCGTCGGCGCCCGACGTGACGGCGGCGAGCTGGGCTCGAAGCCACTCGAGCTCGGCCCGGGCGTCCAGCAACTCATCCTGCCGGCGCGCGGACCGCGCGAGCAAGGCGTCCTGGAGGTCATGCTCATCGCCACCGGCGTGCTCGAGCAGCGCCGCTTCCGCCGCAGCGGCGCGCTCTTCGCTTTCCCGCAGCTGATCACGCAGCCGCGCCGTTTCGGCAGAGGCCTGCGCCGTGCGGTCGCCCGCATGTGCGAGCGCGTCGGCCAGCTCTCCGCGGGCTCGCTCCAACTCCGTCTGTGCCCGGGCCAGCTCTTCGTGTAGCTGCCCGGTGCGCTCCGCGAGGGCGGCTTCCGCGGCCGCCGCACGCTGTTCATGCTCCTGAACCTGCCGCCGGAGCCGCTCGATCATGCGGCTGCCCTCGCGGGCGGTGGCTACGGCCGCGGCCACCTCGCTGCGGGTCTGCCGGAGCTCTGCCTGAGCAGCGGTGTCCACGGGGGCGCCAGGCGCTGCGGTGGTCCGCGCGATCGCCTCGGTCAGCTGGGCCCGGATCGTCTCCAGCTCCGCCCGTGAGAACTCGAGCTCCCGGTGGGCCGCCTGCGCTCGCTCGAATGCTGCCACCCGCAGCAGCTCGATCTCCGCGGCTCGGTCGCTCAATCCCGCCTCCGCCGCGGCCGCTTGGCGCATCGACGCCTCCAGCTGCCGGGCGAGATCGTTGGCCAGCTGCTCGCGCCGATCCACCTCCTCGCGTAGGTGGTGGATCTCGGCTGCGGCCCGCGCCGTGTCCTCGCCGGCGCGCTCGGTCGCGGCCGCCAGCCGTTCCTGCGCGCCCTCGAGCTCCGCCTGCGCCCCCTCGAGCTCCGCCTGCGCCCCCTGGAGCTGCGCCCGCGAGAACTCCAGCTCACGGTCAGCCGCCTGCGCCTTCTCGATCGTGACGGCACGGAGCAGCTCGATCTCCGCGACTCGGTCGCTCAGCCCTGCCTCGGCGGCGGCGGCCTGCTGTGTGGCCGCGTCCAGCTGGCCCGTCAGCTCGTTCGTTCGTTGCTCGCGCTCCTGCACCTCGTGGCGCAGACGGTCGATCTCGGCTGCGGCGTGCGCTGAGCCCTCGCCGGCCTGCTCGCTGACCGCGGCCAGCCGGGCCTGAGCGTCATCGAGCTCAGCCTGCGAGGCCGCCAGCGCCAGCCGCGCGGAATCGAGCTCCGACCGCGTGCTCTCGAGCTGCGCCCGCGAGGCCTCGAGGTCGCGGTCAGCCGCCTGCGCGTTCTCCATCGTCACAGCACGGAGCAGCTCGATCTCGGCGACTCGGTCGCTCAGCCCCGCCTCAGCGGCGCTCGCCTGCTCGGTGACCAAGTCCAGCTGCGCACTCAACTCGCCGGTCCGCTCCTCGCGTTCCTCGAGCTCAGCTCGCAGCCGGTGGATCTCGGCCGCGGCCTGCGCTGTGCCCTGCCCTGCCTGTTCGCTGACGGCGGCCAGCTGCGCTCGGGTCCGCTCGAGCTCCTCGTCGGCGCGCTCCAGCTCGTCGGCCGTCTCCTTCAGCTGCTCGGTTCGCTCATCGAGCTCGGTCTCTGCCTCCTCCAGCTCAGCTTGCGCCTGGCTGGTGGCCTCGGCGTGCGCTCGCTCCGCCTGCTCCAGCGCGGCGCGCTCGCGCTCGGCCTCGCCCAGGGCGGCGCGAACCTCGGCCAGCTCCTGCGACAGACTGGCGATCTGCTCGCGCTGTTCGGTCGCATCGCCGCGGGCGTGATCGAGCGCGCTCCTGAGCTGATCGGCGTAACGCTCCTCCTGCTCGGTGGCGTCCGCCCGCAGCAGCTCGATCTCCGCCGCCCGTTCGCTGAGCTTCGCCTGTGCATCGAGCGCCTGCGACCGAGCCTGCGCCAGCTCCTGCTCGAGCTCCGTCGCCCGCGCTCCCAGCTCGGATCGGGCGTCGGTCAGAGCCGCTTGCGCTCGCGCGAGCTCTGCCGTCAGCTCCGCAACCTCGTTGCGCTGGGCCTGCGCATCGGCTTGCGCGGCATCGAGCGCGGTCGCCCGCTCCAGCGCCGCCCCAAGCTGCCGCTCCAGATCGCCCGAGCGCTCCAGAGTGGCGGTGAGTTGTCCCTCCAGCTCGGCCGAACGCTGCTCCTGGGCTCCGATGCGCCGGCGCAGCAGTTCCATCTCCGCGGCCGCGTGCGCGGTCGCCTCACCGGCCTGTGCCTGGGTCTCGGCCAGCTCGTTGCGCATCGCCTCCAGCCCGGCCTGCGCGCGCTCGAGCCTCCCCGTCAGCTCGCGCGCGTGTTGCTCATGGTCGCGAACCTGCTCCCGCAGCGAGTGTACGGACGCCTGCAGCTGGGAGGCGGTATTCGCGGCAGTCCGCGCCTGCGCTTCGCTCGCGCCCGCATTAGCCCCAGCGATGCGGGCGCGCTCCAGGGCTTCATCCCTCTCGGTTCGCAAGCGTGCGCTCTCGCTGGCTGCTGTGCGCAGACGCTCGATCGCGGCGTTGTGCGCCGACGCTGTCGCTCGCGCCTCCTCCTCGGCGAGGGCGCGCCGTTCTCGCTCGGCCTCCAGTCGACGCTCGAGCTCGGTGATGGCCAGACGTCTGGCCTCGGCTCGGCGCTCGGCCTCGGCCCGACCCGCCCGCTCGTGCTCGAGCGCCGCCCGCGACCGCGGCGGAGTGACCGGGCCACCGTCACGGGCCGGCGCCGGCGCCGGCGCCCCTGGCCGCCGAGGCACCCGTGAGGGGCGCCGCCGGGTCGGCTCCGGAAGCGGCACCTGGCTGCCGTCCGGAAACTCGAGGTGGAATCGAGTCCCGCTGCCCAGCATCGAAGGGGTAGCCGGGTAGGCGAGGCGGATCAGATCCGAGCTCCCGGGCGGGCTCGGCAGGGGGGTGTGATGCCTGCGACCGGTCGATGTCTCGATCACAAGCGCTGCCGATAGCGCGTCGATCGACGGATCCGCGCGGGCGGCGATTCGCAGCAGAACCGTGCCGGGACCGGCCTCTACGTGCTCGAACTCGACGAGCTCGAATGCCGACGCACCGATCACGTACCCGGCGATTCTATGTCTGTTATACCTCGGATGCCGGTGACCACCGCTTTGCGCCGACTCCTCGAGACGATATGAAGCTGCTGGTCACAGGAGGCGCGGGTTACATCGGTTCGATCGTGGCTCGCATGCTGCTCGACGCCGGGCACGAGGTGGTGGTGCTTGACAACCTCGAGCGGGGCCATCGCGAGGCCATCGCGCCGGGGGCGCAACTGATCGAGGTGGACCTCGTCGACCACGATGGGGTTCGTGAGGCCGTGGACAACGGATTCGACGGAGTTCTGCACTTCGCGGCTCTGGCGCTGGTGGGCGAGTCCGTCAGTCATCCGGATCGCTATTACCGCACGAATGTCGGCGGAACGCTAAACCTCCTTGAGGCCATGGTGGCCGCGGGCGTGCCGAAGCTCGTGTTCTCCTCCACGTGCGCGGTGTACGGCGAGCCCGACGAGGTGCCGATCCGCGAGACCGAGGCCCCGCGTCCGGTGAACGCGTACGGGGCCTCGAAGCTCGCCGTCGACCACATGATTCGCGACTACTGCATCGCCCACGACCTGGGTGCGGCGAGCCTGCGCTATTTCAACGTCGCCGGGGCCTGTGACGGGGCCGGGGAGGACCACGATCCGGAGACCCATCTGATTCCGAACGTCCTCAAGACCGTGCTCGGCCGCCAAGACCACGTCAGCATCTACGGAACTGACTACCCGACGCCCGACGGCACCGCCGTTCGGGACTACATCCACATCGAGGACCTGGGTGTTGCGCACCTGCTGGCGCTGGAGGCGACTGAGCCGGGCCGCCATCAGGTCTTCAACCTGGGAACTGGACGCGGCTTCTCGGTCCGGGAGGTCATCGCAGCCGCCGAACAGGTGACCGCTCATGCGATCCCCGTCGTCGAGTGTCCGCGCCGTCCGGGCGATCCGCCCATCCTCGTGGCCGCCAGTGACCGGATCCGGTCCGAGCTCGGCTGGACGCCTAGGAAGCCGACGCTCGAGGAGATGATCTCCGACGCCTGGGCGTTTACCCAGTCCCACCCGCACGGCTACGGGTCATAACTACGCCAACGAGCCATCCGGCCCGTCGGCGGCGTCGGTAGCCAACCTCACCCTGCACGAACTAGACCTACTGCTAGGGCGCGGGGACGGTCCGCGCGCCGATATTACGCGCATGCCTGACCGCCGCGCGGTGAACGCCAGCGTGCCCGAGATCGCCTTGGAGCACGAGGACGGCTCCCCCGCACGAGTTCTGCTGATCGCACGCGATCGTCGGTTCCGGATGATGGCCGCCGCCCTCCTGGGCCGCCGCGGTCACCCCGTACAGGTCGGACGCAGGTTGTTCGGACTGGCCAGGCAGGCGAGGCAGGCGCAGGCCGACGTCGTGGTGCTGGAGATGGGGTCGTGGCCGGTGGCGGGGATCCTCGAATATGCCTGGCAGCAGACTCTCGACCCAGGCGTCGGGCTCGTTCTCGTCGCCGATGGTTTCGAGGAGCCGACACCGCCCGCTCCCCTGGTCGACCGTTGGGGTTCGCTGGAGGGCTTGTGCGAGGCAATCGAACAGGCACGACCCGTCGCGCGCCGGCACGGCCAGCTGGACGACGGTTAGCTACTCGGTCAGCCCGTTCTCGATGGCGTAGCGCACGGCCCCGGCGCGGTTGGTCACGCCGAGCTTCCGGTAGATGTTGGTCAGGTGGAACTTGATCGTGTGCTCGCTGACCCACAGATCCCGGCTGATTGCTGACGTGGTCGCGCCCGAGGCGATCGCCCTGAGGATCGTGAGCTCCCGCTCGGTCAGGTCGGGCCCCACCGGAGCGCTGCTCGGCGGTGCCGTTGCCGGCGCCGTCGAAGGCGCGTGGAAGATGGCGCCGCCGGCTACCTGGCGGATCACCGAGGGGAGATCCACGGGGTTGACGCTCTTGACGATGTAGGCGCTGGCGCCCGCCTGGAGGGCGGAATCGATCGACCGGCGGTCGTCGTTGGCCGACAGCACCACCGTCTTGACCTCGGGCCAGTCGCGGTGGATGTTGGCGATGAGGTCGGAGCCGACGGCACCAGGCATATGAAGGTCAAGCAGGATGACCTCCGGGCGGCGGCGCTCGATCAGAGCCAGCACCTGCTCAGCCGACGAGGCCTCCCCGATCACGTCGATGTCGTCGCTGCGCTCCAGCGTACGCCGGATGCCCGCCAGGACGAGCGGATGATCGTCGGCGATCAGTACCTTGGTACGGGGGGCCGCCGTCGCCCCATCGTAATCCATGCCCATAAACCGTTATTCTGCCAACCTGGCGAACCTGGCGGGGGTCTACGCATGGTGCGAGGCCTTACCGTCAAAGCAGGTCGTTGAGCGCGGTTAGAGCGCACGCGAGCACCTCGTCGGGGGGCTGGGCGGCGTCCAGGGTGCGCACCCGGTCGGGTTCGGCCGCGGACAGCAACGCATACGCGTCGTGCACGCGGGCGAAGAAGTCGTTGCCGGCAAGCTCGAGCCGGTCGGGCCCCTCGGCGCGGTCGCCTGCCCGCGTCCGGGCGTCGGCCGGATCGAGGGAGAGAAGAAGGGTCCGGTCGGGCGCCAGGCCACCGGTGGCAAAGGCATTGAGAGCGCGGACCTCCTCGATCCCCAGCTTCCGGCCGGCGCCCTGGTAGGCCAGCGACGAGTCGACGAAGCGGTCCAGCACGATCCAGGCGCCGCTCGCCAGTCGCGGCTGCACGGCCTCCTCGACCAACTGGGCCCGGGCCGCCGCGTAGATCAGGGCCTCGGCCCGCGCCCCGATCGTGAGGGCCGGATCCTTCACGAGCGAGCGCAGTCGTTCGGAGACTTCGACCCCGCCGGGCTCTCGTAGCAGGCTAACCGGGATCCCCCGGCGCTCCAGAGCCTCGGTCAGGCCGCGGGCCAGTGTCGTCTTGCCTGCCCCGTCGACGCCCTCGATCGTTATGAGCCGCCCACGCTGTGCCATGCAGGCTCAAGGTAGCGGCCACTAGGATCGGTGATCATGCTGGCCGCGCTTGACCGACATCCGAATGCTCGAGCTGTGCTCGCTCCGGCGATCGCGCCGGACGGCAATCCGTCCCATGCCTATCTGTTCCACGGGCCCGGGGGGTCTGGCAAGCGGGAGATCGCGCGAGCGGTGGCAGCCGAGCTGCTCGCCGCCGGCTCCGCGGAGCCCGCGTCCGCCCGCGCGCGCGTATTCGCGGGATCGCACCCTGACCTGACCTGGGTCACCCCGAGTGGCGCGCACGAGATCCTGGTCAGCGACATCGACGGCCCGGTTGTGGGCGCCGCCAGCAAGACGCCGTTCGAGTCGGCGCGGCGGGTGTTCGTGCTGGAGAGCGTCGATCAGCTGGGCGATGAGGCCGCCAACCGGATGCTCAAGACGCTCGAGGAACCCGCTGCCTTCGTGCACCTCATCCTCATCACCGACCGGCTCGCCGACGTGCTGCCCACGATCCGCTCACGCTGCCAGGTGGTCCGCTTCGAGGCTCCCGATCCCGCCGAGCTCGCTGACGAGCTCGCGGCCACGGGCGTTCCGCGCGAGACGGCGCTGGCCTGCGCTCTGCTCGGCCTCGGGGACGCAGCGCGCGCCCGTGAGCTGGCGGGCCCCGAGGGAGCGCTTCTGCGCGAAGGGGCGCAGGCCTACGTCGGGGCCGCTTTGAACCGGGGTTCGTCGAGCAGCGCGCTTGTGGCTGCGCTGCTCAACCCTGTCAGGGCCCGGGGCGAGCGGCTGCGACTGGAGCTCGAGGACCAGGCCGCCGCTGAGCTCGAGCTGCTTCCCCGCAAGGAACGAAAGCGCGCCGAGACGGAATGGGGGGAGCGGATCAAGCGCGGGCGCCGGCGCGCGGAGACCGCCGCGCTGGATCAGGCGCTCGGGCTGGTGACGGCCTGGCTGCTGGACCTGGCTGCGATCGTCTGGGGGGCCGATGACCTGGTGCGCAACGTCGACCGGCTCGAGCTGTTGCGCGCCGACGCCGCGGGTCGCGATCCGCAGCGCCTGCGCGAAGCGGTCGAGCTGATCGAGGACACGCGGCAGCGCTTCCAGCTCAACGTGAGCGAGGAGCTGGCCTGTGAGGCGGTCGCCTACCGGCTCGAGCGCGTGCTCGCGCGATGAGCGTCGCGCCGCGCGTCTACCTGCGCTCTCCGGCGCCGGCAGACGAGCCTGAATTCACCGAGCTGATGCGGGCGAGTCGGTCCTTCCACCGCCCGTGGGCGACCAGCCCCACCGACCCCGATCGCTTCGCGGCCTACCTGACCGACTCCCGGCGGGCCGACTTCGAGGCGTTCCTCGTGTGCCGCACCGAGGACGGCGCCATCCTCGGCTTCTTCAACATCTCCCAGATCGCCCGGGGCTCGCTCCAGAGCGCCTACCTCGGCTACGCGGTGGGCAAGCGCTTCGCGGGCCAGGGCTACATGCGCGCTGGGCTCGAGCTCGTCCTGCGCGTCGCCTTCGTCGACCTCCACCTGCACCGTCTGGAGGCCAACATCCAGCCCGGCAACAAGGCTTCGATCGCACTGGCCAGCGGCGCCGGTTTCCGGCGTGAGGGGTTCTCACCCCGCTATCTCAAGATCAGCGGCCGCTGGCGCGACCACGAGCGCTGGGCGCTCCTGGCCGACGAATGGCGGGCGCACCACGGCCTGTACTGACCCGGGCGCCGCCCCGGCGCCGGCGGCTGGTGCCGGGATAGACTCGTTGGCCCGAGCCGACGTAGCTCAGCTGGTAGAGCACTTCACTCGTAATGAAGGGGTCCCCGGTTCGAGTCCGGGCGTCGGCTCTGAGAAGACCCCGGTAATCCGGGGTTTTGGTGTTTTTGGGCCGACGTTGATTTCGGAACGTGTCCCCAATCTGTCCCAAACCAGTGATAGCTTGTGGTTCATGGCTGGAGCTGGCTTGCGTCCACCATCGGGACATGTGTTTCGGATTGAGCGCGCTCGGGGGCCGGTCTGGTACGCGAAGTACCGGCTCCCGGATGGCCGCCAGGTGCAGAGGAAGCTCGGACCGGCTTGGACCGAGCGGGGGCGGCCGCCGGCCGGCTACTTCACCAAGCGCCAGGCGGAGGACTGGCTGCGGGACGTGCTCCACGAAGCGCGGCGGGGGACGATGGTCGGCCACGTGCGGACGGGTGCAACGTTTGCCGACGCGGCGGCTGAGTGGCTGCGCTACGTCGAGTTCGATCGACAGCGTAAGCCGTCGACCGTCGCTGGCTACAAGGTTCTGGTGCGCTCGCAGCTGTTGCCGGCGTTCGGCGCGATGGCTTTGGAAGAGATCACCACGGAGGTGATCGAGCGCTGGCTGTCCGGGCTGAAGGGTGCGGCGAGTAGTCGCACCAAGGCGCTGGTGCTGCTACACGGGATCCTGAAGCGGGCGCGCAAGGTCTGGGGGCTTCAGGTCAATGCGGCGGCCGAGGTCGAGAAGCCCGCGCTGAAGCGTAGCGGTGACATCCACGTGTTCTCCCCCGAGGAGGTCTGGTCGCTCGTTCGGGCCGCGGCGTCCGAGCAGGACGCAGCGATCTACCTGACTGCTGCGTTCACCGGACTGCGGTTGGGGGAGCTGCTGGCGTTGCATTGGCGCGATGTCGACTTCGCCGGCTCTGTAATCCGGGTCCGGGCCAGCTATGCGGCCGGCTCGCTGACGAGCCCCAAGTCCGGGAAAGCGAGAGCAGTCCCCCTGGCGCCTGACGTTGCCTCAGCCCTGGCCAAACTCGGAGAGCGGGAGTCCTGGGTCGCGGAGGACGACTTGGTGTTCTCGGGCGAAGCTGGCGGTTATCTAGATGGTTCGGCGCTGCGCCGGCGGTACAAGGTCGCGCTCCAGGCGGCGGGGCTGCGGGCGCTGCGTTTCCATGATCTGCGCCACACGTTTGGGACAAGGATGATCGCCAAAGCTGACATCCGACGGGTGCAGGAGTGGATGGGCCACGCGGACGTTCAGACGACGATGCGCTACCTCCATTACGCACCTCGCCGGGAGGACGCCCGCCTCGTAGCGGAGGCCTTCGCGCTTGAATCGGATGCCTTTCCGGCAGGGACATCTCCGGACATCTTCGAAACCGATTCGACTTTCGGAGCCACCCGCTGAGCAATGGCAGCCCGCCCGGACGGATCGCGCCCCCGAAAACACTGGGCTTCGTTCGGACATCTTCGGACATCTTGGGACATCTGCACCTAATCGCTCCTATGTGGGGGTGTTGTCAACGGCAGCGCTTGCGCTCCGCTGGTGTTTAGAGGCAGCGAGTCGGTGCGCTGCCGGTGATCGGCCGCGGCGGCGGGACCTCCTGGAGTCCCGTGGTGAGGATCCGGTAGATGCGCCGGGCGATGTAGCGCTTGAGCGCGCGGATCGCTTCGCGGCTGGTTTTCCCTTCGCTCACGCGTCTGGCGATGTAGGTGCGGGCGGGTGGATGGATCCGCGCTTGGGTGATCGCGATGAGGTAGAGCGCCTGGTTGAGGCGGCGGTTGCCGGTGCGGTTGAGCCGGTGGCGGCGTTGTTGGCCGCTGGAGGCATCCAGCGGGCTGGTGCCGATGTAGGTGGAGAGGTGAGCGTCGCTGGCGAATCGGTGGACGTCGCCGACGTCGGCGAGGATGCGGGCGGCGGTGAGCGGGCCGCAGCCGGGGAGCTCGAGCAGCGCCGGGCACACTTTGCGGACGAGCCGCGCGAGCTGGGTCTTGAGTTCTTTGACGCGGCGGACGAGCTCGCGGATCCGGCGGATCAGCTCGCGCGCGATCCTGACTTGCGCGTCCTGGGGGCGTGCGGCGAGCTTGCGGGCCAGGCTGTCGAGCGTTGTGCGCTGGGCGAGGGTACGCAGCGGCGGCTGCATGTCGGGGTCGATCTCGTGCAGGTGCTCGCGCAGCCGGCGCTGGTAGCGGGTGGTGTCTTGGACGAGGTTGTCGCGGTGGTCGACGAGCAGGCGGATCTCCCGCTCTGGGCCAGGCAGCGTGGCGACCGGCAGCCCCGGTTCGCGGATCGCTGCGCGCGCGACCGCGACCGCGTCGACCGAGTCGCTCTTGCCGAACGTCCGCGCGGAATCACGGACCTTGGCTATCAGCTTCGGAGGTACCCGCACGACCCGCTCGCCGGCCCTGAGCAGGTAGCGCTCAAGACTGCCCGACAAGGTCCGGCAGTCCTCGATCGCCCACAGGCGCTCGTCGCTGAGCGCGGTGGCCCAGTCGAGCAGCTGCTCGTGCCCGGCCGGGCGCGCGAACACGCTCAGCACCTCAAGCTCAACAGCGGTCTGCGCGTTCACCACCGCGGCGGTGTGCGTCTGGCGGTGAGCATCAACGCCGACTACGATCATCGCTCATCCCTCCACATCGATTGGTTGCTGGACGGGATCGTCGGCGGACAGCACACTCTTGGGGCGTCTAGCCACGCACCTATCAGGTCACGCCGGCAATCCCTCGACGCGGCGGGCGACACGACTGAGTACCGGTCAGCTCAAAAAGCCGACAGCGTAGAGTTGGGTCAGCCCGCCGCGACGAGGCTACCTCCGCGCCGAAGCGTCCCGGTAGGACATCTATGGACATCTTCAGCACTCAAAGAGTGTGCGTGGAGTGTATGCCTCTGTTGGTGGGGTTCTGGGCGACGCAAGCGGCAGGCGCCGGACCGGGCGGGAACCAAGAAGGCAGGGCGACACGTTGGAGGCAATGGGACCGGCGGCTGGCCGTCGACGGGCCTAGCTGCGGGATATCGGGAACGACCGTGCGTCAGCCGAGCGGTCAGAGCCCGAGGACGGTGTCCGCGCGCGGCGAACCTTCATCGCGCCGGATGCGCGATCACCGCGTCCAGGTCTGCGCGCGTCTGCCTAGCCGTTTCCGGGCTTGCCCCGTCCGGCGGCGCGTGCGATCTCACGCAGGGCAGGGACGCCCTGCCTGGTCTCCGCGCGCGACACGAACGCTCCGTCAACAGCACCGGTCGCCCCCTCATTGCCTGGGCTTTCGCTGTCGCTTGTAGCCCTTTGCGACACTCTGGGGCCATGGCGAATGAGCAGCTTAGGGCGGCTCTCCTCGGACTCGGGCTTGAAGATTGGATCCCGCTCCCGGAGGCGATGTCTTCCCCAGAGGTACTCGTCGCGGTCGGCGGTCACGACGCCGAAACGGCGATCCGCGGCACGCTCATTGCCCTCCTTCGCTCAGGCGAAATCGCGATCTATCGCGGTCGATGGGACCAGGAATCCGAGCCGGTCCAACAAACGGTTGCCCTCCGCCTTCTTGACGAATCCGCCTGGTATCGGTTTCGGATCGACGATCCCGACGAGGAACGCCTCTACTACGTCAACGTCGCGAACGTCCGGACCTGAGAGCCGCTCCCCTGCCGGGTTGATCGAGTACCGGGAGCAGTGCTAACGCGGCGGAAGTGAAGGTCCCGTCATCCACTCTTGGCATTAAGTGCTGGTCGGCTGTCAGTCCGGTGACCGGAACTTGCTCGCCAACTCGTCGAGGATCTGTTCCGGCTGCTTTCCCGTCTCGTCGCTTGCCCACTTGATCGAAATCGACAGCAACGCTATCGCCACGTACTGCGTCATCGCGTCCCATTGGGAGCTCGCGAGGATCTCGTTCATGACTCTGATTGGTGCCACCGCTTCCGCGCTCGTGGGATTGACGGGTTCGTCGGCGATCTCGGCCTGACAGACGGCCTTCAACATCCGACGAGTCGCTTCAATCACCAGCTCGCCAGCCTCGCTAGGCGTACTCTTGCTCACGCCGAGGATCGTATCCCGGCACCGCGTAACGGCTCTGTCGCTTCGATCGAGCACCGACAGCGATGCGGTAGCCCGATGCGGAGGCCTTTACCCCGCCAGGTTTGCCTTGGCGCTCTCGTATTCGGCGTCCGTGAGCACACCATCGGCGTGGAGCTCGGCAAGTCGAGGCAGAGGGTCCTCGACGTAGCCGGTGGAGACGATGAAGCCAGACCGGATTACAAAGCCCCGGCCCCGGCCCGGCGGCGCGCACGGATACTTGGGCAGTGGAGGAAACTCCGGCGGCAGCTTGGCGATGACTTCTCGCTCGAGGTAGGCCATCCAGCCATGTAGCGTGCCTGCGGGCGCGAACGGTACATCCTCGGCGAGGGACTGCTGGTAGCCGAGCAGCTGTCTGGTGTCGCTGCTGAAGATCAGCTCAGTGCGGTGGATCCTTTCGATGCCGACGAGCCCCCGACCCGAGCGCCCGAGCTGGTCGGTGAGCGGGTCGACGACCTCGACTCCGGGCAGCCTCGTCGCGATCTCCTAGAGCGCACGACAGAACTCAGGCTCGACCACGGCCTCTCCCAGCCATGACTGGACCGTCCGGAGCGTCAGCGGCCGGCGTGCGTTGAGCGCGGCCTCAAGCCCGCCAGGGTGAGCGACGAGTCCGGCGCGCCTTGAGCGTGACCCCGACAGGCAGCCCGGGGCAAACAGGTCGATGCTCGGACCGTGACATAGGTTCTGTCTGCCGGCCGCCTCCCACCGCGTCCTGCCCTCCTCGGTGAAGAAGCTCATCGGGCCGGTTGACTCACGGATGACTCCGGAATGGTCACTCCCAATCCAGATCTCCCGCTGCGAGCCGACCAGCGCGTCGAACTGGTTATGTGCGTGCACGCCGTGCACGCCGCAGGACCGTATGTATTCGTAGTCGACGACGTCCATCGTCTCAGCCCCTTTGCCTGGCCAACGCGCGCGCCGACCACGACTGAACCACTAGCAACGCTACTTCATGCCCGATGCGCCGCTTCCGGATTGATCGAGTTGGGGAATCGAAGCGGCCCGAGTTGTCGCTAGTCGTCTAGTTGGCCGAGATGCTGGCGCAGCCAGTCGGCCATTCGCGCCTCGTCCCAGTCACCGGCAGCCACCGCTAGAACGGCCCGTTCGGCGTCATCGACGCTCGGCGTCGTCATCCATCGCCAGCCGTTGATCTCCACGAAGAGCCTCAGCGCCACCCAGGCGGCGCGCTTGTTCCCGTCTGGCAGCGGATGGTTCTTCGCGAGCCTCACGACGAGCACCGCCGCCTTGTCGACGAACTCCGGGTAGAACTCGGTGTCGCCGAACCCGGCCGCCGGCGCGTGCAGCGCCGAGTCCGCCAGGTCGAGCTTCGCTACTCGCGCGACCGTAGCGGCGCTCAGGCCGGTGACTTCGACTGCGATCGCGAGATAGTCGACGAGGTCGAGATACTCGATGCTCACTTCGCGAGCCGCTCGAGCAGCTCCCGGTCCTGATCGATGATCTTCCGCACCCGGGCTTTGAACTCCGGATCGCGCCGACGGCGCTCGACGGCCTCGGACAGCGCGAGCTTCACCGTCTCATTGAGACTCTTGCCCTCAGCGCGAGCCAGCGCTTCGGCGTCGGCGGCCAGGTCGTCATCGAGACGCACGGTCAGATTCTTGGCCATAGCATCATGGTATCACCGCACCGCCACACCGACACTGTCGCAATGATCGATTTGGGGAAGTCGCTGGGCGGCACGCGGGCCGCTGGGCAGAGGCTAGGCGTGAGCCGGTGTTGGCGGTCGAACTGTGCGGCGGGTGATGGTCACGCCGGAGCTTGGTTCGAACCGTCCGTAGAGCACCTCAGGATCCAGGTCGACCTCACCTGGCCATTCGATCGTGCCTGTCTCCGAGTTCACCCGGACCTGCTCGAAGACGCTGCGATTCTCGCGGATCGCTGAGAACACGCTTCCGTGCTCAAGAATGCCTCCGAGGTCGACGTCCTTGACGGCTCCGTCGGAGAACGTGAGCCTGACCCAGCAGCCATCAAGCGGCTCGACCTCCTCGATCTTGATCAACTCGCTCACCTCAGCGGGTCCACAGACTCGGTCGGCTGACCAGCGCTCGCACGATCCCAGTTTGCCATGAGTTCGACTCGGTGCTCGGCAAGCCATTCCCGCACAAGTCGGAGCGCGCGTCCGGGGAGCGAGCCGGCGAATACATCGCCGGTCTCGATCACGATCAGTGCTTCATCGCCTGAATATCTGGCTGAAAATGTGGTGGCGGATGGTCGATGAAGTACATCTCGATCACGATTCCGTAGAACTCGCTGATTCTCGGCACATCGCCGATCGTGTCGAATCCGCCGGACAGGGCGGACTGTGCCCCCCCAGGCTTCCGAAATGATCGACGAGGGGCAGCGACGGGTGGAGCCCGTAGTGGAAGCGACCCTACGGCTGCTCGGCAGGGGGGAACGGAGGCCGGTCGCCCGCGGTTTCGTCGACGAATGCGTCGTAATGCGCGTCGAACTCCCATGGGATATAGCGCCCAATTCGGTCCGCCAAGGTCCCCCAATCGTGGCCCTCCCAATAGGCGCACAGGTCGGTGACGGCCGTGTGGAGTGCGTTGTAGTCCCAACTTTGCATGAACAGGAAGCGGTTCCCGAACCTAATGCCCGGCGGCTCCCAAACCGAGCTTTGCAACCGCGGATCGTTGAAGTTCTCGGAGAGCCAGCTCGGGGTGCAGACGACGACGTCGAACGAGTCGACTTTGTCGGTCTCCGCTGTCCCGATAAAGGCCATCACCCTGATTCCAAAGTGAGCGGGGTCACCGGGCGTGTAGTCCTCCAACCCACCCGGAATCTCCATCGAGAAGAGGGACTTCAGCTCAGCGCGCACTCTCAAAGCGTACGTGCCTGGGCTGACCCCTTGATCGAGCAGCAATAGCCCGCTTAGCTAATCGGGAGTGTTGCTTGGCTTGATGCGGATTCGGTGGATGCCGATACTGAGGGCCGTGCCCGATAACTTCGATCCCACTCCTGGCGGTGAGGCGGCCCCGGCGCGTTTCCGGCGCGTGGTTCGGGGAGTTGAGGTGCGCAGGCGCATGGTCCGCTCGGTAGTTGTCGTGCTGAGCGGGAGTGCCTGCTTGGCAGGGTGTGGGGGGACGACAGCGACGGTGGATCGGGCGCTGCTTCCGGGGGCCGCCGTGCCGGCAGCCGCTCGCGGGGCGTGTGCTGCCGATAAGCCGGTTCGGTTACCGGGCGTCATGTATGGGCCATCATCGGCGCGCTCTGGGCCCGGGGCGGCGGTGATCGCTTCCGGCCAGGCGGCGCGGGTTGTCAGAGCTTTTTGGGCCCTGGAGGAGCGTGCGTCTGCCTGCGACGAGATCGCCGTCACCGATCAGATCGAGATGGGACCGGCGCGCGAGTTCGCCAATGCGGTTAGTCGTGGGGATCGGGCCGTGCATGCGGTTTCGCTGCGTACGGTCCGTCCGCTTTATTCGGTGCACGTGTACGTGCCGTTCCAGACGGGCTATCCAGCACGGTTTCTTGCGCAGGTTGTGACGACGACCTATACCCGCGTCGATCTTGGCAACGGAGGGCCGCCTCCGGGGTCGCCGGCGGTCGAGATCCTCGTGTTCGTCCGCTCGGGCCTTGGAAGTCCGTGGAAGGCGGCGATCGACACGATTCGTACGGAGACCACCTACGTCGATGCCAACACGGTCGGCCAGAACGGCTTTGAGGCGCCACCGCCGCACCCTGATTGGGTCGCGCCCTCCGCGGTTCCCGGGATGCTTGCTCACTACTGGACGGAGTGGCTTGACACCGGACACGAACCAGTACGCGACCCGTTTGTGCCAGGGCCTGCGACGACCCAATTTGGGAGGCAGTTGGCTGCGAGCCCGGCGTTCGATCTCTCGCGAGGGTCAATCAGCCGGGCGTTCTACTACGCCGACCCGGCGCTCGATGGGCTCTACCAGTTCGCTGTCGACGGACAGAACCTGACCTGCTTCGCCGTTCGCTATCACCTAACGCTCACGCCAGCCATCGCAGGACACTTCCTGCTTCAAGACAGCGCCAGGACGCACTACGGTCGCCTGCTGCCTGCCGGTGGCTATTCCTCAATCGACGAGGGCGGACTGCATCAGTCATGCGCGCTGATCCCGACCCAAGGCTCCCACAGGCGGATCATCATTATCGGCATGCAGGGCGGATACGCCTCGGAATCCGGTCAAACCGTCGGCTCGACGCCTCTTTGACCGCACAAGTGCCACTACCGGCTTGATCGAGCTGCGGGTGCTGCCTCTCTAGAACCGCTGTGCGATCTCGCCGAGAAGGCGCGATATCTCCTCGTCGGATAAGCTGGGCGGTTCAAGGTCTACCTTCCACACGAAGTCGTTAGGCGGAGCCGCCTCCGGGACACGTTTCCACTCGATCACGATGCGGCCTTCCGAGGGTTTGTCTGGCATGTCGAGAGTGTCGCAATGATCGAATCCCGATAGCTGCATCGTCGGAGCTATGCGAGCGGCGAGCGGGACCGGTCTTGTCGGCCTGCGAGACGGATTCGGCCATCAGGGCTCTCGCGGCAGCGTCGCCCAGGCCCAGCCGTTCTCCGAGAGTAGGTAGATCTGTTTGCCACTTAGGAGGAGTTGATCGGGTACGGCGAGGGATGCCGGCAGGCGGATCTCGAAGTTGCGCATGTTGTTGAGGCGCAGTCCGTGCAGGAGCCTCGGCTGGCTGTTGAGTCCCCAGACTACGTCGGACGCGGTGGATGAGAACTGCGCGGGGTGGCGGGCAACGAGCCGGGCGTGCCGCGACCCGCAGCGCTCGACGAATAGGCCGCGTCGCGGGTCAAGCAGGGTGAACTCCCCCTCAGGCACCGCAAAGCCGCCGAGCGGCACGACAACCGGCGCACACAGCGGTGTGGTCAGATCCCGCGAGTTGAGGTCAAGAACCGCATGCCGACCGACTTTGGGGGCCGGGGAAACGCCGCCCGTCGTCAGGTTCTGGAAGGCGAATGTCGCACCGCAGTTGTAGCACTGCTCGACGATCTCAACCCAGTGGTTGCCCACGCCAACCGGGGCGCACGAACCGGAAGATAGGTCAGCCTGACATGGTTCCTGGATGCTCGGGGCAACCGGCAGCGAACGCCACGAGCGGGACCTCAGGTCGTAGAGCTCGAGGTCAAAGTCAGACGACCAAGGCACCGCACAGCTGAACAGCAACTCATGGCCACCCAGCTCGGGCTGGCCGACCGTGTACCGACACGCTGGCGGCGGGGGCACACGGCTGGCTTTGCCGGTGCGCGTATTCACCAGCGTGCCACCCAAGTCCGTCCCCGACCCAGACAGCCGCAGCAGAAACACCTCATCGCCACTGCCGACCACCGGCTGGTTGCCGGCCCGCCGGAAATGCAGAGAGTAGATCGGTGCCGTTGCCGATCTGCTCGCGCCAGCCTGGCCCACCGAGCTAGCCAGCACGACCGCTACCGCGAGGGCCACCACCGGGATGGTCAAGCGGACACTCACGTCCAAAGGAACGCCCGCCAGCACAAGAAGTTCCTGTGAGCCAAGGCAGATCGACCCACGCTCTCGCTTTGATCGACAACGAGGACTCCACGCTAGGTGGACCGTGGTTGGTGAGACACGCCTCAGTGCTGCGGCACCCAGGCTCAGCTACTCGAACCGTTCAGTCCGAAGATTTGTCGGGAACCCGAGCTCTGGCGTCCCGTCAAACTCGATCGCCGACCCCAGTCGGGCCTGGTGCGCCAAGTGGTCGCCGATCATGCCAAGCGCGAGGGAGAGAGCCTGGACCGTGTCTACCCCGTAGGCGTGATGGCGGACAGAACCGGACTCAAGACCATCGATCTCCCAAGAGCATCTAGCCGAACGCATGTCTGCCTCCATTTGCGGCCGACCGATTCGAACTCGGACGTTCCGATCGCCCTGCGTGAGTTCGCGGATCGCGATCACGTCGTCCAACTCCACGTCCACACCGGCAGCGTACCGGCCTGGCCACTTGCCGCATGCAGAGTGTTGGATCGATCGAGGATCGACACTCTCGATCTGGCTTGATCGGATGCGCTTGGACCGGGTTCAGGGTGCCGGCTGCCAGGTGCGCCGGTCGAGTTTGTCGAGCGCGAGTGGTGGGCATTGGAGCTCGCCGGTGCGGAAGCGCCCGACGGGACGTAATAGGCGAATGGTTACGGCGCGGTCGTCGAGGTCAACGATCACGCCACGCTCGCCGTACAGGTAGCCGGGGCGGACGTTGCGGTTGATCCGGACCGGATCTCCGACGCAGAGTTCGGCAATTGCGTTCGCGGAGCGAACGGTGTGCAGCAGCGCGCGGCGTGCGTGAACGGCATCCGCGAGCGCGACGAGATGGTCGTCGAGCTCCCCTGTTGCGATCGCGTCGAGGAGCAGCCGCTCGGGATCACTGGAGGACCGGTCGCCGACCTCGGACCAGAGGGCTGCTTGAGACTTCTCGCCGGCGGCAGTGGCCACGGCTCGAAATGATGCCGCCCGCGTCGGACCGATCGTCTGGCCTTCGTTGGAGCTGTAATTTCTCGTTGTGGCTAGCACCCGCAGCGAGCTTGTCGTGATCTCGCCGATCAAAGACTGGACCTGCTGCTCGTGTGGCGGGACGGGTGAGCTGCTGATCATGGACGACCCTGGGCCATCGTGCATGGCGTGCGCTGAGCTGGACCACCTCGTGTTTCTCCCCTCAGGCGATGCCGCGCTGACCCGGCGCGCACGGCGTGGCAGCGGCCTGTCGGCGGTGGTTGTGCGGTTCAGCCGTTCCCGTGGGCGCTACGAGCGCCAAGGCGTCTTGGTTGAGGAGGCGGCGCTCGAGCAAGCCGAAGCGGAGTGCCTCGCTGACGAGCCGGCACGCGCCCGTCGTCGCGAACGCGATGCGCTACGACGAGCGAGCGAGGACCTCAAGCTGCAAACCGAGATGGCCGCGGCGATCACCGACCTGTATCCCGGATGCCCCAGCGAACGCGCGCAGGCGATCGCCCGGCACGCCGCGACCCGCGGCAGCGGACGCGTCGGACGATCCGCCGCCGGACGCGCACTCCAACAAGCCGCCCTCGAGCTGGCAGTCGTCGCGTCCGTTCGCCACCAGGACACCCCCTACGACGAACTGCTGATGTCAGGCATCGACCGAAGCGACGCGCGCGAACGGGTACGCGATACGGTTAACAGCATTTTGGACGCCTGGCGCGATAGCTGAGACGGGAGCCAGCGTCAGCGATCACACTGGTTCCCAGTCCGCGACAGTGTTACTCCTCGAGCATCCGCCCACTCCGGGTTCGTGGGGTCATGACATGCCAGCGAGTCGGTAGAGCACGAGGCTGCCGGCGACCGCGACGTTGAGACTGGCCCCCCGCCCAACCATCGGGATCTCGACGCATACGTCAGCGGCTTCGACGTGCTCGTCGGGGATGCCGTGCCATTCATGGCCTAGCAGGACGACCGTCCGCCGCATGGCAGGCTCGAGCCGAGGAAGCGCTATAGCGCCGTCGGCCAGTTCGACGGCCACGATTCGCCAACCGTCCGAGCGCTGTTGGTCAATCCACCGGTCCTTGCCCGTTCGGATCCAGTGCGTACACGGTCGTCGGTGAGAACCGAGCGTGTCGCCTTGCTCAAGCGCCGCGCGATAGTGCTTTGTGTCGGGAACCGCGATGCATGCGCCGACCGCATCGCACGTCCGTAGCAGGGTTCCGAGGTTCGCCTGGAAGGCGACCCACAGCGGAGCAACTACGAGGTGGTCCCAACAACCGTGCCCGCGTCGGCGGCGGGAACGACGGATGTCGCTGGGACCGGACTTGTGGGCGCTCAACGCGCCAGGGCAGCCGCCCTTTCATCGATCATGCGGCGAGCGTACCGCCGTCATGCGTCAGGGTGCACGCTGGTGCAGCTCGATCAACTCGACGGCGCCTTGGTGGGGTGAGACGCCTCCCAGCGTGCAAGCGAGTCCGGATACCAGCGGACCAACTGCTCTCCTAACGGCACGAGCTGCTCGGGCTTCGTCCTGCAATCCATGCTCGTCTGCTCGATCCGCGCCAGGTGTTCGGCGATGCGCTCAGCAGTAGCGCCGTCACGTAGGAGCTGCAGTACACCGGAGCGATATCCGTCGTACTCGTCGGCGGCCTCGGGCGAGCCCTTGACGCCAATCGGATCCCATTGCTCCATGAGCAGCCGGCGCAGCTCCTGGCCGCCTTGGTGCTTCCACCACTGGTGGTAGTCGGCGAGGTCCCCGGGCCCCACGTTACCCAGGACTCATGCGTCGCCGCTGTCGCCTCGGGCTAGCCAGGGCAGCCGGCTCTTGTAGGTCGATCGGATTGGCGCTACTACGCGGCGAGGAGGCTTTGCAGTCCGGGTCGCGTGGTGCGGCTCGGCTTCGAGCTGAGGAGGGATCGTGTCTGTCTTGCTTGATGCCGCTGGCCGGCGTCGGTCTCCCGCGACGGTGCCGGGGTATCGATCCGGTTGCTCGCCGCGGAATAAGGGGCGGCGATATCCGGCTGATCCACCGCGGGTGGAGGAGATGATCGCGGTGATGCGGGTCGCGGGCGATGGCGTTCACGGCGTGCGCGTCCGCGCGCTCGTCGTGATTTTGTGGCGGGCTGGGCTGCGGATCAATGAGGCGCTGTCACTGGCCGAGACGGATCTGGAGCCCAGGCGCGGATCGATTCTGGTCCGGCACGGGAAGGGCGGTAAGCGGCGTGAGGTCGGAATGGACGAGTGGGCGTGGGAGCACGTCGAGCCATGGCGCCGCGCTCGCCTGGAGATGCCGGCCGGACCATTCTTCTGCGTCATCGGTGGGGCGACCCGAGGTCGTGCCTGGTCACAGACCGGTGCCCGCGCAGAGCTACGGCGGCTCGCTGCGCAGGCCGGGGTCCGTCGACGGTTCGCCCCGCACCAACTCCGCCACGCGCACGCGGTCGAGATGGCGCACGAGGGGATCCCGCTCGTCGTGATCCAGCGCCAGCTCGGGCACGCCAACCTCGGGATCACGTCGATCTATCTCCAAGGGATCGACAGCTCCGAGTTATCCGGATCTCGGTGTTATCCGAACCCTGGTGAGAAGTCGCTGCAAACTGCGATATCAGTCGGGGGTCGTGCTGTGTATAACGCGCTGGCTGTTGCCGATAGCTGGCGGCATGGCAGGTTCGTGGAAGCTCGATATCCCTCGGTCGAGGCAGGTGGGTCCGTTCGCGGGGTTGGGGGCGGGGTTTGAGGCGGAGCTTGCCCGTCAGGGGTATTCGTCGGCGACCGCTGTCGGGTATCTGCGGCGGTTCGCGCAGCTGAGTTGTTGGATGCAGGCGGAGGGGTTGGAGCTGGCGGAGTTCTCGCCTGCGGTGCTCGAGCGGTTCGGCGCGGCGTGTCGCGCGGCGGGGTATCGGGACTTCGTCAGCATCCGGGGTGACAAGCCGGTGTTGGCGTACTTGCGTGCGCTTGGGCTGTGCTCGGTCGAGCCGGTGGTGTTGGGGCCGGTCGATGAGCTGCTTGCCCGGTTTGCTGAGTGGCTGTCGGGGGAGCGGCATCTCGCGCCGGCGAGCGTGGTTACGTATGTGTGGCACGCGCGGGCGTTGGTCGAGCGGCTCGCTGCCGGTGACCGGATCGAGTTGCGGCGACTGGACGCTGCGTTCGTGCGGCGGTTCGTGCTGGATACGTGTCCGCGTCAGGGGCGCGCGACGGCGAAGATGACGGTCGTCGCGGTTCGCCAGCTGCTCGCGTTCCTCTACGTCGAGGGAGCGATCGAGGGGGCGCTGGTCAGCGCGGTGCCGTCGGTCGCGGGAGCGCGGTTGTCCGGCTTGCCGAAGCGCCTCGGGCACGGCGAGGTACAGCAGATCCTGGACGCATGTGATCGCGGCACCGTCGTTGGACGGCGGAATTTCGCGATCGTGATGTTGCTTGGACGGTTGGGGATCCGCGTCGGGGAGGCTGCGGGGTTGCTGCTGGATGACATTGACTGGCGGTCTGGGGAGATCACGGTGCGTGGGAAGGGCCGCGGCATCGACTGCCGTTGCCCGACGCGGTCGGCGACGCGATCGCTCTTTATCTGCGGGATGGGCGGCCAGCGACGGCCGGCACGCGCGCGGTGTTCATGACGGTGTTACCGCCGGCACGGGCGATGAGCCGCGGTGCGGTCTGCCAGATAGTTGTGCGAGCGTCTCGTGATGCTGGGCTTGGGCATGTGAACGCGCATCGGCTGCGACACACGCTCGCGAGTGAGATGCTTGCCGGCGGCGCTGACCTGCCCGCGATCGGGCAGGTACTCGGGCATCGAATGCTGGAGGCGACGGCGATCTACGCGAAATGCGATCGCGAGACGTTGCGGCAGATCGCGCGCCCGTGGCCGGGTGAGAGATCGTGAGCGCGCTTGAGCAGCAGTTGGTCGAGTACTTGACAGTCCGTCGCGCGCTCGGGTTCAAACTCGTCAACGTCGAGCTGCTGCTGCGCCAGTTCGTTCGGTATCTCGATCAGCTTGGCGAGCAGCGGATCACGATCAACACCGCGCTGGCGTGGGCTGTTCTGCCTGGAGGGTCGGACTCGCTGCATTACGGGCGGCTTGCCGCGGTGCGCGGGTTCGCGACGCACCTGCGTGTTGTTGACCCGTCGGTCGAGATCCCGGGGGTTGAGCTGTTGCGCAACGGGCCGCCGAGGCGCCGTCCGTTTCTCTACACCGAGGAGGAGATCCTCGCGCTGATCGATGCCTGCGGCATGTTTCGGACCGCGCATCGCACGGCGACCTATCGCACGCTGATCGGTCTGCTGGCGAGCACCGGGATCCGGGTCGGAGAGGCGATCGGCCTTGACCGTGAGAATCTCGATCTCGCGGTCGGTGTGATCGTGGTCCGCGGCAAGCTTGACAAGCTGCGTGAGCTGCCGCTGAGCTCCAGCACCACCGCTGCGCTGCGGGCGTATCTGGCGCGCCACGACCGGCCGCCCTCGCCGCCGGGGGAGCGGGCGTTGTTCGTGTCCATGGCCGGCACGCGGGTGGCGATCGACGGTGCACGGGCTGCGGCACACGTTCGCGATCCGCACGATGCTCGACGCCTACCGAGACGGCGCTGACGCCGGCGCGCGGCTTGGGATCCTGTCGACATATCTGGGGCATGTCGAACCAGCGAACACCTACTGGTATCTGCATGCCGCCCCGGAGCTGATGAGCGCCGCAGCCGATCGCCTCGAACGTTACGAGGAGCCGGCCAGGTGACGATACTCGCGCCGACGCTGCAAGCGTTCTTCACCGACCGGCTGATCCGCCAGCGGCGCGTCAGTCCGCACACGATCAGCGCCTACCGCGACACGATCCGTTCGCCGCTGAGCACGCTGGCAAGCCTGCCTCGAAACTCACGTTCGACGACCTGAACTCCAAGACGATCGGCGCGTTCCTGGACCATCTCGAGCACGACCGGGGCTGCACCCCGCGGACCCGGAACGCCAGGCTGGCCGCGATCCGTTCGTTCTACCGCTACGCCGCGCTGCAGCATCCCGAGCACGCCGCGACGATCGAACGTGTCCTCGCGATCCCGCTCAAACGCCACGACCGCACGCTCGTGACCTGGCTGACCGCCGCCGAGCTCGACGCGCTGCTCGCCGCCCCGGACCGCCGGACGTGGACCGGCCGGCGTGATCACGCGATGCTCCTGCTCGCCGCCCAAACCGGCCTGCGCGCGTCAGAGCTCACCGGCGTGAGGATCGCAGATATTCAGCTCGGCGCGGGCGCGCACGTCTCGACGCTCGGGAAGGGTCGCCGCGAACGCGTCACGCCACTGACCGACACGACCGTCAAGACAATCGCCGTCTGGTTGAGGGAGCGCGCCGGCAGCCCCGGGGATCCACTGTTCCCGACCCGGACCGGCGACACGCTGACCCGCGACGCGCTCGCTCGCAGGCTCACGAAACACGCCGCGGCCGCAGCGACCAGCTGTCCATCACTGCGGACCAAAACGATCAGCCCGCACGTCCTGCGCCACACCGCCGCGATGCGGCTCCTACACGCCGGAATCGACACCTCGGTCATCGCGTTGTGGCTCGGGCACGCCGAGATCCAGACCACCCAGGTCTATCTCCACGCCGACCTACAGATCAAGGAACAGGCGCTCGCGAGAGCCGCACCGATCGACAGCACACCCGGCCGCTACCGGCCGCCCGACACGCTCCTTGCGTTCCTGGAAGCGCTCTGAACTCTGGCCCTCGCTCGAACGCGACACTGACCTATCGTCCGCCGACGCTCCTACGCTTTTGACGTGCCCCGCTCGCCTCAGCCCACCATCAGCGCCGCCGAACTGCGTGAACTGATCGAGCAGGCAACCGTCGACTGTTACAACGAATCAGAGCAAGTCACCGGCCTGTTCACGATGCTCGAGGAGCATCTCGGCATCCCGTTTCCCACGACCGTGCTCGGCGTGCCCGTCACCGTGACCGGCGTCGACGTGACAACCAACGACCAGATCATTGCGATCTGCCACCGCGACCGACACCAGCAGACGATCCCAATCCTCGACCTGCCGCTCCCGAATCCCACACCACGCGGCTGGGAATGGGTTGAGGCATACCGCCGCTGGCTCGGCTGACCGCCGGCCTGACCGGCCCGCGCCCGCAGCGTTATCCCAACCATCGACCGACCAAGGCCAGGCCAGAACAGGACGTCATCCGGCAAGTTCGGATAACACCGAGATCCGGATAACTCGGTCTATGCGGACATCCGCATAGTCCGAGATCATTGACACTGTCCACGCGCGCCGCCCGCCAATGATTCCGGCCAGCGCAGGACTGCAGCTCTGAGACATAGCTACGCGCGCCCCGGAAACCCGCGTGTCCGTG
>Ga0335074_10002516_pt1 | contig 25006 bp, 17 predicted proteins | sample Lox_Sample_23_FD_206715 | JGI IMG/M metagenome (GOLD analysis project Ga0335074, IMG submission 206715) | Soil microbial communities from Loxahatchee National Wildlife Refuge, Florida, United States - Lox_Sample_2.3 | ecosystem: Environmental > Terrestrial > Soil > Wetlands | place: USA... | reverse complement strand
TCGGCGCGTACTTCGCGCTGAAGCATTCGACGACGTCGAACTGCGGTCCGAACCAGACCGCGTACATCTGCATCGACCAGGCCGAGATCCCCGACTCGCTCGACCCCGCCGTCACGTTCTCCACGCCTGGGTGGGCCGCGGTCCAGCAGGTCTACCAGGGACTCGTGAACTACAACGGGTCGCAGGTGACGGGCTTCACCGGCGTCCTTGCGACGAACAACGGCACTATCTCGTACAACCCGAACACGGGCTTTGAGACGTACACCTTCGAGCTCCGCCCGGGCGTGGTCTTCTCGAACGGGGACCCGTACAACGCCTACGTCCAGTGGTACAGCCTCTATCGCAGCCTGCTGCTCGCCCAGGGTCCGCAGTTCATCCTCGAGCAGAACTTCTACTCGACGAACTTCGACCCGTCGAACCCGCTGTCGTACTACTCGAACCTGACGGACATCCAGAGCGCGAACGCGACGCTCGTGAACGACCTCAACAGCTGGAACTTCGACACGCCGACCGTCGCCGAGATCCAGGCGATGTCCGAGCCGAACCAGTCGTTCCAGGTCCTCACCAACGAGTCGATCGCCTTGAACCTCGGCTACGGATACCTGGATTCGAACTACACGTACCTCCTCGCGTCGATCTCCGCGCCGAACTCCTACGCGGTCGATCCGGTCTGGATCGACGCGCACGGAGGGGTCGTCGAAGGGAACGTGAACGACTTCGCGGCCACCAACACGATGGGTACGGGGCCGTACGTCCTGAACGGCTACAACGGGGTCGGCGGCGGCGGCTACACGCTCACGCCGAACCCGAAGTACTGGGGCGCGAGCGCGTACGCGACCCAGCCGTGGAACAACAACGTCGCGCCAGCGAACACCTCGGTCGAGATCATCTTCCAGGACACGATCGACATCACCGTCAACGACCTGAAGACCGGTCAGGTCCAGGGCGCCTCCTTTGCCTACGTGGGACCGTCCACGATCCAGCAGCTCCAGGGATTCTCGAACGTCGTCGTCGATCCCCTGCCGATCGTCTACGGCGCGACGAGCGGCTCCTGGTGGATCTTCCTGAACCAGTCCGTCTATCCGTTCAACAACCTCTCCGTCCGGGAGGCGATCACGCACGCGATCGACTACCAGCAGATCATCGCCCAGGCGTTCGGCGGCTACGCCTCCCAGTGGGTCGGGCCGGTGCCCCCGTCGTATCCGTACAACAACAACGTCACCGCGGACGAGCCGTACTACAGCTACAACCTGACGCTCGCCCAGCAGGAGATCGCCGACTCGCCGTGCGCCGCGAACGCGTGCGCCGGCACCTCGATCAATTACATGTACCTCAACGTCGGGGCCGATTGGGCCGATACGGCGCAGTTCCTCGAGCAGGACCTCGCGAAGATCGGGATCACGATCAACCCGGTCGGCGTGAGCCTCGACGAGCTCTACGAGGAGCAGGGTCTCGACTCGAACGGGGCGTGCGTCTCGTCGACGAGCGCGAACGGCGGGCCGTTCTACATGGGTCAGGAGTTCTACACGTCCGACTACATCTCGCCGGACGACTGGACCCAGAACGACTTCGTGAGCACCGGGAGCGCCAACGAGTGCATGGCCGGTTTCAACTCGGGCGCCTCCGCCGCGTACAACGCGACGTACGATGACTGGGTGTACAATGCGGCGAGCGACTCGAACCCCGCCGACCTCACCGCGTACTACTCGAACATGACCCAGACGCTCTACGACAACTACACCGAGATCTGGCTCGTGGTGCCGACGTCGTTCGCGGTCTTCACGACGAACCTCCACGGCTACATCTTCAATCCGATGGCGAGCGCCGAGCCGTTCGCGATCGGCTTCAACACGCAGTGGTTGAGCTGACGGGACGCCTTCGCCGAGGCGCGCGGCGCTAGCCCGTCACGGGCTCGGGGGGGGCGGCCGGGGTCGCGGGGGCGGTGGCGAGGAGGCTCTCGGGAGCGATCTCCTTGACCTCCTCCGCGCGGTGGCACGCGACGAGGCGCACCCCGCCGGCGCCCGCCACCGGAGCGAGCGGCGGGTCCTCGACGCGGCACCGCGGGATCACGAACGGGCAGCGCGGGGCGAACCGGCACCCCGGCTTCGGGTCGACGAGCGACGGGATGTCCCCGCCGATCCGGTAGCGGGTGCGGCGGCGGCTCGGATCGGGGAACGGCACCGCGGCGAGCAGCGCCTTCGTGTACGGGTGGACGGGGTGCTCGAGCACCTCGTGGACCCCGCCGACCTCGACGAGGCGCCCGAGGTACATCACCGCGACCCGGTCCGCGACGAACCGGACCGCCGCGACGTTGTGCGTGATCAGCACGTAGGAGAGGCCCCGCTCCCGCTGCAGGGTGACGAGCCGGTTCAGGATCTGGGCCTGGACCGCGACGTCGAGCGCGCTCGTCGGCTCATCGAGGACGATCAGCCGCGGGCTCACCGAGAGTGCCCGGGCCATCGACAGGCGCTGGCGGCCGCCGCCCGAGAACTCGTGGGGATACTGGTCGATGCAGTCCGGCGGGAGGCCGACGTCCGGGAGGAGATCGCGTACCCGGGCGCGGAGCGCCGCGCCGGCGACCCCCGTCTGGGCCCGGATCGGCTCCCCGACGATCTGCCAGACCCGGAGGCGCGGATCGAGCGACCCGACCGGGTCCTGGAAGACGATCTGGACGTTGCGGCGCCAGGCGCGCAGCGCCTCCCCCCGGAGGTGGGTGATCTCTCGGCCGTCGAACCGGATCGCCCCGCCCGTCGGTTCGTGCAACCGGGCGATCAACCATCCGAACGTCGTCTTCCCCGAGCCGGACTCGCCGATCAACCCGAGCGTTTCGCCCGCGCCGACGGAGAGGGAGACGCCGTCGACCGCGTGGACCGAGCGCGTCTTCGCGCGTCGGAACGTGTCGGTGAGGCTGCGGGTGAGCGGGAACCACTTCTCGAGCTGCTCGGTCTCCAGGAGCGGCGGGGCGGAGGCGCTCACGGCAGACCTGGCACCTCCGCTTGGAAGTAGCACGCGCTGCGGTGGATGTGCATCGAGTCCGCCGGCGCCGCCGGGTCGACCGGCGCGAGGGGCGGCGACACGCCCTTGCAGACGTCGCGGGCGAGCGTGCAGCGCGGGTGGAACCGGCAGCCGGACGGCGGTCGGGAGAGGTTCGGGACGGCGCCGGGGATCGAGCTGAGCGGCCCGTCGGACTTGTAGTGGGCGGGCGCGGCCTTGAGCAGCGCCTTGGTGTACGGGTGGCGCGGGTCGCGGAACACCTCGGCGACGGGGCCGTACTCGACGATCCGGCCCGCGTACATCACCCCGATCTCGTCGGCGGTCTCCGCGATCACCCCGAGGTCGTGGCTGATGAACAGGATCGCGGCGTGGACCTCGTCGATCAACTCCTTCATCAGCGTGAGGACCTGCGCCTGGATCGTCACGTCGAGCGCGCTCGTCGGTTCGTCGGCGATCAGGAGCGAGGGCTTCTCGCTCAGGGCCATGGCGATCATCACCCGCTGGCGCATCCCGCCGGACAGCTCGTGCGGGAACAGGTTCAGGATCGTCTCGGGGTCGTTGATCCGGACGAGCCGCAGGTAGGAGAGGACCTCCTCCCGGAACTGCGAGCGGGTCGCGAGGCGGTCGTGCACCGCTTCCTCGGCGGCCCCGCCCGGCACGATCGGTTTCGAGAGCACGCTCGCGACGGTCGTCGTGTTCGGCGGCTTCGAGTAGTCGAACGGCTGGGCGCCGCCCTGGAACGAACGCACCCAGCCCATCTCGCGATAGTGGCGGATCCGGATCGCCTCCGCGAGCTGGTCGAAGACCCGGAACGCCGGGTTGAGGGAGTTGAGCGGCTCCTGGAAGATCATCCCGATGCCCGTCCCGCGGACCATCGGGAGCTGGCGCTTCGGCACCCGCACGAGGTCCGTGCCGCGGAAGACGATCGTGCCGGAGCCGATCGTCGCGGGGGGCTCGGGGAGGAGGCGGGGGATCGCCTTCGCGAGCGTGCTCTTCCCGCAGCCGGTCTCCCCGACGATGCCGATGACCTTCCCGGGCTCGATCTCGAGGGAAACGTCCGAGACGGCGAAGAACGTCCCGGCGCCGACGGTGTACGTCACCGCGAGGTCCTTCACCACGAGGACGGGATCGGTCACGCCCCCCCTCCGGGCTCCGGACTCCCGATCCCGCCCTCGGGGACCGGGGCGACCGCCGCGGGTCCGGGCGCGGGCGTCTCGGGCGGCGGGTCGTGGGTCGACGTCCCCCGGACGAACGCGCGCCGGGTCCTCGGATCGAGGATGTCCCGGAGCCCGTCCCCGAGCAGGCTGAACGCGATCACCGTGACGAACACCGCCGCGCCGGGGGCGAGGACGAGCCACGGGTACGTGCTGATCGGCGCGGAGTTCTGGTAGAACGCGAGCATCGCCCCCCACTCGGGCTGGGGTCCCGGGTACTTCGACGCGACGCCGATGTACGCGATCGTCGAGTAGGTGACGAGCACGGTGCCGATGTCGAGCGTGAAGTAGACGACGAGCGGCTCCGTGACGTTCCGGAGCACGTGGCGGAGCAGGATCCGGTTCTCCGTCACGCCGGCGGCCCGGGCCGCGGTGACGTACGGGAGGTGCTTCACGGCCAGGACCTCTCCGCGCACCAGCCGCACGTAGTACGGCCACCAGGTGATCATTACCGCGATCGCCACGTTGACGATCCCGACCCCGAGCACCCGGGTGATCGCGAGCGCGAGGATCAGGCTCGGGAACGAGAGGAAGATGTCGGTGACCCGCAGGATCGAGACCGAGAGGAAGCCCGCCGCGGTCCCCGGGGTGTCGTAGAAGCCCGCGACGAGGCCGAGCGCCCCGCCGATCAGGAGGGAGACGCCGGCGATCGACACGCCGAGACCGAGGTCGAGGGGCAGGGCGAGCATGACGTTCGAGTAGACGTCGAAGCTGAGGCCGTCGGTGCCGAACGGATGCGCCCAGGACGGCGGGGCGCTGAACACGCCGGTCTCCTGCTGCGGGCCGTACGGGAGGACGGAGAGCGTGTGCCCCGTGATCAGGTGGGAGAGCGGCGGGACGACGGCGATCACGATCGCCACAACGCAGATCAGGGCCACGAGGAGGAAGCCGAACAGCGAGAGGGGGTTCGCGCGCAGCACGCGCCAGAAGACGAGCAGCGGATGGTCGGTGCGGGAGGCCCGGGGGGTCGCGGGGGAGCTCACCCGAGATCACCTCCAGTCGACCCGCGGGTCGAGCACGCCGTAGAGGATGTCGGCGATCATGTTCGCCACGACGACCCCGATCGCGAAGATGATCACGACCGCGATCGCCCCGTCGAAGTTGGCGGTCGAGCCGCCGCCGCCGATCGCGTCGTAGGCATACTGCCCGATCCCGGGCCAGTCGAACACCTCCTCGACGACGACGGTCCCCGCGAGCAGCCCGCCCGCCGTGACCCCGAGCACCGTCGTGGTGGTGATGAGCGCGTTGCGCAGCGCATGCTTGTACATCACCCAGAACTCGGGGAGCCCCTTCATGCGCGCCGACCGGACGTAGTCGAGGGGCAGCACCTCGAGCATCGACGCCCGCGTCATCCGGGTCGCGATCCCCATGTTGATGAACGCGAGGACCGACGCGGGCAGGATGAGATGCGAGATCGCGTCGACGGTGTAGGGGAAGTTGCCGGCGAGCAGGGCGTCGACCACCGACATGTGGGTGTACTGCGGGAACGGCGGGACCACGGTCGAATATTCGCCGCGGGTCGGTAGACCGAGCCACGGCCCGATGAACACCGCGGCGATCACGGCGCCGAGGTACGTGGGCGTCGCCCAGCCCGAGAGGTAGAAGATCCGCACCAGGTGGTCCGCCCAGCGGCCGCCGTACTGCGCCGCGACGACCCCGAGCGGGATCCCGATGACGATCATCAGGAACAGCGCTGCCAGGACGAGCTCGATCGTCGCCGGCAGGTCCGCGGCGATCGCCGGGTAGACCTGGACGCCGAGCGTCGAGGCCCCCCAGTTCCCCTGCAGGAGGTCGGTGATGTAGGTGACGAACTGGTTCAGGAGCGGCGCGCCGTACTTCGCGTTGCAGGCGGCGATGACCGCGTGGCTCGCGTGCGGGTAGACGGCGTTGCAGAGACCCTGGAGCTTGAGATGGGTGCAGATGAACGTCAGCACGATCACGCCGGTGAGGACGGGGATCAGCTGGAGGAGACGCTTCGCGACGAAGATCAGGAGGTCCCCCGGATTGCGGCCCATCCTCGGAGGAGCCTCCTACCGGGGGCGCCGCGGCACGGCGGACCCTCGCATCTCGGGGCGTACGGCCTCCCCCTACTTAGGGGGATACGGGACGGGACCACCGGGCTTCGAGGCGGTTACGGAAGGTAATCGCGCGGGAGGGTCCGGAGCTCGGTGAACGTCTCGTGGGCGATCCCCACGAACCGCTCGATGTCCTTCTCGGTGTGGGCGCTCGAGAACGTCAGGCGCTCGTAGTTGTCGGGGTGGATGTAGATCCCCCGGTCCAGCAGGAGCTGATGGTGCCGGAGGTAGAGGTTCCAGTCGATCTGGAGCGATTCGCGGTAGTTCGTGATCTTCTTCCTGCGCGTGAAGAAGAACTGCAGCATCCCGTTGACCGACTGGACGACGACGGAGACCTTCGCATCCTTCGCGGCCTCCTCGATCCCCTTCTCGAGCTTCTCGGTGAGCCGTCCGAACCGGGCGTAGAGGTCCTCGCCGCCGCGGTGGAGCATCTTCAGGTTCGCGAGGGCCCCGGCGAGCGAGAGGTTGTTGGCGAAGTAGGTGCCGCCGAAGGAGATCCGGCCCGGCGCGATGAGGTCCATGTACTCGGCCTTCCCCGACACCGCCGAGATGGCGACGCCCCCGCCGAGGGCCTTCGCCCAGCAGGAGATGTCCGGTTCGACCCCGTAGAGCTGCTGGGCTCCGCCCGGCGCGACCCGGAAACCGGTGAACACCTCGTCGAAGATCACGAGGAGGTCGTTCTCGTGCGCGATCTCGACGAGGCGCTTCAGGTACTCCGGCGCCGGCGGGATCACGCCGGCGTTGGCCATGATCGGCTCGAGGATCACGCAGGCGAGGCGGTCCCGGTACCGCTTCACCATCCGCTCGAAGGAGAGGATGGAGTTGTACTGCGCGACCATCACGTAGTCCGTGACGCCGGGCGGGATCCCGGCCGAGTTCGGGAGCGGGCGCGGGTACTCGTCGAGCCCCGCGACGATCGGCGGCGCCTCCGCGCTGATGAGCGCGTAGTCGTGCTGTCCGTGGTAGTGGCCCTCGAACTTCAGGATCGCGTCCTTCCCCGTGACCGCCCGCGCGATCCGGATCGCGTTCTGGGTGGCGTCGGAGCCGTTCGAGCAGAACGCGACGCGCTCGGCGTTCGGGACCATCTTGCGGAACATCTTGGCGAGCTCGATCTCGAGCGCGGTCGGCGCCGCAAAGTGGAGCCCGAGCTCGGCCCGGTCCTGGATCGCCTTGACCTGCTCCTTGGGGGCGTGGCCGTTGATGAGGCAACCGTATCCCAAGTTGAAATCGAGGTACTCGTTGCCGTCCTCGTCCCAGATCCGGGAGCCCTTGCCGGCGGCGATGAACGGGGGACACGGATCGTACGACGCGACCCGGATCAGCGAACTCGAGGCGTTCGGGATGAACTTCTTGCCTTCCTCGAACAGCTTCGCGCTCTTCTTCAGCTTCGGCACGAGCCGGGCGATCGGGATCGGAAGCGCCTCGACCTCGGGGGCCGCCGCGGGCTCCTTCGCCTCCCGGGCCTCCTTGGGCTCCTTCGGCTCGGCCGGCGGCACGTCGGCGGCCGGCTTCTTGACCGGCTCCTCGACCGCCGGGGTCGGAGGGGACTGGACGTCGGAGTCGGCGGCGCGCAGCGGTACCGCTACCGGACGTTCTCCGCGCGGTTCGCGCGTCAGTACGTCGTGGCCCCGCGCTGGGGCAGTGGTCGACGGGGCGGGTTGCGGTTCCGCCATATAGCACGCATCGAGGGCGGGTTTCGGACCCCGAGTGGCGTATATATAATTGGCTCAGCGCGAGAACGCATTATACGGTTCATATAGCAAAGTAGCCAGGGACTGCTGCGTAATGTTTCAGGGGAGTTAGGCTGCAAATATACCCATTAGATGGGCCCAAAATAACCAAATCGATGGGAGATACGCCGTTTCGGAACCGCCTTCACTCCTTCCGGGGAGGTGGCAGCGGGTTTTCCGGCGGCACGATGGCGGTCTCGATCCCGCGGCGGGCGAGCGCGGCGCGGAACGGGCCGGCCGGGACGCATCGCTCGGGCGGCACGACCCCCGTCGCGCGGATCGTCCCGCTCGCGATCAGCTCCGCGCCGACCGCGCCGGCGACCCCGACCGCGTACTCCGTCGCGACGACGTGCCAGTCCCGGCGGGCCGGGAATCGCGCGATCGCGTGGCGCACGACCGGCGTCCCGCCCCGGCTCCCGCGCAGCTCGATGTCGCAGACTTCCCAGTCCACCGCGTCCACGCCCTCGGGCACGCCGAGCAGCTTCTCGCGCTTCACGAGCGCGAGGGTGAACTCCTTCGGCACGACGGAGAGGCCGCGCACCTCGAGCGGACGGTCCGACCCGAGACCCAGGAGCGCCATCGTGCGGAGCACCTCGATGCCGGGACCTCCCTCCTTCCACTCGCAATGCCGGAGCCCCTTCGCCTTCAGGCTCTCGGGGAGGGTGGCGGGTTCCGAGTGGAGGGTCCGATAGACCCGGGTCCGGCCGACCGGAGGGGCGAACTCGAACTCCTCGGCCCCGGTCATCGGAGGATACTCGCGATACGCTCCGTCCTCGAAGACCACGGCGGGCAGGACCATCTCGTCGAGGAAGGTGCTCGGGGACCAGGTGAAGGAGATCTCCGGACCCCCCACGGTGAGGTCCCGCCACCCGTCCCGGATCACGATCGACTCCACCCGGTCGAGGTCCTCTGCGGCCGCCATCGCGAGGACGTTCGAGATCCCCGGGACCTGCCCGAGGCCCGGGATCGCGAGGATCCCGGCCGCGCGGAACTCGGGGTCCATCGCCAGCTGACGCCGGGTCATGTGGAAGAGACCGCCGAAATCGAGGTACGGGACCCCGGCCTCGAGGGTCGCCTGCATCACGGTGAGGTTGAATCCGTACTGGACCGCGTTCACCACGACATCGGCGCCCTTCAGGAGGGCGACGAGCGCGGGGCGGTCCCGCACGTCGAGCGCGCTCGCGGTGGCCTTCGGACCGGCCGCCTTCGCCGCCGCTTCGGCAAGCGTCCGGTCGAGATCGGCGACGGTGACCGCGTCGAACGTCGAGCCGCCGGCCAGGTCGCGGACGGCGCAGCGCCCGGTGAGGCCCCCGCCGCCCAGCACGACGACCCGCCGCATCGAGGGTTCCCGGGCCGTCCGAAGAGGGCGGTCTATAGGAAGGTTCGGACCCCGGTCCGTCTACGACGCCCGGGTACGGTTCCGCGCGCGAAGCGCGCTCGGGGCCGCCGGGGGGTCCGGAGGCGGGCTCGGCGCGCCCGGGCTCCCCGACGTCCGGGCGAGCAGGTCGCGGAACGTCTCGAAGTGGCGGAGGAACGGGTCCGCCCGGCGTCGTTCTTCGAGCTCGAGGAGGGCGATCTCGAGCTGCGCCTTCGCCTTCGGATCCCCGGTCGCCGCCTTCACGAGATAGACGCAGAGGACCTGGTAGTGCGGGAGCACGAACGCGTCGGGCCGCGGCGTGCTCATGTCTCCCTTCCGCGGCCGATAGATCCGGTCAACGGGCACCGCGGAGGCGACGGCCTTCCGATGGGAGAAGCCGAAGTACCGCCCGGGTCCGAGGATGCGGGTCACTTCCCGGACGTTCCCGCCGAGGTTGTTCGTCAACCGGTCGCATTCATGCCAGCACCAGAGGCCGAACCCGTAGTCGCCGTCCCGGTACGCCTCCCACGCCCGACCGTAGAGCTCCCGCTCGTTCTCCTCCTCGGAGTGCGCGGGATCGAGGCCCGCCCGCCAGTCGGAGACGATCGCGTCGGTCCGCATCGAGGCGGAGAACTCCTTCAGCGGGGGGACCTCGGACCCGGCGGCCACGTCCCGGTACGAGACCGGACGAGGTTAGACCGTTTTCCCGTTCCCGCCGAGCCCGACTCGGCGACCCCCGACCCAGGTCTCGCGCACGCCGGCCGCCCCGAGGGCGATCGCCCGCTCCACCGTCGGCGCGCCCACCACGAGGAGATCGCCCTCCGCGCCGGGTTCCAGGTGGCCCAGGGTCGGCGACCCGAGCGCCCGGCCCGCCTCGACGGTGTAGAGGGCGAGGGCCTCCTCCGGGCGGAGCCCCTCTGGCGCCGCGTTGGCGGAGGCGCCGTCGCGGCCGGTTCGGTGCACGGCCGCCGCGAGCCCCCGCCAGGGATCGGCCGGATCGTACGGGGCATCGCTCGAACCTGCCAGGAGGTGCCCGGCGGCCCGGAGCGTACGGAACGCGTACGCCCATCGGGCCCGGTCGATACCGAGACGGTCCCCCAACCAGCGGTCGCTCCAGACGAACCCCGGCTGCACGACCAGGGCCGGACGCACCCGCTCGAGCGCCGGCCAGACGGCCGGCGGGGTGAGGGCGGCGTGCTCGATCCGGGGCGGCCGGCCCCCGACGCGGGGCGCCCGTTCGAGCACCCGCAGCGCCTGGCCGAGCGCCCGGTCCCCGATCGCGTGGAGGGCGATCCCGAGGCCCCGGGCCGCGACGGCGACGACGAGCGCGTGGAGATGCTCGTCCGAAGCGACCGACATGCCGGCGTTTCCGGGGTCGTCTGCGTACGGGGCCTCGAGCCACGCGGTCCGCGGGCCAAACGCCCCGTCCGTGAACGCCTTGACCCCCACGACCGCGAAGCCGGGGGTCGCGGGGAGGAGCCCGCGCTCGGTCCATCGGGCCTCGTGCAGGTACGCCCGGGTCCGGATCGGCCACCTGCCGGCGGAAGAGAGGGCGGCGAGCGTATCGGCCTCCTCCGGCCCGACGCTCATCGCGCCGACGGACGTGAGCCCGAGCCCGAGGGCCCACGCGCCGGTCCGCTGGAACGCCTCCGCGGAGGGGAGGTGGAGATCGTCGGGGCGTGCGACGAACGGTCGTAGGGCCGCCTCGAAGACCCGGCCGTCGAGCTCGCCGTCGGGTTCGCGCCCGAAGCGGCCCCCGGGCGGGTCGGCCGTCCGGCGGTCCACCCCGGCCCGGGCGAGAGCCGCCGAGTTCGCGACCCCGACGTGCCCGCTAACGTGCTGCACGAACGCCGGTCGATCCGGGACGGCCCGATCGAGTTCCCGACGCGTCGGCCATCGGCGTTCGGCACCGCGTTCGGGGTCCCACCCGCGGGCGAGCACCGTCTCCTTCGGATGGCGCTCCGCATACTCCGCGAGCGCCCGGACCACGGCCTCGACCGAGTCGAGTCGGGAGAGGTCCAGGCCCTCGCGCATCCGGGTCAGCTCGGCCACGTGCAGGTGGGCGTCGATCAGGCCGGGGAGAACGAGGGCTCCCCCGAGCTCCCGATGCTCGGCCCCGGCGGGCGTCGCCCGACGCACCGCCTCGCGGTCCCCGGCGGCGACCACGCGGCCGTCCTCGAGGAGCAGCGACTCGACGTACCGGCGACCCGTGAAGATCGGCCCGCCGGTGAACCGGGTTGCCTCGGTCACGGTCGGTCCGGGCCGCTCCCGAAGCGGGTGCGGCGCCCGCGCGGCGACCGATCGGCATCCTCCGCGAGGCGACGGACATCGACCCCGCGCCGCGCGGTCCGGCAGGAGCGGGCGAAGGGCGTCGGGATCGGGGCCATGGCTGTCCGGAGCCGAGGGAGGATGGGTACTAACCGATGCGCTCGGAGCCGGGAAGGGGTTCGCGCCGCGACGCTAGACGTCGAGGTACTGGTAGAACTCGTACGGGTGCGGTCGCAGGTTCAACTCGAGCTGCTCGTGCCGCTTGAGTTCGATGTACGTCTCGATCAGCGACGTGGCGAACGCCGGCTTCAGGAACGCATGGTCCGACTCGAGACAGTCGAGCGCCTCGCCGAGCGAACCCGGAAGCTCGTTGATCTCGAGCTCCTTCCGCCGCTCGGGGGTGAGCTTGTAGATGTTCTCGTCAACCGGAGCGGGGGGCTCGATCTTCTTCTTGATCCCGTCGAGACCCGCGAGCGCGAGCGCCGCCTCGGTCAGGTAGATGTTCGCGGCGGAGTCGGGCGTGCGGTACTCGATCCGCTTCGCGGCCGGGCGGGCCCGGTGGTACGAGGGGATCCGGATGCTCGCCGAGCGGTTGGCGCGGCTCCAGGCGATGAAGACCGGCGCTTCGAAGCCGGGGACGAGCCGGCGGTAGGAGTTCGTGGTCGGGTTGGTGATCGCGCAGAGCGCGCGGGAGTGCTTGATCAAACCGCCGACGTAGTACCGGCACGTCTGGCTGACCTCCGCGTACTTGTCGCGGTCGTCGTAGAACGTGTTCTTCCCCTTCGTCCAGAGCGATTGGTTCGTGTGCATCCCGATCGCGTTGTCGCCGTAGACCGGCTTCGGCATCAGACAGCCGACCTTCCCGTGCCGGTGCGCGACGTTCTTGATCACGTACCGGACGTCCTGGATGTGGTCCGCCATCGGGACGAGCTCGTCGAAGCGCACGTTGAGCTCGGACTGGCTGGCGGTCGCCACCTCGTGGTGGTGGGCGTCCATGACGATGTGGAACTGGTCGGCGAGGATGTTGCACATCTCGGCCCGCATCCCGAGGAGGGAGTCGACCGGCGGGCTCCGGTGGTACCCTTCCTTGAACCGGACCGTCGGCTGCGTGGGCCCGATCTGCCACGGCGCCTCGCTGTGGTTGATCAGGTAGCCCGCACCCGCCCACGGGTCGTGAACGCCCTGGTACGACGGGATCAGCTGGACGGAGTCGAAGACGAAGAACTCGATCTCGGGGCCCCAGTACGACAGGTCGAACCCCGCGTCGGCGAGGACCATCTCGGTCTTGCGGGCGACCCAGCGCGGGTCGTGATCGTACGGGTTGGTCGTCCCACCGACGCGCACGTCGCAGATGAACCGGGCCGTTCCGCCGGCCTCGGGATTCCAAGGGATCGTGGCGATCGTCCGGGGATCCGGGAGAAGGAGCATGTCGGATTCGAAGATCTCGCGGAAGCCGCGGACCGAGGATCCGTCCAGCTTTGGCACCCCTGAGGTGAAGGAGGACTCGTCGAGGGTGTGCAGCGGGACATCGACCTGGTTGAAGCCGCCGAAGACGTCGGTGTAGAACAGCTGCACCCAGCGGTACTTCTCCGCCTTCAGCTGCTCGAGGATCCGGGCACCTTCCGAGACGCTCTTCGACTCCTTCCGGGCCTTCTGCGGGGACACGATCTGAGCCTCCGGGGGAAGCGGACGGGCTCGACCTACATCAACGTTCACCCGCCGTTTTTGGATGTTTGTCCAGTTTTAGTTCAGAACAGTTTAACTTCATCCTATCCTTATCCATATCATGCGGCGTCCGTCCACCCTCGACGAACTCGACCGGGCGATCCTGGAGGAACTGAACACCGACGCGCGCCGCAGCCATCGGGAGATCGCCCATCGGCTGAAGATCTCGCCGACGACCGTGAGCGCGCGCGTCGGTCGCATGGAAGAGCAGGGCGTGATCCGGGGGTACATCCCGTTGCTCGACGACGAGCAGCTCGGCTGGGATCTCTGGGCGGCGATGGGGATCCGGATCTCGAAGGGACGCCTTCGGGAGGTCGAGGAGCGGCTCGCGCGCGACTCCCGGGCGTATGCCATCTATGACGTCACGGGCGACATCGACGCCCTCCTGATCGGCCGGTTCCGGGATCGCCGGGACCTCGACCGCTTCGTGAAGCACGCGCTGCAGGACCCCCACGTCGAACGCACGAACACCCAGGTCGTGCTCAACCGCGTGAAGGAGGACCGGCGGGTGCCGGTCTCGCGGCGGACGGTCGAGGCGCCGGCCGCGCCGGCTTGACGGACGCGCCGCGCGGGGGAAACCTCAAAGCGGCGCACCGCTGCTGCGTCGCCGAGGACGTGCCATGGACTGGGGCATGGAGAACCGCATCGCGCGGATGTTCTCGCCGACGAGCCGGAACACGGTGATGCTCGCGGTCGACCACGGCTACTTCATGGGGCCGACCCGCCACCTCGAGGACGCCCGGGCCACGATCGCGCCGCTGCTCCCGCACGCCGACGCGCTCGCCCTCACGCGCGGGATCCTTCGGCGATGCGTCCCCCCGACCTCCTCGATCCCAATCGTGCTGCGGGTCTCGGGCGGCGCCACCGTGTTGAAGGAGGACCTCTCGAACGAGAAGATCACGACCTCGATCGAGGAGGCGTTGCGCCTGAACATCGCGGCGGTCGCGATGAGCGTGTTCGTCGGGGCGCCGCACGAGCACGAGTCCCTCGTGCACCTGGGCGAGCTCGTCGATCAGGGCGAGTCGGCCGGCGTCCCGGTCATGGCGATCACCGCGGTCGGGAAGGAGCTCGAGAAGCGCGACGCCCGTTACCTCGCCCTCGCCTGCCGGGTCTCCGCCGAGCTGGGCGCCCACCTCGTGAAGACGTACTACTGCGACGGGTTCTCGAAGGTCGTCGAGGGATGCCCCGTGCCGCTCGTCGTCGCCGGCGGACCGCGGCTCGACAGCGACCGGTCGGCCCTCGAGCTGGCCCGGAGCGCGATCGACGAGGGCGCGCACGGCGTCGACATGGGCCGCAACATCTGGCAGTCCGACCACCCCGTCGCGATGCTGAAGGCGCTCCGGGCGATCGTCCACGAACGCGCGACCGTGAACGAAGCGCTCTCGATCGTCGCCGAGGAGTCGCCGACGGCCCGCGCTCCGATATCCTAGACCGACGTCGCGCGTCGCATCTCCCGGTCGAAGGCGCCGGGCCCGAAGCGCCGGCCGGTCGCGGCCCGCACCCGGTGGCGCCAGTCGGTACGGGCGCCGTGCCGGAACTGACGTTCCACCAGCCACGGCCCGACCCGCCGATTGGGCCAGAGCGGCCCTCCGAGGTCGGCGGAGATCGCCTCGCGCCACTGCGCCTGGATCAGCTCGGCGAGGACGTAGGCGACTCCGTAGAGGGGCAACTCGATCGCGAACGAATCGGCGAACGACCGGGGCCGGTAGGCGTCGTAGCCGAAGATCCGGCGGGCGAGCCGTTCCCCCTCCGCGGCCGGATCGCGCCCGGGGTGGAGGTACGTCGTGAGCTCTTGCCGGGTCCAGACCGCGAGAGCGCCGATCGCGAACAGGGCGCCCCGAACCGCTTGCGCCGAGGTCGAGCGCGCCTGCGCGCCGGAGATCCCGGGGCGGGCGCGCAACCACGGCTCGGACCAGGGGATCCGCTCGAACAGGCCGCCTTCGGCCTCCAGGAAGCCCCCGAAGCCCGGCGTCCGTTCCGGGTCCTGGAGCAGGTGCGTCGGCTGGCGGACGGTCCGAGCGGCCACCGCGTGCCCCGACTCGTGAAACAGCGCGAAGTACGGCCAGAACCCGCCGGAGGGGTGGATGATGGTCCGAACGTCGCGGGGCGGATCCGGCGTGACGCAGAGGCCCCCGGACGGTAGGTCGTGCCGGTCGATCCGGAACCGCAGCGCGGACCGGGGGAACCCCCACTGCCCGATCGCGCGGAGGACGTCGGACACCATCGTCCGCGCCGGAAACGCTCGGTCCGGAAGTCCCGCCTCGAGCTGCTGGGCGTACTCGAGGTCCCACGGGGCCCAGCCGCCCTCACCCGTGCGATCCCGGAACAGGTCGCGCCATCGGCGCATCTCGGATCTCGCATGCCGCAGGCTCACGTCGAGGAGCTCCTCGAGCCCCGCCACGGTGAGGCCGTCCGTCGCGAGGCGCCACTCCGGGAACGAGCGGAATCCGGCGGCCCGGGCTGCTGCGTTCCGCCGCTCCACCAGATCGAGTAGCCCCGGCTCGAGGCGGCGGTAGAGCGCGTCCTCGGCGTAGTACGCCCGCCGGCGCACGGCCCGCGACGGATCCGTTCGGAGGGCCCGCCACACGACCTCCCGGCCGACCCGGCGCCCGCGCCAGCGGGGGCGAAAATCGGCAGCGGCGGCCTGCAAACGGAGCCGGGGCGCGATGACTGCGTCCGATTGCTCGATCGACACCTCGAGGACGGAGCGCTCGAGCAACTCGGCCCGGCGGCCGAGCAACGTCCCCCGGCCGCTCCGCTTTCCCGCCCTCAACGCCGCCGCCAGAACGGGACCGGCGAGCAGCTCGCGGCGACGGGCTGGCCACGGGTTCGCGGTCGCGCGAGCCCGGCCCAGAGCGATCCGCCAGTCGGCGAGCTGCGCCGCGCGGTCGATCCGTCGGAGCTCGTCCTCAATCCGGGAGAGGGTCCGGCGGGTATCCGCGGACGCTGGCCAGCGCTCCACGGCGCACCGCGACTCGTCTCTGGAACATTACTCCGGCCGACCAACTGAATGCCGGAGGATTCTACTCCCGATCAGAATTTAGTGGGGGTCGCTCCACGCTCGTGAGTTACACGAACAGCATTTCGAACGGTGGGGGAAACTCTTAGTCCAAGAGCTATGGGAATCACGTTCCGCTAACCGGGTCGACAACTTATATGCACGTTTTCGCCCAGCCGGGGATCATCACTCAGAGGGGGCCGATCGTACACGCCGGAAGCGGTCCGGCGCGCCCCTAATACTCCCGAGACCCATCTGTTCGGGAGGGACGTAGGTGGATTACCGGTTTTCCGGCCAAGCCACGCCGACAAAACGTCAGGGGTCGAAGTCCCTTCGTGCTCCGGTGTCCGCGATTGGCGGAGTCGCTGTTGGGGTAGCGATTACGCTAGTGGTCACGTCGACCGCTGGACTCGGGGTACTCTCCCATGTGGACTGTGTAAGGGGACAGCCCATAGGAACGGCCCTGTATTGGACGCCGTTCTCTCTCGCGAACGCCCCCTACGGTGGTTCAACGACATACTCTGCCAACTTCACTCTATACGATCTATTCGGCCGAGACCAAATCTCGCTAAAGAGCGGAGTGGTAGCACAGGGTAACATCTCGGCTGGATATTTCCAGACGGAGAACTGGACGGTCTACACGCAGGCGAACTCCTCCGCTCTCGGCCCGGGAATGAACGAGCCCTGCGTGTCAGAGTTCGGAGCCACCCAGGCACCGACCAATTTCAGTGTAAGTGTCGATGGCGGAATCCTCCAAGGACCGGGCAACACAACAAATGCGGGTCAACCGACCTCCTTCGACTACGGATACCCCAACCGGAGCGCCGAGTTCTCTAACGGGTTTGTTTCTGCAAACGCAATGAGTATCTCCACCTGCGGGGTCCCAGCAAAGGTCGTGAATTTCACCTCGACTTCGTTCGAAGTCTCCCTTGTTCCTACCGGCTCGCAAGAGCCTACGCCTGTCGAAGTAAATGTGGCTTCTATGGAGACCTTCTCGTATCGCTTTCCCGCAAACGGTGGAGTTTGGATGGTTGACGACCTCCAGGAGAACTTAGGTTTGCGTGGTCCCGGACTTGCCTTTAGTTGGCGGGCGTGCTGACTCCCTTCTGACTAATTTGCCGCCCTAATTTGAAATCTCGTCCCCGGTATTCATCCAGGCCAGTCGAGGCGGCGCCATGGTTGCTTATCGAGGTTTCCGTGGCCCGACCCTGGGGCCCAATTTGATCCGTCACTGGGCCGGAAACGAGGTCAGGCCAGGACGTCGGGACCGTGTCTGGATTCGCAGTCGTTCGGGTGATCGAACCCCGTGGACGAGTAAGTTCGTAACTCCTGTGCCGATTCGATCGAGCCGATTGCCGTGAGAAGCGAAGCCGAGGGTCTAGAGCGCAATGTTGACCTGCTGTCCGGTGCGGGTTGGCCGTCCGGGTCCTACCGGGGCACCGCCTACCCCCTGAACGGCGGCTTCCGACTCCCCCCGACCAGTTCGACCGTCCGCCGCCGCCGCTAGGAGAGCAGACGGGTTGCAAAATCTCCTGGGACGAAGCTTGGCATCGACCCGGCTGGACCCGCGTGGGCGCGCCATGGCGCGCCACGACCCGTCCCCGGAACATTACTCCGGCCGACCGGCTCAACGCTGATATGGGGTGAGCGCTAGCCCGCCCTCGCGCGGGGATCGCCAAGCTTGGCCAAAGGCGCCAGATTCAGGGTCTGGTCTCGCAGGAGTTCGTGGGTTCAAATCCCTCTCCCCGCACCAAACACATAGAGGAACCTATGGCAAGACCCGGTGATATTCGAACCCACTGACGGTTCAAATCCGTTTTCGGCCTCGCCGGTACTCGAGCCGCGAGTTGGGTCCACGTGCTCAGTCCAACTCTTGCGCAATAGAACGTCTTCGTTTAGGACCAATGGACCCGGCCGAATAGGCCGATTTGAGTACGCTAGTTCGCAAGCTTCAATTGAGCCGATCCGAGCAGCCCCACGGAATAGGCGCTCTGGTCCGTCCTCACTTCGAGAGACTCACTCTGATATCTCGGAGCAGCTCGCGGTGGGGCAGGGACTCGTATCGAAAAGAACGCCATGGAGAGAGGCGCCCGGTATAGACATCTGGGGGTGAGCCTCTGGACCGACATTCGGAGGTTCGCCGAGGACCTCCATGGGGTTGAACCACATATTGAAATTAGGAACGTCTATGTATCCGCCAATGCCGTTTGACGCGCTCTCCGCTTGGAACTGAGCCCAGTACGGTGCGCCCATCGCCATCGTAGTCGATCCGCTGCATTCTTGGCTCGTCGTGTCATCCAAGACCATCGCCGTATAGTCATTCGGAGAGAGCCAGTAGACCTGGGAAAAAATAGCGTCACTCGGCGAAACAGACATTGGGCAGATCACACTATACTGCTGGTTTGGATAGAATTGGAGCCATGCTTGCACGGTGTACACGCATTCGTAAAAGAGCACGACCCAAACGCAACCTACTTGATACTGTAGACCGGATTGCGCGATTCCCTCTGGCGTGGGGTTTCCCGACTCCGTCGCAGTGAGCCCGGTCCAAAACGAGACTTCGCAGAGGCCGGCTAGGGTTTTCGTGGCGCCACAATAGTTGGACGGCGCAGTCGGTGCGGTGTCCAGAAGTTGCGAGTACGTGAGAGTAGGGCTTCCGCAGCCCGAACATTGCTCCACGGACCAACCCTCCCACTGATTCCCCGACCCCGACGTTTCGGGTTCTCCTACTGAGGCAATCGTCAGACTCGCCACCGCGTAAGCCCCGGTAGCTTCAATGACGCTAAGTTGCCAAGCCCCCGTAGCGTTGGAGACATCGTACGCGACGTCCACCCTTTCGAGAGTTAGCGTACATGAACTCGCATGCACGCTTGTGATAGCGGACACAAACGGAGTCGAGAGCTGAGCGTTGGGACCGAACCCGCTCAATTCCGCTTGGAAAACTTGGCTGGAAAGAGCGGCGGTTATGGCCTGAGCCCAGTTTAGTGTCGAGTCGACGTGCGCGGTTTCATTCGCCAGTTCCAATGGAGTACATGTCCCTGATGAAGTTGTGGCAGTCGCAGCATTTGCCCGACCGGTCGCAGTGTTGGCCCCGACCAGAAGCAACGCGATAAGCAGACTGAAGAGCCCCCATCCGCTAAGGGACGAGCCGTCCGGGCCCCGACTCCGCAGAAGTGCACGCCGGTAGGACGGCCTCACTTTCGCACCTCGGATGCGACCGGCATTGGGTTCATTTTTACAAGTATCGGTTCGACCCGTCAACGTACCCCGACCCATCACTTAGTCGTGTTGCTTTCAGCAAGCTCGTCAATCAACTCACCACGGGGCTGGCGAAGTCGATGTGTGACGGAATTGCAGATCCGCAAGGCGAGTTCTGAGTCTCTCGCTCGGTTGAACTCGCGGCGCAGCAATCCCGATCCGCGAGTCGAAGGGCGCTGCCTTAGCGAGATCGAAGTCGCTGGCCACGCGTCGCAAGTGCACCCTGAAGCGCCGGAAAGCGCTAGAAACCTGGGATCGCGCGTCGGAGGTGGGGGTTCCGAATCAATAGCCTCATGGGCGGATTGAGAGCAAGAAGTTCGCCCATAGGGTCAAATCGACTGTTGACGGTACATCTTGGACGATGGCGGCCGCAGCCCCGGATACTTTCACGCGGGCACTCCAGCGTAGGCGAAAACGAGAGCGGGTCGCTGTAATGGGCACAATCGTCGCTGTAGCTGGTGTCATCTCCGTAGCTGGGCTTTTCCTCGCCTTGGTGCCCCGAACCGGCCCGGGGGTCTTAGCCATTGAAGTGGGACTGGCCACCGAGGTTTCCCGAGGGTCAGCTGGCTGTCGAGCCACGTTTGATGAACTGTGCTACCAGATGCCCGCAACTGCCATGACGAGCGGGATTCAGCTCGGCAGCCTCCATTTCACGTTGAGTAATGCTTCGAACGGTGTTTCGGGACCGTTCAGTTCTCAGTTCCCTGTCGGTCCCGATGCGGGCGTGACCGTTCTCGATGGACTGGGAGAGACGGTCGGTGTGTGGAACTGGTCTCTCAGTGACTGGACCTACGGGGCCGGTTGGGGGTTTTCCTTGAACACGACGTTGTCGCTAGTCTTCGACACGGGATTGTTAAACGGCACCTACCTACCATATCTGATCCTTTGGCTGGGCACCACCTCTCCTTTCGCGAGTTGGTCCGGCGTGACCCTGCACTGGGCGGAACCGTCCGATTCGTGACATGTCGTCAAACGTCCTGACTTGTGCCGTCGTGGCCAACGAGGACCCGTGCCGCTGAGAATAGGGGTGGGCCTCGCGTCGACGAAAGGTCGCAACAGATTCTTCTCGGCGACTACCATGATCCGTAGCACCGCTATCAGCTCAGGAGCTGTTCGTACTGACTTTGGTCTGGACTCTGCTGGAGTGGCTTTTCACGGTATTTGAACTGCCGGCGGTTCAGGTCCCTCTCCCCGCACCAAAGTGGTAGAGGAATCTATCGCTGTTTTACCGAACAATCGAACTCTCCGGCGGTTCAAGTCCCATGCCGGACTTCGAGGAGGGGGATCCCTTCGATTCTCGACCCACGTACCGATACCTCGGGCCCGGGTCCGAGGGTCCGCGGGCACTCGGCCGCCGCGCAGCCTATTAATCCTATTGGAGTAATGTCGGCCCATGGCCACCGCGGAAGAGCGCATGACGTCCATCACCCTGCCTCAGCATGTCCGCACTCGATTGCGCGACTACCAAGTCGGAGGGAAGAGTGCGGCGCAAGCCATTGAGGGCCTCATGGACGAGGTCCCCCCCGACTACTTCCGTCGCGACGTGCAACGCGCACTGCTCTTTCCTCGGGAGTCGCTGGAGAGCTTCCGCCGGAAACATCGGCTTTCGCGGTCTCGCTGAATGTACCGGCTGAAGTTCGCCGACCCGATCGCCGGGCGGAGCTTCGACCGACTTCCCCGTCGAGTGCAGCGCAGGTTCAACGAGGCGTTCGAGCTCCTCGCCGAACATCCGCGGTCTCCTTCTCCCGAACTGGATGTTCACCAACTCTCGGGTTATCAGAATGTCTGGACCTTGCGCCTACCCCCTTGGCGAGGAATCTATGCCCTCGACGGGGATGAGGTCATCCTGATCGTCTTTGGACATCGGGCGAGTGTGTACCCCCTGCTCCACAGCCTGCTACCTCCCGCGGGCCGTTACGTCGCTCGGCCGCCCAAGCGGGGGCGAGCGGTCCGAACTCGTGGTACCCAGGAGCAGACCGGGTGAAAAGGCACCCCGGGAGCGCCAATCCTCGAAGAGACAAGCCGCCCGTACCCGAATCTGCAGAATTGCACGCCAGTAGAACGGCCTGATCCTCGCGCCTCGGGCGCGACGGGGATTGGGTGCACTTTTACGGGTACCGGTTCGACCCGTCGACGCGCCGCGACTCATAATTTCGTCGTTGGGCTGTCAGCAACCTCGTCAACCAACTCGCCCCGTGACTGGAGAAGCTCGTCCACGTCCAAGTAGCCACCCCTTCGCTCGTGCTCTCCGGTAAGTCTGCGACGAGCACCCAAGGGCTTTTGGCCACTCTCCCTCCGTCAGCGCGCAGCGCGTCCATCGAAAAGCGAGTGGGGAGGACTCGCGCACGATCTCGAAGTCGATCGGGTCGGCGACGACCGCCAGTTTCCCGACGGGATGCACCGTCTGAGCGTGACTCTACCCGCGCGGACCGCTCACGTCCCGAAGGAACGCCTCCACAAACGCGAGTTCGCCCCAGGTCGTCGATGAAGGCCGTCCCGTTCTCACGGTTCACGACCGTGCCGACCGTACCGTGACGGTCGGCGAGGATTCCCTGACTCGCGCGCGAAAGTTCACGCCCTGGACATGGCCGCGCGCGACGCAGAGCCAGTGAACGAGCGTGGTCAGGAGAACAGGATCGACCCTGTCAGTGGGAGTTCGCTTGTCGTCGACGTGACCTCCAGGGTGTCGCCGGTCACATTCCAGCTGGAAGGTACGACCACCGCGATCGTTTCATTGTTCGCGACGGGGGAGACCGGGTAGTTCCAAGCGGGCCCATTGACTGTCTCGCCGTAGCTGCCTTGCCAAGCCCCGTTGGGGGAGAGGAGGACAGCGTACCAACCTGACGTGTTCGCCCCGCAGCTCACCAATGATGCGACCCACATGGAGCACCCCGACCCTGATATTGGAAGTGGCGTGCCACTCCCGTTTGTTACATTTAGGGCGATCATCGAAGTAGTGACTCCCCTAGTGTTGAAGCCGGGTCCGAGATCGGGTGGAGTCCCGTCCATGAACTCGAGCTTCTGACTGGCCGTCGTCGTGGCTCCCACCTCACTGACCGTTGCGTTAACAAAGGTCATATCCAACGGAATGGCCGTGAACTCGTTGGAGGTCGGTGTACATCCAAGCGTATAGTTGAACCACCCCGTCACATCGGCGGTATTGCTCACGTTGGTGAACACGTCGAGCCCCGGGGTCACCCCCGCGGCGCCGGGGGTTCCACACGTAAAAAACCGTACCTGGGTTCCAAAGGGTTGACCCGACCCGAACTGAACCCCCCCCATGTAGTACATCTCCGAGGGCGTTGTCGAAAGCTCCGCCACGAATTTCTGCCCAATCGAGTCCCAGGCCGAGTTCGCCATCGCCGGACTATCGGCAGGGAATGCCCATCGGAAGAACGTCCACGAACTCGCCCACGGTTGATAGGCCATGCCGGAATACACCGCGCAGGAACTCGACATGGCGATCGGAGGGAACGCCTGGATCGCGCCGAGGTCGTCCGTCGCGACGAGAATCTCTTGGCTTGCGTTCGAAAAGAAGTCGAACTGCCAAAATGGCGCGGTGCCAGAGTTGAATGTGCCGTCGAAGAGGGGGATTGTGCCATTCCAGATGGTGAGTCCGTCGAAGTCGGCTTCGCAGCTCGCCAAGGTCTTGTCGTACTCCCCCCAGCCCCACGCGCTCGGATACGAGGGTACCGGGCTGGCCACTCCATAGACTTGAAAAAGCACCCACGGACCGCCGGAAACCGCACTCACCGAGGCGTTTACCCCTTCGAGAGCCTGGTAAAAAGTAGGGCCATCACTCACCGCCTGATTCGGTGCGTTGGGATGTGTACCGAGGAGCGCGGCGGCCCCTATCCCGCCCGCGACGGCGACCGCGATTACGACCAAGAGCACCCCGAGGCGACGGCTGACTGCCGGCCGTTGAGCGCTCATCGGAACGAGAGGTTGTTCGGCATGGATATGTGTTACGCCACCCACTCGCTGGCCGGGGTTTGGACATATCGCGCCCTGGGCTCAGCTCGGCAGCGGGTACGTGTAGCTACCGTCAATTGACGTCGGAGCATACACCCAGAGACCCGCCACATCGGCCACCGTGAGGGTGGACTAACTCGCGCCTCCGGCTCCCGACACCGCATAACAAACGCGCCCGGTCTCCCAGCTCGGCGCCTAGACGAGACTACTTTCGGTGCCCCGAACGTTGAGGAATCGGGTAGAGGGTCGAATACCTTCGGAGGTGCGAATGACCTTAGAGATAGAACTCAATGGCAATGCCAGAGATCGATACCGAGGATCCTGTTGTGAACGCGAAGGTGACAGATCCCGACGAAGTATCGTTGTAGCCATAGAGCCCCGACTCGGTTCCGGGATTGTAGCCGGTGGGCTGCTGCCCACCCGTCAGCCAACTACCTGAGGGTGTGGACATTGTGTATGCCCCGGAAGGACGGGTGGAGCCTATCATCGCCAAGAGCAGCGAAGGTTCATGCGAGGCGGCGTTAGTCAAACTCAGGCTGGTGCCGCTGGCGGTGCTCTCACCCGTTCCCACAACGCCAACTGTCGTACCCGGGCTGAGCTGACCGACTCTGCACGTACCGAACTCTGCTGTAGAAATCGTGACAGTGATCGAGACCGTGCCCCCGTGTTCGGAGGTCACGTCGTAGAACGCCACGGACTGAGAGTTCGCAAACTCACCTCCTAGGTATTGGAAGGTATCCGTACCTCCGTCGGCAACGGAGGTGATGAGGTCGGTGCCCGCGAGGTAGTTAATCGCCACGTACATGAAGTCGCCCGCGGTCTCCGAGAACGACGAGACTGTACACGTGGTCCCCTTCCCCGCGGAAGTTCCACTCGATCCCGTGCACGGGCTCCCGCCGAAGCAATTACTGTTAGGTGCCGGTCCAGAAGGAGTGGGGCCTGGCAGTGGGCACGTGTAGCTACCGTCACTTGCCGTCGGAGCATACGCCCAGAGGCCCACCGCGTCAGCCGTAGTGGAGGTGGACGAACTCGCGCCCCCGACTCCATACACCACGTAGCACACGGGTACGGTCTCGCTACTTCCGTAAACGGTCCAAGAAAGCGTGTCAGTGGATGTGTACGATGACGTTTGGGACCACCGATCTGTGACAAGTGTGGTGCCAGCGCCCACTCCGTAGGCGCCGACGCTTATGCCAATATCAAAGCCCTTGACATGGTAACTGGTGCTCGTCGAACTGGTCGTCACTTGGCCTTGGTCCGGGCTGGTAGAGTACACCATGACCCCTTTGTCAGTTTCTCCCCCCCACGCGTACAGCAGGTAGAGGCTGCTGTTCCCAGGAACCAGAGTGTCCTGGCTCGGCCACGACGCGGGCTCGTTGACGGGAGGTGCGAAGGCTTGGTAGTAGTCTTCCGAC
>Ga0335074_10002515_pt1 | contig 25008 bp, 28 predicted proteins | sample Lox_Sample_23_FD_206715 | JGI IMG/M metagenome (GOLD analysis project Ga0335074, IMG submission 206715) | Soil microbial communities from Loxahatchee National Wildlife Refuge, Florida, United States - Lox_Sample_2.3 | ecosystem: Environmental > Terrestrial > Soil > Wetlands | place: USA... | reverse complement strand
GGTCCTGGTCGCGGCCGGGGGCACCGCGGCCGGCCTGCTCGTCTCCGGGAACCCGGCGAAGGGACCAGTCTCGGCCGCCAGCAGCGGCGCAGCCAGCGCTCCCCCGCCGCGTACGGTCGCTGCGTTCAACGGCGGCCTCTCCACCGTGGTCAACCCCTCTGACCACAAGGGCGGGACCCTGACCTTCGACGCGCAGGGCACGCCAGACTCGTTCGACCCCGGAAACACCTACCTCCCCTGGGTGATGAACTTCGACCGGCTGTTCGCCATGCCGATGTTCACCTACAAGTCCTGTCCGGGCCAGTGCGGCCTTCAGCTCGTGCCCGACCTGGCCACGGACCTGGGCACGGTCAGCGCTGACGGGCTGACCTGGACGTTCCACATCCAGCCCGACATCAAGTTCGAGAACGGCACGACCGTCACCGCGCAGGACGTGAAGTACGCGATCGAGCGCACGTACGACCGGTCGGTGCTGGGCAACGGGCCGACGTACTATCAGGCCCTGCTCATGGATCCGAACTACCCCGGTCCGTACCAGGACCGGGCCAAGAACCTGATGGGCCTGACCGCGATCGGCACCCCGGACGCGACCACCCTGGTGTTCCACCTGCAGTACCCGTTCCCCGACCTGCCCTACGTGCTGGCCTTCCCGAACACCGCCCCGGTGCTGCCCAGCGCGGACAAGGGCGGCGACTACCAGCTGCACCCGCTGTCCACGGGCCCGTACATGTTCAGGAGCTACGCGCCGGGCCAGCGGCTCGTCCTGGTGCCCAACCCCGACTGGAACCCGGCCACGGATCCGAACGCCAGGCAGCTGCCCAGCCAGATCGTCATGAACCTGAACGTGAACCAGGCTGATATCGACAGCGGATTGCTGAACGGCGATATCGACGTGGACGCGCAGGGTGCGGGCGTCGGATCGTCGGCGCAGGCGAGGATCCTGTCCAGCCTGGCGGATAAGACCAACGCTGACAACCCGCTCGACGGGTTCGCACGGTTCATGTACATCAACACCAAGGTCGCGCCGCTGAACAACCTGCACTGCCGCGAGGCGGTCGAGTACGCGGCGGACAAGACGGCCATCCAGACCGCCTGGGGCGGCCCCGCGGACGGCCAGCTCGCCAGTACCGTGATGCCACCCGTCGTGCTGGGCTACAAATCGTTCGACCTGTACCACGCCCTATCCCAGCCGAGCGGTGACATTGCCGCGGCCAGGCAGCAACTCGCCATGTGCGGCCAGGTCGGCGGCTTCAGCACGAGCCTGGCCTACCGCGACGACAACCCGCAGGAGACCGCAGCGGCCACCGCGCTGCAGGCCGCGCTGGCCCGGGTGGGCATCAAGGTGACGCTGAAGGGATCCGCTACCGACTCCTACTACAACAGCACCGCCGGCGTCACCGCCTACGTGCACTCGCATGGCATCGGCATCGCCGCCGGCGTCTGGCAAGGCGATTGGCCGAACGGCTACGGGTTCCTCGACTCGCTCAGCGCGGGGAACGCCATCTCCCCCACGAGCAACACCAACATCGCCGAGCTCAACGACTCGGTGATCAACAACCTGTTCATCCAGTCCAACTCGGTCACCGGCGCGGCCCGGACGGCGATCTGGTCCCAGATCGACGAGCAGATCCTGAAGGACGCGGCCATCTTGCCGGGGATCTATCAGAAGACGGTCCTGTACCGGCCGCCGAACCTGACGAACGTCTACGTGCAGGCGTACTACGGCATGTACAACTACGCCGTACTCGGGGTGAGTTCCTAAAGCGACCGCGTCCTAAGCAAACAGTCTCCCCTGGTCTGCGGCGAGCTTAGGTATATGATGCTAATGTGACTAGCACCAAATCCACAATGGAAATCGATCACTCGAGCCCGGTACCGCTGCACGAGCAGGTCGCGGCCGCGGTCCGGCGAGCGATCGCCGACCGGGAGGTGCTGTCGGGCGAGCGGCTCCCCCCGGCCAGGGACCTGGCCGCGGTGCTCGACGTCAACACCAACACGGTCTTCCGGGCCCTGCGCACTCTGCGCGACGAGGGGCTTCTCGAGTTCCGCCGCGGTCGGGGCGTGACGGTGACCGGCATCGGGCCGGAACGTAGCGCCCTTATGGCGAAGGCGCGCGAGCTGGTCGCGCTGGCCCGGCGCTGCGGGTACCGGCCGGAAGAGCTGGCCGAGATCATCGCGCGGGTGTCGTAGGAGACAGCCATGAAGAGCACGGCCGTCGTGACTGCGCCGGATCCGGGCACCGAGGCGCTCATCAGGGCGGCCCGGCGGCACCAGCGCCGACGCTATGCGGCCACCGGTGTCGCGATGGAGGCCTAGGCGGTGCTTCCGCCCGATAGCAAGGGCATCACTCGCGTCTTCATCATTCACCTGACCGGCCCGGACACGCAGGCGGTGGCGGTCCCGTCATCGGCCGCCTTCCTGTTGTCAGTGACCGCGTGGTCGCCCGACAGCTCGTGGCTGTTTTACCAGGCCCCGGCGAGGACTTGTGGGCCTACCAGGTGACCACCGGGCAGGCGCGATCGTCCACCACAACGTGCTGCCAGTACGTCGTGATGGCTTCGTTCAGGAGCCCGCACAGGTAACGTCGGATCCCGTGAGCCGAGTGGAATGGCTTGGGGAAGAGACAAGCGCAAGCTTCGTCGAGCGGTCGTTCCTGCTGCACCGCGGTACCGGGACCGTTCCGGGAGTGCTGTGGTCGCCCGGGACCGAGACGAGACCCCCGGCGATGCTGCTGTTCCACGGCGGGAGCGGGCACAAGCGCAGCGAGCGTCACCTGCGGATGGGGCGCTCGCTCGCCTCGGCAGGCCTCGCGGTCATCGCGATCGATGGCCCGTACCACGGTGGCCGGGTCGCGTCGCCGATGGCACCCGCCGTCTACCAGCAGCTGATCGCCGACGAGGGCATCGGGCCGGTCACGGATCGGATGACCACGGACTGGCTGGAAACCGTCTCCGCGCTCGCGGCCGAGGGCCTCGCCGATGATGCGAGCGTCGGCGTGTTCGCCATATCGATGGGCGTCCGGTTCGGGCTGCCTGTCGCCGCCGCGCTCGGATCAAGCGTCCGGTGCGCCGTGTTCGCCAAGTTCGGGATCCGCCAGACCGGGCTGCTCCATCCGGGGCTCTGCGCCCCCGGCCTGATGATGACGGCCGCCCGTGCCGTCTCCGCCCCCGTGCTGTATCACGTGCAGTGGGATGACGAGATGTTCCCCCGCGACGGGCAGTTCGAGTTGTTCGACGCGCTGGCCTCCGCGGACAAGCGCCTGATCGCCAGATCAGGCCCGCATGCCGAAACCCATCCCGACGACGACGCGTCGTGGCAGGAGTTCCTCAGGGGTTGAGATCATGTCGGCATGCCGTTCCCGAACGTCGCAGGAAAGCACGCCGGTCGGCCGTACGTTACGGCCCGAGGCCTGCTGGGCTACCACGAATCGCTGGGCCACGCGCGGGCAGCGGCGCCCCGCGCCGTGGTGCTCACCTGGCAGACCGACCTGGAAAACCGGGTTCGGGAGCGCCGCGATCATCAGGAGGTACAAGGTGCCCGGGTTGGTTCGCGGCTGCTGCGGCTAAGTCCTGACCTGGGCTTCGCGCGGCTCCCGATCGGGGCGCCAGCGGCGGCCATAGCCATCGAAGAGTTGTCGGCGCGGGGCACGGAACTGAGTCCACGGAGCCGATTGTGTCAGCCGGGACGATGCGGCAAACGCTAACCAGGCCCTGACGACCTCGGCCAGCGCTTCCACCTGCCCGGCGGTGAACGCGTGACGCGGGCTGAGTTCGACGCCGTGACTAGCGAGCACCTGCCGTGCGGCATCTGTGCGGTCCTGCCCGTCCCTGTCGTCCGGGATCGTGAAGCAGATCGCCGGGCCGGCTCCCGTCCCGAGGGCGCACTGCGTGTTCCGCGAGAACCTCACCACCCGGCCGAGGTACCGGATGTCCACCTGCACCCGGCCGACCCTGACAATCTCACCGGCGTAAGTGCAGCCGCGATCACGGACGCTGACCGCCTGGCCGACCTCGAACCTGGCGCCCACGAGCCGCCCTCCTCGGTCTTGTCGCCCCCCATAATCATTACTCAAACAACGTAGGTGCCTCGGTCAGGGGCCGACGTAGGCCGCCAGGTGCTCGCCGGTGAGCGTGGAGCGGGCGGCGACGAGATCGGCGGGCGTGCCCTCGAAGACGATCCGGCCGCCGTCGTGGCCCGCGCCGGGGCCGAGGTCGATGATCCAGTCGGCGTGCGCCATGACCGCCTGGTGGTGCTCGATGACGATGACCGACTTGCCGGAGTCGACGAGCCGGTCGAGCAGGCCGAGCAGATGCTCGACGTCGGCGAGGTGAAGGCCGTTGGTGGGCTCGTCGAGGACGTAGACTCCGCCCTTCTCGGCCATGTGGGTGGCCAGCTTGAGCCGCTGCTGCTCGCCGCCGGACAGCGTGGTGAGCGGCTGGCCGAGACTCAGGTAGCCGAGCCCGACGTCGGAGAGCCTGCCGAGGATCGCCTGCGCGGCCGACGTGCGCGCCTGTCCGCCGCCGAAGAACTCCCCCGCCTCGGTCACCGACATCGCGAGCACCTCGCTGATATCGCGGCCGCCGAGGCGGTGCTCCAGGACCGAGGCGTCAAAGCGCTTCCCCTCGCACACCTCGCAGGTGGTGGCGACGCTGGCGAACACCCCCAGGTCGGTGTAGATGACGCCGACGCCGTTGCAGTTGGGACAGGCGCCCTCGGAGTTGGCGCTGAACAGCGCCGGCTTCACGCCGTTGGCCTTCGCGAACGCCGTCCGGATCGGGTCGAGCAGCCCGGTGTAGGTCGCGGGATTGCTGCGCCGCGAACCCTTGATCGGTGTCTGGTCGACCGACACCACGCCCGCGCCGACGGGGACCGACCCGTGCACGAGGGAACTCTTGCCGGAGCCCGCGACCCCGGTGACGACCACGAGGACCCCGAGCGGGATGTCCACGTCGACATCCTGCAGGTTATGCGTCGTGGCGCCGCGTATCTCCAGCGCTCCGGCGGGAGTCCGCACCTTCTCCTTCAGGGCCGTCCGGTCGCCGAAGTGACGCCCGGTGATGGTGCCGCTCGCGCGCAGCCCCTCGACGGTGCCCTCGAAGCAGACGGTTCCGCCCGCCGCGCCCGCGCCGGGGCCGAGATCGACGATGTGGTCGGCGATCGCCATCGTCTCCGGCTCGTGCTCTACCACCAGCACCGTGTTGCCCTTGTCCCGGAGCCGCAAAAGCAGGTCATTCATCCGAACGACGTCATGCGGGTGCAAGCCCGCTGTGGGCTCATCGAAGACGTACGTGACGTCGGTGAGGGGAGATGAGCCGACGTGGCGGATCATCTTGACCCGCTGCGCCTCGCCGCCCGACAGCGTGCCCGACCGCCGGTCGAGCGAGAGGTAGCCCAGCCCGATCTCCACGAACGAGTCGAGGGTCTGCCGCAGGGTAGCCAGGAGCGGGGCCACCGCAGGCTCGCCGACGCCGCGGACCCAGTGGGCCAGGTCGCTGACCTGCATCGCGCAGGCATCGGCGATGCTGATCCCCTTGATCTTCGACGACCGGGCCGCCCCGCTGAGCCGGGTGCCGTCGCACTCGGGGCAGGTGGTGAAGGTGACCGCCCGGTCCACGAACGCCCGGATATGCGGCTGCATCGCCTCTTTGTCCTTGGACAGGAACGACTTCTGGATCCGCAGGACCAGGCCCTCGTAGGTCATGTTGATGCCCTCGATCTTCATCCTGACCGGCTCGCGGTAGAGGAAGTCGTGCACCTCCTTCTTGGTGTACTTGCGGATCGGCTTGTCCGGGTCCACGAACCCCGACGCGCTATACAGCCGGTAGTTCCAGCCACCTGGCGTGTAGCCGGGGATGGTGAGCGCGCCCTCGGCGAGCGACTTGGACTCGTCGAAGAGCTGGGTCAGGTCGATGTCGGAGATCGTGCCGCGGCCTTCGCAGCGCGGGCACATGCCGCCGGTGATGGAAAAGCTGCGGCGCTCCCTGATGGTCTGCCCGGCCCGCTCCATGGTGACCGCACCCGCCCCGCTGATGGAGGCGACGTTGAAGGAGAACGCCTGGGGCGAGCCGATGTGCGGCTGCCCGAGCCGGCTGAACAGGATGCGCAGCATGGCGTTCGCGTCGGTGGCGGTCCCGACCGTGGAGCGGACGTCACCGCCCATCCGCTGCTGGTCGACGATGATCGCGGTCGTGAGCCCCTCGAGCACGTCGACATCGGGCCGCGCCTGCGTCGGCATGAAGCCCTGCACGAAGGTGCTGTAGGTCTCGTTGATCAGCCGCTGCGACTCGGCCGCGATCGTGTCGAATACCAGCGAGCTCTTGCCCGAGCCGGAGACACCCGTGAACACCGTCAGCCGGCGCTTCGGCAGCTCGATGCTGACGTCCCTGAGGTTGTTCTCGCGCGCGCCGTGCACGCGGATCAGATCGTGACTGTCGGCCACGTGCGGTGCAGGCACCGGCGTGTCCGCCCCCGTATCGGTGCTCAACTCACCGGATCCTGGAACAGCCCGAGCACGTTGCCGTCGGGGTCGGTAAAGGTGGCTACGAGCCTGCCGCCGCCCACGTCGTGCGCAGGCTCCTTCACGGTGGCGCCCGCGGCGGTCACCTCGGCCAGTTTCGCCTCGATGTCCGGCACCTCCCAGTAGGCCACCGGCGAGCTCATGCCCTGCGGCCCGCCGCCCGGCACCAGCCCGATCTGCTGGCCCGCCACGTCGTAGCCGACGTAGTAGGGCGAATCGGCCTGCGGCACCAGGCCGAGCAGGGCGGTGTATACCGCCTTAGCCCTCTCCAGGTCGGTCACGGGATGCAGGACGATCTTGATTCCCTCGGTGGCAGAGTCGGTCATGTTCGCTCCAGGCAGGTCGGGTGAACGGTGATGTCCACGCCGGTCAGGCTACCCGCGGGCCGCTGACCGGCGCTTCTTCATTCCTGATCGGTCCGCTCACGGCTCGATGCCGAGTGCGCCGAACCGCACATGCCAGGCCATCACCCGGTCGGCCGACGGCCGCCGGCCGCCGATCTGAGGGACGTGGTGCTCACTGACTTTCGTAACGCTGCGTCGAGGCCGGACCGCCCACCACCCGGTCCAGGTGGTCTTTCAGCGCGTCGAGCGAGCTGTCCCAGTCGCGGGCCAGCACGGCCAGGAACTGCTGCGCCGCCCGCATGGGCGCCGAGCGCAGCCGGTAGCGCACCCGGCGCCGCTCCCCCGGCTCGGCCGTCACCAGGCCCGCCTCGGACAGCAGGGCCAGGTGCTTGGCGATCGCCTGCCGCGTGATCGGCAGGCAACCGGCCAGGTCCGTGGCCGTGGCCGGGCCGCCCGAGGCCAGCTCGGCGAGGATGGCCCGCCGGGTCGGGTCGGCCAGGGCCACGAAGACCTGTTCGGCGGTGGCCTCAAGGTCAGGGGCCTCGATATCAGGCGGCATCGAGGTAGTCGGCCAGTTCGCCGAGCTCCTTGGCCCAGCCTTCGGTGTTGCCGTCGTACGCCGTACGGAAGGCGTCGTCCGGCAGCTGGGCGAAACCGGACTCGACCACGGTCAGCCGGGTGCCCGAGCCGACCGGCTCGAGCGTGAACTCGACGTAGGTGCGGCGTGGATCGTCCTCGGGCAGCCCGAAGATGTGCCAGGTGAAGCCGAACACCGCCGGCTCCTCGACCCGTTCGATGCGCATCTCGGCGGCGTGCCCGCTACCCCACTTCATCCAGGCCGACCCGCCCGGGCGCAGGTCGATCGCGGCCTCGTCGCCGAACCAGGCGGCCAGGCCCTCGGCCGTGGTGAGCGCCGCCCACACCTTGTCCGGCGGGTGGGCGATCTCCACGGTCCGCTCGATGCGATCAGGAAAACCCATGACGCCCCTCCACGAAGCTAAATAGCAACCGAACAGTTGCCACTGTATAGCAACCCAACGGTTGCGTCAACGGGCAATGTCACGGGAACGTCAGGCGGCGCATCCCCCGGCCGACAGCCGCAGGGCGCCCGCCGCCACGCCCTGCTCGCCGCAGGCCACCCGACACAGTCTGTCACGGGGGCATCAAACCCGGCGAACTTACGTTTTACAGGGGTAGCGGGTATTTTGACGCTTGATGCCATCGAACCCGTCTGTCCCCGGGCCGACGCGTGCGGAGGGGCTGATTTGAGGGACGAGGTGGACGCCCGGGCCAAGACGGACCCCTTGACGGCCCGGGTCACTACGGGAGCGGGGGCTTCGGTATCACCGAGGTCCGACGCGCACCTGGTTCCGGCGGCCTCCCCGCGCCGGTACGGGCTCCGGCGGGCCCTGCTCGTCGCGCTCGCCGTGGCCGTCCTGGTCAGCGTGATCGTCATCGAGCGGCATACCCTGGCCAACTCGCTGCACGTGCTGGCCCACCTGAACTGGGCGTGGTTCCTGCTCGCGGCGGCGTCCGAGGCCGTCTCCCTGACTAGCTTCGGGCTGAGCAGGACGCTGCTGGTGCGCGTCAACGGCCGGCGGACCAAGCTGAGCTCGGTCATGGCGCTCACCTACGCGGCGAACGCGCTGTCGATCTCGGTGCCATTCGCCGGCGCCGAACTCGCCATGGTCTTCTCGTACCGCCAGTTCCGCAGGTACGGCGTCGACGCGGCCACGACCGGGTGGACCCTGGCCGTGTCGGCGATCTTCTCCACCTCCGCGCTCGCCCTGCTCCTGGTGGTCGGAGCGCTCGCCGGCAACGCGTCGCTAGCCAGCGCGGCCGGGCTGGTCGGGGCGTTCGTGTTCATCGTCCCGGGCGCCGCGGTGCTGCTCGCGCTCCGCTTCGAGACGGTCCGCGGGATCCTGCACCGGGTCATCACCTGGCTGGTGGGCCTGTCCAGGAGCATCTTCGGCGTCCCCGCGCAGGGCGTCAACGGGCTGGACGAGTTCCTCGACCGGGTGGCGAGCATCCGGATGTCCTGGGGCAGCTACGCGCAGGTGTTCGGCCTGGCCCTGCTGAACTGGGCCGCGGACTGCGGGGCGCTGGCCTGCGCGATCCGGGCCACGGGCCAGGCCGTCCCCTGGCATAGCCTGCTGCTCGTCTACGGGGCCGGCGCCGCGGTCGGCAGCACGGGAATCACGCCGGGCGGCTTCGCGCTGGTCGAGCTCGCCCTGACCGCCGCCCTGACCGCCGCGGGGCTGCACCGGTCGCCGGCGCTGGCCGCCGTGCTCGCGTACCGGCTGGTCAACTTCTGGCTGATCCTGATCGGCGGGTGGATCCTGATGGCGTACCTGGCTCACCGCCGCGTCGGACCCGAACCAGATTCCCCTGGCCCCGGCGAGGCCGGAAACGGCGGGTAGGGTGCGCGGCGCGGACACGCCCGCGGCGGCGGCCACCCTGGCCGGGCTGGACCGCGATCCGCACCCACTGCTGGCCGCCATGCGGGCCGCCGGGCCGGTCTGCTGGGTGCCGGCCCTCGGCGCCTGGCTGGTTACCGGGTATCAGTGTGCCGTTGACGTCCTCCGCGATGCCCGCACGTTCACGGTCGACGACCCGCGCTTCTCCACGGCCAAGGTGGTCGGCCCGAGCATGCTCTCGCTGGACGGCGCGCGGCACGCGCGGCACCGGGCCCCCTTCAGCCGCGCGTTCCGGTCCGAGGAGGTGCACGCGCGGCTGGCCTCGTTCACTCAGGCCGAGGCCGGCCGCCTGGTGAGCGCCATCGCCCCCCGCGGGGAGGCGGAGCTGCGCCGTGCCGTCGCCGGGCCGCTGGCCGCCGCGGTCATGGCCGAGGCGCTCGGCCTGTCAGACGCCGACCCGGCGCAGATCCTGGCCTGGTACGACGGGATCGTGGCCGCCGTCCAGGCCGAAGCGGCCCTGCAGGCGCAAGCCGCCCTGCGAGCCGACGCCGCGGGGCAAGCGGGCACGGCCGCCTTCGCGGGGCTCGCCGCCAGCCTGCGGGAGGTCATCGCGACGGCCGGGCACCGGAGCCTGCTGGCCGCTGCGGTAGCCACCCCGGAGGCCACGCCCGAGGCAACGCAAGAGACTGGGCCGCCGCTGACCGAGGACGAGGTGATCTCCAACGCGGCGGTCCTGATGTTCGGCGGCATCGAGACCACCGAGGGCATGATCGCCAACGCCGCGCTGCACCTGCTCACCCATCCCGGTGAGCTCGACCTGGTCCGCACGGATCCGGGCCTGATCCCGGCGGCCATCGAGGAGTCGCTGCGGCTCGAGCCCGCCGCGGCGGTCGTCGACCGTTACGCGACCGCCGACGCGCTGCTCGGCGGCGTCCGCATCCCCGCGGGCGAGCAGGTCACGGTGTCCATCGCGGCGGCCAACCGGGACCCCGCGGTCTTCGCCGACCCTGACCGGTACGAGGTCCGCCGGGCCAACGCCTCCCGGCACCTGGCCTTCGCCCACGGCCCGCATTTCTGCCTCGGCGCCCACCTGGCGCGCCTGGAGGCCCGGATCGCGATCGAGACGCTGCTGGACCAGCTCCCTGCGCTGCGCCTCGACGACCGCTTCACCGCCGCCCCGCGGGGCCTGGTCTTCCGCAAGCCCCCAGAGATGCTCGTTCGGTGGAATCTGCGCTTAAAAATGGGGACGGGCGTCAGTGCCGGCGGTGCTTCAGGTCCTCGCTTTCCAGCGGGATCTGGAAGAAGGCGGAGCGGAGGATGTACCGCGCGGAGAACATCAAGAGCAGCCCGGCGGCGACGATGCCGATCAGCGACCAGCGCTGGGTCCACGGTGCCCGGCTGAACGACAGGACGAAGACCCAGCCGAGGAAGCCGGCCGCGCCGAGCGGGAGGATACCGATCGTCACGAAGTCCCAGGGGCTGCTGGTGATGCGGCGCCGGTAGTACGTCATGGCCGCGAGCGCGGTGAAGACGTAGAAGATCGAGAACAGGAACCCGGTCACGTTGATCACGTCGGAGAAGGCGCCCTGGACCGAGGTCGCCAGGAAATAGACGGCGCTGAGCACGACGATGAGCAGGCCGACGACGATGCTGGAGGCGACCGGGGTGGAGAACCGGCGGGACACGGTGCCGAGAAACTCGGGGAGCACCCGGTAGCTCGCCATGCCGTAGACGATGCGGGCGCCGAGCACGATGCCGGTCCCGGTGGTGGCGATCACCGACAGGGCGATCGACAGCGCCATCGCCTTGGCCCAGAATCCGCCGCCGAGCGCGCTGGCCACGGCGACCAGCGCGGTGCCGTTCTGAGCGGCCGCAGCCAGCTTGCCCGGCGAGAGCACCCCCTGGAAGCCGACCTGGGCCAGCGTGTAGATCACGGCCAGCAGGGCGACGGCGATGACCGCGGCGCGCCCCGGGTTCACCCGGCGGTGCTTGACTTCCTCGTTGACGTACAGCGTCCCGTCCCAGCCGCCGTAGACGAACACCGCGGCCAGGAACCCGGACACGACGTCGCCCTTGGCGCCGATGCCCGACAGGCTCAGCCAGCCGTGGCTGAACGGCACCGAGCCGGCGTGGTGGCTGAGTACCCACACGACGCCGGCCACCGCCAGCCCGATCAGGATCAGGTATTCCACCAGGGCCATGCTGACCTGAACCCGGGCCGTGAGCTTGATCCCGACGACGGCGATGACCAGCATGATCAGGCCGAGGGCGACGCCGATGCCCACGAAGGCCCACTTGTTGGTGGAACTGGAGCCGAACACGGCCAGGATCGACGGCCCGAGCAGGAGGACCTCGGCCACGGTCCCGACGACGTACGCGGCAATCATCAGCCAGCCGGTCAGGAAGCCGAGGTAGGGGCTGATGGCCCGGCCGACCCACTCGAAGGAGGCTCCGCAGTTGGCGTTCCACAAGTTACACCTGCGGTACGCGTTGGCGATGATCAGCATGGGGATCGCGGTCACGAGGAGGACCGGGCCCGCACCGTAGGCGGTCGTGGCGGCCAGGGCGGCGAAGGTCAGCCCGACCGTCGCCGCCGGGGCGGACGAGGCCATGCCGATGACGGTGTCCTGGGCCGCGCCGATGGCGTTGGGCTCGAGCCGGGCCGCCGGGGCCGGCACGCGTCCCGCGACCGCAGCGGAGTGATCCGTCATCTGTTCTCCCTGGTCAGGTGCCGACCAGCCCGCCGCGCGCAGTTGCCCAGGGGGCTAGCGCGAGCGGACCCGGCCGGCCCGCTGGCGTGATCATAGCGTTCCGATCCGGTTTCCGGCCGTTACGAGTGACAGTACCCAAGTTCCCGGTCCGCGCATCAGGTTAGGGTGCGGGAGTGACCACTCCGAAGGCGACGATCTCCGAGCCGGCGTTTTCCGCCCGGCTCCGCATCCGGTGCGATGACATCTGGGCCGGCCTGCACGCGCACCCGTTCATCGGCGAGCTGACCCGCGGGACCCTGCCGCTTGACAAGTTCCGCTTCTTCATCGAGCAGGACCTGATGTTCCTGCCGCCGTTCGCCCAGTGCATGGCCATGGGAGCCGCCAAGGCGCGCACCGAGGCGGAACTTGAGTTCTTCACCAGGCAGGCGGACGGGATCATCAGGCTGGAGATCCCGAGCAACCGCCGCCTCCTCGAGCAGGTCATCAGCATGGGAGCGCAGGACCGGGGCGGCTCGCTGGCCATGGCCCCGGCCAACGTGGCCTACACCAGCTTCCTGCTGGCCACGGCGGCGGCGGGCAGCGGGCTGGAGATCACCGCCGCCATCCTCCCGTGCTCCTGGAGTTACATCGAGATCGCCCGGCAGCTGCGGGGCGAACTAGCCGAACACCCCGTCTACTCCGACTGGGTCGGCTTCTACCTCAGCGACGAGGAAAACAACCTGGTCCTGAACATGCGCCATACCTTCGACGACATGGTGCGCGAGGAGGTCCCCGGCGAGGCCAAGCGCCGCGAGCTGGAAAACATCTTCATGATGAGCTCGCGACTCGAGCGCATGTTCTGGGAGATGGCGTACACCTTCGAGCAGTGGCCCGATCTGAGCTGGCAACGCCCCGGATAGGCTTGCCCGGTTACGAGGACGCGGGCGGGCCGCAAGCGCCGGTCACCGAACCCCGAGGAGGCCTGATGACGCAGGAACAGGAAGATGCTAACGAGTATTCTGACGAGTTCGCCGAGCGGTTCCACCGGGACCGCCGGGAGCACGGGGGCGAAATCGACCGCCTGGACGACGACCGGCTCGCCCGGCTGACCGAGGAAGAGCGCGTCGCCGCGGCGCTGGACCCCTACGACCCGGACGAGGTGCCCCCGGCCACCGATACGCCACCGCAGACCGACATCACCCAGAGCGCCGAATACCAGGAGGAGCGGGCCGAGGCCCGCCGTGAACTCGACAAGGGCGAGCTGTACCCCATCGACGAAGAGCACCCGTTCCCGCCGACCCGCTACGAGTAGGGCCGACCCGGCGGCTACCCCCTGTGGGCGGCCAGGGGCACGCTGGCCTCGGCGGTGTAGGCCAGGAAGGTCAGGGACTCCTGGAAGTACAGCTGCACGTACTCGCTGTCGTGGGACAGGTAGCCGATGGACAGGTCCTCGCCCAGGTGCAGCTCGAAGTCGCCGCCGCGGACGGTGAGCAGGAACGCCCCTTCGATGGCGGGCGCCCAGATGATCTCGCCGTCCACCACGCGGGCCAGGTGGTCGCGGATCGGGTAGCCGTGATCGGAGGTCTCGCTCACCGCCGTGTAGGCCGCGGCGGACAGCAGCAGCGAGTAGGGCCCGCCGACGCCGGCGAGCCGGAGCGCGCTGACCGCCTGGGCGATCACGGCCGGGAACTCGGTCGCCTCCGCGGGCAGCGTCAGCACCGGGTTGGACGAGCTCTTCCTGACCCCGGTGATCCCCGCGGCCGGGTAGCCCTCGAGGATCGCGCGGTCCTCGGCGAAGGCGATCTGCCGGGCCGCGTCCTTCACCGGCTGCCAGTCGGAGTCCTGCGCGCCGCGCTCGACGTCGTCCACATCCTGCCTGCTCACCGTGAACGGCACCCGGAGCTGGACGAGCTGGTGCGACGTGCGCTGCCAGGCGAGGATTCCGCCGGCCTCGCCGGAGGGCGGGTCGATGACGGCGAGGTGGCCGGTGCCGACGGCGGCCAGCCCAGCCCCGGCCGGCCCCCGCACGTCCACCACCCGGCGGGCGGCCACGTGCTGCTCGAACGTCCGGCGGGCCTCGGCCTCGATGCTCGCCCACGCGGCGCCGGAGACCGGAGCGAGCTCACGGTACAGGTTGTTCATGGCTCAGTTCTCCTCTTCAAGCTGCCGATGCCCAGCGAACCGTCGCTCGCCGGACCAGTGCCCGCCGGATCAATCCCCGCCGGATCAATCTCCCCAGACCCCAACGCCCGGCCGGGGGCGCCGGGCGGGTCCGGCAGGTCGTCGAGGAAGTCCGCCGAGGGGGCGAAGAACACGCACCCGGTGACGGCCGTGGAGAAGTCCAGGATGCGGTCGTGGTTGCCCGGCGGACTGCCGATGAACATGCGGACCAGCATCTGCTCGGTCACGCTGGGCGTGGCCCCGTAGGCGATGTAGTACGTCCCGAACTCGCCCCGGCCCAGATCCCCGAACGGCATGTTGGCGCGCAGGATCTGCCGCTGGGTCCCGTCGGGGTCGGTGATCGTGTTCACGGCGACGTGCGAGTTGGCGGGCTTAGCCTCGTCGGACATCTCGATGTCGGACAGCTTGGACCGCCCGATCGCCCGTTCCTGGTCCTCCACCGACAGGGCGTTCCACGCCTGCATGTCGTGCAGGTACTTCTGCACGATGACGTAGCTGCCCCCGCTGAACTCCGGGTCCTCGTCGCCCACCAGGGCCGCCGCGGCCGCCGCGTTGCCGACCGGGTTCTCGGTCCCGTCCACGAAGCCGAGCAGGTCCCGCTCGTCGAAGAACCGGAAGCCGTGCACCTCATCGGCCACCGTCACCGCCCCGGCCAGCCGCCCCATGACCTGCGTCGCGAACTCGAAGCACATGTCCATCCGCTCGTGCCGGATGTGCAGCAGCAGGTCGCCCGGCGTAGCGGGCGCGTGGTGCCTGGTGCCCTGCAGCTCGCGGAACGGGTGCAGTTCGGCCGGGCGCGGGCCAGCGAACAGGCGATCCCAGACCTGCGATCCGAACGCCGCGATACAGGCCAGCGGAGGACCCGGGGCCCGGAAGCCGACCGCCCGCTGCAGGGACGACCAGTCCGCGAGCACATCCCTGACGGCCGCCTCCCCGCCCGGGTCGACGGTCAGCACCAGGAAGATCGCGGCCGCGGTGAGCGGGCTCAGCACCGGCTGCGGCTCCGGCGACGGCTGGGTCACGGGACCGTCCTTTCTTCCGCTGACACCAGGGCTCCCACCGGAACAGGTTAGCGTCAGGCCTCCAGAACCCCGCCCCCGGCTCACATCCAGCCGCGCCGCCTGAACAACAGGAGCAGGCCCAGGGCGGCCACGACCTCGGTGCCGAGGCCCAGGCCGAGGAAGACCCCCAGGGACCCCAGCCGCTGCACCATCCACCCGAAGTTCTGGCCGAAGAACCCGGTCAGGAATGACAGCGGCAGGAACACGGTGGCGATGATGGTCAGCTGCTTCATCACGTCGTTCAGCCGGTTGGACACCACCGACATGTACGCGTCGAGCGACCCGCTGAGCAGGTCACGGTAGCTGTCCACCATGTCGCTGATCCGGATCAGGTGGTCGTACAGGTCACGGACGTACCGTTCCGATTCGGCGGTCATGCCGGGAATCGCGACCACCCGCGACAGCATCGAGGCCACCATGTCCCGCTGCGGGGTGACCAGCTTGCGCATGTCGACCAGCTGGCGCTTGAGGGCGAACATGGCGGCCAGCTCGTCCTCGGTGGGCTTGGCGAAGACCTGATCCTGCAGCTCGTCGATCCGGTCGTCGAACGCCGACAGGAACGGGAACATCGTGTCGACCAGGCTGTCAAGCAACCGGTACAGCGCGACCAGCCGCCGGTCGGTGGGCAGCCGGGTGAGTCTGCGGCAGGCGTCCGCGACCGCGGGTATCTCATCGCGGTGCACGCTGACGAAGAAGTGCTCGGCGTAGAAGCAGTGCACCTCGACGAACGGCTGGTCCAGGCCGCGCGCGCCGTAGGCGACCAGGTAGACGAAGTCGTCGTAGTCTTCGACCTTCGGGCGCTGGTCGAACTCCTGCGCGTCTTCGATGGCCAGCGGGTGGATCTTGAATACCTCACGCAGCAGGGCGATGGTGTCCGGGCCGGTGTCGGCCAGGTCCAGCCACAGCAACTTGTCGTCCTTGAGGGCCAGCTCGATGGCCGGGCGGGTGACCTCGTCCTCGAGGCAGTTCGTGAGCAGCAGGTGTCCTTGCACCCGCCCATCGTCCCAAATCCGTGCCGCGGGGCCTCATTAGACTGGGCTTCCATGAGCACCGAGTCGCCCGCCGGGCCCACCATCGAAGCCGAACCCGACCCCCCGACCGCCAAGCAGGTGCCCAGCGAGCGCACCTACCACGGCGACACGGTCATCGACGAGTACGCCTGGCTCGCCGGCCAGGACGACCCGGACACGATCGCCTACCTGAAGGCCGAGAACGCCTACACCGAGGCCGTCACCGCCGGGCTCGCCCCGCTGCGCGATCAGATCTTCGCCGAGATCAAGGGGCGCACGCAGGAGAGTGACCTGTCGGTCCCGGTGCGCAAGGGCGGCTGGTGGCACTATTCGAGGACGGTCGAGGGCCAGCAGTACGCCGTGTACTGCCGGCGCGAGGTCCGGCCCGGCGAGGTCATCCCGCCGATCTCCGCCGACGGCCAGCCGCTGGACGGCGAGGAGGTCCTGCTCGACGGGAACGTGCTCGCCGCGGGCCACGACTTCTTCGACCTCGGCACGTTCCGGCCGAGCCCGGACCAGCGCTGGCTCGCCTACTCCACCGACTTTGCGGGGAACGAGCGGTTCACCCTCAGGATCAAGGACCTGGCCACCGGCGCCCTGGCGCCCGACGAGATCCCGGACACCTACGGCGGGTGCGCGTGGTCCCTGGGCGGCTCGACGGTGTTCTACGTCACGGTCGACGCCGCCTGGCGGCCGTACCGGGTATGGCGGCACCGGATCGGAACGCCGGCCGAGGCGGACACGATGGTCTTCGAGGAAGCAGACGAGCGCTTCCACGTCTACGTGAGCCTGACCCGCAGCGAGCGCTACGTGCTCATCAGGTCGGCCAGCGAGCTGACCAGCGAGGTGTGGCTGCTGGACGCGGCCGAGCCGGACGGTGAGTTCACCGTCGTGGCCCCGCGCCGGCAGGGCGTGGACTACGACGTCGCCCACGCCGGGGACCGGCTGCTCATCCTGCATAACGACGGCGCGGAGAACTTCGAGATCGCCACGGCCCCGCTGACCGCCCCGGCGGACTGGACGCCCCTGGTCCCGCACCGGGCCGACACGAGGCTGCTGGGCCTGGACGAGTTCGCGGACTACACCGTGGTCTACTTCAGGCGGGGCGGGCTGACGGGCCTGCGGGTCATGCGGCGCGACGGCGAGTACGAGATCGCCTTCGACGAGCCGGTCTACCGCGTGGGACCCGGGCTGAACCCCGAGTTCCAGGCCGCCAGGTACCGCCTGTCGTATACCTCGCTGGTCACCCCGGGCTCGGTCTACGACTGCGATATGGCCACCGGCGAGCTGACCCTCCTCAAGCGCCAGCCGGTGCTCCCCTCGCCCGCGGGCGTGCCCTACCGGTCCGAGGACTACGAGGAGCACCGGGAGTGGGCCGTCGCCGACGACGGCACACGGGTGCCGATCTCACTGGTCTGCCGGGTCGGCACGCCGCGCGACGGCAGCGCGCCCTGCCTGCTGTACGGGTACGGCAGCTACGAGCTGTCCAGAGACCCGGCCTTCTCCATTCCCGTCCTGTCGCTCCTGGACCGGGGCTTCGTGTACGCCATCGCGCACATCCGGGGCGGCGGCGAGATGGGCCGCGCCTGGTATACCGACGGCAAGCTGCTGCACAAGAAGAACACCTTCACCGACTTCATCGCCTGCGCCCGGCACCTGGTGCGAGAGCGCTGGACGTCGGCGGACCGGCTGATCGCGCGGGGCGGCTCGGCGGGCGGGCTGCTGATGGGCGCGGTGGCGAACATGGCGCCGGAGGCCGTTGCCGGGATCGTGGCGCACGTGCCGTTCGTCGACGCGCTGAACAGCATCCTCGACCCGTCGCTCCCGCTGACCGTCACCGAGTGGGAGGAGTGGGGCGACCCGCTGCACGACCCGGAGTTCTACGCGTACATGAAGTCCTACAGCCCGTACGAGAACGTCACCGCGCAGGCCTACCCGCCGATCTTCGCGCTGGGCGGGCTGAACGACACGCGGGTGAAGTACCACGAGCCCGCCAAGTGGGTCGCCCGGCTGCGGGCCGCGGCCAAGGGCGGCCCGTTCCTGCTGAAGATCGAGATGGAGGCGGGTCACGGCGGGCGGAGCGGGCGCTACGACGCCTGGCTGGAGGAAGCCCTGGTGCTGGCCTGGATCGTCACGACGGCCCGCCCGTAACCGCGACTACGGGATGAACAGGGTGCTGACGGACTCGCCGTCGTGGATGCGGCTCATGGCCTCGGCCAGGGCGGGGGCCACCGACAGGACGCGCAGCTTCGGGTGATCCGTCGGGACCGGAGCGGTGTTCGTGCACACGATCTCGGTCACGTCGGAGGCGGCCAGCTTGTCCAGCGCGCCGTCGGCAAATAGGGCGTGCGTGCACGCGACGGCGACGGAGCGGACCTCGCGCTCGCGCAGCCGGTCGAGCAACTCGAACACGGTGGTGCCGCGCGAGATCTCATCGTCCAGGATGATGGCGTCCCGCCCGGTCACGTCGCCGATGATGGCGGAGATGATCACCTTGGCGTCGCTGATCCGTTCCTTCGCGCCCGCCGCCACCGGCACGCCCAGCCTGCGGGCGAACGCCGCGGCGCTCTTGGCGTGGCCGAGATCCGGTGAGACCACCACCGCGCGGGACAGGTCACGGCCGCGGAAGTGCGCGGTGAACTCTCGCAGCGCGTGCAGGTGATCCACCGGCACGGAAAAGAACCCGTGGACCTGCGGCGAGTGGAGGGTCATCGTGAGCACGCGGTTGACGCCCGCGGTGACCAGCAGGTCGGCCACCAGGCGCCCGGCGATGGAGATCCTCGGCTCGTCCTTCTTGTCCGACCTGGCGTACGCGAAGTGCGGTATCACCGCGGTCACCCGCGCGGCCGAGGCGCCCCGGGCCGCGTCCGCCATCAGCAGCAGCTCGACTAGGTGCTCCTGGACCGGCTGGACCAGCGGCTGGATGATGAACACGTCCCGTTCGCGGCAGTTGGACTGCAGCTGGACCTCGAGGCAGTCGTTAGCAAACCGCGTGAGCCGGACCGGCCGCTCCGGCACGGCCAGGTATTCGCAGATCTCGGCGGTCAGCGCCCGGTGCGCGCTGCCGCCGAACACGACGATCTCACGCACTCCTGGCTTCCTCCCGCGGCGGCAGGCCGAGCCGCTGCCTGATCTCGGCCTGGACGGCCTCGGCCGGCGGCCGCGCGTCCACGGTGACGACGTACTCCTTGCGGCGGAACAGCTCAAGCACCGGGCTGGTCTTCTCGTGATAGTCCCGCAGCCTGACGGCCAGCGCCTCGTCGTTGTCGTCTTCCCTGGTGGTCAGCTCTCCCCCGCAGGCGTCGCACTGCCCGGGTACCGCCGGGGTGCTGTCGATCAGGTTGTAGTTGATCCCGCACCCCGTGCACAGCCTGCGGCTGAGCACCCGCCGGCGCACCTCGCTGTCCGGCAGGTCAAGCAGGATCACGCCGTCGATGTCATAGCTCTCGACGAAGAACTCGGCCTGCCGGCAGTTCCGCGGGAAACCGTCGATGATGAAGCCGTAGTTCCAGTCGTGCCCGGTCAGCCGGTCCCTGACGACCGACTCCACCAGGTCGTCCCCGACCAGCTCCCCGGCCGCCATGACGCGGCGCACCTGCGCGCCTATCTTGGTGTGGTTCTGCACGTTCCAGCGGAAGATGTCTCCCACGCTGATATGCACCAGGTCCAGGTCGGCCGCCAGCAACTGGCTCTGCGTGCCCTTGCCGCTGCCCTGAACGCCCATGATGACGTACTTGCGCATGCCCTCAGCCTGGCACACCGACAGGCCTCACGCCCCGGGAGGGCGGCGCGTGTGCGACCGTGCGGCAGGCGCGCGCAGCCCGAGCTTGCGCTCGCAAGTCCGCCGCACCTTGCGGCTGACCAGCACGCGCAGCTGCGGCCAGTCCTCGCTCAGCCGCTGCGCGTTGACGAGCCGGACCAGGTCGGTCTGCCTGCCCTGGCTGAGCAGTGTGCTGTACAGCTGGAGCCTGGACCCCTGGACGCCCACGTCGAACTCCCGGTGGCCGTACCAGCTCAGGTGGATCGGGAGCACCACGACCCCCTGCCACGGGCCGTGCAGGTCTTCCAGCCGGGCGGGCAGCTGCCCGCCCTCGCCGGAGAACCCCGCGGACGGACCCATGGGTGAATTATCTATCGTCGTGGTGCCGTCCATGCCCGGCCGGGTCCCGGCAGGCGCGGCGAGCGGCACCCAGGGTGCAGCGCTACCCTCATGGCATGGAGAACGCGGCCGCGGCGGGAAACGCCGTCCCAGCGGGCGACGACGTCCCCGCGCCGGGCGCCGCCCAGACCGGGCCGGCGTGGCGGTTCTTGATCCAGCCGCGGTGGCTCGCCTGGCACCTGCTGATGGTGGTCTCCTTCTGGGGCATGCTGTGGCTCGGCGACTGGCAGCTGCACCGCGCACTGGGCGGGAACGGGCTGAGCTGGGCGTACACGTTCGAGTGGCCCCTGTTCGCCGGCTTTGCCGTGGTCTTCTGGGCCAGGACGATCCGGGATGAGTTCCGGATCAGGCGCGGCGGCGTGACGGCCAGCCCCGACGCCGAACCGGCGGACCTGCCCGCCAGGATCGCCGGCGTCAGGGCCGTCCAGGCGAGCACGGCAGAGCCTGGCGACGACGAGGACGAGGAGCTCACCGCCTACAACGCCTACCTCGCGCGGCTCAACGCCGAGGTCAAGCGCTCGCACGGCCGGTGGCACGGACTGAGGTGAAGATCGGGTGATGGAAACCGTCGCGGTCCAGCGAGCGGTGCGCCGGTACCGGGTGATGGCCTACGTGACCGGCACGGTACTGATCGTCTTGTGTTTCGTCGGCATCCCGCTGCAGGTGGCAGGGCATCCGGTCGTCGCCAACGACGTCGGGGTGGTGCACGGCATCTTGTACATCATCTACCTGGTGTTCGCCTGGCGCCTGTCCAGGATCCTGCGGCTGGCGAACAAGCCGACGGTGATCATGCTGCTCGCCGGGACCATCCCCATCATGACGTTCGTCGTCGAGCGGTGGATCACCCGCCGGTTCATCCGGCCCGCGCTGTACGGCGACGCCCCGTCGGCCGAGGCCGTGCGCTCATGACCGCGTGAGCGAGCACTACTTCTCTTCGCAGCCACGCGCCGCGCACCGCCCCGGCCTGGTGCGGGTGATCCTGCCCGACGTCTACCTGGAGCTGGCCACCGACGCCGGGGTCTTCTCCCCCGGCCGGCTCGACCCGGGCACCCGCCTGCTCCTCGAGGCGTCCCCCGCCCCGCCGCCCGCGGGCGACCTGCTCGACCTGGGCTGCGGGTACGGCCCGATCGCCTGCGTCCTGGCCGCCCGCGCCCCGGGCGCCACCGTGTGGGCGGTCGACGTCAACGAACGCGCGCTGGAGCTGTGCGCGCGGAACGCGGCCTCCGCCGGCCTGGAGAACGTCCGCTGCGTCACCCCCGGGGACCCGGCGGTCCCGGCGCGGCTGACCGCGATGTGGTCCAACCCGCCGGTCCGCGTCGGCAAGGCGGCCCTGTACGCGCTGCTCAGCGGGTGGCTGGAGCGCCTGGGCCCGGCCGGCCAGGCTTACCTGGTCGCGGGCCGTAACCTGGGCGCCGACTCGCTGCACCGCTGGCTCGCCGAGGAGGGCTGGCCCGTGACGCGCCTGGCCGCGCGGAGCGGTTACCGCCTGCTGCACGTCACAATTTCTGCCGAACGAGCGGTGGTGACTCCCCCGTGAATGAGGCGGTGCCCAGCGGTGGCGCGCCGAGGCAGCTGCGCCCTGTAGAGGTCAAGCGGCTGAACCGCGAATGGCGCCGGGCCAGCGATGCCCGCCTGGCCGTCCTGCTCGACTCGGTCGCCCAGCCCTTCAACGTGGGCTCCATCGTCCGCTCCGCGGCCGCCTTCGGGGTCGAACACCTGTGGCTGTGCGGCAACACCGCCCCGCTCAGCCACCCCGGGGTGAGCCGGACCGCACTCGGCACGCAGCGGCTCGTGCCGGCGACCACCGAGGCCAGCCCGGTCGAGGCGGCCAAGGCCGCGGCGGCCTCGGGGCTGCGGGTGGTCGCGATCGAGCTGGCCACCGGGGCCGTCCCGCTGCACGAGGCGCCGCTGGACGGCGACGTCTGCCTGGCCATCGGCAACGAGGACCACGGCTGCACCGCCGGGCTGCTCGCCATCGCCGACGCGCTCGCGTACATCCCGCAGCCCGGCCGGGTCGGGTCGCTGAACGTCGCGGTGGCGGCGGCCATCGCGCTGGCCGAGGCGCGCCGCCGGGCCTGGGAAATTGGGTCGGAGCCGCGGTGACCTGATCAACCGCCCGACACCCGCAGTTCACCGGAACGCCCCTGGCCGCGGGCATACTAGCCTCGTGCGCGTTCCCTTCCTCGACTACCCGCGTCCCATCGCCCTGGCTCACCGCGGCGGCGGGGCACACGCGCCGGAGAACTCGTGGACCGCGTTCGAGCACGCGGTCAAGCTCGGGTACGCGTACCTGGAGACCGACGCCCGCGCGACCTCGGACGGAATGCTCATGGCGTTCCACGACCGCACGCTGGACCGGGTGACCAGCGCCTCCGGGCCCGTCAACGCGCTGCCGTACCGCGAGGTCAAGGCCCTGCGCGTCGGCGGCTCCGAGCCGATACCGCGCATCGAGGACCTGCTCGGCGCCTGGCCCGACGTCCGCTTCAACATCGACCTCAAGGACAAGCCTGGGATACCCCTGCTGGCCGATGTGCTGCACCGGACCGGCGCGTGGGACCGGGTCTGCGTGACCTCGTTCTCTGGCAGCAGGCTCCGCACCGCCCGCCGGCTGTTCGAGCGGCCGGTGTGCATGACCACCTCGCCGGCCGCGATCGCTGCCGTGCGCTGCGCCATCAGCGCCACCCCGCACGGGCCGCAGACCCGGCTGCTCGCGCGGCGGTTCTCCCGGTCCCAGATGCGCTGCACCCAGGTGCCGGGGCGGGTGGCCACAGGGTCGTTCATGCGCCGCGCCCACGCCCTCGGCCTCGACGTCCACGTGTGGACGATCAACGACCGGGCCGCGATGACCCGCTTCCTGGACCTGGGCGCCGACGGGATCTTTACGGACGACATCGAGACGCTGCGCGACCTGCTCGTCGAGCGCGGCCAGTGGCATCCGCGAGCCGCCAGCTGAGGCAGCCGCGACGGCGCCGGGCCGGCCACCCCACCCGGATCGCCCGCCCGTAGGGCCTATAGCTGCCATCTTCTGCCAGAAAAACGATTGGGTAACGCCCGTAAGGGGAATCTTGTCCGGGTACCCAGCGTTGCACAACAAGACCGCTGATCGCCTGGGAGGCAGTAAGCATGGCCGAACGCGCACTTCGCGGCACCCGGCTCGGTGCGACGAGCTACGAGAATGACAGGAACACCGACCTGGCGCCCCGTCAGGACGTCGCCTTTGACTGCCCGAACGGGCACCATTTTAGCGTGCCGTTCGCGGCCGAGGCGGAACTTCCTGCCACGTGGGAGTGTCGTGTCTGCGGTTCGATCGCCGTCGCCGCCACCGGGGAATCCCCGTCGCCGAAGAAGGCGAAGCCGCCGCGCAGCCACTGGGACATGCTCATGGAGCGGCGCACGGTCGAGGACCTCGAGGCGGTCCTGGCTGAGCGACTCGAAGTGATCAGGGAACGTCGGCGCGCCGAGCGCGGCGAGAACCTCGGCACGGACCAGCCGCACCGCCGGAGCGCCTGAGCCGTCCCGGTTATCTGGGTCGCCCGGAGCGCCCGGGCCCTTCCCCTGTTTTTCAGCCGGTCCGGCGTGTCCTGAGCTGACGGAGCCTTCTGGCCACACCCCACTGAGCGACCCGCCAGAACGCCTCCATGATGATGCCATTGCTCATCTTGCTGGCGCCATGCTCGCGTTCCACGAACGTGATCGGCACCTCGACGATCCGCAGGCCCGCGTCGGCGACCCGCAACGTCAGGTCGATCTGGAAGCAATAGCCGGTCGACTGGACCTGGTCCAGGCTGATGGTCCGCAGGGTGGAGGCCCGGTAGGCGCGGAATCCCGCGGTCGCGTCGCGAACGCCGACGCCCAGCATGAGCCCCGTGTAGACGTTGGCGCCCCGGGAGAGGATCAGGCGGGACTTCGGCCAGTTGAGCACGCGGCCGCCGTTCGTCCACCGGGACCCAATCGCCAGGTCCGCGCGGGCCAGGGCGCCGACCAGGGCGGGCAGGTGCTCGGGCAGGTGCGAGCCGTCCGCGTCCATCTCCACGATCACGTCATAGCCGCGCTCCAGCGCCCAGCTGAACCCGGCGATGTAAGCCTTGCCCAGGCCCGCCTTCTCCGTCCGGTGCAGGACCTGCACGTGCGGGTCGGTCTCGGCCAGCTTATCGGCGATGTCGCCGGTGCCATCCGGGCTGTTGTCGTCCACCACGAGCAGGTCAGCCTCGGGCAGCGCCGCCCTGACCCGGCCCGCGACCGATTCGAGGTTCTGCCTCTCGTTGTAGGTGGGCATGACGATGACCGTCTGGCCGATCGGCTGATCGGCTGCTGGGTGTGGCTCAGTCACTACCTCTGCCTATCGCTGCGTTGGTTAACAGACGTTAACCACGGACGTGCAGGACATGATAACCCCGTGCTCGCGCGTCCAGGCCCGGCTGCGAACGCAGCTCCGCTCCCGTGATTGTGCCAACGAACCGGTGACCGGGTTTGTGCCCGTACCCGGGCAGGCGGGGCATCCCGGCCCAAGGAAAAGGACCCGGGCAGCACCTTCGGACCGGAGTCCGTCCCGTTGGCAACGGGCTCGGCCTCCGTTGTCTACTGGTTGCCCGGGCCCTTTCCACGCCCAACCCCCCATCCAGCCGGATG
>Ga0335074_10002514_pt1 | contig 25009 bp, 19 predicted proteins | sample Lox_Sample_23_FD_206715 | JGI IMG/M metagenome (GOLD analysis project Ga0335074, IMG submission 206715) | Soil microbial communities from Loxahatchee National Wildlife Refuge, Florida, United States - Lox_Sample_2.3 | ecosystem: Environmental > Terrestrial > Soil > Wetlands | place: USA... | reverse complement strand
CCGTACGAACACTCCCCAGATTCGAGCTTTGTGCCGCTGCTTATTCCGCGTGTTGCGCCCGAATCCCACGGTTCCCACCAGTTCGCCTCGTGCAAACGCGCCCAGGACGTAATTATCGTCGCTGGCGGACGCGAGCCGCCTGGTGAAAACTTCAATCGAGGTCGCGCGATGCTCCTCGGCCGATTCGCCAAAAGCGCGCGGCTCGCTCTCCAGCGCATCCAGCCGCAAACGCCAGAACGCCTGGGCATCTTGCGCGCCGAGGGTCCGAATATCTATAGTCATCTTGAGGCCAGTGTAGCTGTGATTCTGCCTTGCAAGTTCCGCCTGATCTCCCTCGCGATCGCCGTTTTCGCCCGCGGTCTCTGCGCCCAGGCGCCTCCGGATGCAGCCATCCAGCAGAGAATACTGGCCGACGCCACTGAGTACGCCAACAATCGCGAGCGCACTCTTCCGGACTTCATTTGTACCCAAACCACGCGCCGGTTCGCGGATTATGCGGGCCAGGATGCGCTGGGCAGAGAAGATTGGCGTCCGGTGGACATTATCGTCGAGCGGCTCACTTACTTTGGGCACCACGAAGATTATCGTGTGCTGGAGATCAACGGGGTGGCTTCCTCGCTCCCGCACGACAAGTTAGGCGGTGCGTCTTCGTCCGGCGAATTTGGCTCCGTCATGAAGGGAATTTTTGCTCCCGTGGCGGCGACCCAGTTCCATTGGCAAACCTGGTTCACGCTGCGGGGCCAGAAGATGGACGTCTACGCGTACGAAGTAGCGAAAGCCAATTCGGATTACCATATCGTGGTGCCGGGACGGTCCGCGGCGCAGAACATGGACCTTGTGACAGCGTATCACGGCTTGGTTTTCATTGACGACCGCAAGCATTTGATCCATCGCATCACGCTGCATCCGGACGGCATCCCGCCGTCCTTCCCGGTCCAGGAGGTGAGCCTGATGCTGGACTACGATTACACGCGCATTGGCGCTGCCGATTATCTCTTGCCCCTGACCTTCGAGTTGCGGTCGCGCGAGGGCAAGACGTTGATCAAAAACGATGTCGATTACGACAATTACCGCAAGTTCACCGCCGATTCGAGCGTGAGCTTCGGCAGCGCGCCGCTCAAATAAACGCCATGGTCTTGATCCCGGAAATATCGAATCGTTTCCGGCAGCGCATGTTTTTGCACATCACTTTGTCGTCCAGCAGGACCATGTAGCTGGCGGCCTTCTTGAATTTGGCGCGGTCGCGCTCATCGGCTTGGCCACCGGGCATCCGATCCACCTTGGTGCGTACCAGCCAGCGCAAATCGTAGCTCTCAGCGGCGCGGCAATACGGGCAGTTCAGCGTGGCCGGCTTGGTGGTTTGAGATTCTTTATAGAATTGGCGTTCGTCCATACAGTGCCTCGATTATGCGGCTGCCAGCGCGGAGACCCTTACCAGGCTCTTGTCCAACAAGCGCGCGAATTCGTCCACATCTGATTTGCTGATATTCAAGGGCGGGGAGAAACGCAGCACATTGCCATAAAGCCCGCCTTTGCCGAGCAAAATTCTGTTTTCGCGCGCCGCTTCCATCAGCGCCACGGTTTGCGCGGCGGCGGGAGTTTTGCTGACCGGATCTTCCACCAGCTCGATGGCCTGCAACAACCCCATACCGCGCACGTCGCCGATGATCGGATGTTTGGCCTGCAACTCGAGCAGCTTGTCGCGGAAATACGCGCCCACTTCTGCGGCGTTGATCGACAGCTTCTGGTCTTCGATGAACTCGATCACAGCCCGCGCCGCGGTACTCGCGATCGGATTCCCGCCGAAAGTCGATATAGTCGCGCCGCGCATGGCATCCGCGATCTCCGGACGCGCGATGGTCAGCCCGATCGGCGTGCCATTCGCCAGTCCCTTGGCGCTGGTGATGATATCCGGCTGCACACCCCATTGCTCGATGCCGAACCATTTGCCGCCCGTGCGTCCCCAGGCGGTCTGGACTTCGTCGCTGATGAAGACGCCGCCGTGCTTGCGGACCGTCTCGGCGACGATGGGGAAATATTCCTTGGGAGGGGTGATAAATCCGGCTACGCCTTGAATCGGTTCGGCGATGAATCCGGCGATGCGTCCGGAAGTGGTGGTGCGGATCACTTCGCCCACATCCTGCGCGCAGCGCACCTCGCACGAAGGATAGGAAAGGCCATACGGGCAGCGATAGCAATAGGCGTTCACAGCGTGAACGATGCCGGCTTGCGTCACCGGTCCCAGCCGCCAGCTGGCTTGCGCGGTCAGGCTCATGGCCATGGATGAGCGGCCATGGTAGGCGTAACGCAAGGCGACAATTTCGGCGGAGCCGGTGTAACAGCGCGCCGCCAGGATCGCGGTTTCGTTTGCTTCGGTGCCGCTCGAAGTGAAGAACGATTTCGTCAGCTTTCCCGCGGGCGTAATCTGCGCCAGCTTCTTGGCGAGCGCCGCCTGCGGCTCGTTGACAAAAACAGTGGAGACGTGCTGCAGTTTATCGATCTGCGCGTGCAGCGCCCGGTTCACATGCTCATTACAGTGTCCCACGCTGACCGTCACGATGCCCCCGAAAAAATCGAGGTATTGATTGCCATCGATGTCCCAGACGTATTGATTCTTGCCGTGCGAGATGACCAGCGGCTCTTTGTAATAGTGGAAGACGCAAGGAAACAAGTGCTCGCTCTGCGCAAGTAAGATCTCATCTTTGGTCATTGCTTGATTCTAATACCGCGCGCGGCCGAATTCTGTATTCTGAATTCTGACTTCTGAATTCTTCCCCTATGATGAGGATCGCGCTCGATGCGACTCCGTTGACCGTTCCAAGCGGCGGAGTCCGCCGCTATACCGAGGAATTGACCCGCGCTCTGGCGCTAGCGTTCCCAGAGGACGAATTCTGGCTGTTGTCGGATCAAAAATTCACGGCGTCATTCCCGCAGCCCAACATCAAGATCGGCCACGGCCCGCGCAATATGCTCGAGCGGAGGTGGTGGTCCTGGGGACTGCAAGGCGAGATCTCACGTCTTCGAATCGAAGTCTTTCACGGGACAGAGTTCGCCGTGCCTTACCTGCCGCTGCGCCCCAGCGTCATGACCGTGCACGACCTTTCTCCCTGGATGGATCCGTCCTGGCATGCCGAATCGGATCGCGTCCGCCGCCGGACGCCCATGCTGCTGCGTCTCGGCCTGGCGACCATGGTGATCACGCCATCGGAGGTCATTCGCCGTGCAGCGATCGACCGTTTTCATCTGCAACGCGATCGCGTGGTGGCCGTGCCTCACGCCGCCAACCCATGTTTTCGGCCGATGCCCACAGTTGGACAGCGGACGCCGTATTTGTTGTATGTGGGAACACTCGAGCCCAGGAAGAACATCGGATTGATTCTCGATCTTTGGCGGGAACTGCGGCGCGAACATGAGGTTGATCTGGTACTGGCCGGGCGCCGCCGCGCCGATTTTCCCGAGATTCCTTCTGAGCCGGGGCTGCGTATGATGGGCTTCGTTCGCGAAGAAGAACTGCCAAGTCTTTATTCGAACGCGGCGGCCTGCCTCTACCCGTCTTTCTATGAAGGCTTCGGCTTGCCGGTGCTCGAAGCCATGCAATGCGGCGCGGTGGTGATCGCGTCCAACGACCCGTCCATTCAGGAAGTCGCAGGCGCTGCAGGGGACGCGTCCGGAGCAGCCGGGGTTCTCGTGGACGTTCGCGATCGCGCGGCATGGCGCAATGCGCTGCGCGTGGCCATTGCCGATCCCGAGCAGATTCGCGATCTGCGGCGCCGGGCGATCGCGCGAGCCGCGCAATTTTCCTGGTCCAAAACCGCGCAGATGACGAAAGCAGTGTATGAACAGGCCCAGCAGCGATTCCGCCCATAAGCCCTCGGCGTTGTTCCTGTCTGCCGAAGCGCCATATCCGATGGCCGGCGGCGGCGCCATTCGCAGTGCTTCGCTGCTCGAATATTTGGCATCCAAATTTGCAGTCCACGGGATTTTTTTCCGGCAACCGGGCGAGCCCGATCCGGCGGACGCGATCCCTCCCGGCCTGTTGAAGCGCGCGGACGTTGTCGATCTGCCTTACCATTCCATGCGTCGTGGGGCGCGCCTCTTGCGCAATGCTCGCCGGCTCGCAAAAAACCGTCCGCCGCTGCTCGATCGCTTTTCTGGATTTGAGCCTGCTGTCGAGAAGTTGGTCGCGGGCTGCCAGTATGAGATCGCGATGGTCGAACATTTCTGGACCGCTCCCTACGCCGAGATTCTGCGCGGCCATACCAGACACCTCATTCTGGACTTGCATAACGTCGAATCAGCCTGGCATGACAGCATGGCCGATTCTGAACGCGGGCTGGCCGCTCTTGCGTATCGCCGGTTCGCGCGGTCGGCACTTGATTTAGAATGCCGCTGGCTGCCGAGATTCGACGGCATCCTCGCGCCCTCCGGGAGCGATGTTGCCCTGGTAAGCGCCATGGTCCCCGGCGCCCAAGTTTGGGTCTACCCAAATGCGCTCCCCTATGTCCCGCCGCCGCCACGCGCCGAGCGGCTGGAGATCGTCTTCAGTGGCAATCTTGCGTACCCGCCGAATATCCAGGCGGTGCAGTTTTTTCACGCCAAGGTTTGGCCGGCGCTTCAATCGCGCTGGCCGGAGCTGCGCTGGAAAATCCTCAGTAAGAATCCCGGCGCTATTTATCGCCTGGCGATTGGCGATCCGCGCATCGAGCTCACGGGCTTTGTGGAGGACGCCATCGCCGTGCTGGCCCAATCCCAGGTGGCCATCGTCCCGCTGCTTGCCGGAAGCGGAACGCGCATCAAAATTCTGGAAGCCTGGGCGGCTCGCACGCCCGTCGTATCCACACACCTTGGCGCCGAAGGGTTGGAATGCCGGGATCGCGAGCATCTCTTGCTTGCGGACGATGCGGAAAGTTTCACTGCCGCGGTTTCGGAGCTGCTCGCGTTGCCGGACGACCGCGCACGCATCGGAGCGGCCGGACGCCGCCTCTATGAAGAACGATATACTTGGCAAGCTGCTTGGAAAGCCTTGGATTCCGTTCTTACTGGTCTCGCCCGTGACTTGTAGACATTTCATGAAGGGTCCGTCTGTGCCGGGAAACCCTCTATACTGGAGATGGTCATGCGCTTTTCGGTGGACGCACATGCGATCGGCCAACACTTAACTGGGAACGAAACTTACATCAGGAATCTACTGAACTGTTTCGCGGTGTTGGATCGGAAGGCCGAATTTATTGCTTACATTTCGCGCCCCGACGCTTTCGATCAGGTTCCCGAGCGGTTTGAAAAGAAACGCGTCGCAATTAACCCCTATGTGCGCCTGGGCTACGACCTGCCGCGATCTGTCGCGCGCGATCGTCCTGATCTTTTGCACGTACAATACACCGCGCCGCTGGTTTGTGCGGCTCCCATCGTTGCCAGCGTACACGATGTTAGCTTTTTAGAGCATCCTGAATACTTCACCGCATTCCGCGCCGCGCAATTGCGTTTGACGGTGCGGCGCACGGTTCGGTCCGCAGCCTGCGTGCTCACTCCCAGCGAATTTTCCAAACGGCGTATTTTGGATGTGTATCAGCTCGACGAAGACAAAGTGGTGGTGTTGCCGAACGGCGTCAGCCCGGCTTTTCATCCCGTGGCTCGCGAAGCCGCTCGCCGGAACCTCCCCTCGTCCTTCCAGATGCCGTTCCCTTTCATTCTCACGGTCGGTGATCTGCAGCCGCGCAAGAATCACCTGGGGCTGATCCATGCCTTCGAAGAGTTAGTGCGGACTTATCCGCAACTGCCGCAGCACTTAGTCATCGTGGGCAAGGAATCCTGGTACGCTCCCACGGTCCGGGCGGCGGCTCGCAAATCGTCGGTGCAAGACCGCATCCACTTCACCGGCTTCGTCAATGACGATCAGTTGCATCGTCTGTATGGCGCGTGCGACGTCATGGTGTACCCGTCCTTCTATGAAGGATTCGGATTGCCCATCCTGGAAGCGATGGCGTGCGGCCGTGCCGTAGCTTGCTCCAATACGTCCGCGATGCCGGAGGTGGCCGATTCGGCCGCGATCCTTTTTGATCCCGGTTCCGCGCGTGACCTGGTCTCTTCTATGCGCGACCTTTTGCTCAATCCGGAATTGCGCATGCGGATGGAACGCTTGGGGACGCAGCGCGCGGCGTTATTCAGTTGGGAACAGACCGCTGCCCGCACGCTCGATCTGTATTATGCTGTTGGTGGACGCGCCGGGAGCGCGCCCCGAGTTTCGCGTAAGTCTGTTTCCGTTGTTCCCCGATGAAGTGCCCATTCTTACACACCACAGCGCCGCTTTTGCTGATCGCTCTTACCGCGGCTGCCGCGCCCGTTGCCGAGTCCTCGCTTCCCAATGAAAATCTCCGTTACAGCGTCAACTGGCCAACCGGCGTGAGCCTGGGGGAAGCACAAATGAGCGCATCGAGCAGCGCGGGAAACATGCACTTTGCGTTCGATCTATTTGCGGATGCACCCGCCTTTACGGTAAACGACCGCTTTCGCTCCGACGCCTCCAACGGCTTTTGCTCTTCGACTTTCGACAAATCGACTTCCCATGGGTCGAAGAAGGCGAGCGAAAAAGAAAAATTCGACGCTGCCACCGGAACCGTAACACGTGGATCGGGGGATGGGCAGTCCGAGATCAGCGCTTCGGCGTGCAGCAAAGACGCGCTGACGTTTCTCTATTTTCTGAGGCACGAATTGAGCCAGGGCCGCATGCCATCGGATGAAACCATCTACTTCGGCGCGCCTTATCAAGTGCACTTGAGTTCCGCCGGAACCGAAAACGTAAAGATTGGCAATGCGTCGATCGAGGCGGATCGCATCAATGCCGACGTGACCGGGCCATCCTCCAGTATCAGTTTCGAAATGCTGTTTCTCAAAGACCCGGTACGCACGCTGGTGCGGGTGCGTGTTCCGCTTGCGCTGGGCAAATTCTCCATGGAACTCGAAAGATAATCGTTCCCCTACGGTCCCGTGGCACTCAAGGTAGCTTTCTTTTCTCCCCTCCCACCCTCGCGCAGCGGCATCGCGGATTACTCCGCAGCGCTGCTGGAGGAGCTGAAAAAATTGGTGGATGTCCAGGTGTTTTCCTCCAGGCCCGCCGCGTTTAATCCAGAACATTTCGACATCGCGCTGTACCAGGTGGGCAACAACGTTCATCACGATTTCTGCTACGAAATGGCGCTGGATTATCCAGGGGTAGTTGTCGTGCACGAGGCGAACCTGCATCACCTGGTCGCTGACATCACGATCAAGCGCGGCGATTGGGACGCGTATATGAGCGCCGTGGAGCACGAAGGCGGCCCAGACGCGCTGGCTTATGCTCGGCGTGTGCGCGGGTTGGAGGTTGGTCCCGATTATGAAGGCCTTCCGATGCTGCGCCGCTTGCTCGACCGCTCGAAGGCGGCCGTCGTCCACAGCCGCTGTGTCGAAACCGAACTGCGCACTGCCGGATTTTCCGGAGCGGTGGCCCGCATCCCGCATGGCGCGTGGATTCCCGCCGCCAGCCGTTCGGACTTTCGCGACCGGCTGGGGATCGACGAAGTCACTCCGCTGATCGGAATCTTCGGCTTTCTGAAGCCGTACAAGCGTATCGCCGAATCGCTGCGGGCGTTCCGCCGTCTGGTGCGAGTGCATCCGACGGCGCGCCTGATTCTGGTGGGCGAGCCGCATCCTGAGTTGCAACTGCAGAGCCTGATCCAATCGCTCGGCATCGCTTCGCACGTGCGCACGCTCGGTTTCCGGCCGATCGAGGAGTTTGTCGGCTACGTTGCGGCCTGCGACATCGTGTTGAACCTGCGGTATCCCACGGTCGGCGAAAATTCCGGCACGTTGATGCGTGCGCTCGGGCTGGGCAAAGCCGTCATCGTCTCTGATGTTGGATCGTTCAGCGAATTGCCCTCGTCGATTTGTCTCAAGGCCCCCGTGGATGCTACCGAAGAGGATCACCTGTTCGAGTACCTGAATCTGCTAGTGAGCCGTCCCGATGCGCGCCGGACGCTGGGAGCCCAAGCGCGCAAGTGGGTGGAAACCGAGTGTACCTGGCCGCACGTCGCGCAGCGTTATGCCGACTTTCTCGAACGCGTCGCGCGGAATGGCGAGTTCGCGGCTGACATGATTGAAACTGCGCCGGACGCTACGGCTGAACCAGCTCTACCTCCTGCTCTGGTTCACGTGGAGCCCGAGTACATCCTCTCCTGGGCGCCCGACGCCGCCGCGCGCGGCTACATCGAAACGCATCTCAGCCGCTTCGAGAAGACCCTTACGATTACGCCTCCCGGCGGCCCGGAAGATCGCATTTTAGAGATGGGTTCCTACATGCAGATCACACCCGCATTGAAAACGCACTTGGGCTACGGCGAAGTGCGGGGCTGCTATTACGGACCCGCTGGCGAAACAAGCTATCGCAAAGTGATTTCGAGCGCCGGAGAACCATTCGAGTGCACGCTCGAACTTTTCGACGCCGAGAAAGACTGCTTTCCGTATGACAACGGATACTTTTCTACTGTCCTGTGCTGCGAACTGGTAGAGCATTTGCGCGAAGACCCGATGCACATGATGGCGGAGATCAACCGCATACTCCGTCCCGATGGCCATCTTGTGCTCACCACGCCCAACATCGGCTCCTTGCGCGCCATCGCCGCGATTTTATCCGGCTATCATCCCGGATTTTTCCCCGCCTACATCCGTCCCCGTGCGGAAGGTGAGGAACCGGAGGCGCGGCACAATCGGGAATACACCGCGCGCGAAGTCGTATATCTGTTCCACTACGCCGGCTTCGAGATGACACTGCTCGAAACCGGTGCATTCCGCGACGAGCCGCATCCGGAGCACGAATGGGTGAAGCACCTGATTGAGCGTTATGAAATGCCCACCGACCTGCGCGGCGATGGGATCTACGCCGTGGGCCGAAAGCGCGGACCGGTGCGGGAACGTTATCCGGCCTGGTTATATCAATGAGCCCGCAATACCGCGACATCCAGCTCCGGACCCAAGCGTCGGAGCTGCGGATCTCGGTGGTTATTGAAAACCGTTCGCGGAAAACTTGGACGCCCGATAATTTTTCCCTCGGCTGGCAATTCTATGATCCGCAGTCGGGCAGCTTCATCGAGGAAGGCGCCTGGACCCCGGTTTCCGCCGATGTTCCGCCCGGCGCGGCGGCGACCTTCGACATCGCGATTCCGTTTCCTCCCGATTCCGGCGGATACGAAGTCTATCTTTCGCCCATCCAGCAGCCCGACGGCTGGGCCTACGATCGAGGCGAACAATTCCTCCGCATCGGTTTGGAAGCACTCGACGGGAGTCTGCGCGTCTTAACAAATGAAATCACTACGGTGCGCGCCTTGCGCTGGCGGCGGATCTGCTCAGCCTTGCCAAAACTGCTGGCTGCGCCGGTGCGAGCGATCGCTCAAAATCATCGGCTGATCCGTTCCATGGCGCGCCGCGATATTCTAGCGCGGTATCGGGGCTCCTTCGGCGATGTTTTCTGGACCGTCCTGAATCCGTTGCTTCTGATGGCGACGTACTTCTTTGTATTCGGCATCGTGCTGCGAACACGGTTTGGGCCAGACCAAAGCCGCACCGCTTTCGCGCTCTATTTTCTGGCCGGGATGCTGCCGTGGCTGGCGTTCTCTGAGCCGGTGGGGCGGGCGGCATTCGTCATCATGGAGCATCGCAATTTCGTCAAGAAGCTGGTGTTTCCGCTGGACACGCTGCCCGTCAATCAGGTTGTTTCGGGGCTCGTCACTGAACTCTTCGGCGCGGGAGTCTTCGTCGCCGCGCTGCTCGTCATTCGCCACGCCGTGCCCGCGGCGGTGTTGTGGCTGCCCGTGCTGCTTGTTCCGCAATTGCTGTTCACACTCGGCGTCTGCTGGTTTCTCGCGGCGCTCGGCGTTTATATGCGCGATCTCGGCCAGATCATGGCGCTGGTTCTCACTATTTGGTTCTTTATCACCCCGATCTGCTACCCCGAATCGACCAGCCTTTCGCCGGCTATCACAGCCGTGATGCGCCAGAATCCGCTGTATGTGCTGGTGCGCGGCTATCGCGACGTGTTTCTCGACGGGCACGCGCCGGAGCTATTTCCGCTGCTGAAGATCTGGGCCATTGCGCTCGTGGTATTTTACCTCGGGTACGTCTGGTTCTATCGCTTGCGGAAAAGTTTTGCCGACGTGATTTAGTGATTTTGGGGCGGCTGGTGGGATTTTGAACCCACAACATCCACAACCACGATCGCATCACGGGTACGCGGAAGGACCCGAAGCAGGCCCCGAAGCACCCTTACCCGTTCAAAAACTCAAAGGTCGGCTCCCTGATAGATACGCATGGAAACGGACCCATAAGCTACACGATTCAAACCCAGCGGCACGCAGATGAACCTGGACTCGTTGAATGTGAGCCGGCATCACAGAGTAACCGGTGTCCCCAAGTCTGTTGCGCGCTCCACAGTTCGCCGTTTCCGACCTGTATAAGGAGGAAAAAAGTGAGTTTATCGTGGCCGGAGCCCTCACCGCAGCTTCTCGTACTCCGCCCTGGCTTGCCGAAGAGCAGGAATATCGGGGTCGGCGTCCTTCCACAATTCGAAGAAGTCATGAAACGCGCTTTTAGCTTTGGCGGTGTTGCCGGCGAGCGAATAGGCGCGCGCAAGGCCCAGCCGGGACTGCGAATAATATAGTCCCCAATTAGGGTGGACCCAAGTAGCGCCCCAACTGGCGCCCTTGTGATCCGCGATCTTTTGGAACTCCGCTGCGGCTTCCGCACCTTGGTGCAGCCGAAGATAAGCCAGGCCGCGCAGGTAATTCGCCTCAATATAAGAACGTTCGTACGGAGATGCGGATGCCAGGAGCTCCACGCTCTCCTGCGGTTGATCCCGGTGGAGAGCCATCGCGGCTCGAATTTCGGGCAGCTGTACTGCATTCCAGATGGTTCCGTTTGGAAAAACCCTCGAAGTCTCCGCCGCGAGTTTCTCCGCCTGGGCTGCATCCCCGCACAAGGCCAGCGCCACAGCCGGACGACCCAGGCGGCGCGCAGTCTGGCAATTGCCCAAGAAGGCGTCGGCTTGCGCATCGGCTTCTTCGAATTCGGAGGCGACGTCACGGAGTCCCCTGCGCAGCGCTGTCTCCGCGGCTCGCTGGTACAATTTGCTCGACTCACGACGCTGTCCCAGAACATTCCGATTGGCCGCCTGCAGGCCAAAGCTGATGTACTCCTCAGGCTTGTCTCGGAACCATTGCATCTCTCTGGCGATGGCCGCTAGATCGTTCTCGACGTATGCTATTTCGAGAAAGCGCTGATGGATCCTCGGTCCGTCGAGTCTCATCGCCCGAAGTTTCTCAGCTAATTGCTTGGCCTCCGGGAGGCGATCCAGGCAGATGTAGGCGTCCAACTGACGGCGATAGGGAGGTTCCACATTGGGTTGCAACCGAGACGCTTCCACACCCTCCTTCAGCCCCTCTTCATATCGCCCCAGGTCGACGTAGATGAGGCCCAATTGGTTATGGAATTCCCAGCGTCGGGGAAGGTTCTCGATGCTCAATTGCCAGGCGTCGATCTCTTTGTACACCTCGCCGGTGCCCCTGTAGTAATAGGGTGCGATCTGCGCTCGCTCGTACTCGGAAACCCGGCCGGCCAAGCCGAAAGCCTGTTTCGCATAATCCCGGCTACGCGCCATGTCCCCGGCATTCTCGTACGCGACGGCAAGCATGTAGTAACCCATCGCGAAATTCGGATCGATGGCTACGGCGCGCTCAAACGACGCAATGGCGGCTTCCGTCTGGCTCCCCATCTCGGAATAACCCGCGGTGTAGTTCTGGAGAGCTTCGAGCGATGGGGTGGTGGCTTGCTCGAGTGGACGATTCAACTTCTCGATCGAGTTGAGTGATTCTCCCAGCCTGGCGCGCATGGCAGCAGCGGCGGTTCCCAATGCGTTCAAGACGTGCTCTTTGTCACCCGCTTGAATCTGTTCCCGAGCCAGCGTCACGCCGGCCTGGCAAGTGATAGCCTGCAGCGTTATGACGTAGCTTTTTCCCAGGCTTGCGATCGTGCCGTCGATGGTGGCCGCGGCTCCTTCGCGGACGCAGATTTCGTGCGCGATCTGATTGGTGACGCGGGCGCCGGGCGGAAGGCTCATCAGGCGAAGAACGCCCTGTACCTGGCCGTCGTCCATTATTTTTAGAAAGGGCGATTGTTCCAGTTGAATCGCCAGGTCCTGGCGAAGCGTACCCTCGAAGATCGGATCGTCCGTGCTGTTGACGAAGTCGGCCAGGACGATGGTGTCTTTGTCGGTGAGCTTGGGCGCACGATGGAGGTAGAAATATGCCGCGGCGAACAGGGCTGCCAGCGCAGCGGCGGCCGCGACGATTTTCCAGGGGCCGGCAGCGGCGCTTGCCGATTCCAGTTCCCGCTCCAACTCGGCAACCGATTGCCAGCGGCGTCCAGGGTCTTCTTCCAAGCACCGGCTTACGATTCTTTCCAGTTTTCGCGGCGGAAGTTGTCGCCGCTTGAAGATCGGCCCCTGCGACGTGATGCGCGCCCCGGTGAGCATCTCGTGGAGGACACAGCCGAACGAATAGATGTCCGAGCGCTCGTCGGCCGGTTTGCCTTCCCGTTGTTCGGGCGCCATGTAGCCGGGCGTGCCCATCACCATGTGACTCGCCGTGACGGTTTCATCCCGGCCCGACTTCGCCAAGCCGAAATCCAAAACCTTGACTCCGGATTTGGCGATCATAATGTTGCCAGGCTTAAGATCACGGTGCACGATGCCTTTGCCGTGCGCTTCGGCCAGCGCGGCTAGAATCTGCGACGCATAGAGGAGCGCGATCTTCACCGGCAGTGGACCGCGTTTGAGCCGGGACGCAAGGGTCTCACCCTCCACGAGTTCCATGACCAGATAATCCGGCCCTATGTCGTAAAGCGTGCAGATGTTGGGGTGGTTCAGCGACGAAATCGCGCGCGCCTCGCGCTCAAAACGCGCGCTGAACTGATCGCGCGTGATTTTGATGGCCACCGAGCGCCCTAAGCGCGTGTCGACGGCGCGAAAGACTGCGCCCATTCCGCCCTCGCCGAGCTTGCTCTCGATCCGGTAGGGTCCCAGGCAGGCTCCTGCAACGAATTGAAAGACGGTTGAGTCCTCTTCCAGTTGCGGGGCGTTGTGGAGGACAGGACGATCCAGAAAATCCCCGCCGTCCGCCCCCGCCAGCAGCGATTCCACCTCGCGGCGCAAATCGGGATCGGCTTTCGACAACAGCGCCACGCGCTCCTCGGCGCTCCCGGCGCGAGCCGCGTGAAACAGCTCTTCAATTTGCCGGAAGCGATCCGGGGTCATAGCCGCAGTCCAGAGGGTTCCTTCATTGTATGCTTTAACTCCCGTGACAACCAGGCCTTGGCGAGATCCCAGTCGCGCCGGACGGTGCGCGGCGAGATCTTCAGAACCGCGACGATTTCCTCCTCGGTCAATCCGCCGAAATAACGCAGCTCCACAACTTTAGCCTGACGCGGAGCCACCTCCGAGAACAAGGTGAGGGCCTCGTCGAGGGCCAGGATGGAGGAGTTGGGCGCCGGCGAAAGGACTGCCGTTTCCTCGATATTCACTTTGACCGCACGCCCGCCGCGCTTGTCCGAACCCCGCGCGCGAGCCGCGTCCACCAGGATCCGGCGCATCATCTGGGCCGCCATCGAAAAAAACTGGGCTCGTGCCTGCCAGTCAACCTTAGTTACGTCCACCATGCGGAGGTAAACCTCATGGACCAAGGCGGTGGTCTGGAGGGTGTTGCCCTCCCGTTCGTTCTTCATATACCGGCGCGCCATCCGGCGCAACTCGGGATACACGTGCTCGGCCAGCCGTGCCAGCGCAGCCTCATCGCCGCCGTTCCAGGCCTTCAGCAGATTGGTGATTTTTCCAGAGTCCGCGTAAATGGGTAGTCCGCCTCCAGCGGCCAAAAAGAAAATTATCACGAATGTGGCCGCTTTCGTTGCCCGGTTCCGCCCGTATCGGCGGGAGGGAGATGGGGTCCTCCCAAATCGAGCAGCTTACGAACCTAAAGGAGATGATCATGAAACGCAGTACAATCGCAAAAACTTTCGCAATCGCGTTACTGAACGCGCTCGCTCTCGGCGTAGCGCCCACCGCGAAGGCCGCCGACCTGGGATGCTCTAATGCCACCTTGAAGGGCACATTCGCCTACACATCCACCGGTGTCATTGTGGCCCCGGCCGACATCGCAGGGCCGATCGCCGAAGTCGGTATACAAAGCTTTGACGGGAACGGCGGTACTACCGCCACCGCCACGATCAGCGGAAACGGCAGCATCCAAGCGTTGACCATCGTGGGAACATACACCGTAAATCCTGACTGCACCGGCACCGCCGCGCTCCAGGTTTCCCCTTTCGGTATCACGGTTGAAGTCTTATTCGTGATCGATGATGGCGGGAACGGATTTCAAGCCATGGAAACGAACGCGGGGTTCGTCATCACGCGCGTCGGACGGAGGCTATTTCCCGGACGAGATATTTAAGGACTGAAGCCGCTCGGCTCCGGCAGAAAACGGCGGTGAGGCGAAGCGCCCGCCGCCGCCCTCACCACTTCCTGCGGGCCGCCATGTAGGTCACTTATCTCGACTGAGCCAGCGCCAGCGCATCGGCGCCCGCCGGAAATCGGAGTTGTCCCGTGGTGTCGTTCGCAGCCCGCCATATCGCCTCGGCCACGTCGGCCTCGGTTGTCACCGCAGATGGTTGCGCGAATGCAGCGAAGATCGACTCCGCGAACGGGGCGTAGGCCTCGGGAATCAACCCTTGCATGCGGGATGCGCCATTGCTGGTAAACCGGGTCGACGGGGCATAGCCCGGCTCAACCAGTTTCACGCGCACATTGAACCACTCTGCCTCGAACGCCAGCGACCCGGTGAATCCTTCGATGGCCGCTTTGCTGGCGGTGTAGGCTGCGGCTAGCGGCATCCGGGCCAGGGTCACGCTCGAGGTCACGTTGACCACCACACCACACCTCAGTTCGCGAAACAGGGGCAGTACTGCATGCGTCATCGCCATCACACCGAAGGTGTTGGTCTCGAACACTTCACGCACGGTGGTTATGGGGGTGGCCTCGAAGGCGCCGACGACACCGATCCCCGCGTTGTTGACGAGCACGTCGATCGTCCCAAATGTGGAAATGGCTTCGGCGATGGCTTGACTAACGCTGCCGGAATTGGTGACGTCGAGCGGGACCACTTTCAGGCGATCGCTTTGCAAGCCGAAGATATCCGGCTTCGGTTGACGCATGGTTGCTACGACATTCCAGCCCCGTTCGAGGAACAGCTCCGCTGTCGCTTTGCCGTAGCCTGAAGAAGTGCCTGTGATGAGGACTGTCGGATTCATTGATGTCTCCGTTTCTTTCCTGGATCGATCTTCATAAGCGTCTGATCGCCTTGAGATGGCTGGCTACTGCTCGCTGACGCACCAGCGAACCCATCTCAGAGAATGGCAATGGACAGACCAAACATGATCGACCGGCCCAACATGTTCCAAGGAGACGTGCCTTCAACGAGTTGAGAGCGATGGGCCAAAATCTCGCAGTCATACGCGATGTGGAAACAGAGAGGAGAGTGGAAACCCTGCGACACAACCGGTCACCGTTCGTCACGAAAAGCGATCCATTTAAGCGAGTTTTATGCGCTCCTTAATGTCTTTAGAGCTTCAGGCAGCCTCGATAGGCCGGGATCTTCGGCCAAGCACAGGAATAGATCTTAGATGATCCGAGCAACCAGATCTTTGCCGATTGGCGCGAGACGAGGCGATCAGCACCAACGTCATGCCGGCGATCAGCAGCGGCGCCGGCGAAGGTTCGGGAACCGCCGAGGTAGAGTTAGACACATTGATGGTAAACGTAGGCGCGTCGCCATTCGCGTCGAACAGTTGGAGCGTGTCGACATAGCAACTGCCGCAGGAGTTTGGATCGGCCGAGAATTCGTCGTAGTAGATTACGAAATCGCCGGAGTCGGAAGCGCCGGGTGGAGTGCCAGGATCAATCACATACTGTCCAACGCCGGTACCGGGGGAACCCGGAGAAAAAGGCAGAGTCCAGGTCTCATCGGGAGGGGTGACGAAGTCGGACGATCCCCCTAACAGATCCATGTAAGAAGTGAATCCGCCACTCACGCCGCCCAGCGGGCTGGTCTCGTTTTCGATGGAGACCGAATCAATGGAGACCCAGTAGTCCCCGGTGGTCAGAGTGAATCCCCATCCCACGGTATCGCCGGGAGATCCGGAGATCACGCCGCCGGGCGTATCCAGTGCGATCACAGCCGAGGCACGCGCGGCCGGGACCACAGCCGCTATCGCCATCGCCATCGCCGCAAGGGATAGCCATCTCCATGCTCTCGATCGGTTCATACTGTCCTCCTGTTAGGTCTCATTGGAAAATCGATACGGTCTGAGTGGTTAGATAATTCTTTCCGGAAGCATCGGTGGTGGACAATCCGAGCCGCAGCGATACTCTGCTCACCGTCGACGGCCAATTGAAGACCAGCGGCACGGTAGTGGAAGCGCCGGGCGCGAGCGTCGCAGCCGCGGACGGAACGCCACTGTCGAGCGACACGGTTCCAGTTCCAGCCAGAGTGCTCGCCGAGACCGATACAATTTGCGCGTTCAGCGCTTCGGCTTTCCCCGCATTGGTGATAGTCACGGAGACATCGATCGTACCTGGAACCGTGCCTTGCGTACGCCCCACGGTGACGGCCGCGGTCAAGGCCGGAATCAAAGGTGTAAAGTTTGCTACAACGCTCAGCGGCCCGGTGACCGTCACGTTCATTGGATTGGCGGTCGTGGTGGGCACGCCGCCGCTGAAATTCGCAAAGGAGTAGCCGGCGTTTGGGGTGGCCGTGAGCTCGGCTGTCGCGCCAACGGTGTACACGCCAGCACCCGTCACCGATCCCGCGCCAAGCGGATTGACGCTCGCCGTCACCTGAGCCGTCAGAATGTTCGGGCTGTCGATTACGTGGATGGTTTCGTTATCGACCAATTGCAGAGGCGGCGGTGGCAGCTGCGAGTCCAGCAGATTCGGGCTGTCGGTTATGTGAACGGTCTCGTTGTCGACGAGTTGCAGAGGCTGCGTAGGCAACTGCGATTCGAGAAGATTCGAGGTGTCGGTAACGTGAATGGTTTCCGTGTCGTTGAGCGTCAGCGGCGCGGGGCACGCCGCGGAATTGTAGATGGTGCTCACCTGCGTGGCGGTCAGCGCCGCGTTCCAGATCGCGACCTCGTCGATGAGGCCATCCACATATCGAACGATAATTGGTCCGCCGATGCCCGCAACAACCTGCGCACCAATGGAGAAAGGGGTACCTGCCGGAGGCGGTTCCGGCGTAATATCGGCGCGGGTCAGTGACTGCACCAGTTGCCCGTCCAGATAAAGGTCCGATGCCAGGGCGGTCGCGTCGTAGACTCCAACAAGCATGTGCCACTGGCCCACCAGCGTCGACGCCGGCGGAGCGTAATACGCGAAGACTTGGTTCGGCGCTTCGTAGAAATCGAGGAGGGTTGTGCTGTTTTCATCTGCCGCGTCGAAGAAGAGATTCAGGTACTGGGTTCCGAACCCGGCAACGTAAAAGCTCTCGGCCGCGGTCTGTGACGGCAACTCCGCGAGGTTCACCCAGGCGGCAATACTCGCCGAACCGGTGATACCGGCTGGGCCGGTGAGCGAAGTGCTTACCCATCCAGTGGTCCCGTTCAGCGCAGCGCTATTGTTGCCGGGCTCGCAGATCGGCGGGCCGCTTGTAGAGAGCGTTGTGCCGGGCTGAAATGTGGAAGTGTATCCTCCAACGATGTCAGTGTCGTTGGCGGCTTGCAGACGGAAATAAGCCACCGGATTTGTTGCCAGCACTGTCGAAACGTAATCCGTGGGTTGGGGAGTGCTGTGAGCAATCGGGGTGCGCTCCTTTCCGGACAGCACCGCCAAGCCGGCGCCTACCGCAACTGGACCGGACGTCGCAGCGATTGCAGAAGCCCTGGAATCGACGGCCGTAATGGTTTGCTTGCCAGGAGTCTTGAAGGTAAGCGCGAAGGTCCCGGCGCCGCCCGTGAGTTGGGCGTCGATAGGCAACTCAGCCTGCGCATCGCTGCTCGAGAAATGGATCGTTCCCACATAATCGGGCAGCGTTCGCCCCGCGCCATCCTGCGCGGTAACGATAAAATTCACGGGATCGCCCGAGGCCGCCGACTCGGGCGTGGTGATGTTCAACACGGGATCGCCGAAGGTCCACACTGCTCCGCCCGCCGCGCGATCAAGAATGCCCCCGATTGCTGCGATATGACCATCGGCTGACATTGCCACGGCGTAGCCTTGCTGTGCCTGACCGGAAGCGCCGCTGCCCACCAGCCTCCCTACTTCTATCCAAACGCCGTTCACACGCTGGAACTCCCACGCTGCTCCCGCTTGGCTGTCGTCGCCCGGACCACCCGCGAGGAACCGCTTGCCATCCGCGGAGATCGCGATCGAGTATCCGAATTGCGCGCCGGCCGCGTCCATCGCGGTCAGCTTCTCACCCTGCTGCGCCCAAACCGTTCCGGATCGCGCGAACACCCACGCCGCTCCCGCGTTCCGGCCGTCGCCATAGCCACCGATTACGGCGATGTTGCCGTCGCCGGAGAGCGCCGCGCCGTAACCCGCGAAAACAGCATCTCGGGCAGCTCCATTGACGACGAGCTTGTCGCCCTGCTGGATCCAAGTCTCTCCCGAACGCGTGAAGATCCACGCGGCTCCGAGGTTGTGAGCGTCTGTCGATCCGCCAACCAGCGCGGTGTTTCCGTCGGCCGAAACCGCCACCACGTGGCCTTGCGAAGCCCCTCCCACTGCGCCGCGCCCCACCAGCTTTGCGCCTTGCTGCCTCCAGGCCCCGTTGGCGTGAACGAAGATCCATGCCGCGCCGTCGCCGCCGTTATCCGACATTCCCCCGATGACGGCCGTGTTGCCGTCTGCCGACAGCGCGACCGAGGAACCTTGAGCCGATTTCCCGGCCGCGCCATCGCCGATCAGTTTAGCTTGCTCTGTCCAGACGCCATTAGTTCGCGTAAACACCCAGGCCGCGCCGAGTCCTTCGCTATCGCCATCGCCTCCGATCAACGCAGTATTGCCATCGGCCGAAAGAGCTACCGAACGACCGACGAACACGCCCTCGCCCACGGCGTCATTCGCCACCAGCTTTTCGCCCTGCTGCGCCCACTTTTCCCCCTGCTGCGCCCGGGCGCTGCCGGAACGCGTGAATACCCATACCGCGCCGCGTCCGCGGTCGTCATAGGGTCCGCCTTCGATGAATGTGGTTCCGTCGGCCGAGAGCGCGATCGAGCTGCCTTGCCGCGCGGATTCGGTCGGCGAACCATCGTTTCCAGCGATCTTCCCGCCGCGCTCCACCAGCTGCGCGCGCGTCAAGCATGGAATTACGCAGAATACGAAAAGCAGACGGCAGAGTGCCATCCTGCAATGGGATGAGAGCATACTGGGCCGCGCTTACGAAAAGCTGATGGTTACGGTGGCCGTTATGGTCTGGCCCGCCTGGACGCTCAGCCCCGTAACAGGGGCACTCGTGAAGATGTACCCTGTGACACCGGTGTAGCACAGGCCCGATGAGCAAGGTCCTACATTACTTTGAACTGAGTTGATGACATCCGAAACGGGCGAGCCCATGGTCTGGCCCGAGAGCACTATCGTAGTGGGCTGTGAGGTGCTGTAGTTTAAGTCGGAAGTGACCGTCAGATTGGCGATGCAGTTTGAGACGCCTTGGCATTCTACTGTTGATTGCCCGATCACCAATGTGGTTTGGGTGTTTCCAGATCCAATCAAAATAGAGACTCCCCACCCTCCCACGTGGATTTGAGCTGAACCGAGAAGCGCGCTGAGGAGCGCAGCGCCGGTGGGCGCCAGCGAATTCTCAAACTCCCGGCGCTTCGCTAACGAGCCGTCGGGGTTCTTAATCTCGAGCACCCAGTGGCCGTGTACCTTGATACCTTCGTTCTCGCCGCCCTTCTTGTGTCCGGCTTCCTTCTTTTCTGGTCCAGGCTTTTCTTGTCCGGGCTTTTCTTGTGCAAAGCCCGGCGCTACGGCCATCGCTGTTGCCAGGACTAACATGATCAGTCGCATTTCTCCTCCGTTGAGGGCTATCGAGCCGAAGGCACGACGCCTTTTCTACAAGTGCTCTTCTAAAAAGGATGCGCGGGGCGCGGCGGAAACCCGCCATTCCTGGTACGTCCTAGGACCCGAGACCGTCATCGGGATTAATGAGTGGCTTGATAGAATAGCGTCACATCTATATGGAGTTGAGGGACGAAACTTCCTCGGCCAGCATCACCCGCTGGTTGATTTGTTGGCGGGAGGGCGATCAGGAAGCCCTCGAGCAACTGACCCGCCTCGTCTACGCGGAACTGCGCCATCTGGCGGCGGCGATGCTCGAAAAAGAGCGCACCGGACATACCCTTCAACCCACCGCGCTGGTGCATGAACTGTACCTGCACCTGGATGGGGCGCGTGGCGTCGATTGGAGGTGCCGTGGCCAGTTCTTCGCCATTTCGGCCAAAGTGATGCGGCGCATTTTGCTCGATCACGCGCGGAAACGCATTGCCGCCAAGCGGAATGCCGGCCACTTGGTACCCCTCGACGAGGCGGCTTTCCTGGTCCCCGGTCCCGACATCATCCAGGTGGACGTGGCACTGGGCCGTCTGGCCCAACAGCATCCCCGCCAGGCCGCGGTAGTGGAGCTGCGTTTTTTTGGAGGATTGACCGCGGAGGAGACGGTGGAAGCGTTGAATTCCTCGGGGGAAGACGTCTCGCTACGCACCGTGGAGCGCGACTGGAAGTTTTCGCGCGCCTGGCTGCAGAGTGAGATCGCAAAATGAACCCGGCGCTATCCGAGGAACAGTACGATCCGCAGAGGCTCCGCGAGCTATTCACCGCGGCATGCGAACTGGACGATCCAGCGCGCGCCCGGTTCATCGACGAGAATTGCACCGGCTCGCCAGGATTGCGCAAGGCTCTGGAGAAGCTGCTGGGCGCCGACCGGGACGCTACCTCACGTACGCTCTGGAATTTTCCCGCCCTCCACGCCGAAGCCAGGCATCAGGCGGCGGAGGGAATCCTTCCCCTCAGCCAACTCGGTCCCTACCGCATTCTCTCGCGCATTGGAACGGGCGGCATGGGAGCAGTCTATTTGGCCGAGCGCGATTACGATGACGTACGCCGCCAGGTCGCAATTAAAGTGATCCCGTGGGCCATGGTGGATGAGGACACGCTGCGCCGCTTCCGGCAGGAGCGCCAAATCCTGGCCCGCATGGAGCATCCCAACATCGCGCGGATGCTGGATGCCGGCCGCACACCGGATGGCATGCCCTATCTGGTAATGGAGTACGTGGATGGCATTCCGATCGATCGCTATGCCGCCGTCAACAGCCTCTCCATGCGGGCAAGACTCGACCTGTTTCAAGCGGTTTGCGATGCGGTCGCGTTCGCTCACCGCAACCTGATCGTGCATCGCGATCTGAAGCCGCGCAATATTTTAGTCACGGCCGAGGGAGTTCCGAAGCTGCTGGATTTTGGGATCGCCAAGCTGTTGAGCGAGGCATCGGATCCGGAGGCCACCTCCACCGCGCTGATGACTCCGGCCTACGCCAGTCCCGAGCAGCTGGCCGGCAACCCGATTACCACGGCATCGGATATCTATACGCTCGGCATCATTCTGTATGAACTCGCATCGGGTTCAAAATTTGCGACGCCGCGCCAGCGTCTCGCGGCCGATCTGGAGAACGTCGTCGCCATGGCTTTGCGCAGTGAACCCGAACGGCGTTATGCCTCGGCCGGCGATCTCGCGGAGGATGCCCGGCGTGCAGTGGAAGGCTATCCCGTGCGGGCGCGGCCGGATTCTCTGGCTTATCGCGCCGGGCGGCTGGCGGCGCGCCGCCCCGTGGAGGCGGCGGCGGCCATGCTCATGACCATCGCACTGATCGCGGCATTGGTGGTGGCTTACCGGCAATACAGCGCGGCCCGCCAGCGCTTCAACGAAGTTCGCAGCGTGGCGAACTCGTTTTTGTTCGATGTTTACGACGCGCTGGGCGATCTGCCCGGGACCACGCCGGCGCGCAGGTTGGTGGCCGAGCGCGCGCAGCAGTATCTGGATACACTGGCCAGCGATCGCTCCTCCGATCTTGCACTGCGCAAGGAACTCGCCGCCTCGTACGTCAAGCTCGGCGATATCCTCGGGCGGCCGTGGGCGGCGAACCTGGGCGATACCGCGGGAGCGCTCGCGAACTACCGCAAAGCCAACGCGGTGTTTGCAATGATCGATGCATCCGGCCATGGGGATGCCCGGCTATTTCAGGACTGGGGAATGCTGTACTCCCGGGAGCTTCGCCTTGCGTTGCGCCGCGGCCTGCCCGACGATGCCGTGACGGCTGGCGAGAAATCCGTGGCCCTGTTGGACCGCGCAGTGGCGCTCGGTCCAGTCTCGCGAGATGTCGCGCTCGCGGCCGTAGACAGCCGAGTTTATCTTTGCGCCGCGAGATTGGAAGTAGCGAACGCGCATGGTGGCTTGTCTCGATATCAGAGAGCCCAGTCCGAAGCCGAAGGTGCGCTGGACCGCGCGCGAAAGCTTGCTGCGTCGAACCCCGGGGACGACCAACTAGCCTTGGAACCCGCAAAAGCGGGCCAATATCTGGGCTACATTACTCACGATATGGGCTGGTATACGGGCGATAACAATTACTACCTGCGCGTCCTGCGTTTGACGCAGGAGGTGGTCGCGATTTTGCGGCGCATCTATGCGAACCATCCCGATCGCTACCGGCGACAAATGGCGGACTCCCTCCTCGATTTGAGCCGCATAGAATCCATTTTGGGCGACGGCGATGAAGGAGAACAACGAGGCCGCGAAAGCCTCAAGTTATTCGAGGAGATCGCCGCCACCGATCCGCGAAATGTGGAAGCGGCCGGCGATCTGGTGATTGTTCACTGGACCTTGGCGCAGGCTTTCGCGGCAAGCCATCGCACCATGCAGGCGAAGGCTGAGTATGAAAAAGCGCTGGAGAGTCACGAGCGGATCAAGCAGCAGATCCCGTATGAAGAGGGCGACAATAAGCTGATTGTGGAATCGCGCGACTGGTTGGCCGGAGAGCGCCTTGCGACGGGCGACTATGCTGGCGCCATTTCGCTTTACCGGGCCAATGTCGATTTGTTAGCTGGCTCCAAAAAGGTCAAGGACCAAGTCGACCTTGCGCTCGATTATGGCTTGATGGGGGATGCTACTGCGCCCGTCGACCAAACGAAAGCTGTGGCCTTCTACAAGCAGGCCGCGGAATTGTGGGAAAACTTGCGCGATTCCGGCCAATTGCCGCCCCGCTTCGCCGGCAAGCCCGGTGAAATGCAAAGCGCGAGTCTTCGAAGTGGACTGATTTCTCCTGTCAACTAGAAGAGCGTCCCAGTTCTGCTGAAGATTTGTGCCCACCCGGCAGGTACTCATCCCAGTTGGAAGGACGGCGAGTGTTCACTCCAATAGTTATGACGACGGGCGCTAAACCGTCTGGCTTTCACTGTCCTGCCAAAGGTGGACTGACCTGAAATTATATCGCCGTCAAGATCGGTTTGTCGGCGTCTCGGACTCGTGCCAGGCGCTCCCGAGCAGGCGCGGCGGAGAAGACTACCGATGTTTGATGTCAGGGTGAACTTTCCGACCTTCCCCCGCACTTGTCCGAGATTACGGATTGGACCGTTAATGGATTGGAAGACGTGAAACAATCAGTTAGGAAAGACGAACGCCCCAGGAACTGGGACAATATCCACATCCTGAGAACCGTGTGGCACTTACTGGATTCGCGCTGCAAAGACTAAGATATGCGAAAAGGGTTTACGAGAAAACCGAAAGCGGACGAGCCCGCGACTCCAGGCAAGAACTACATAACTCCGTGCGGGCTCGAGCGTCTCCAAGATGAGCACCGGTTTTTGCTCACCAGGGAACGCCCGGCCGTGACGGCGGTGGTGGCGTGGGCTGCCAGTAACGGCGATCGCAGTGAAAACGCCGACTATCAGTACGGCAAGCGGCGGCTGCGGCAGATCGATGGGCGGATTCGCTTTCTCAGGAAGCGGATCGAAGCGGCGGAAGTGGTGGACCCGGAAACTCCGAGAACGGGGCAAGCGGCCAGGAGAGCCTTCTTCGGCGCGACCGTGCGGTATGCCAACGCCGCGGGAGTGGAGCGAGTGGTGAGCATCGTGGGCACCGACGAAGTCGATCTCGACCGGAATCACATCAGTTGGGTGTCGCCTCTGGGTCGCGCGTTGCTGAAGTCGGCGGCAGGCGACAGCGTTGTACTCCAAGCGCCGGGCGGTACGGAATACCTGGACGTGCTGGAAGTTCGTTACGAGCGCATTTCAGTGGAACCGTTCCGTGAGCCGCCTGGATCCGAGTCCTCCTCAAAGGTCCCCCCTCGCGGAGCCAATCTATCTGACGAAGTCTAGCGAAGCGGCACCTGAACATTCCAGGCCCTGCGCAGTAACGAATCGTGAGCTGACCCTTGGGCTATTTGGTGCCAGGGACCGTGCCCGGGCTGCCATAAGGAACGCTTGTTCTATAATCCTCGGATGGCCCTCAGGTTCTCGCCGCAGTTGATCATGTACATCGTGGCGCTGGTTTTCGGGGGAACAGGATTCATCATCGCTCATCTGATTCTCGCCCACGCCCCCGGAGACGGGTGGCAGTCGCTCGCGATTTGGTCCGGCGCAGCAGCGTTCGGCTTGAGTTTGCTTTTTTGGCGCCTATTCTGCGCCTCAGACCAACTGATCTCGGCGCGCCGCGGAGCGCTCGTGGGCGTACTCACGGGAGTGCTCGCGCACCCCGTGGCGTGGTACCTGGCGATCGTTTGGAACTATGCGTCCGGCGCGCGGACGTCACTCGGCGACAGGGCTCTCAATCCTCTCGAGGGGCTCGCGGGGTGCTTGGTACTTGCGTTCTGGAGCCTCCTGCTGACGGGATGGATT
>Ga0335074_10002513_pt1 | contig 25014 bp, 19 predicted proteins | sample Lox_Sample_23_FD_206715 | JGI IMG/M metagenome (GOLD analysis project Ga0335074, IMG submission 206715) | Soil microbial communities from Loxahatchee National Wildlife Refuge, Florida, United States - Lox_Sample_2.3 | ecosystem: Environmental > Terrestrial > Soil > Wetlands | place: USA... | reverse complement strand
GAATTGACTGCGCCAATTTATTTTTCTAACTACCATGATCTTTTCAGATATATCGCCATCAATGAATCCTATGGCGAGATCGATTCAGAGACAGTAAGCGAGAACCATATTTTTCAACTGGCCGCAGACAGTGAAATTGACGTTTTCTATGAAGAAAATTTGCCTCCAGTGTATGTGATCACGGTGCATGATTACGATATTTTTAATAATGGGAAAAATGTAGATGATGGTGTTCGTGGTGATACGGGTAATGGCCGTTTCTATCTTCTCATACCGTGGGAAAAGAGCCCACAAGACCCGGATAATCCCGATCCCGGCTTTGTACTTGTCGGAATCGCCGACGGCAGTGGCTACAGATGGTCGAGTTTAAATCATGTGCCGAGGTTTATAGCAGCCTGGAATGTTTCTGCGTCAGAAGCACCAGAGAGCGTTTATGAGTGGAATGGAAAAGTATTTAAATTAATTACGAAAGAATCCCCCGATCATTAACCGCAGATCAGGGATCCGCCATGGGTACCGCGAAACTCAGGACTAGACTACAACGGGCCAAGTCACAGGTTATAGTTCATTGTTTCCCCGTTGCCTTAAAAACGGTATAAATATCAAATAGCCTGCTATAGCCTGCTGCGGAGTCTTCAATTATGTCGCAAGCTACGGATAGCCCCGGCGAACAGCCGCCGGTCAATCCGCATCCCCCGGTTGCCAGCCAGATTCCCAGCCCGGGTTTTGCCCCATCGCCGATGCCCCAACCCCAGCAACCGCCCGGCGTGCCGCGCGTAACCAATTCCGATGTTCAGGCCGTCGCCGATCTGGCCAGGGCTTATCAGGTCATTAGCCAGCAACTTTCGCGCGTCATCGTTGGCCAGCAGGAAGTAATCGAACAGGTTCTAACGGCGATGTTCTGCCAGGGACACGTACTTCTGGTCGGCGTGCCCGGTTTGGCCAAAACACTGCTCGTCAAAACCATCAGCGATGTTCTGAATCTCCAATTCAAGCGCGTTCAGTTCACGCCTGACCTGATGCCTTCCGACATCACCGGCACGGACGTGCTCGAAGAAGACCGCACCACCGGCCGCAGGGCGTTTCGTTTTGTTCGTGGCCCGATTTTCGCCAACATCGTCCTTGCCGACGAAATCAACCGTACGCCGCCCAAGACCCAGGCCGCGCTTCTGGAAGCCATGCAGGAACATCGTGTCACCGCCGGCGAAAACACATACGACCTGCCATCGCCGTTTTTTGTTCTGGCCACGCAAAATCCCATCGAGCAGGAAGGGACATATCCGCTTCCCGAAGCGCAGCTCGACCGCTTCATGTTCATGACCATTGTGAACTACCCCAACCCGCAGGAAGAAATTCAGATCATGAAGCAGTCCACGTCCAATTACAGTCCCACGCTCACGCGCCTTCTGGATGGCGTAGCCATTCAGCGCCTCCAGCAGATCGTCCGCCGCGTTCCCGCCGCCGACCACGTTTATCAGTTTGCGCGCGACCTGGTCCGGGCCACGCGTCCGCATCAGAAGGATTCCCTGGAGTGGATCAGCGAAATGGTTCAATGGGGCGCCGGTCCTCGCGCCAGCATCTTTTTAATTCTCGCCGGCAAGGCCCGCGCCATTTTGCACGGCCGCATGCATGTGACCACCAACGATATTATGGCCGTGGCCCATCCGGTTATGCGGCATCGGGTACTGACTACCTTTAGCGCTGAAGCCGCCGGAATTACCAGCGATAAAATCATCGACCGTCTACTCAAGGAAGTGCCTCGCGCCGCCGGAGCATCCGCTAGCGCAGCTCCCGCACAGGCCCCCGGCACCGAGCCGGCGAAAGCTCCTGCTGATAAATAAGATGGCAAAAACAAAGTCTGGAATTTCTCTTCTCTGTTTCGCCGCCGCAAACGCCGCTCTTGGCGCTTCAGGCTATGGACAAAGTGGACTTACCGGAAGTTCCTCTGCCGTTGCTGTTGGCGGTTCTGACTCGCTTTCAGGCTATCAGATTGTTGATCTTTCGCCGCCCGGATACAGGCAATCTTGCGCCACAGGAATTGTCGGCGACCGGATTGCCGGCTGGGCCATCCCTGAATCCGGACTTACCACTTCACGTCATGCCATGCTCTGGTCGGGTCCCAATCATAAACCCATCGACCTAAGCACCGCCGAACTCGAAGATTCCGCCGGCTATGCCGTCGCCTATACCCAGGCGGTCGGTTGCGGCGTCTCTGGGGCCAGTCAGCCCAATACACACGCCTTTCTCTGGAATTCAAATTCCCCAAATCTCATCGATCTGAATCCGTCGGGATTCATTATGTCTGTCGCCGAAGGCGTTTCCGGCGGCCGGCAAATCGGTTACGGACTTATCTCCACCGGCGTTCCTCATGCTCTGCTTTGGAACTCCTCACCGCAAAGCGTCCTGGATCTGAATCCCTGGGGTTTTCGCTGGTCTTTTGCCTACGGCATCTGGAGCAACTCCGAAGCCGGCTATGGCCGAACCCTCAGCGGCGATACTCATGCTCTGTTTTGGCAATCCACTCGAGAAAGCGCGGTGGATCTCAATTCTAAAAAAATCGTTGAATCCTGGGCCATCGGCATCGCCCGTAACCAGATAGTTGGCTACGGGGAAATTATTCCCAATCGTGATGTCCATGCCCTGCTTTGGATCATTTCTCCCAATGCCCCAACTAAGAGCATTGATTTAAATCCCCAGGGCTTTTCCTCATCCGCCGCCCTTGCGACCAATGGTGCCGAACAGGTAGGCCGCGGTATGCCCGTCGGTTCCGACGAATGGCACGCTTTGTTATGGGGTGGCAATGCCATGGCTACGGACCTGTCGCGCTATTTGCCCAAAGGCTTTATCGAGTCTCAGGCGGTTTGCATCGACGGCGCAGGAAACATCGTCGGCGACGCCGTCGACTCTCAACATAGAATGCACGCTATTGAATGGATTCTCTGGGTCAGCCCTCTTCCACGTTAAAATTCTCTTTGAGGCCCTTATGAACCAGACGACGGATAATCCCTTGCCTGCCGGTCCCTGGCACGTCGTAGTTCATCCGGCGATTCCTTTATGGCTGATTATTTTCGGAATGATCATCGCCGTTGGGCTGATTGTTTTTCTTTACTTTGCCCAGCGGGGCAGCGCACCCGCATGGGCGATCGTGCCCTTGACGCTGCTGCGCGTCGCTTTGATATTGCTGTTGGGCTTTATTCTTTTGCAGCCTTCCTTTCAGTGGATTAACACCCAGCACATGCCCGGCACGCTCTGGCTTTTGCTCGATCGCAGCAAATCAATGTCGTTCACCGACCCGCAGGCCCTGCCTGAAGAACGCCTGCGCTGGGCCTGCAGCCTGGGATATATTCCCGATTCACTTTGGTCTGATGAATTTGATCGCGACCTGGCGCAATTAAATATCCTGAGGCAACTTTTGCAGCAACAGCAGGATGCGGTGCAAAATATTCCTTTAGCCGCCGACAATGCATCGCGACAAAAACAGATTGATTCCGCGGTCAACGCGCTGACTCAATGGCGGCAAAAGCTGGGCGATCTGACGGATGAACTTTCCGGCCGCCAGGGTGCGCGGATGGTCAACAATGATCTGGCCTCACTGGATCAGGACACCGGGGCTTTGATTGACGCCATCCGTCAGTCCGGCGGCGCCGGGCTGCTGTCCTTTTCCGCCCTGCTTGCCGGCGTCGACGGAGCTATGCGCGACCTTAATGACGCAGCCGAAGCCGCGGATCAGCAATTCCTTTCCGTTCATCAGTCCGATCCTGTCGTGGTTGACGCGCTTAACCGCGTGAGCGCCATGAGCCGCAGCCAGCTTGCCCTGGAGATGTTGCAAAATTCCCAGAAGCAAAGCCTCGCCTCAGTGATTGCCCAAAATCGCGTTCAGGTGGTTAGTTTTGCCGGCGGAGCCACAAGCTTTCCGATCCCGAACAATGCCAATGCCAACGAAATTCTTTCCAGCGCCCTGTCGGCCAACGGAGATTCAACAAATATTGCCTCCGCTTTTTCCACCGTGGCCCAGGCTCAAACAACGCCGGAACCGGCGCGCGTGATCCTGATTTCCGACGGCCGCCAGAATGTCGGCGACGACCCCGAACCGATAGCGCGACTGCTTGCCGCCGACGGCATAGACACGTTCACTATTTGCATCGGATCGGATCGTTCACCTCCAAGCGTTCAGATTGACGCCGTTGACGCCCCCCAATGGGTGTACAAGGATCAAACGGTAAACGCGACAGTCGCCATTCATATGCAGGAACTGATGGGCAGACCCATTACCGTTCAGTTATTGCGTGACGACAAACCAATCGACAGGCAGGTGACTTTTTCCGATTCTGATGATGACGTCAAGTCGGTTCAATTTTCGGATAACCCCGGCGATGTTGGCGTATATCACTACGAAGTACGCGTTGAACCGCCGCAGGGAGTCGCCGACCAGGAACCGATAGAACGCGAATTTATGGTGGCTGTCCGGAGGGATAAATTGCAGGTTCTTCTGGTTGAGAACCAGCCGCGCTGGGAATATCAGTATTTGATCAATTATCTTTCCCGCAACAGCCGGATACATTTGCAGGCCGTGCTGGAAAATCCCGCGCCGGTTCAGGGTGTGCAACTTCCGGCGCCCGTACAGGCCTCGCCGGACAATCCCAGTTATATGGCTCAGGTCCTCCCACAGGGTAACGCCGGCTGGGGGGCCTATGACCTGATTATTCTCGGCGACGTGGGACCGGACAGCATTAACGACGCGGATCAGCAGGCCATCGTTTATGCCGTCGCCCAGAAGGGCGCAGCGCTGGTGCTTCTGTCGGGTCAGAATGCCATGCCGCAGGCGTACAATGCTCAGCCGCTTTCCGACCTGATACCCGTTCGGCTCGATCAGGCCTGGCCGCCGGACATACTCGAACAGCAGGATGACCAGGGCTTTGTTCCCGCAATTACCGTTGAAGGTGCGGCGTCGGACCTGGCGCAGTTTGGTGCAAATTCAACTCAGAATGAGGCGCTTTGGGCCGGTATGTCGCGCTGGTATTCCCACAGCGCTTATACGACGGCGCGCGACAACGCCAATGTGATCTGGTCGCTGGGCGGCGGCAATTCGCCCGATCAGCAGGCCGCCGGCGATGAGGAAAATATTCAGGAGGATAAAAGCCAGGCGCTGCTGACCGAGATGAACGTCGGCGCCGGCCGCGTACTTTACCTGGCCAGCGACGAACTCTGGCGGCTTCGTTATGTCGCGGGAGAAAATGTCTTCGATGATTTCTGGGCGCAAGTTGTCCGCTGGTGCTCGGGCAACGATCTGCCCGCGGGGGGTAAATTCGTCCGATTTGGAACTGATAAGGACACATATACATACGGTGATCCTGTTCATGTTGCGGCGCGCGTTCTGGGCGATAATCTGCTGCCACTTTCCGGACTTACATTCCAGGTCACCGCAACGCCGAGCGGCGCGGCGACGATCGAAACCCAGGCAACCAGCGCCCCCATGCTCGCTTCCAATTCCGGACCGGGATTTTATTCCGGTACTTTATCCGGCCTGCCCCCGGGGCATTACTCCATAAGACTCCAGGGCGGCGGCGTGGATCAGCGCCTGCGCGCCGATCCAACCGCGGCAGCACAGCAACTGACCATTCAAATCAATCCACAACCCGATTTGGAATCGCTTGATCCATCCAGTGATCCGGCGGATATGCTTCGGCTGGCATCCGCCGGCGGCGGATTGATGATGCCTGGAGCTTTTGCCAATCAATTAGCGTCATTGATGCCGCCTTTGGAACGCACTTTGGACATTCCGCAGGAAACGGGGTTTTTCGTTAATATGAACAGCGAATTTACGCATTTACTTCATATTTTGTTTTTGGCGATCTTTGTGTTTTTGATTACTGCGGAATGGGCTATCCGCAAGATCGCGGGAATGGTTTAGTCCGCAAATTGATACAATATATGAACTGATACAATATAGACGGTGGATGGAATTTTTCAGGGGCGGCATAGATGGAAAATCAAAATCTCCAAACAATGCCTGAAACGCCCGATGTATTGGCCGAGCAGTTGCAGCGTGTTGCAGACCGGAGATTATGGCTGGAGCTTATTTCCGGGGCGTTGGGAATTCTGTTGCTTGCCGGTTCAATTGGTTTATTCGCCGCTTTAATCCTGGGCTCGATGAATTCGCCTCCAGTGATTTTACTCTGGACAATAGCAGTGATTCTCTGGATCGGGTTTATTTATCTGACATACCGGCAGCTCTTCCCCGCGTTTCGAATGATCGATCTGTATAAAGCGGCAAGTCTGGTGGAACAGCGCGAACCGGAACATGAGGAGCGCATTATTTCCGCCGTCGATTTTTCTGAAAATCCGCCGGACGATCGGTACGTTTCCCGGCAAATGGTGGATAAGGTAATCCGAATAGCCTGCATCGAAGCGGAAAATATCAACGCGGCAAGAATTCTGTCCATCAAATCCGTGTTGATTCGCGGCGCCTTTTGCGTGCCGGTGCTTGTGCTGTGGATTATTTTTGGCAGCACCGCTCCACAAACCATCGCCCTGGGACTCCAGCGGATTTTCACACCCGGGCAAGGCTATGTCGCCGAGCAACCGATTGCTTTTATAGTTCAACCAGGCGATGCAGTGGTCGGCCAGGGAAATTTATTCGAAATCACTGCTTCCGACACCGCAACCGGCCCCAAAGCCGGGACGGCTTCGTCGGACAATAATTTCAGCGTGGAACTCCAATATGTTTCCGGCGGCGGCCGAGAGCTTGCCATGTCGCCGACTTCGCCAACCAGCCGTCGACTGGACGTTCCCGACGTTGAGTCCGGCTTTCGTTACCGGGTTTCTTCCACGGAGGAGTCTTCACCCTGGTACACGGTACAGATGATTCCGCGTCCGCAGATCGCGACTGTGGAATTGCATTATAAGTATCCGGCCTATACCGGTTTGCCGGACCGTGTTACCACCGGGCCGGATTGGAAAATTCAGGCGCTTACCGGTACGGAAGTTCGCATTGTGATCCAGACGAACCAGCCGCTTTCTGATCTGAGTCGCCTGAGTGTCGCCGCCAGTGATTCAACGCCTGAGATAGATCAGCCGCTCCAGCTCGTTGACGATTTGAAATATCAGGCGGTCATTAACGTCCTGGCCTCCACCACATATCAAATCAGACTGGTGAATCCCCAGGGCGTTGCCAATGCTTCGGATCATCCCTGGCCGATCATCGCGGTTCCGGATCAGCCGCCGATGATCGCGATTACCAGCCCCCAGAAAAACATTAAAGTCCGCCCGGACGACGTGGTGCCGGTCTTGTATACCGCCGGTGATGATTTCGGATTAACCCACGTTCAGGCCGTGGTTTCCGTGGATCAATCCAGCGGTCACATCTATGAGATCAGGCTTCCCGAGGAAAATACCACGGGATTTTCCAGCCAGTGGAATCTGTCGGTTCCCGATCAGATGATGCTCGCGGACCAGCCCAGCGCCACACGCATCGATTATTACCTTCAGGCAACGGACAATCGCCAGCCAGCGCCTCAGACCAGCCATACGGATGTATATGAATTGATCATTGACAGCCACTTGCCCTATGGCTACCAGCAGCAACAGGATAAGGCCCGGGCGGAAGAATTCAGCCAGGCAATTCATCAGGCCATTAAAAACCTTCAGCAGGTTCAGCGTCACATCGATTCGTTGCGTTCGCTGCCGCCGAATCAGGCGCTGAGCGACGAGCAATTGCAGAACACTCAGTTGATGGCCGACCTGACGGCACAGACGGCTCGCGATTTAACCTCTGCAGCGCAAAACAACCAGAATTCATCGCTGTCTTCCGCCGCAGCGCAGGCACAAAAAATCGCCGAAGAATCAGTGGCTCCGGCGGCGGATAAAATCGCCGCCGCCGCGCTGGGCGACGCTCAATCTCCTCAGCAGCGCTCCAGCGATCTGAATTCATCCGCAAACGCATTGAGCAGCGCCACAACGCAGCTTCAGCAACTTGCGCAGAATCTCGCGGCTCAAAGCAATCGGGAGCAAATCGCCGACAATGTATCGAAACTATCCCAGGAGCAACAGCAGGTGGCGCAGGAAATCGCCGATAATCCGGATTCTTCCGACGCCTTGAACAAACAGGGGCAACTGGCCAGAAATGTACAAAATCTGATCAAACAGAACACCATCCTTCAAACGCCCGCGGCGGCGAAAGTTCAACCGCAGATTGACGCGTTAAAAAAGCAGACGTCTGAGATCATTTCCGAGCAATCAGCGGTGAATACTCAGTTGAATGGAAATTATCAGAGCAACAAACTGGCTCAGCAACAGGCGCTGTTAAATCAGGATATTCAGCAGTTCAACCAATCCAGCGCCGCCGTTGATCCTAATGCACCTCATACAGCACCCAGCAATGACGCGATGAATGCCACAGTGGCTGATCTGGTTGATGCGCAGTATTCCGCCGCCAATGACGGACAGAATAATATTGCCCAAAACCTCACCAACGTGCATCACCAGTTGGATCGCCTCGCCAGGGTTTCAGCCCAACAGCAGCAGGATCAACAGACGATTCAGCAACAGAACGCAGCGACGGCCCAGCAGATGCAGCAAATATCTGATGATGTCAGCGCCGCTTCCCAGAAATTGCAGAACCCCGCTGATAATCAGAGTCTTACCCAGGGTTTTGCGCAGACGCAAAAAGCGGCGACGGAACTCAAAACGGCGGCGGAACAATTATCCAACCACCGCTTAACTCCCCAGGAACAAAACGAACTTACTCAGGCCGTGGATCAGGCCGGCCAGGCCGCCGACGCGGCTGACTGGAAGAACGCCCAGCAGGCTCAGCAGGCGCTTCAGCAGTCTCAAAGTGATTTACAACAGGTCCAGTCACTGATGAATGCGGCGTCGCAGCCGCAGCTGGCGCCGGCCGATCAATTAAATCAGTTGAGCCAGCAAGCGAGCGATCTGGCCGCACGCCAGAACCAATTAGCCCAGCAGACGGCCCAATTAGCTCAACAGGCGCAGAACGCGGGGCAGGTGACGCCGAATACCCCTGGTGAATTGCCGGGACAAATTGCTTCCGCGGCAAATCAGGCCGGGCAAATCGCCCAACAGGTTCAGAATACATCGCCTGATCTTGCCCAAAATCTTTCCAATGCCCAGCAGCAGATGAATGAAGCTCAGGAAGCACAAGCACAAGCCGGCAGCAGCCGGCCCGGCAGTGCCGACGCGGAACAAAATCAGCTTGAGGCCATGGAACACATGCAGGCCGCCCAGAAAGCACTCAACAGCGCGGAGAATTCACCAGAGATGCAAAATATTCCACAGCTTAATAATGCGCAGGCCAACGCCGATAATCAGCAAAATCAATCCGGCTCTGAAAATCAGCAGGAACAAAATGAACAGCCGGAACAAGGCGCTCAGGGTTCAGATCAAAACGGCCAGGGACAACAGGGACAGACTGGCCAGCAATCGGCGCAGAACGGCCAGGCCGCAGAAAATTCCGGACAGAATTCCGGCAGTCCGCAATCCGGGCAAATGGCTCAAGGCGGACAACAGGGACAGAGTGGCCAGGGTCAACAAGGGCAGGCCGGGCAGGAATCACAAAATTCCGGACAGTCATCCGCTGAGAATGGACAAAGCCAATCCAGCGGATCAGGCGGGCAAATGGGCGGTTCGGCTAGCGCTCAGGGGAATGGCGGCCAGGCAGCGGCCCAACAATATGTAATGTCCGCGGCGCAGCAAATTCAAAATGCACTGCAACTTCAGCAACAGGCAGCCAACGGGAATGCCGCCGCGGCGCAGCAGGCAGCTGAGGCGCTCTCCGGGGCAGCTAATAATCTGGCTCAGGCACAAGCCGCCGGCGCGAATTTGCAAAGCACGGGCTCATCGGGCGGCGGGTCAGGAAATCCTGGTGCGTCAGGCGGCATGGCCATGGGCTCCACGGGTTCTTCAGGTACACAAGGTTCTCCATCCGCCAACCCAGGCGGTCACGGCGGAGGCGGCATCAGCGGCAATCAAAAAGCCCCCTCTTCCATGCCGCCGGCAACGGTTGCTCAAATGGGAATAAGCCCCGCACAATGGCGGAACCTTGGCCCGCTGGAACAACAGCAACTGGTGAATACTGCGGGGCAAAATCTGCCACCGGGCTATGAAGAAATGGTTCGTGACTATTACATTCGTCTTGCTGAGATGAATTCCAATGACTAATTATTTTATTCGTTGGCGGTCCGGCGCCTGGCGGATGTTTTATCCGGCTTTTGTGAGCCTTATTGTCCTGTGGGCAGCACCGAGCCTTTGGGCTGATGATGCGGTTCCGGCCAATGTGGCCAGTGCCATCGACAGCGGTTTAACATTTCTGGCCAACCAACAGCAAGCCGACGGCAGCTTTCCCTCCGCCGAGGGCACAGAACCTGCGGCGACATCCCTGGCGGTACTGGCGTTTCTGGCTCGTGGCTATACGCCGGCGCACGGTCCATATCATGATGTGATTGATAAAGCGATCGACTGGGTCATCAGCATCCAGCAACCCGATGGATATCTTATTGATCACAACGGCCAGATGTACGATCACGGCATCAGCACAGTGATGCTTTCGGAAGTCTACGGCATGGTCGATCCAACGCAGCAGCCGCGCGTGGCGGCGGCCCTGTCTAAAGCGGTGGGGCTTATTCTTCAGGCGCAGAACAATTCAGGAGGAAATTTTGACGGCGGCTGGCGCTATCAGCCCAACAGTACGGATGCGGATATTTCCTGCACCGGCTGGCAACTTATGGCGCTGCGCGGCGCAGCGGATTGCGGCGCTGACCTGCCACCCGATGCAATTCGCCGCGGCATTGAGTTTGTCGAGCGTGATGCGTGCCCACAGGGCGGATTCGCTTATATGATCGGCGGTGGACCGAACCAGGCTCGATCCGGAACAGGCATTCTGGCGCTGGAACTTCTCGGACGTCATGAAGACCCGGCGGCGACGAACGCCGGAGACTGGCTGTTAGCCAATCCGCTTCGCACCAATTCCGATTTCTATTTTTACGCCGTTTATTATTGCAGCCAGGCCGTCAATCAGCTTGGCGGCCAGTATTGGAACCAGATTTATCCACAAATCCGCCAGCAGTTGCTGGATTTGCAGTTTCCGGATGGTTCCTGGACCCCACCGGACGGCATAGAACAACAGGGCGGTAAGATATATGCAACTTCCATGGCCATTCTGGCTTTGTGCGTCCCTTATCATTATCTGCCGTTGTATCAGCGATAATAGCCTGGTCGATCTACAACGTTTCCCTGAGCGCCTCTAAGACCCAAAAGTCAGTAAAAGTCAGGCTTGGTATAAATAATTGCGGCTGTGCATGTGAACTATTAAAATTACTCATGGGGTAAATGGCAACCGGGATCCGCCGAACTTCGATAAAGGCGCGGCGTCTTAAAACATACGGCGAGGAATAACAGCGGGCAGTGGACACTGCATTGTCCAGGTTTTTAAGAATCGTGGTGCCCCATGCTGCGCGATCCACGCAACCGGAATATCGGATATCTACGGCTATCCATTACACAAGCCTGCCAGCTGCGCTGCATCTATTGCCGCCCGGCATTTCACCGGAACCACACGCCCGGGATGTTAACACCGGCGGAATTTGGACATATTGCGGATCATTTCATTCATTTGCACGGCGTACGGAAGGTTCGCATTACCGGAGGTGACCCAACGGCCCGGGCGGACTTGCCTCAAATCATCCAGCGGATTGCCGACGAACATCCTGATATTGACCTGGCCATGAGCACCAACGGGCTGGCCCTGGATCGCCTGGCATTTAGCTGCAAGGCTGCGGGATTAAAACGTGTAAATATCAGTCTCGATACACTTGATGAGCCCACATTTGAACGCTTAAGCGGACGACGCGGCGTATCGCATATTATCGCCGGTATTGATGCGGCCATTGCGGCGGGCCTGACGCCGATCAAACTGAACATGGTGGTAATGCGTGGCATCAATGACGGGCAGTTGGAGTCCATGGTGAATTTCGCTGCCGATCGAGACGTGGTACTCAGGTTTATTGAATTGATGCCCATGGGGCCATTGGCGGACAATTGGCATCACCATTATGTTCCGGCGGCCAGCATCCGCAAAAGCATTGAGCCGCTGATTCGCGACTGGCGGCAGCAGGAACAGGGACCCGCGAGCAGCCGGAATTTTCGCGTTACTTTGCGCGACGGACGAGAAGCGACTCTTGGTTTCATTACTCCGATGAGTTGCAATTTCTGCGCTAACTGCAATCGGTTGCGGATTTCCTCCACGGGCGACATTTTCCCATGCCTGATGGATCAACCGCGAGGATCGCTTCTGCCGGCGCTGCGGCCCGTCTATGATCCGGAACTCTTTGACGCACTGCTGACACAAGCCCTAGCGGAAAAAATGGCGGAACATCCGCACGACGGTTTTGCGGTGATGACCGGCATTGGAGGATAATGTTTTATGACCAGGCCGATTGATGGGTTAACAATGGGAATTGAAATATGATATTGACGGTCAAACTCTTTGGTCCAGCGGCGCGGATCATTGGCTCCCCGGAACTGCATATACCGGAATCGGGTGCAGCGCTGACTTGCGGTACGTTGCGTCTTGCTATTGCGCGGCACTATCCACAACTGGCGGAACTTATCCCATCAGGACGTATAGCGGTCAACCATTCTTATGCTTCAGATGAGATCGTATTGACCGGCGGTGAGGAAATTGCACTGATTCATGCGGTGAGCGGCGGATGAATATCACAGTTGAATTGCGGGACGGACCCCTCGTTGGTTGGTCTGGCCCGCCTGAAGCTCATGCCGGCGCGGTGGTGCGGTTTGAGGGTATTGTGCGGCCCCAGGAGGACGGGCGTTCCATTTCGGGGCTGGATTATACCGCCTATGAGCCCATGGCGAGCCGTGAACTCAAACGCCTTGCGGATTCAGCGATGTGTGATTTTGATCTGCAGTCTATAACAGTTCTGCACAGCCGCGGATTTGTTCCGGTGGGCAGGTGTTCATTTATACTTTTGATCGTGGCGATGCATCGCCGGCCGGCGCTGGCGGCAATGGACTGGTTTATTGACGCTCTTAAGCGCGACGTGCCGATCTGGAAACATCCTGTCTGGGTGAATACTGTTAAGGGTCTCTAACAAAACAAGACGGGACCGCGACGCTGGGAATTTTAGTCCCAGACAAGGAGCTTCGACGATGCAAGTATTACAATACAATACAGCGAGGAGAAGCGACGCGGTATGGGGCCAAAAGGCACCGCGTCCCGAAGGGTTGGGCCGCAAACAGCCCATCTGCGGCGTTGTCGGCCCTCGATGTATCATCCTTCGGATACGGCTTCGGGCCTCCGCCTTGCATCTGGGCCATTTGCGGCCCAACGCGGCTCCCGGCTTGTTTTGTTAGAGACCCAAAGAACCGAGAGCGCGTTGATGGCATTGCCGCATCCCCAGGACGCATTTGAACAACTGGCGCATCGCCTGAGTGCGGTTGGCGTTGAGACCGTAGTCCTCCGGGAAGCGATTGGACGGATTCTGGCGGAAAACGTGCTTGCGAACCGGGACAGTCCGCCGTTTGATTGCAGCAACATGGATGGATTTGCGGTGCGGCTGTCGGATGTGACTAATGCCGCACTGCCGGTGCAAAGCGAGGCGCGCATCGGACAGGCTTCTCCTGTATTGCAGGCTCATACAGCGGTGCGCGTTTCCACGGGTAGTCCGATTCCGATTGATGCCGATGCAGTGATTCCCATCGAAAACGTGACGGAACAGGACGGGCGCATCAAACTGACCCCCGGCGCAGAGACGCGAATCGGGGATAACATCCGGCGGCGCGGAGAAAACGCCGCGGCCGGCTCGGTTGTGGCGAAAAGCGGAGCGATGATCAGCGCGCCGATGATTGCCGCGATGGCGGCGTTCGGGAAAAGCGCCGTTGAGGTGCATCGTGTTCTGCGCGTGGCCGTGATTACCACCGGCGATGAATTACCATCCGCCGGCGAACTTTTGACGCCATGGCGTATTGCCGACAGCAATTCACCGGCATTATGCGCTGCCATAGCCCATGTTCCGTGGCTGGCGCTGGAATCGGTGTCACAGGTCGCTGATGAAAAACAATCCATAACCAAGACCCTGGCGGCGGCATTGGAAATGGCGGATGTGGTATTGACTACGGGCGGCGTATCGAAAGGTCATCGCGATTTCATGCCGGATGCCGTTCGTTCAGTAACCGCAGAAATCATTTTTCATCGCCTGCCTATCAAGCCCGGCGGTCCGGTGTTGGGGGCATTGGCCGGCGGGAAAGCGCTTTTCGGCCTGCCGGGGAATCCCGTATCCGTGCTGGTATTATGGCGGCGGTTTGTTCTGCCGTGCCTGGCGCACTATGCGGGTTGCAAACAGAACATCGCGGCAAAACACCAGGTTGAGCTGACCGAACCGCTGAACAAACCGCATGAGAAATGGAATTATCGCCTGGTGCGGATCGTCGGTTTTGGCCAGGCCGAGCTGATCCGCTATGCCGGCTCGGGTGATATTCCTGCGGCAGCCGCCTCGGACGGCTTTGTTGAAGTACCGCCCAATGTGCTGGGCCGCGGTCCGTTTCCTTTTGTTTCCTGGAGCATCGCATGACCAGGCGGGTAAAATTAACACATATTGATCGATATGGAATGCCGGCGATGGTGGGTGTAGGAAATAAGCCGATCACCGCGCGGAAGGCCGTGGCGATGGCTACAGTACATATCAACACCCCGCTGGCCACGGCAATCCGGCGCAATGCCGTCGGCAAGGGGCGCGTGTTGGAAGTAGCGCGGCTCGCGGGAATCCAGGCCGCCAAGAAAGCCGCGGAACTTATTCCTTTGTGTCATCCTGTTCCCCTGGAACATATTCAGGTTAATGTGGAATTGAAGGGCCGGCGGGTGCAAATTCAGGCAACAGTCGAGGCCCATTGGAAAACGGGTGTGGAGATCGAAGCACTGATCGCGGCAACCGTGGCGGCATTGACGGTATATGACATGGGCAAGGCTCTGGACCGGGCCATCCGAATCGATGGCGTGCAATTGCTTGAAAAAACCGGCGGCACGCGCGGCGATTATAAACGGAGTAAGTCATGACCTGGCGCGTGGCGATTCTGACTTGTTCCGACCGATGCAGCCGTGGTGAAGCCCAGGACACCAGTTCTCCGGCCCTCGCGGCAGTGGTGCTTAAGCACCTTGACGCCCAAATCACCCATACAGCATGCGTGACGGATGACATCCCGGCTATCCAGGCCAAACTTCGGGAATGGGCGACGGGAAATCAGGCGGTTAATCTGATTCTGACCACGGGGGGCACGGGCCTATCGCCGCGCGACAATACGCCCGAGGCGACGCTGCCGATGCTGCACAAGCGCGCATCAGAATTGCTGGAACTCGCGAGACTGCGCTCTTTGGCCAAAACACCCAGAGCGTATTTAAGCCGCGGCGAGGCTGGTTTGATTCATCGCACGCTGGTTCTCAACCTGCCCGGTTCGCCGCGCGGGGCGGTGGAATTTTTTGAGGCGATGGTCGACGTTCTGCCGCATGCCCTGGCCATTGCCCGCGGCGATGCCGTCGATCACGGCCAATGTGCGGGACCGGAGCAGGGATAAAAGAGAAACGTATCAGGATCTGCGCGTTAATACACGAGAGGAACTTGAATCTCCGACTGTGAAATGGGGCTGCTCCAAATCAGTTCCCCATTGACAATGCTCAGCCAGGCATCGGACGCACGAGCGATATCGCGGTCGTGGGTCGCCAACAGTATGGTGATGTTTGCAGTGCGGGTCATTTCCCGCAGCATGTACATGAAAGCATCGGAGGTTCCAAAATCCAGCGCCGCCGTTGGTTCATCCAGAAGCAGCAGGTCCGGTTCGCACGCGAGCGCCCGGGCCACGCAAACCAACTGTGCCTGCCCGGCGGAAAGCGCTGCGGGCATTTTCTCATCCAGATGTTCCAGGCCTAATTTCTCCAGAATCAGCCGTGCGCGGCTCTGACGATCCGGACCGTTAAGGCCAAAAGCGACATTCCGCAAGACCGTCAAATGAGGAAAAAGCAGCGGTTGTTGCGGTGCATAGCCCATCCGTCGGCTTGCCAATGCGGTGTGCGTCGCCGTGGTCATCTTACAGGGGATTACCCCGGCGATGGCCCTGAGCAACGTCGTTTTACCCGAGCCGGTCGGTCCGGTTATCGCGGTGATGCCGCGAAGACAAAAGTCCGCCTTGAGCGCTACTGGCGATGAAATTAATATATTAATATGTATTGGATTATGATGCTCAGCCCTCTTCCCTGCCGCCGTCGCCGGACATGCACCGCTTCGTACGGGCGCCAATCGATCCAGCAAGCCGGAGAGTTTTCCCAGCACATTAAACCAGCCCCCCCATCCGCGCTCCACCTGCAGGCTCAGCAAAAGCGGAACGGGCATGGCCACAAGAATCAGCATCCACAGCAGCGGATAAACCGCCTGCGGCCCGATATCCTGCAGATTTACCCACATCTGGATGGGTATGCCGTGTGGAAAGTATGCGATGATGATGGCCACGCCGAACTCTCCCAGCGCGCGCAGCCAGCCAATGAGAAGCGCCCAGAACAACCCGCCTAGCGCCAGCGGCAGGGTAACCGTGAACCACGCAGCCATGCGGGATTTGCCCAACAAGCCGGCCATTTCTTCATAACCCGGTGACACCGCCTGGAAAGCAAGTTTGGCGCCGAAGACATAAAACGGAGCAGCGGCATAAAAACCGGCGATGATCAAAGCCGGAATGCTGTTGGTAAGCGTAATATCGAAATGCCGGGCAATTTGACCGATCGTGCTCTGGGGCCCCAGAACATTGGCCAGCAACATGCCCAGGGCCAACGGCGGCGTCAACAATGGGACCAGCGCCAAGCCTTCCAGAAAAAATTTGCCCCGAAATTGCCGCCGCGCCAAAATCCAGGCCAGCGGCGTGGCCAGAACAATCATTAGCGCTGCATCAGCGCTGGCGCACAGAACCGACACCGCCACCGCCTGCCAATCGTCGGATGAAAGCGCCGGATGCAACAGCTCTTGCCATCCCGCGCCGAAAATAAACGGCCACACGAGCACAAGACAAAAAAGGGCCGTCAGAACACCAGCCAGCCCCACGCTCCATGAGAATCGATGGCGCTTCTGGCCGAAAGTTGACCCTGTCAGACCGGCATGCTTATAGCTTAGACTCTGTCTCATGTTTCCTGCGGCGCGTGGAGTTATGTGTTGTCGGCTCATGGGCCGACTATTTTCGCCGCAATCGGGGTGTAACCACAAGTTTGAAGCCAGGGCACAACCACACTGGAGTTCAAATACTCGCTAAAAGCGGCGCCAAGCTCCGGATCGCGGGCATTTTTAAGAACGGCCGAATAAAAAATCAACGGCTCAGCCTGGAAGTGCTGCATGACGCCGTCAGCGTCCTTTACCTGCATGACTACACTGGTATATTGCTTTTCGAAGCGGGGATCTCCAAGGTTAATCTCGGCGGGCAACGGCATAAATGGAATTTCCGAAGCGCATGCCGAGGACTCATAGGTGACACATGCATCAAGCTGCCCGGCGCGCAGCCGGAACATCAGCGATGGTTCGCTGAAAATCTGCGCCGGATTTTCAACCGGCCCCAGGATGCGCGACGCTAGATCGGGTTGATGATAATATTGATCCGCCAGCATCAGGCACAAAACAGTTGCCCTTCCCTGCGGATCGGTCAATGGATCGGTGCGGCCAAAATGGACGCCGTCCGATGCAAGTATGTTATACCATGCAACCCCGCCGGCTTTCGCGGCGGCAAACTTTGGCGCCAAAGGACTGTTTGGACTCCACGCCAGCACCATGCGGGTAGAGGCGAATACAACGGCGTTTTGCACCAGGCCGGCTTTCTGCAATAGACGGATTGGACCTGACGTGACAGAAACAAACACGTCCGGGTTAATCTGCCCTGCTGCAATCATGCGAGCCAGGGCAAACGATCCATTGCCGATGCCCTGATACTCAACATCATGCAGCCGTGCAAAGTTCGGCCCAATGTACTGATCCATTAACGGTCCCATTGACCCAGCATAGGCGACAACCAGCGTTTTAGCGTTTACCGTTCCTGACACCATCATCATCATGCCAATGACCACTAAGCCGAGTATGCGGTGGAACATTTCTGCTGCGCCGCTGGATACCCGATTAATATCGGCGTTCATCAAAATAGAACTCCTTGAACTATACTAACAGCAATAACTTAGCGCATCTAAACAAAATATTCCACGAGCCAGTGCCAGGGTCACAGGCAGTATAATTATTCCCTTATTGCGATTTTCAAATATCACACCTCTTTTTGTCACACGTTAGGCGGTCATTGGCATGTGATTTGCATAAGTACCTTTGGCAACAAATGTTGCCTACTTTGTTGGCTCTATGGCAAAGGATGTTGCCATGACGGCTGCACTGTTTTGGATGCAGCTGTGCCGAGTGTTTGGCTTGGAGCTACCCTACCATGCAAGATCAGGATGTTGAGCAGTCTATAACAGAACTGGGCGCGAAATTAAGCGCCTTTCGCTCATCGCGTGGATGGACGCTTGATGAACTGGCCGAACGCAGTGGGCTTTCCAAAGCTCAGCTTTCCCGTTTGGAAAGCGCCGAACGGCAACCGTCTCTGGCGGCGCTGCTTTCACTGGCACAGGCGTTTGGCATCTCAGTAGCCAGTTTTTTCGAGTTTTCACAATCGGATCAGGGAGTACAAATTGTTCGATCCGCCGCAGGATCACCCCAACAGGCTAATGGATTGACCTACTGGCCGCTATCAACAGGAACCAATCGGTTCAATTTGCAGCCAATTCGGGTTGTGGTATCGCCGGATCGGCCGGGGGATGATCTATATCACCATGATGGCGAAGAATGGCTTATGGTGATATCAGGACGGGTTCGATTAAGCGTCGGAGCGCAAACGCACACGTTGGAACCTGGAGATTCAGCACATTTTGATTCGCGTATTGGACATCGACTTGACGCGCTGGATTCTGTGGACGCTGAGGTCATTGTTGTGGCCTGTCCACTTGAGGCGCTGCCGCGGATAACGGTTCCGCGCCCGGCGGGCCAACGTGTGCCCAGGGGGCGTACAAACTTACCATCCGGCTGACGTAGTCTTAGACCGGATCAATTGCGGACGAAAGAGGTTATTCGTCCGACAAGGTTTCCCTGGTGAATCAGGAACGAGTTTTTTGAGTCATTGGCTGGGTGTGGAAATGCTCGGGATGGATAGGTTCTGCGCATGACAGGGCCATTCCGCGAACATCCTGTTAGTTGTAGAGGGTTGTTCGCGGGGCATGATGCCTTGGCGGTCTTAGAAACGAAATTTTTCTGGTAGTTGGCGGTCTGTGGAAACGCGGGGAACCAGTGAGTTCTGCGCGTAACAGAACCATTGCGCAAACATCCCCAACCAAACACAAAGGGGTTTTCACATGGCCACAGAAACAGAAATGGAACCATTTCACCTGCTCACAAGATCAAAACTGCGTTCGAACTGCCTGAATTTTTGGGAAATTCTGGCGCAGTCTGTTGCGTTGATTTCACCCACGATGACTGCAGCCCTCATTGTGCCGCTGATGTTTGGAACCGCCGGCGAGTGGGGCTGGCTTTGCTATGCCTTCGGCACGGTGATGCTGTTTTTTGTGGCGATGAATCTCAATCAATTTGCCAAGCGGTCAACTTCCGCCGGCTCCATGTACGATTATTCCGTGCGCGGCCTGGGTAAAATCGGCGGCGGCATCGGCGGATGGTGCCTGATATGGGCTTATCTGTTTATCGGCATCGCCGGTGTGTCGGGCTTTACACATTTCGCGAAGATACTTCTGGGTCTGGTAGGCGTACCGGATGTGCCGATTCTATCGATTGGTCTGTTTGCCGTATGCGTCTTTATAGCATGGTTTATGTCGTATAAGGACGTGCAGCTATCCGCGCTTATGATGCTGATCATGGAGGCTGTTTCAGTATCACTTGTTCTTATATTGATGGCGATCGTGTGCGCTCATACCGGCGTGGTCGATACCGCGCAGTTTAATTTTTCCGGTATATCCCTGAGCATCGTCGGTCTGGGTGTGGTGGTGGCCGTCTTCAGCGGAGTCGGATTTGAAGCCGCCACCGCTTTCGGTGAAGAGGCGAAAAATCCACTCAAGACAATCCCACGAGCGGTGTATGCCAGCCTGATTGCTACCGGGTTGTTCTTTGTGCTCATTACCTATCTGGAGACGCTTGCGCTCAAAGGCCATAACCCAACTCTGGATAATCTTGTCGCGCCGCTGAACACTCTGTCTGATATGTTCCATCTGCCCTGGATGGGCGTGCTGATTTCCGCCGGCGCGATGATCAGCTTTTTCGCTCTGGCGCTTTCGTGCATGAATTCCGGAGCAAGAATCATCTTTTCCATGGGCCGTTCAGGCATATTTCACATGGCCGCGGCAACTTCGCATCACAAAAATCTTACGCCGCACGTCGCGCTGAGCGTGATGGCACTTCTGCAGTTCATTATTCCCGCCTTTGGTATTCTCGCTTCAGCCGTCAATCTGAGCACCACTGGTTCGGGTACATTCCACATGGAGGTGATTGATGCTTTTAACTGGGCTGGAACATTTGGAGCATTTGGATTCTGCGGAGGATACTTTGTGATCTCGATCGCCGCCCCGGTCTATCTCAAACGCATCGGGGAACTCAAACCGATGAATATCGTCATCAGCGTACTTGCCGTGCTGCTGTTGCTGGTGCCGGCCATTGGAACGGTTTACCCCGAGCCGTCGCCGCCGTTTAATTATTTCTCGTATATCTTCGGCGCCTATGTTTTAGTCGGCATCATCTGGATCGCCTTTTTCCGCCGCGCCAAATTTCCGCATCTTAAAGCCCAGATTGAACCTGCACTTATACGGCAGGAGATTCCGTCTGCTAGTGTGGGAATGGATGCTGTGTCAGCATGATCGCCGAGCAGACGATGATGTAAATACAGAGCCTTGGATTTGGGATTTTGATTTTTTACTTTGACCAGGATTGCCGCACCCGTGCTGTTACGGAAGGTGCGGCAATTTTTTAAGTGGCCGGTCGAGAGGTTGGTTTGCGAGGGGCTTTCCATGCCGATAAAATCCGCAGTCATGCAACAAAATCCGGACTCCATGGTCCCCATGGCTCATGATCGTCTGAATGAACCGCCGGTCACTGCGCGATTGTCGGGCATTCTGGTTACCTTGTGCCTGGGAAAGCCGCAATCGTACGGAAGACCGGACGCCGTTGACACCCATGATAAACCCTGGACTACGGGCTTTTTCAAATTGCCGGTAAACCAGCGAGTGCAGTTGAGGAAGACCAATCTCGATGGAGATGGGCAGGCGGATCTGAAAAATCATGGCGGACCGGATAAGGCCGTGCTGGCGTATTGTGCGGAACATTATCCGCTCTGGAAAAAAGAAATGGACATTGATTTTCCGCACGGCGCGTTTGGCGAAAACTTCACCGTCTCCGGACTAAGCGAGTGGACCGTTTGCGTGGGTGATGTCTTTTCACTCGAATCGGCTCGCGTGCAGGTCTCGCAACCGCGACAGCCCTGTTGGAAGCTGGCCCGGCGATGGCGCATGAATGAACTGGTGGCAAGGGTGATAGAAAACGGCCGCAGTGGCTGGTATCTGCGCGTGATCGAAGAGGGGATTGTTGAGCCGGGAATCACCATGGAGTTGCTGGATCGCCCGGAACCGGATTGGCCCGTAGCCCGGGCCAATCACATTCTGCATCACTGCAAAAAAGACCGTGAGCTCACCGCGGCCCTGGCCGCGGTAGCCCCCCTCGCTCAATCATGGAAAGATGAATTAAATGAACGCCTCCAACGGCTTGGGGAAGCAAAGTAACACTTCTAAACAGTACCCCGCCGGCGTTGTGCACAACCCCGTCATTATCTGCCCTTGGATCAGCGTTAATCCGATAAACTGGTGCAACAAAACCCCTCTGCGAACGTTTTACCAATTACAGGGAGTTTGCATGGCAGGATGCCGATAGTATGATAGAATTAATCAAGTGACAGGAGTTGCAGCGATGAAAAAGAAATGGTTCAAGCCGCGTATCGTCAAGGTTTTGATTAATTGCGAATGCACTGCCTACGCCTATACGCGCTAAGCGCAATATGAAAGTACGCATACTTGGCGCCGCCGCCGGGGGCGGATTCCCGCAATGGAATTGCTTCTGCGAAGTTTGTGAAGCGGCGCGGCGTTCCCCACCAGCGGCCAAACCTCGGATGCAATCATGCATCGGCATCAGCAGCGACTCGAAAAAATGGTTTGTCATTAACGCCCCACCCGATCTAGCCCGACAAATTGCATCATTTAATTATCATCCTCCGGCGAATGCCAAACGTGGAACCGCTCTTGAAGGCATTATGCTCACGAACGCCGACCTGGATCACACGCTGGGATTATTCCTGCTGCGCGAAGGACAGAATCTCAACGTGTGGGCCACGCCGGTGATTAAAAATCTTCTGTGTAAAAATTTGCGGATCGATGCGGTATTGGGGTCGTATTGCGGGATTAATTTCCATACGCCGCCTGCGGTACCCGTTGAGCTGCATTATTCAGACGGTTCGCCCAGTTCGCTGCTCATGGGTGCGATTGAAGTTTCCGGCCACGCGCCGCGCTACACCGCCGGCGAAGCGGTCGATGGAATTACCACCATAGGCTATCGCATCGTCGATCCGAAAACCGGCGGGCGGCTGGTTTGCCTGCCGGATATTGCGTCGTTTAATCATCAGGTGCGGCATGAATTGCAAAACGCCGACGTTGTTTTGGTTGATGGCACGTTCTGGTCCGATGATGAACTTATACGCACCGGCACAGGCAGCCTGCGTGCGCGGGACATGGGGCATTTACCCGTGGGTGACGCCGGCGGGATACTCGAAAATGTGTCCCACCTGAAGGCCAAGCATAAAATATTCATCCACATCAACAATACCAATCCGATGCTGTTGGAAAATTCTCCCCAGCGCAAAGCGGTTGAACAGGCGGGTTGCGTTGTGGGATGGGATTCGATGGAAATTGAAATATAAGAATCTATCTAAAGGATCGCCGGACATGTCCAGTTCATCTGAATCCGCCAACCCGCTCTGGTCACATGAAGAGTTTACCAACCGGCTGCGGAATACGGGTGTGAATCGTTACCACAGTTTGCATCCGTTTCATCTGCAAATGAACGCCGGCAAGCTTACGCGAGAGCAGCTTCAGGGCTGGGTGGCGAATCGTTTTTACTACCAGAAAAATATTCCCATCAAGGACGCGGCGATTATTTCCAACTGCCCGGTGCGCGAAGTGAGGCGAATCTGGCTGCACCGCATCAGCGATCATGATGGCCTGCACGAAGGTCAAGGCGGCATTGAGGCCTGGCTTAAACTCGCGGAGGCCTGCGGGCTGACGCGCGAAGAAGTTTTGCAGGAAAAACACGTTTTGCCGGGCGTGCGTTTCGCGGTGGATGCTTATGTCACGCTGGCGCGCAAAGAGCCTTGGCCGGTCGCGGTGGCTTCTTCGCTGACGGAATTATTCGCTCCCGACCTGATGGCTCAGAGACTGGCGGCATTCCCGCAATATTACCCGTGGGTGCCGGAATGGGGGCTGGCTTATTTTAAAGACCGGGTTACACGGGCCAAATCCGATTCTCAGGAGGGTTTGAAAATCACACTCGAATTCTGCAACACACGCGAGCTTCAGGAAGCCGCCGTGCGCGCTTTGGGGACAAAGTGCGATATTCTCTGGGCGATGCTCGACGCGATGGCCGTTGCCTATGGCGTCGATTTTGAAAAAGGCGCCGGGCATGAGCGAAAATAATCCTTCACGTACAGAACCGGAGGGGAAATGCCGCCCACGCCTGCGGAAGGGCGTACGCCTGAAACCCGAGGACGCGACCGGCACAAAGCAAACGTTATTATTTCCCGAAGGTTTCGCGGATCTCGATGAACCGTCGGCGGCGATTTTGAATTTGTGCGATGGAAACAGAACCGTAGATCAGATCGTACAGGAACTTCTCCGCGAGTTTGACGCATCACAGGACGAGATCGCGTCCGATGTGAATCAATGTCTGCGGTCGTTGCGCGACATGGCGCTGATTGAGTGGTAAATCCATGGTTACAAAGTCAGAATCATCCAATTCCCCCGCCGCGCCATCGCGCCCCCTGGGACTGGTAGCCGAAGTCACCCACCGTTGCCCGTTGCATTGTCCGTATTGTTCGAACCCCACGGAGCTTAGCGCAGCGGATCGCGAGTTATCTACAGACGAATGGAAACGCGTTCTTAATGAAGCAGCGTCTCTGGGCATTTTGCATGCTTTATTTTCCGGCGGCGAACCATTGACAAGAATGGATCTGGAGCAATTGGTCGCTGCAGCGCAAGACGCTGGTTTATATACGAATTTAATTACCAGCGCCGTGGGCCTAAATCGACAGCGCTGTGCGGCGCTAAAAGAGGCCGGCCTGGACAGCGTGCAAATCAGTTTTCAGGCTGATGAAGCGGCTTTGGCCGATACAATCGCCGGGACCAAAGCCCACCATTTAAAACTTGAAGCGGCGCGGCTGGTAGCAGAGATGGGTTTACCGCTGACTTTTAACGTTGTGCTGCATCAGGCCAACATCGAACGATTAGAGGAAATTATTGCGCTCTCTGAACAAGTCGGAGCGACGCGCACGGAACTGGCCAACGTGCAGTTTTACGGCTGGGCGTTTGAGAATACCGCGGCGTTATTGCCCACGCGCCAGCAATTGAAAAAAGCCGAACCAATCGCCATGGCCGCCAAAGAGCGCCTCAGGGGAAAAATGGAACTGCTCTGGGTGGTTCCGGATTATGACGAACAATTTCCCAAACCGTGCATGAACGGCTGGGGACGCCGTTATATCGCGGTCAATCCCGCCGGCGACGTGTTGCCCTGCCCCACGGCTTCGGCGATCAAGACGCTAAAGTTCGACAATGTCCGGCAATTCTCCCTGGAATGGATTTGGAAAAATTCGCAGGCTTTCAATCGCTTTCGC
>Ga0335074_10002512_pt1 | contig 25015 bp, 25 predicted proteins | sample Lox_Sample_23_FD_206715 | JGI IMG/M metagenome (GOLD analysis project Ga0335074, IMG submission 206715) | Soil microbial communities from Loxahatchee National Wildlife Refuge, Florida, United States - Lox_Sample_2.3 | ecosystem: Environmental > Terrestrial > Soil > Wetlands | place: USA... | reverse complement strand
GGCGGCTAAGGAGTGCCCCTCGCCCGCTTGCGGGAGAGGGTGGTGCAGGCGAAGCCCGCGCCGGGTGAGGGAGCGGAGCCGATAGCTCGGCTAATCGGAGGGGTGCGGCTCTCGCGGTTGCTGCGCAACCGCTGCCGCCGCCGCGGACGAACGCGCAAGGCGCGTTCGCCTCAGGCGTGTCCGGCGTCGCCGGAGAGGGAGAGGGGGTCGACGCCCAGCTTGGCGAGGGCGCGCTGCCATTTGTCGGCGATCTCGCCGTCGAACACGATGGTCTCGTCGGCCGGCACGTGGAGCCAGCCATTATCTTGCATCTCGGCATCGAGCTGGCCCGGCCCCCAGCCGGCATAGCCCAAGGCCAAGAGGCTCTTGCGCGGCCCTTTGCCGCGGCCGATGGCGCGCAGGATGTCGAGCGTCGCGGTCAGCGCCATGGTCCCGACGACGAGAGTGTTCTCCTCGACATAATCGTCGGAATGCAGCACGAAACCGCGCCCTTCCTCGACCGGGCCGCCGGCATGGACGCGCGCCGCACCGGCGAGGCCCGCGGCCGGGATGCCGAGCTTGTCGAGCAGCTCCGGCAGGGTCACGCTGTCGATCACCTTGTTGATGACAAGGCCCATGGCCCCTTCCTCGTTATGGGCGCAGAGGAAGATGACCGAGCGGACGAAGCGGTGATCCTGCATCTGCGGCATGGCGATGAGGAGCTGGCCGGCCAGCGAGGTGACGGAAGTCTTCATGGGTCTGGTGTTGACATAGGCGGCATGGGCAACCCTTGCAAGCATGGCGTGCGCCGGTGCCGCCGCGGTAGATGTCGCATTCGTGACCGTGCGGCGGCCGGCAAAGCCCTATATAAACGGGCATGTCGGGAATGTCGCATGGACAATAACCGGGGATTGCGGCGCTGGTGGGGCGCCTTTGGGCTGTTCGGGGCTCTGCTCCTGGCGCTGGTGGTATCCGCGCCCGCCAGGGCGGCAGACGGCGCTTCAGATTGGTTTGTCACGGAGCAGGGACAGGTTAGGCTGGTTGCCGCAACCCCGTCCGTGGACGGCGCCGGAAGCCTCGAGCTCGGGCTCCAGTTCCGCTTGGCGCCCCACTGGAAAATCTACTGGCGGTCGCCGGGCGATGCCGGCTATCCGCCGCGTCTCGACTGGACCGGCTCGACCAACCTCGCCGCGACCGAGATGGCCTGGCCGGCGCCGCAGCGCTTCACCGCGCAGGGCCTCGAGACGGTGGGATATACCGGCGAGGTCGTGTTCCCCATCACCGCGCGGCTCGCACAGGCGGGGGCGGCGACCCATCTTCGCCTGGGCCTCAGCTATCTCACTTGCAGCAAGATCTGCGTTCCCTACGACACAGTGCTCAGCCTCGACCTCCCGGCCGGGCCGCCGCCGGAGGGTGGCGGGTCCTATGCTGCCGTCATCGCCCGCTATGCCGCACGCGTGCCCGGCGACGGCAAGGGCTCCGGCCTCGGCCTTGCTTCCGCCGTGCTGGTGCCAGGCGCGAAGCCGATGTTGGAGCTGCGCGTCGACAGCGCGTCGCCGCTGCTGGCGCCCGATGGCTTCATCGAGGGCCCGGCCGGGGTCGCATTCGGCGCGCCGCATCTCGCCGCCAGCGACACGGCGGGGCAGGCGCTGCTGCGCTTTCCCGTCTTCGCCGCGCCGGGCGTGCTCGACCGGCTGGTCGGGCATCCGCTCAAGGTGACGCTGGTCGATGGTGACCGCTCGCTCGAGGCCAGCGTCGCGCCGGTGGCGGGGCCGCCGCCGGTCGATCTCGGGCTGCTGCTCCGCATCCTGCCCTTGGCGCTGCTGGGCGGCTTCATCCTCAATTTCATGCCCTGCGTCCTGCCGGTGCTGTCGATCAAGCTGCTCGGCGTGGTCGCGCTGCATGGCCGGCCGCGCGCGCATCTGCGTCTCGGCTTCCTGGCGATGGGTTTGGGCGTGATCCTTTCCTTCCTCGTGCTTGCCGGGGCAATGTTGACGCTCAAATCGGCAGGTGCCGCGGTCGGCTGGGGCGTGCAGTTCCAGCAGCCGCTCTTTCTCGTCTTCATGGTCGCGCTGCTGACGCTCTTCGCTGCCAATCTTTGGGGGATTTTCGAGGTGCCGCTGCCGGCTTGGCTCGGCACCGCCGCCGGTCGCGGCGCGGGCACGACGCTGCTCGGCAATGTCGCCACGGGCGCTTTCGCCACGCTGTTGGCGACCCCATGCTCCGCGCCCTTCCTCGGGACGGCGGTGGGTTTCGCATTGGCCGCCGGACCGCTCGAGATCCTCGCCGTGTTCCTGGCGCTCGGCATGGGCATGGCCGCGCCCTATCTGCTGGTGGCGGCTTTGCCGCAACTCGCTCGAGCTCTGCCGCGGCCCGGGCGTTGGATGGGCGCGCTGCGGCGTGTGCTCGGCCTGGCGCTTGCGGCGACGGCGCTCTGGCTCGTGGCGGTGCTGGCAGGCGAGATCGGTCTTGCTGCCGCCGTGACGGTGGCGGCGCTGATGGCAGGGATTGCCGCCGCCCTGGTGGCGCTGCGCCGTCCGGCGCTCCGCGGCGGCGCGGTCGTGGCGCTGGTGCTCGCCGGCTTCCTTGTCCCGGCGGTGCTGGCGTCGCCGCCGCCAGCGCCCCGGCCGGATGCCTTCTGGCATCGCTTCGATCGCGCCGAGATCGATCGACTGGTCCGGCACGGCGACGTCGTCTTCGTCGATGTCACGGCCGATTGGTGCCTCACCTGCAAAGTCAACAAGGAGCTGGTGATCGACCAGCCCCAAATCCGCGAGCGGCTCGACCAGCCCGGCATCGTCGCCATGCGCGCCGACTGGACGCGGCCGAGCGACACCATCGCCGCCTATCTCCGCAGCTTCGGGCGCTACGGCATTCCGTTCAACGCGGTTTATGGGCCGGCCCTGCCGCAGGGGCGTGCGCTGTCGGAGATCCTGACGCCGGATCAAGTGCTGCAGGCGCTCGCCGATGCGGCCGGCCCCGGCAAGGTCGCCGGCGCTCTGCGATAGGCGCGGGCGCTCGCGGGCGGCGGAGCGACGGGAGTGATTTTCGCCGGCCGACCGTCTAAGGTGGGTCGCGCAGGGGCTGCGCCCCATGGCGAAATTCCAACGACCGGCAGCAGACCAAGAGGAAGGGGAAAGGCGATGACCATTAAGGTTGGCGAAAAGGTCCCGGCGGTGAAGATCAAGCAGATGACGCCGGATGGCATGAGGGACGTCGACACCGGCGAGTTCTTCAAGGGCAAGACGGTGGTGATGTTCGCGGTACCCGGCGCGTTCACGCCGACCTGCTCGGCAAAGCACTTGCCCGGCTTCGTCGAGAAGGCGGCGCAGATCAAGGCGAAGGGCGTTGACGCCATTGCCTGCCTCTCGGTGAACGATGCCTTCGTCATGAGCGCGTGGGGCAAGGACCAGAAGGCCGAAGGCAAGGTGCAGATGCTCGCCGATGGCAATGGCGACTTCACCCGCGCGGTCGGGCTCGAGCTCGATGCCAGCGGCAACGGCCTCGGCAAGCGCTCCCAGCGCTACGCGATGGTGGTCGAGGACGGCGTCATCAAGACGCTCAACGTCGAGAAGCCCGGCACCTTCGAGGTGTCGAGCGCCGACGCGATCCTGAAGGCCCTTTAACCCTCGCGAGCGCAGCGCGCTCGTCGAGGGCGGCGCCAGCGGATGCGCAAGCTACCGCGAGAGCCGCTCGGCGCCGATTAGCCAAAAAAAACGGCCGCTCCCCGCGAGCGGCCGTTTGCGTTCTCAGCGCTTCTTCTTTTTCACCGGCGGCGCCCCCTCGAGAGCGCCCATCTCGCGCGCCTCGACGATGGCGGCGCGGGCGAGGGCGTCGGCGCGCTCGTTCTCGGGATGCCCGGCGTGACCCTTGACCCAGAACCACTCGACCTGATGCGGCTGCAACGCCGCTTCGAGTCGGACCCAAAGGTCGATGTTCTTGACCGGCTTCTTGTCCGCCGTCTTCCAACCGCGCGCCTTCCAGGCATGGATGAAGCGGGTGATGCCGTCGCGCAGATACTGGCTGTCGGTATGGATGTGAACGCGGCTCGGCCGCTTCAGCGCTTCGAGCGCCGAAATCGCCGCCAGCATCTCCATGCGGTTGTTGGTCGTGGGATTGGCCGAACCGGTGAGCTCGCGCTCGTGCTCGCCATAGCGCAGCACCGCGCCCCAGCCGCCGGGACCTGGATTGCCGCTGCAGGCGCCGTCGGTGAAGATCTCGACGACGCCGCTGCCCGCGGCGCCTGCCGTTCCGGTCATGCGTCCAGCCCGTAAGCCGAGGGCTGCGCGACGCTGCGGTGGAAGCGCAGCTTCTGCAGATATTCGAGCGGGTCTTTGCGCCGCACCAAAGCGCCGGGCGGATGATTCAGCCAGTCATAAAGCCGCGTCAGCAGGAAGCGCAGCGCGCTACCGCGCGCCAGCAGCGGCAATGCGTCGAATTCCTGCGGGCTGAGCGGCCGCACCGCGCGATAGCTCGCCAGCATCAGCCGCGCTTTGGTGACGTTGAAGCTGCGGTCGCTCTCGAAGCACCAGGCGTTGAGGCAGATGGCGAGGTCATAGGCGAGGAAATCGATGCAGGCGAAATAGAAGTCGATAATGCCCGAGACCTGCTCGCCGCGGAAAAAGATGTTGTCGGGGAAGAGGTCGGCATGGATGACGCCCATCGGCAACGTCTCGGGCCAGAGACGCTCGAGCGCGTCGAGCTCGCTGCCGAGCTCCGCGGCGAGCCCCGCTTTCACCTCGTCAGCCCGCGCGCGGCAGGCTTCGTAGAGATGCCGCCAGCCGGCGAGAGACAGGTCGTTCGGGCGGCGCAGCGCAAAGGCGGCACCGGCAACATGGAGCCGCGCCAGCGCCTCGCCGACGCCGGCGCAATGGAAGGGATGGACGCGGCGCGGCCACATGCCGTCGAGGAAGCTCACAATCACCGCGGGCCGGCCGCAAAGCCGACGCAAGGCGACGCCGTCCTTGGCCTTGATCGGCGTCGGGCAGGCAATGCCTTGCGCTGCCAGATGCTCCATCAGCGCGATGAAGAAAGGCAGGTCCACCGGCGAGACCCGCTTCTCGAACAGCGTCAGCAGAAAGGTGCCGGCCTCGGTGCGCAGCAGGAAGTTGGAATTCTCGACACCCTCGGCGATGCCCTTGCACGAGCTCACCTCGCCGAGCGCATAGTCGGCGATAAAGCCGCGCAGCTCGTCGTCAGGGACATCCGTATAGACCGCCATGTCAGGCGACGCTCAGCAACGCCCGCGGCAGATTGAAGCGCACTTCTTCGCGCGTCACGGCGACTTCTTCGAGCGCCACCTCGTAACGGTCGCGGCAGGCCTCGACCACTTCCTCGACAAGCGCTTCGGGCGCCGAGGCGCCGGCGGTGAGGCCGAGGCGCGCGGCGCCGGCGAGGAAGCTCCAATCGATCTCGGCGGCGCGCCCGATCAGCGCCGCTTTGTCGCATCCGCTCTGCCGCGCCACCTCGACCAGCCGCAGCGAATTGGAGGAGTTGGGCGCGCCGACGACCAGCAGCCGGTCGACGCGGCGGGCGATCGCCTTCACCGCCTGTTGCCGGTTGGTCGTGGCGTAGCAGATATCGTCGCGCTTCGGACCGTCGATCTGCGGGAAGCGCTGCTGCAGCGCCGCGACGATGGCGAGCGTGTCGTCGATCGACAGCGTCGTCTGCGTCACATAGGCGATCGGCTCGTCGGGTGCGAGCTCCAGCCTGGCGACATCCGCCGGCGTCTGGACCAGCAGCACCGCGCCGGGCGGCAGCTGGCCCATGGTGCCGATGACTTCGGGATGGCCGGCATGGCCGATCAGCACGACCCGCCGGCCTTGCGCGTAATGACGCTCGGTCTCGCGATGCACCTTGCTCACCAGCGGACAGGTGGCATCGACATAAATGAGGCGGCGCCGCTCCGCCTCGGCCGGCACCCGCTTCGGGACGCCATGCGCCGAGAACACCACCGGGGCGCCGGCGGGCACGGCGTCGAGCTCTTCGACGAAGATCGCGCCCTTGCGCTCCAGCGCTTCGACAACGAAGCGGTTATGCACGATCTCGTGGCGGACATAGACCGGTGCGCCGAAGCGGTCGAGGCTGCGCTCGACGATCTGCACCGCGCGCTCGACCCCGGCGCAAAAGCCGCGCGGACCGGCGAGCAGGATGGTCAGCGGCGCTTTCGTCATCGTCATTTCCTTGCGTAGGCGGCCGGGGCCGGGCTCCCGTGCGGAGGAGCCCTTGTGCGGCGCTCGACGGTCGAATAGAGTTCGCGCGTTCCGGGCCTGCGGCGGCTATCCGGGCTCGATGGCGTGGAAGTTAGTACACTGGAGAAGCTGGGGGAAGAGGGGTATGAGCGAGGCAGTTCCAGCACGCAAGAGCCCCTACATGCTCGCCGCCGAGGCCGGCAAGGAATATTGGTGGTGCGCCTGCGGCCGCAGTCGTTCGCAGCCGCTCTGCGATGGCTCGCATCGCGGCACCGGCATCACACCCATGCCGCTGAAGCTCGACCGGGACGGCGAAGTCTGGCTATGCGGCTGCAAGCAGACGCAGAACAAGCCCTTCTGCGACGGCTCGCACAACCGCCTCTGATGCGCTCAGCCTTTGGCGCCGCACTTTGCGCGCTTGCTGCGCTGTCGGTGGCGGCCTGTTCCAGCAGCAGCGAGCTGCCCCCCGGCAAGCTCAACTGTCCGACCACGTTCATCGCTCCGGGCCTCGATTCCTATACCGAGTTCCGGCCGGGCGTCACGCCCAGCATCACCAACACCAACGACATCATCTTCGGCGTCAAGCTCGCCACCGTCGCGCCGCAATGCCATGGCGAGGCGGAGGGCGTGCGCGTCACCACCGTGATCAGCTTCGTCGCCGTGCGCAACGATCAGAATCTGCGGCAGGGCGATTTCACTTATTTCGTCGCCGTCGCCGATGCGCAGCAGAACATCGTCGCCAAGCAGAACTTTGCGCTGCGTGTCGATTTCGCGCCGCGACAGAAAGAGATGCGGCTGGTCGACCAGATTACCGAGCACTTGCCGGTCAAGAATCTGTCGCTCGGCAATCAATACGCGATCATCGTCGGCCTGCAGGTGAGCCAGCAGCAGCTCGACCTCAACCGCAAGCGCGAGTGAACCCCGCGCGACGCGGCAGCGTCGTCGCGGGCGGGCGTCAGCGGTTGCTCTTGCAACCGCGAGAGCCCGCTCCGTCGGGACTGGCATCGGCAGTCGTCGTCGCAGCGCCCCGCCTGTCCACCGCCGATCCCGCGACAACGCTTCGCGTTGCGCGGGGCTGGCCAGCGCAGCGGGGCGGTGCTAGGGTGCTGCCGCCGTCGCACCCCGATGGGAGAGACCGGGTTTCACCCCGGCGCCGAAGGAGCAACCGCCCCGGAAACTCTCAGGCGAAAGGACCGTCGGGGGAAGGGCACTCTGGAAAGCAGGTGCACGCCTTGAGCGTCCGCCTCACCGACGAGGTAAACCGGCCGTCCCGTTCGGGACCATCCGGCGAATCTTTCAGGTCCTGAGACAGAGGGGGCTTCCGGTCGCTGGCGCGACCCGGCGAAGCTTGCTCTCCTGAGGACCGATGGCCGAGACATCCCTTCATCACACGCCGCTCCACGCTCTCCATCTGAGCCTCGGTGCCAAGATGGTCGAGTTCGCCGGCTATGAAATGCCGGTGCAATACCCCGCCGGCATCATGACGGAGCATTTGCACACGCGCAGCAAGGCCGGGCTTTTCGATGTCTCGCATATGGGCCAGGCGCGGCTCGAGGGTGAGGCCGCGGCGGCGGCGCTCGAGAGGCTCGTGCCCGGCGACATCAAGAGCCTGGCGCCGGGACGCATGCGCTACACGCTTCTCACCAACGAGACGGGCGGCATTCTCGACGATCTGATGGTGACGGCGGCCGGCGACCATCTCTTCCTCGTCGTCAATGCCGGGCGCAAGCAACAGGATTTTGCCCATCTCGAGCGTCAGCTCGCCGGCACGGCGAAACTCAGGCGCCTCGCCGATCGCGCGCTTCTGGCGCTGCAGGGGCCGGCGGCGGCGGCCGTGCTGGCCCGGCTCGCGCCCGCCACGGCGGGACTCTCCTTCATGAGCGGCGCGGCCCACAGCATCGACGGTCAGCCCTGCTTCGTGACCCGCTCGGGCTATACCGGCGAGGATGGGTTCGAGATTTCGGTGCCGGGCGAAGCGGCCGAGCGCTTGGCGCGCCGGCTGTTGCAGGAACCGGAGGTCCGGCCCGTCGGCTTGGGCGCGCGCGACTCGCTGCGGCTCGAGGCCGGGCTCTGTCTTTACGGCCACGATATCGACGAGACCACCACGGTGATCGAGGCTGATCTCGCCTGGACCATCCAGAAGCGGCGCCGCGCCGAGGGCGGTTTCCCCGGCGCTGCCGTGATCCTGCGCGAGCTCGCTGCGGGCGTCGCGAGGAAGCGCGTCGGCATCCGCCCGGAAGGCCGGGCGCCGGCGCGTGAGGCGACCCCGATCATTGCGCTCGACGGCGCGCCCTTGGGGCGCATTACCAGCGGCGGCTTCGGCCCTTCGGCCGATGGCCCGATCGCCATGGGCTATGTCGCGGCATCGCATGCCGCGCTCGGCACGCCGCTGAAGCTCATGGTGCGCGGCACGCCGCGCCCGGCGCGCATCGAGCCGCTGCCCTTCGTTCCCCATCGCTATCACCGCGGCTGAGCCCGCGCGCAACCAGAGACGACGAGGACGCCATGGCCACCGTCAAATACACCAAGGACCACGAATGGATTCGCATCGAAGGCGACGTCGCCGTGGTCGGCATCACCGATTACGCCCAGACCCAGCTCGGCGACGTCGTCTATGTCGAGCTGCCGGCGCTCGGCCGCCGCGTCGAGCAAGGCAAGGAGGCGGCCGTCGTCGAATCGGTGAAGGCGGCGAGCGAGGTCTATGCGCCGATCTCGGGTGAGGTGCTCGCGGTCAACGATGCGCTTTCCGGCGAGCCCGGCAAGGTCAACGCCGATCCCATGGGCGACGGCTGGTTCCTGAAGCTGCGCATCGCCGATGCCAAGCAGCTCGACGGGCTGATGGACGAAGCCGCTTACAACGCTTTCGTCGAGGGCCTGCACTGATGCGTTATCTGCCGCTCACCGACAATGACCGCCGCGCAATGCTCGGCGCCATCGGCGCCGACTCGGTCGAGGCGCTGTTTCGCGACGTGCCGCGCTCGGTCTGGCGCGACCGGCCGCTCGATCTGCCGCGAGCTTTGGGCGAGATCGAGGTCGAGCGGGCGCTGAGCCGGCTCGCCGCAAAGAACCTGCCGCTCTCCTCGGTGCCGAGCTTCCTCGGCTGCGGCGTCTATCGTCACCACGTCCCGGCCGCGGTCGACCATCTGATCCAGCGCGGCGAGTTCCTGACCTCTTACACGCCCTATCAGCCGGAGGTCTCGCAAGGCACGTTGCAGTCGATGTTCGAGTTCCAGACCCAGGTGGCACTCATCACCGCGATGGATGTCGCCAACGCCTCGATGTATGACGGCGCGACCGCCTGCGCCGAAGCGGTGATGATGGCGAACCGGGTGACGCGCCGGAAGCAGGCGATCCTCGCCGGCGATCTTCATCCGCATTATCGCGAGACCACCGCGACCTATGCGCGCTTCGGCGATTTCACCGTGGTGGAGCGCCCGGCCAACCCGACGGCCGAGGACGATCTCGCGGCGCTCGTCGATAGCGAAACCGCCTCGGTCGTCGTGCAAAATCCCGGCGCCTTCGGCCATGTCCGCGATCTCTCGGCGCTCGCCGAGGCTTGTCACCGCGCCGGCGCGCTGCTCATCGTCGTCGTCACTGAGGCGGTGTCGCTGGGCCTCGTCAAGCCGCCGGGCGAGATGGGCGCCGACATCGTCGCCGCCGAGGGCCAGTCGCTCGGCAACGCGCCGAGCTTCGGCGGCCCGCATCTCGGCCTCTTCGCCGCCCGCGAGAAATTCGTGCGCCAGATGCCGGGCCGGCTGGTCGGCGAGACGGTCGATGCCGAAGGGCGGCGCGGCTATGTGCTCACGCTGTCGACGCGCGAGCAGCATATCCGGCGCGAGAAGGCGACGAGCAACATCTGCACCAATTCCGGCCTGTGCGCGCTCGCCTTCACCATCCATCTGGCGCTGCTCGGCGAAGCGGGGTTCACCCGGCTCGCCGCGCTCAACCACGCGCGCGCGGTCGCGCTCGCCGATCGGCTGTCGGCGCTCCCGGGCGTCCGGGTATTGACCGACCGCTTCTTCAACGAATTGACCATCCGCTTGCCGCGGCCAGCGGCGGCGGTGGTTGAGATGCTTGCGGCGCGCGGCTTCCTTGCTGGCGTGCCGGCGAGCCGCCTCTGGCCCGAGCGCCGGGATTTGGCCGATCTGCTGATTCTTGCCGCCACTGAGCTCACCACCGAGGAAGACATCGCCGCGCTCGCGGCCGCTCTGGGGGCGGTGCTGCAATGAGCGAGTGGAGCAAGGCACTCAGCGGCTTCGCGCGCGACGCCGCGGCGGAGGCGACGATCAGCGGCAATCGCGGGCTGAGGCTCGAGGATCCGCTGCTGTTCGAGCAGGACGAGCCGGGGCGCTGCGGCGTCGACCTGCCCGAACCGCCGGCGATGGATCGTCTCGGCGCGCTGCGGCGCGAGGGTCCGATCGGCCTGCCGGGTCTCAGCGAGCCGCAAGTGGTGCGCCACTACATGCGGGCTTCACAGAAGAACTACGGGATCGATATGGGGCTCTACCCGCTCGGCTCCTGCACCATGAAGCACAATCCGCGCCTCAACGAGAAGCTGGCGCGGCTGCCAGGTTTTGCCGACATCCATCCGCTGCAGCCGCAATCGACGGTCACCGGCGCGCTCGAGCTCATCGACACGCTGGCGCGCTGGCTCAAGGAGCTCACCGGGATGCCGGCGGTGGCGATGAGCCCGGCAGCGGGGGCGCATGGCGAGCTCTGCGGCATGATGTGCATCCGTGCGGCGATCGAGGCGCGCGGCGAGCGGCGTCAGCGCGTGCTGGTGCCGGAATCGGCGCATGGCACCAATCCCGCGACCGCGGCGGCGTGCGGCTACGCCGTCGATCCGATCCCGGCCGATGCGCGCGGCCGCGTCGACCTCGCCGCGCTCAAGGCAAAGCTCGGCGCCGATGTCGCGGCCATCATGCTCACCAATCCCAATACCTGCGGGCTGTTCGAGGACGAGATCCTCGCGATTGCCGAGGCGGTGCACGCCGCGGGTGCCTTCTTCTATTGCGACGGCGCCAATTTCAACGCGCTAGTCGGCCGCGTCCGGCCCGGCGATCTCGGCATCGACTGCATGCATTTGAACCTGCACAAGACCTTCTCGACCCCGCATGGCGGCGGCGGGCCGGGCTCGGGGCCGGTGGTGCTCGCGGCCAGCCTCGCGCCTTTCGCGCCGCTCCCTTGGCTGCTCCACGACAGCGCGGGCTTGCGCCTCGTCGAGCAGGCGGCGGGACCGGCGGCGCAGACCATCGGGCGGATCAAGGGCTTCCACGGCCAGATGGGCATGTTCGTGCGGGCCCTCGCCTATATCATGAGCCATGGCTCGGACGGGCTGCGCCAGCTCTCGGGCGACGCCGTGCTGAACGCCAACTATCTCCTGGCGCGGCTGGGCGACCTCCTCACCGCCTCCTATCCCGGCCCCTGCATGCATGAGGTGCTGTTCGACGACCGCTTCCTGCGCGACAGCGGCGGCGTCACCACGCTCGATTTCGCCAAGGCGCTGGTCGACGAGGGGTTCCACCCCATGACCATGTACTTCCCACTCGTGGTCCATGGCGCGCTGCTGATGGAGCCGACGGAGAGCGAGAGCAAGGCATCGCTCGATCGCTTCATCGAAGTGGTCCGGGGGCTGGCCGAACACGCCAGGTCGGGCGCCGCCGCCGCCTTCCACGCGGCGCCCCGCTTTACCCCGCGCCGGCGTCTCGACGAGACCGCGGCGGCGCGCAAGCCGGTGCTGCGCTGGCGAAAGCCGGCGGTGACGACGCGGGAGGCGGCGGAGTAGGGGGAACCGGGGCTCAGCGCCGGGTCTTGTCGGCGATGTCCGGCTCGGCCTCGGCGATGCGTTGCCGCGCCTCGCTGAGAAGTTTGCGCAATTTGCCGGGATCGACGCCGTCGCTCGCCATGATCACCTGGGTCAGGGGATCCTCGAGCATTTGAGAGAGCGGCGGCTCGCAATGAAAGTATCCCATGTCCAGCTCCTGTCGCTCCCCTTGATGGGTTATACGGGCGATCCGCGCGGTTTATTCCCCGGCGCGCGCCGGTTTTTTACTCTGTGCCGAGCGTGGCACGACGGCGCTGCGCCGGGAACGGCAATTCGCTAGCATTACGCGGATGTCGCGGATCGCGGCATCAGGGGCAGGTTCGAGCGGGCAGAGAGCTATGGGGCGCGGGGCGAGCGACAAGGCAGGGCGCGGCCAGACGCGCGTCTTCTCCATCTCGGGGCGTCCCGATCCACGCCGGCGGCTCATCCAGCGCCGCGCCGACCCCCATCTCGACCTCTATTTTGGTCTCCTGACCATGCCGTGGAGCGGCTTCTTCGGCCTGCTCGCGGTGTTCTATTTTGCGTTCAACGTCGCTTTCGCTCTGCTCTACCTCGTCACCGGCGACGGCATCGGCAACGCCCGGCCGGGCGCTTTTGCCGATGCCTTTTTCTTCAGCGTCCAGACCATGGCGACGATCGGCTATGGTCAGATGTACCCGCAATCGCTCGCCGCCAATCTGCTGGTCTGCCTCGAAGTGCTGCTCGGCATGAGCGGGCTGGCGCTCGCCACCGGCGTTATCTTTGCCCGCTTCTCCCGGCCGACCGCGCGGGTCCTGTTCAGCCACGTCGCCGTTATCGCCCCGCACAATGGGGTGCCGACCCTGATGTTCCGCGCTGCCAACCAGCGGCGCAAAAATCAGATCCTCGAAGCGCAGGTGAGCGTGGCGCTGCTGCGCGACGAAGACACCGGCGAGGGAATAACCATGCGGCGCTTCCACGATCTGCCGCTGGTGCGCGCGCGCACGCCGATGTTCTCGCTGACCTGGATGGTGATGCACCCGATCGACGAGAAAAGCCCGCTCCATGGCGCGACGATGGAAACGCTCGCCGCGCAAAGTGCTGAAATCGTCGTCGCCTTGGTCGGTCTCGACGCCACCGTCTCGCAGACCGTGCAGGCACGGTACTCCTATTTCGCCAGCGAGCTCGTTTGGAACCGGCGTTTCGCCGACATCATCAGCCGCGGGAAGGATGGGAGCCGGGTCATCGACTATGGCCGCTTCCACGACCTCGCCGAACTCGGGGCAGACGCCAAGCCGAGCGCCGCGGCAGCGGAGCGCGGCCGCGATTGACAAGCGCCGGGGCCGGCCCTTTGAATGGCGCGCCCTCTGAGCCGCGCCCTGGGGACCGGTGGTATGATCGTTCGTCTCGTCTTCTGTCTCGTGCTCGCCGGCCTCGCCGCGCCCGACGCCGCGCGCGCCGCCGAGGACAAGGTCCTCAACATCTACAACTGGTCGGATTACATCGCCGCGGACACGGTAACGCGGTTCGAGGCCGAGACCGGCATCAAGGTCAATTACGACGTCTACGACGCGAACGAGACGCTCGAGACCAAGCTGATGGCGGGTCAATCGGGCTATGATCTCGTCGTCCCCTCGGCGATGCCGTTCCTGGCGCGCGAGATCGCGGCGGGGGCCTTGCAGAAGATCGATAAGACGAAGCTCGCCAATTACGGCAATCTCGACCCGCAGATCCTCGGCTTCGTCGCCGCCGCCGATCCCGGGAACCAGTATGGCGTGCCCTATCTCTGGGGCACCACGGGCATCGGCTACAACCCGGCGATGGTGAAGACCGCGTTGGGTTCCGAAGCGCCGACCGACAGTCTGAAGCTCATCTTCGATCCCGCCAACGCCAAGAAGCTCGCATCCTGCGGCATCTCGCTGCTCGACACGCCAGAGGAGGTCTTCCCGGCGGCGCTGGCTTCTCTCGGTGCGGAGCCGATGAGCCAAACGCCGGCCGATCTCGACCGCGCCGCTTCGGCGGTCCTGGCGATCCGGCCGTTCATTCGCAAGTTCAACTCGTCGGAGTATATCAACGATCTCGCCAACGGCGATCTCTGTGTCGCCTTCGGCTATTCCGGCGATGTGATCCAAGCGAAGAACCGCGCCGCGGAGGCGAAGAACGGCGTCGTCGTCGCCTATGCCATTCCGAAGGAAGGGGCGATGATCTGGGTCGATACCATGGCGATCCCCAGGGATGCGCCGCATCCGGAGAACGCGTTGCGCTTCATCGACTTCATCCTCCGGCCGGAGATCATCGCGGCGATCAGCAATACCGTCGCCTACGCCAATCCCAATCTCCGCGCCACGCCTTTGGTGCGCGCGGAGATCCGTGACAATCCCGGCATCTACCCGCCGCCGGACGTGCGCAAGCGCCTGTTCTTCGACAAGCTGGCGACGCCGCAATACGATCGGCTGCGCACCCGCGCCTGGACCAAGGTCAAGACCGGCACGTGAGCTCGCCCGAGCCGGAGAGGCCGGCGACCGCCGCCTCCTATCTACGCATCGAAGGGGTGGTGAAGCGCTTCGCGCCAGGGGCCGCGGCGGCGGTCGACGGCGTCTCGCTCGACATCGCTGCGGGCGAGTTCTTCGCGCTGCTCGGTCCCTCCGGCTGCGGCAAGACGACGCTGTTGCGCCTGCTCGCCGGTTTCGAGACGCCGGACGCGGGACGCATCCTCATCGACCGTGTCGACATGGCCGGCGTGCCGCCCTATCGCCGCCCGGTCAACATGATGTTCCAATCCTATGCGCTCTTCCCGCACATGACGGCGGCGGAGAATGTGGGCTTCGGACTGCGGCAGGACGGCCTGCCCAAGGCCGAGATCGCCGTGCGCGTCGCGGCCATGCTCGATCTCGTCAAGCTCGGACCGTTGGCACGGCGCAAGCCGCATCAGCTCTCCGGCGGCGAGCGGCAGCGCGTCGCCCTGGCGCGTGCGCTGGCACAGGAGCCGAAGCTCGTCCTCCTCGACGAGCCGCTGGCGGCGCTCGACCGCAAGCTGCGCGAGGAGACGCGCTTCGAGCTGGTGCGCATCCAGCAGCGCGTCGGCGTCACTTTCCTCATGGTGACGCATGATCAGGAAGAGGCGATGAGCATGGCGTCCCGCATCGCCGTCATGTCGGGCGGGCGCATCGTTCAGCTCGGCACGCCGCAGCAGATCTATGAAGAGCCGGCAAGCCGTTTCGTCGCCGACTTCATCGGCGCCGTCAATCTCTTCGCCGGGCGCGTCGCCGGCGCCGCGGCAGGCTGCCTCCAGGTCGACAGCGCCGAGGCCGGCGCCACGCTCGTCGTCGAGCATGCGCCCCTTCCCGCCGGCAGCGAGGTCGCCATCGCGGTGCGGCCGGAGAAAATCACCTTGGCGCCGGCCGCCACCGCGCCCAACCGGCTCGCCGGACGGGTGCGCGGCGCCGCCTATCGCGGCGAAGCCTCGACCTACGAGGTCGAGCTCGCCGGCGGCAAGCTGCTGCGGGTGACCTTGCCCAACACCGGGCGCCGGACGGAGGGCTACGCGGCGGGACAGGCGGTGACGCTGGCCTTCGCGCCGGCCGCCGCCGTGGTGTTGCCGCCATGAGCGCCGCGCTGCGCCGGCGCGCCGTTCTGGCGCTGCCTTACGCCTGGCTGGTGCTGTTCTTCCTGGTGCCGTTCCTGATCTCGCTCAAGATCAGCGTCGCCGAATCGGTGATCGGCATTCCGCCCTATTCGGCGCTGATCGATACCTCCGGCGGGAGCTGGCGGCTCGATCTCAGCGGCGAAAGCTATCGCCGCCTTTTCACCGACGACCTCTATGTCGTCGCCTATCTCAACGCCGTCAAATTCGCCGGCATCTCGACGGTCTTCTGCCTGCTGCTCGGATATCCGCTGGCCTATGGCATCGTGCGGGCGCCGCGGCGCTTGCGCAGCCTGTTGTTGCTGCTGGTGATCCTGCCGTTCTGGACCAGCTTTCTCATCCGCGTCTATGCCTGGATCGGCCTGCTGAAGGAGAACGGGCTCATCAACAATGTGCTCCTCACCCTCGGGCTCATTCATCAGCCGCTGATCCTCCTCAACAACGCCTTCGCCGTCTATGTCGGCATCGTCTACTCCTACCTTCCGTTCATGGTGCTGCCGCTCTACGCCCAGCTCGAGAAGCTCGACCCGGCACTGCTCGAGGCCGCGGCCGATCTCGGCTGCCGGCCCTGGCAGGCCTTTCTCCGGGTGACCTTGCCGCTGTCCATGCCCGGCATCGCCGCCGGCGCGCTGCTCGTCTTCATCCCGGCGGTAGGCGAGTTCGTCATCCCGTCGCTGCTCGGCGGCCCCGACACGCTGATGATCGGCAAGGTGCTGTGGGACGAGTTCTTCGCCAATCACGACTGGCCCATGGCCAGCGCCGTTGCCGTCGCCATGCTGCTGCTGCTGTTGCTGCCGATGGGCTTCATCCGCCGCCTGCTGCAGGGAGAAACCGCGTGATCCATCGGCTTTCCCCCTTTCTCACGGTCATGCTGGCGGTGGGCTATGCCTTCCTCTATGGCCCGATCGCTTCGCTCGTCGTCTATTCCTTCAACGCCTCGCGGCTGGTGACGGTCTGGGCCGGATTCTCGACGCATTGGTATGTCGAGCTCATGCACAACGAGGCGATCCAGCAGGCGGCGCTGATCAGCCTGGAGATCGCGGTTACCGCCGCCAGCGGGGCGCTGCTGCTCGGCACCATGGCCGGCTACGCGCTGCAGCGCTACCGGCGCTTCCGCGGCCGGGCGTTGTTCGGCACGCTCGTCACCGCACCGCTCGTCATGCCCGAGGTCATCACCGGGCTCTCTCTCCTGCTGCTCTTCGTCGCGCTGGAGCAGGCGATCGGCTGGCCGCGGGGACGCGGCATCCTCACCATCGCCGCCGCACACATCACCCTCGGCACCGCCTATGTCGCCGTCGTGGTCGAGGCGCGGCTCGCCGCGTTCGACCGGTCCCTCGAAGAGGCGGCGCTCGACCTCGGCGCGCGCCCTTTCAAGGTCTTCCTCGTCATCACCTTGCCGCTCATCGCGCCGGCGCTGGCGGCAGGCTGGTTGCTCGCCTTCACCCTCTCGCTGGATGATCTCGTCATCGCCAGCTTCACCTCGGGCCCATCCTCGACGACCTTGCCCATGGTGATCTTTTCCAGCATCCGTCTCGGCGTCAGCCCGCAGATCAACGCGCTCGCGACGCTCTTCCTCGTCACTGTCGCGGTGCTGGTGACGGGCGCGGGACGGCTGATGCGAGCGCGCGAGAGCGAGCGCTGAGCTGCTTCAGGAGTCGTAGCTCACCACCGAGGCGAAGGGGACGTCGATCCGGCTGCGGCCGTTGAGAAAGGACAGCTCGATGATGCAGGCCGCCGCAAGCACTTCGCCGCCGACCATGCGGCAGAGGCGGATGGCCGCGCTGAGCGTCCCGCCGGTCGCCAACAGATCGTCGAGTACGATCACCCGTTGACCCGGTTTGATGGCATCTGCCTGAATTTCGATCGTGTCGCTGCCGTATTCGAGGTCGTAGGTGAAGGGAATCGTCGTTCCCGGCAGCTTGCCCTTCTTGCGCACCATGGCGAAGCCGCAGCCGAGGCTATAGGCGAGCGGCGCCGACACCAGGAAGCCGCGCGATTCGATGCCGACCAGCAACTCCGGCTGATACGGCCGCAGCGCCGCGTCGAGCCGCTCGACCGTTGCCTGCCAGGCTTCGGCATGCGCCAGCAGCGTCGAGATATCGTAGAAGAGAATTCCGGGCTTGGGGAAATCGGGAATCCCCCGGATATGCTGCTTCAGATCCATGCGGCGCTCCAAAGGGGCTCTGCGTCGGGCGCCCACTTTAGCCAAACGCGCATCGGGAACCAAACCGGGGGGCGGCTAAAAGCGGCATTTCGTCCGGGCATGGCTCTGCGTGTAGACTGCGGCGCCATGCAGTCCGCCGAAGCCGGCTTCGATCTCCGCACCGAGGGTGACGCGCTCGTGCTGCACGCCGCCGGGCGCTGGCTCATCGCCAGCGCCGCGGCGCTCGACCGCGCCCTCGGCCGACTCGCCGAGATCGCGCCGGGCACGCGGCTGCGCATCGACCTGGCCGGGCTGGAGCGGCTCGATACGGTCGGCGCCTGGCTGCTGTTGCGCACCGCTCGCACGCTCGAGGCGCAGGGCGTCGTTGCCAGCATCGTGAATGTCTCGCCGGATTTCGCCCCGCTCCTCGATCAGGTCGCCAAGGGCGAGCCGGCCCCGCTGCCCGCCCTTCCGCGCGAGAGCTTCGCCGGCCAGCTCGTCGATATCCTCGCGGCGATCGGCGAGCGGACGTTTGCGGCAGGGGCCGAAATTCGCGAGCTCGTCGGCTTCTTCGGGCTGGTCATGGTGACGGCGCTGCGTACCCTGCGCCATCCCTCCCGGTTCCGCTCGGCCGCGCTGGTGACGCAGATGGACCGCAACGGCGTCGGCGCGCTGCCGATCGTCGGGCTGCTGGCGTTCCTCATCGGCATCGTCATCGCATTTCAGGGCGCCGACCAGCTGCGCCGCTTCGGCGCCGAGATCTTCACGGTCAATCTGCTCGCCGTCGGCATCCTGCGCGAGCTCGGCGTGCTCATCACCGCCATTATCGTTGCCGGCCGATCCGGCAGCGCCTTCACCGCCGAAATCGGCGCCATGGAGGTGAACGAGGAGATCGACGCCATGCGCACGCTTGGCCTCGACCCGGTCGAGCTGCTGGTGCTGCCGCGCCTCGTCGGCCTGGTCCTCGTCCTCCCCCTGCTCGCGGCCTATGCCGATTTCATGGCGCTGGTCGGCGGCGCGCTCATGTCCTGGGGCTCGCTCGGCGTAACGCCGCCCTTCTTCGTACGACAGCTGCACCAGGCGGTCGGCGAATGGACGTTTTGGGTCGGCATCTTGAAGGCGCCGTTCTTTGCTGCCACCATCGCTCTGGTCGGCTGCCGCGCCGGGTTCCATGTGTCCCGCAGCGCCGAGAGCGTCGGCCGGCTCACCACCCTCTCCGTCGTCCGCTCGATTTTTCTGGTCATCATCATCGATGCCCTCTTCTCCGTCCTCTACTCCCGCCTCGGCATCTGACCGGCCGATGGTCCGCGTCCGCGGGCTCAGAACCCGGCTCGGCGGCCGGGTGCTGCACGACAATCTCGAGTTCGACCTGAGGCACGGCGAGGTGCTGGGCGTCGTCGGTGGCTCCGGCAGCGGCAAATCGGTGCTGCTGCGCACCGTCATCGGCCTGGTCGAGCCCGAAGCCGGCGACATCGAGGTCTTCGGCGAGGACTGGCGCCGGCTCGACGATGCCGGGCGCCGCGTGCTCGAAGCGCAATGGGGCGTGCTCTTCCAGGACGGCGCGCTGTTCAGCTCGCTCACCGCGGCGCAGAACATCGCCCTGCCGCTGCGCGAGCAGCTTCAGCTGGAGCCGCCGCTGCTCCACGAGGTGACACAGCTGAAGCTCAGCCTTGTCGGCCTCCCCGGCGATACCAGCGCCAAATATCCTGCCGAGCTGTCCGGCGGCATGCGGAAGCGGGCCGGGCTGGCCCGGGCTCTCGCCCTCGACCCGCAGCTTCTCTTCCTCGACGAGCCCACCGCCGGCCTCGATCCCATCGCCGCCGGCGCTTTCGACGAGCTGATCCGCGATCTGCGCGCCAGTCTCGGCCTCACCGTCTTCATGGTGACGCATGATCTCGACAGCCTTATCGCGATCTGCGATCGGGTCGCGGTGCTGGTCGACAAGCGGCTGATAATCGGCACAATAGCCGAACTTCTGCGCAATCCCCATCCCTGGATCCAGGCGTACTTCCGGGGGCCGCGGGGTCGCGCTGCATTGGCCGGATCGGACGGGCAGGCCGTCGGGTAGAGGATGGAAACGCGCGCAAATTACGTGGCCGTCGGCGCCTTCGTGCTGGTCATGCTGGTCGGCGTCCTGGTCGCCGCGCTGTGGATCGCCGGCATCGAGTTCAACCGCGAGCGCACCTTCTACGACATCTATTTCACCGGCTCGGTCACCGGCCTCTCGCGCGGCTCGGAGGTGAGCTACAACGGCATTCGCATCGGCCGCGTCGAGGAAATCCGCATCGACCCGCAGAACCTCGGACGGGTGCGCGTCACCATCGAGCTCGACCAGTCGGCGCTGATCAAGACGGATGCCGTCGCCTCGCTCGAGGTCCAGGGCCTCACCGGCACCGCCTATATCGAGATCAGCGGCGGCAGCCAGAACGCGCCGCCGCTCGAGGCGACGGCGGGCCAGCGCTATCCTGTCATCGCCTCGCGCCCCTCGGGGCTGCAGCAGGTCTTCGCCAGCGCACCTGAAGTGCTGGCGCGCCTCAGCGAGGTCGCCGACAAGCTTTCCGACATTCTCGACACGCGCAATCGTGCCGCGATTGCCGAGACGCTGGACAATATCCGGCGCGTCACCGGCGCCGCTGCCGCCCATGCGGATGACCTCGGCAACGCGATCGGCGACACGGCGGCGGCGATGCGCGACCTGCACAGTACGCTCGACACCGCCAATGCGACGCTGAACGATCTGCGCCAGCTCCTCGGGAGCCAGGGCGCGGCGCGCGGCGCGCTGCAGAGCATCGATCAGGCGTCACGCAAGCTCGAGAAGCTCACCTCCGACCTTGACGGCATGGTGCAGGACACCCGTCCGCCCTTGCGCGACTTCAGCCAGCGCGGGCTCCCCCAGTTGAGCCAACTGCTCATCGACGCCCGCACCCTGGTCGCCGAGCTGACGCGGCTCACCGAGCAGATCGAGCGCAATCCCTCGCAACTCATCCTCGGCGGCGACCGCCGCAAGGGCTACCAGCCGCCATGAGACAGCCGCAATGAGACACGTGACGCGCCGCCTCCTCCTGGTGGGGCTCGCCGCGACGCCGGCGGCCTGCGGCAGCCTGCTGCCGGCAGCGCCCCCGCCGCCCAAGCTCTTCACGCTGACGCCGGTGCCGCAGTTCCCGCCCGGGGCCCCAGTCTCCTGGCAGCTCCTCGTCGAGACCCCCGTGAGCACCGCCGCGCTCGACACCGAGCGCATCGCCCTGAAACGCAGCCCGATCACGGTCGACTATTTCGCCGACGCCGCCTGGACCGACCGCGCCCCCGCGATGGTGCAGGGGCTCATCGTCGAGTCCTTCGAGAATTCCGGCCGCATCCCGGCGATTGCGCGCGAATCGCTGGCCTTGCGCGCCGACTACATCCTGCAGCTGGAGCTGCGGCATTTCGAGGCCGATTACCAAGGCGCCGCAGCGCCCGAAGCGCATGTGCAGATCGCCGCCCGGCTGGTCAAGCTGCCGGACCGCGCCATCATCGCCGAGCGCAGCTTCGACGCATCGGCAAAGGCGGCCGAGAACCAGACCCCGGCCATCATCGAGGCCTTCAATGCGGCATTTCACCAGGTGACGCGCGACATCGTGGGATGGACGCTCGCCGCTGCCCGCTGAAGCCTTGCCAGCCTCGGCGGCCCCTGAGATAAGGGAGGCAGCCCAAGGGGGTTGGCGAATGCAGGATCTTTCCCACCTCGGCCGCGCCGAGCTGGAAGCCATGGCGGCGGCAGGCGACGAGGTGCTGGAGTGCCAGCGGGTGCTGGCGCGCAGTGGCGACACGATCCTCGGCGACTTGCTGCGCGGCGCCGGCGTCGTCGTCGAGTGGCAGCACTATCCCGAAGGCGACGTCTACGACCCGCTGTCGCACGCCCAGTACTTTTACCATGCGCATCCGCCGGGGCAGCGCACCGACCCTGAGCACGGGCATTTCCACACCTTCTTGCGGCCGCGCGGCATGGCGCCGGGGACGCGGCCGCTGATCATGCCCGAGCTCGCCATCGCCGATGCACCCTCGGCGCCGGTCGCGCCGCCGGTCCCGCAGCCCAATCAGGGCGCCGGCAATGACGAGCTGAGCCATCTTGTGGCCATCGCCGTGACCGAGACCGGAGAGCCGGTGCGGCTCTTCACCACCAACCGGTGGGTCACCGGCGAGACCTGGTATGCCGCCGTCGACGTCGCCGCGATGCTCGACCGCTTCGTCATCGACCTGGCACGACCGTCCTGGCCGCTGAACCGCTGGCTCAACGCCATGTTCCGTCTGTTCCGCCCGCAAATGGTGGCGCTCGTCCATGCCCGCGACGCCGCGGTCATGTCGTTCCGCCGCCGCCGGCGCGGCAAGGTGCATGTCTTCGAGGATCGCCGGCTCGAAATCCCCTCGACGGTGGAGATCGATATCGACGAGCAGATCCGCCGGGTCGCGCTCGCCTTGAAGCAGGTCGCCTGACGAAGGCGATAACCCGAATTGCTCATACCGGGTTAATCCGCCGCTAACCATGCCCTGTAACAGGACTTAATCAAACGTTAGGCCTCACGCGGCATGATAGCGCGCCAGCTGATGTGTTCTCATCGACGCAGCGAGGTGCGTCCGGTCCCATGACGAATTCGCTCTCCAAGTCCGATGTCGAGCGCCTGTTGACGGATCCCTCCGCGGACACGCGGGCCGTGATCGCCGCCAAGGTGGCAGAGCAGGTCGGCAGCCCGGCGCTTTCGGCCGAAGAGCGCGCCATCGCCGAGGACATCCTCCGCGTCCTCACCCGGGACGCGGCGCTGCGCGTGCGCCAGGCGCTGGCCGATCAGCTCAAGGAGAGCCGCACCGTGCCGCACGACGTGGCCGTGGCGCTGGCTCACGATGTCGATGCGGTGTCGTTGCCGATCCTGACGCATTCCATGGTGCTGACCGACGAAGACCTCGTCGAGATCATTCGCTGCAGCGGCGGTGCCAAGCAGGTGGCGATCGCCGCGCGCGGGCAAGTCTCCGCCGCCGTTGCCGATGCCATCGTCGCCGCCGCCGAGCCCACCGCCGTCGCCACGCTCATCGGCAATAACGGCGCCGAGCTGAGGGAAGAGACGCTGCAACAAGTGCTCGATCATCACGGCGCCGACGACAGCATCAAGGAGCCGATGGCGCGTCGCGCCCAGCTGCCGGTGACCGTGCTGGAACGGCTGGTCACGGCGGCCTCTGCCGGCATTCGCGAGGTCCTGTCGAAGCGCGGCGACCTGCCGAGCCATCTCGCCAGCGACCTCGTGCTCAACACGCGCGAGCGCGCCACCGCGACCCTGCTGTCGCCGACCTCGCCGGCGACAGAGGCGCTGCAGCTGGCGCAGCACCTGCAGCGCAGCGGGCGCCTGACGCCCTCCCTGATCATCCGCGCCATTTGCCTCGGCGACATCGCCTTCGTCGAGGCCGCCTTCGCCGTCCTCGCCGATATTCCCGTACACAATGCACGGCTGCTGCTGCACGATGCCGGACCGCTGGGCTTCAAGGCGGTCTATGAGCGCTGCCGCCTGCCGACCGAGTTCTTCGAGTTGTTCCGGATCGGCCTCATCGTCGCGCAGCAGACCGGCTTCGACGGCGGCGAGAACGATCGCGAACGCCATCGCCGCCGCACCCTCGAGCGCATCCTGACGCAATACGAGAATATCGGCGCCGAGGACCTCGACTATCTTCTCGGCAAGCTCCGCGCCGCCGCCGCCGCAGCCTGAGCCGCGACGGCAACGGTGTCGCGGCTAGACGAGGCCGCGCTGCACCATCTGTCGGCAGAGCACGTGGTGGCGCAGGCTCTGCGTCGTGAACTGATAGCGCAAGCCGCCCGGACCGACCATGCGCCGCAGCATGCTGCCGCGCTCCGGCTCGGTCAGTTTCTTGAGCGGGTACTGGAGCGCGAGCAGCGACAGCGCCTCGGGGTTGGTCTGCGCTGCCGCGGCGGCGACATCCGGCGCCGTGAAGCTGCCGAACTCGTCGGTGCGGCAGCGCGCGGCATAGAAGAGCACGTCGCGGAACGATGCGTTCTCGTGCGGCCCGACGGCAAGATCATAGGCTTCCTTGACGCGCGCCTCGGCCTCCTCGGCCGAGCGCTCGACGGCATAGCGCAGATCCTCGCGCTCGATTCGGCTCGACTGCCGCCGCGTCGCATTGCGCGCGGCGAAGAGCGCGAGAAGATGCGCGTGGTAGGGCAGCCCCTGCGCCAGGTCGATGAGCGATTGGCGCGTCCAGGGATCGAAGCTGAGGCCCGATTTCTCCTCGCCGACGGCGATGATGCCGTCGAGCTCGCGCCGCGTCATCAAGGGCATCGGCACGGTGACCATCGTGCGCTGGAGCGAGGGATGCTTGCCGAGGAGCTGGCCGACATTTTCGGCGACGCCGATGATCAGCAGCGTCACCGACACGTTGGCGTCGGAGAGGTGCTTGAGCAGCTCGGCGAGCTTGGCCTTGGTGTCCTCCTCGGTCACCCGATCATATTCGTCGACGATCAGGATCAGATGCTTCTCATAGACGCGCTCGAACAGCTGCACGATCTCGCCGACGCTGCAACGCCCGGGCAGGAGCTGGTCGAAATTGTCGATGCCGGCGCGGCTGGTGGCGCCGACGCCGTCGGGCAGCAGGCTCGCCGGCATGCGCCGCAGGAAGCCGCGGAAAATATCCTCGAAGGTGAGCTCGGAGCTGCAGGCGAAGCGCAGCACCATGTAGCCGGCTTCCTCGGCCTTGACCGCGAGCACGTTGGCAAGCGACGTCTTGCCGCTGCCGCGCTCGCCATAGACCATGACGTGCGCGCGCTCTTCCTCGATCGCGGCGATGATGCGCTGCAGCTGCTTGAAGCGGCCCGAGAACAGGGCGGTCCCGTGCTTGGGACGCGTCGGCGTGAAGGCATCGCGCAGCAAGGCGCTGGTGCGCGCGGCATCGGGGAGCGTCGGACGGTTGCGCTTCCACGAGATGCCGGGCGCGGCAAGGGTGAACGCGGCCTGCTCGGGGTCGCTGCCGGCGCTGGCGGTCGGCGCGGGAGCGCTCTGGGGCGCGGGCGGATCGCTCTCCACCTTGGTTTCGGCCACCGGCCTTGGCGGCGGGACGGGCTTCGCTTCGGGCGGCTCGGCGACGGGGCGCGGGGCGGGTGCGAGCTGCGTCGCGCCACGCCGCAGGGCAAAGGGCGAGGGTAGGACAGACATCGCGCCTTGCGCCGCGGCTCGCGCATCGAACCGGCGTTGCGGTTCGACGCTACGGACGATCTCGGGGCGGACGGCAAAAGCGCTGCGATC
>Ga0335074_10002510_pt1 | contig 25025 bp, 19 predicted proteins | sample Lox_Sample_23_FD_206715 | JGI IMG/M metagenome (GOLD analysis project Ga0335074, IMG submission 206715) | Soil microbial communities from Loxahatchee National Wildlife Refuge, Florida, United States - Lox_Sample_2.3 | ecosystem: Environmental > Terrestrial > Soil > Wetlands | place: USA... | reverse complement strand
GAGAGTTAGAGTTTCGGGTGCGGAATGACTACTCCTGCGTGAGAACCAGTGCCATCAGCAACGAGGATGGGGTGGCGCTATGGTTTGAAGGCGCCACTCCCGATGAAGCCCTGGGCGAGCTCTGGATCGCACTCAACGCATCAACTTTGCCCTGAAACGGTCCCTGACCCAGGCCCGGATTGCGGCCGTAACACCGGAAATCCAAAAGATTCGCCCGGCCCTGCATCCCCTGTAGCTATACGCTATCCGCTTTACGCTTTACCCTATCCGCTCTACGCTGTTTTCCAGCCTTCTGTGGAAATTCTGTCAAGCCCCGTCACCTCGGTACGAAGGTAACAGCGCCTGATACAAAAGTACTTCCACGCCAAAATACCCGCCCAAATTTGGCAGTAAATCCCGCTGAACTTGATATTCTGAAAACCTTACTAACACATGAAGAATCAGCAACCTACTGATTCTGCAAAGTGACAGACAAGCGAGATGTGCCAGATTTGCAGCAGGCGTGTACAGGGCGTGTACGCCATCAGGCTCTCAGAATGTGATTTTTCTCGGACCCTAGCGCCCCTTCATCTTCCCAGCCAAACCGGGGCGCTCCGCGGCACCTGCGCAACTTGCCCATCTCAGAATATGCCCGGCCAGTCGGTTCACTCTTGAGGCGGGGCCGGACGCCTGCGCTTCAGCAGCCAGCCCCATAACGGCACCCGACAGCGCAGGCGATGCGCCAAGGGTGTCGATGATTGGCTCGCAGACTCACTTTGTCTGCTCCTTTCCCGTTGCAGCAAGGTAAACTCGTGCGCCCGGTTCTCCGTCGAACTGCAAGAGCATCAGCGCCAGCCTTGCCATCAATGTGCTCTTGCCGTTAGGCAACTTCGATGTAGGCTCGCCGGAATCGTCGGTCTTTGCCCGACAGCGAACTCGGCTGGACGCACTTCCAACCAGAAAGCATGGCAACGATGAAGGACTGCCACGGCATCAGCCTCAGCGGCTGTCCACCGAACGCGCCCTCGGAATGTCGAATGAATGTCGGGAAGAGTGTGCAGGCACGGATCGCAGCGTACCTGTCGAAGTAGAACCCCCGTTCACGCGCCGTGTTGAGGTCGGTTTTATCGGAAAAGATAACCCCGCCATGCCCCGTAGCCGTCAAAGTAGCCCCCTCGCTTCTGCTGGCTGTTTTGGGCAGCTCTACCGCGCGATCGTAATCTCGCCATGCAGCGGCAGATCCCGCGACGAGGTTCCCAGCAGGATCTGGTACGTTCCGGCCGGCGTCTTCCACTCACGCGCATCCACGTCATAAATCGAGAACGAGCGCTGATCCAGGCTCAGAGCGATCGCTTTCGTTTCGCCGGGCTTGAGGTCGACTTTGTCAAAGGCTTGCAGCTGGTGCGGCGGCTCGCCATTGGGGGCTGGTTGCCCCACGTACACCTGCACCACCTCCGCTCCTGCTCGCTTCCCCGTGTTTGTAACCGAAACGCGCACGATCACGTTTTGGAACGATCTGCCGGGTTCCACCTGCGCCGGAGAAACCATCAGATCGCTCAGATGGAATGTTGTGTAGGACAGTCCAAATCCAAAGGGAAACAGCGGCTGAGTCCTCGTCGCGTCGTACCAGCGATAGCCCACGTCCAGCTTTTCGCTGTAAACCGAACGGCCGTCGATGCCCGGCCACTGCTGCTGGCTGGCCGTCGGAATCGCGGTTGAGCTCCGTGGAAACGTGAGCGGCAGCTTCGCCGAGGGATCCACATCTCCGTACAGGATCGCCGCGATTGCATTGCCGTCCTCCTGGCCTGGGTACCACGCCTCGATGATCCCAGAGACCTGGTCCACCCACGGCATCAGGACGGGGCCGCCAGTGTTGAGGACGACGATGGTTTTCCGGTTCGCCTTTGCGACGGCTTCGATCATCTGGTCCTGATCGCCCGGCAGCATCAGATTCGGACGGTCGCTCCCTTCCGTTTCGTCGGTGTGAACAAATACGATCGCGACCGTCGCGTTACGCGCCGCATCTGCGGCTGCGACGAGATCGCCGCCCTCCACATACGTGATCGAGGTGCCGGCGTCCGCTGCCTTACGCAGTCCATCCACGGGGCTGACGATATATGGAGCCTTCACCCCGGAGCTGCCTGAGCCTTCTGCTTTGGGCTTCACGCCGCCTGCCTCACCGATCACCGCAATCGACACATTTTTTGCCAGAGGTAGCAAGCCGCCCTCGTTTTTCAGCAGGACGGATCCCTCCTCCGATGCCCATCGCGAAAACGAGGCATGCTCCGGCGTCGTCACGTCCGCGGACCAGTTGCCGGTATTCGCCTTGTCAAAGAGGCCCTGCCTGAACATCGGCGTTAGAATCTGTTCCACCCGTTCGTCGATCACGCTCTGGCTCACGCGTCCGGACTGGACCGCCGCCTTCAGATCCGCGCCAAAATACTTATCCCCGGGCATCTCCTGATCCAGGCCAGCCTCCGCTGCATCCACCGTGGAGTGCGTCGCCCCCCAGTCGCTCATCACAAAGCCGTCGAAGTGCAGCTCCTTCCGCAGCATCTGGGTGAGCAGGTCCGCGTTTGCGCAGGAGTAGACTTCGTTCGTCTTCACGTATGCGCACATCACCGTGCCCACGTGCGCTTCTTTTACGGCCGCGGCAAAAGGCGTCAGGTAGATTTCGTGCAGCGTACGCTCGTCCACAATGGAGTCTTCCTTGAACCGGTTGCTCTCCTGATTCATGGTCACGTACATGTTGGCGTTGGCGATTGGCCCCTGGCTTTGAATGCCCCTGATCTCGAACTGCGCCATCTGCCCGTTGAAATACGGATCTTCGCCATAGCTCTCAAAGGTCCGACCCCACTCGGGCACACGCACCACATCGATCGAAGGCGAGAGCGCGACATCGGTTCCCTTCTTCCATTCCTCCTCCCCCAGCACACGGCCATACGCGTTCAGCAGGCCAGGATCCCAGCTGGAGGCGGCGGCAATCGGTGCCGGCAGCAGCGTCACCTGCGTCGCCCCGTTGCCAACGCCCGCACGTCCATCGGCCTCCGTCAGAGCCGGAATGCCCAGCCGAGTGTTCGGAGGAACGTAGCCAACGTAGCCCTGGATCGGAATCGGCTGCACTCCATGCATCATCGTGATCTTCTCGTCGAGCGTCATCGCTTGCACCAACAGATGCGCGCGCTGTTCTGCTGTCGCGGACTTGTTCATCCAGGGCCGCGCGCCCGACTGGGCCGCAGCCATTTCCGTGAGAATCACGCCAGCAGCCATCAGCCAGTAAGCGGCGGTGCGTCGACAATGCAGCATTCCACCCTCCACAATCGTTCTTCGCCGGCGTTCGGAATTTCCTGGGCCGGCACAGGACCGCGGTAACACCGATCCGGCGTATTCGATTTGGTGATTTCAGCTCCCGGTCAGAGCGAACTATTGAGCCGCAGAGATTCTATTTTGACTTTCATTATTCTTCAATTCGTAAGTTAATGTGTGCGAAAACATGTACAATAGAACATCATATTGGCCGATTGAGAAAACCCTGGGGAAGCGTTGCTATGTTGGTTCTTGCCGTCGATCTTGGCGGTAGTCACGCCGGTTGCGCCATCGTGCAGGATCGGAACCTCATTCGCTCGCGCACGATTGTCACCAGCGGCAATGACGGCACAGCAACGGCACTCGCCTCCGTTTCCGCCGCGCTGCGCCACCTCGCCGAACAGGAAGCCCTTCCGCTCACGTCCTTTGCCGGCATCGCATTCGGGTTCTGCGGCCTCGTTGATCGCCAGCAGGGCCGTGTCACCTCCACGAGCGGCAAGTATCAGGATGCCCCCCAGCTGGACCTGCCGGCTTGGGCGCGAAAGGAATTCGGCCTGCCCCTCGTTCTCGAAAATGATGCCCGCATGGCTCTCCTGGGTGAACGCTACGCCGGCGCCGCTGAAGGATTCGACGACATCGTCATGGTGACCCTGGGCACCGGTATCGGTGGCGCGGCGATGATGGGCGGCCGCCTGCTGACGGGCAAACATTTTCAGGCCGGATGCCTTGGGGGACATCTGCCCCTCAGCCTCGACGGCACGCCCTGCTCGTGCGGCGGAATCGGCTGCGCGGAATCGGAGGCGGCGGCCTGGGCGATGCCGCGCGTCTGCCGGTCGTGGCCCGGATTTGCTACCAGCCTGCTGGCTCGTGAGGAGATCACCTTCGCAGCGCTCTTCTGCTGCGCGGATGCGGGGGACGCCGTAGCTCAGCAGGTACTCGATCGATGCCTCCGGGTTTGGGGTGCGAATGCGGTGGCGATGATTCATGCCTACGACCCCGAATTGCTCGTCTATGGAGGCGGCGTCATGCGTAGCGGCGGCGACCGAATTGTGTACTCAGTCCGGGATCATGTGAATCGCTATGCGTGGACGCCGTGGGGCAAGGTTCAGGTGCGCGCCGCCGCATTGGGCAACACTGCGGCTTTGCTGGGGGCCATTCCCCTGATCGCAGAATCGAGACAGGGTGTGGCCGGTGTATGATAAGCATCCGTTCGTCCCGGTTTCGTCCTCGCGCCAGGAATGCAGCGAAGGTTGGGCAGCGATCGCCGAGCGGTTGCGCGCGGCCGCAGTCCAGCGCAACGCCGAAGTCATCTGCGTTGAGTGCTACCCAGGGGTCCTCGTCCGCGACGTAGCTGATGCCCTGCGGGCAGTGTTTCAGCCCTGTCGCATCATCGCTACTGAGGAACTGCTCCACCCGCCGGTCGAGATTGACCGGCGGGTGGCTCCCTTGCTAACCGATGACCCCGTCTTCGGCTTGCTGAGTGATTTCGCCATCAGAGATTTCTTCGATGAGGAACAACTCCGCGCCGCCCAGCAGAGCGTCAAGGAACATCCTGAAGGGCTGACCCTGGTGATCGGCACCGGCGCAACGCTGGTGGCTCGGCAGCCTGACCTCCTCGTGTACGCGGATCTTGCTCGCTGGGAGATTCAGCTGCGGCAGAGACGCGGCGAGATCGGCAACCTCGGAGCGGATAACCGCGGCGATCGCGCGTCTGAGAAATACAAACGAGCGTACTTTGTGGATTGGCGTGCCGCGGATCGTCTCAAAGCCCGTCTGCTGCCCAGAATCGATTTCCTGCTCGATACAAACGACCCACTGCTCCCTAAGATGATCGCCGGCTGGTCCATGCGCAATGGTTTCCGCATCGCCACCCAGCGTCCCTTTCGCGTGGTACCGTTTTTCGATCCTGGCCCCTGGGGCGGCCACTGGATGGAACGGGTCTGCGGTCTGCCCGAGGACCAGCCCAACCACGCCTGGTGCTTCGACTGCGTTCCTGAAGAGAACAGCCTGCTGCTCGGTTTCGGCACCGCACGCGTTGAGATTCCCTCGCTGAATCTGGTCCTCGCGCACCCCGGCGAACTGCTCGGCGAGGATATCCACCGCCGCTTTGGCGCGGAGTTTCCCATTCGCTTCGATTTTCTCGACACCATGGATGGCGGCAACCTCTCGCTGCAGGTGCATCCCTTCACCCAGTATGTCTGCGACCATTTTGGTCTCGCCTACACCCAGGATGAGAGCTACTACCTGCTCGATGCAGGGGACGATGCATGCGTGTATCTCGGTCTCAAAGAGAAGATCGATCCGCAGGCGATGCTCTGCGATCTCGCTGCTGCACAGAACGGAGGTCCTGCTTTCAATGCCGAGCGCTACGTCAATCGCTGGCCCGCGCGCAAGCATGATCACTTTCTGATCCCCGCCGGCACCGTGCACTGCTCGGGCCGGAACAGTATGGTGCTCGAAATCAGCGCCACACCCTACATCTTCACCTTCAAGCTGTGGGACTGGGGGCGCCTCGGCCTCGATGGACGCCCCCGCCCCATCCACCTCCAGCGGGGAGCGGAAAACATCCAGTGGGACCGCACCACAGCGTGGGTCGAGCGGTCCCTTATCAATCGCCTTGAACCGCTCGCGTCAGGCCGGGGCTGGACCGAGGAGCGCACCGGCCTGCACGAACTCGAGTTCATTGAAACCCGGCGCCACTGGTTTACAGGCCCCGTGGCCCACGATACCTGCGGGACCGTCAACGTTCTGAATCTCGTCGAAGGCGCAGAGGCGATCGTCGAAAGCCCAGCCGGTGCCTTCGATCCCTTCATCGTGCACTATGTTGAAACCTTCATCGTTCCTGCCCAGGTCGGCGCTTTTACCATTCGCCCCCACGGACCGGCTGAGGGACAGAAGTGCGCGACGATGAAAGCGTTTGTTCGCCCCCAGTCCCAGCGTCTCATCTGAGACCGCAGCCCACCCTCGTCTTACGGCTCAAACCCCCGCCACAGCGCTGCAAACCGCCCCGGATCGGACACCCACTGTACGGACTCGGGGTTGCGCTCGAACTGCTCATAAATCGGCACCGAAGCCGAGAGGTCCAGTTCCGGGTAAGGCCGCGCCGCCCGCTGGCGGAGAGACGAGGAGAGATACCGCAGATTCGCCTCCCAGTGAACACCCTTCTCCGCCGTCAGCACCGGAAACCAGGCGAGCCCACCATGGGCGCGCACGCCGTCATAGACGAATCCATATTGCCGATCGCACCAGGCCCCGAAAACCATGGGTGCACCGGGATCCCCATTCATCACCCAGTGCGCCCAGCCCGGAGGAACCACCACTTGCTCGCCCGGCCCAGCCGCGACGGCGACGCATCGGCCCGGATCGTCGGTCACTCTCTCCTGCGCATAGATCACCGCACGGCCTTCCCATATCTCGAAAATCTCAGGAGTGGACCAGCCGCAGTGCGATGCAACGGCGTGCACATGACCCTGGCTCCGTACGGGTTCGTTGCCCAGCCGTCCCGCTGCATAGGCCACCACGCCAAATAAGAGCATGCGCCGCTCCAACTCGGGCCGATCCTCCTGCCAGCCGACATCCATCGCAATGCTGTAGACAGGATCGGGCCCATCGCAGCCGGGATCCCGCAAACTGGCGCGGATCGAATCCAGCCGCCGGTATTCCGGAACCGGGCCAAAGACATCGTCGCCATAGCGGAAGCTCAGATCGCCGACACGTAGATCGATTGGCAGGCCGGGGTCGAAGGTCATCGGACCTTACCGTTCCACCGAATCGCCCAGATCGGCTACCGTCACAAGCGCCGGAGCGCCGTTCCGCAGCAGCACACGGGCGCCGAATCCTTCTGCCGCAATCGTGTCGTAGTCGTGCCCCGCATCGCTGGGCCAGCACGCCCAGAAGCAGAGCGGCGTCATGCCTGTGTTGACCGCGCGATGCCCCGTCGCACCGGGAATATAGTGGAGCGATCCCGGCGTCATCACCTCTGCGCGTGTCCTGCCCTGCTCGTCCATCAGAATGAGCATGCCTTCGCCCTGCACGGTGGTGTAATATTCGGCGCGATTCCGAATCGCATGGAAATGTCCCTTGGTCATGAAGTATTCGTCGCCGACGCGCCCTGGCTCGACGGTGGTCGATCCCCAGAACAATCCGCCTTCGACGCCCGCCGCAATCGGCTCCAGCCATTGCACACGATAGACCACCGTTTCGGGATCCATCGAGGCAAACGCGGCCCGGCTTCTGAAATACGCCTGCAGCTGCCCGAGCTTGGTGACAGAGTTGCGAACGCTGGTACCCTCGAGCCGCGCCGCTGGCCAATCGACACGGGAAGCCCGCTCGGAAACAAGCCGCCCAAATGTGGACATAACAAAGCCAGAATATCCTAATCGAAACCAAGAATCCAGAAAAACAATCTAAATAACTATCGAATGGCGTAAACTCACACTTATTTATTTACGAATCAATCACTCTTTAGCAATGTCCCCTGCTCATGAGATTCGCCTTGTCTGATCCCGCGTCCTCCCTGATCCCTGCCGGGTGCCCATGCCACCATCGGTGAGGACAAGCGCGGCCTCGCTTTCGCGGCCGATCGCTGCCGTGCCCTTCTACGCTGGTATCGTCGCCGCCGTTGCCGCCATCTCCGGCTTTCTTTTCGGATTCGACACCGCGGTCATCAACGGCGCCCTGATCTTTCTCCGCAGCCAGTTTGCACTCACCAATCTTCTGACCGAAATAGCCGCGAGCTCCCTGCTCTTCGGCTGCCTGGCCGGGGCCGCTGTCGCAGGTATCGCCAGTGATCGGCTGGGTCGCCGCAAGAGCCTCATGGGCTCGGCGCTCCTTTTCGCCGCCTCGGCAGTGACCAGTGCTTTGGCGGGAAACATCACCCAGTTTTGTCTCTCCCGGGTCGCCGGCGGCGTGGCCATTGGGCTTGCCTCCGTGCTCACCCCCATGTACATCGCGGAGATCGCCCCCCGCCGCCGCCGCGGAATCCTGGTTTCGCTCAACCAGCTGGCCATTGTTGTTGGCATCCTGGCCGCTTACTGGACCAACTGGCAGCTCGCCCGCATCGGCCCGGAGAGCTGGCGCTGGATGTTTGCCGTAGCCGCCCTCCCCTCGGCGGCTTTTTTCATCGGCTTGTTCTTCATCCCCGAAAGCCCGCGATGGCTGGTCGCGCGGGGCCGCCGCGACGAGGGCCTCCGGGTGTTGGCACGGATCGGCGGCGCAGCCGAGGCCCACACCGAGCTGGTCGAGATCGAGTCAGCTCTGGTGGAGACATCCAGCGATCCCGGCGAGCTGCTCGCCCCCGGCATTCGGATGCGCCTCTTCGTCGCCGTCGGCCTGGCCGTCCTGCAACAGATCTCCGGCATCAATACGGTCCTCTATTACGGCTCCGTGCTGTTCACCGAGCATTTCCGCGGCCAGACCGCCCGCGCGGCCATCGGCGCCAATCTCGCTGTAGGGATCGTCAATCTTGTCTGCACGTGCATCGCTATGGTCTTTATCGACCGCTGGGGACGTCGCGGTCTTCTCCTCGCAGCTTCCGGGGGCATGACCGCTTCGCTGCTCGTGCTTTCGCTTGGGTTACATATGACCGCGATGGCGCCCGCGGTCATCTTTGGAAGCGTGCTGCTCTACGTCGCCTTTTTCGCTGTCGGCCTCGGGCCCGGAGTCTGGGTCTATATCACGGAGATTTTTCCCACCCGCGTGCGGGGCCGTGCAACTTCTCTGGCCACAACGGCCCTCTGGACCGCTTGCCTCGTCGTGACCCTCACCTTTCTCTCCATCGCCCAGACACTCGGCCTCTCCGGAGCATTCCTGCTCTATGGGGTCCTGTCTCTGATAACGTTTGTCTTTGTATGGAAGTGGGTACCCGAAAGCCGCGGCCGGTCCCTGGAGGAGATCCAGCACATGTGGAGACCCGCACGGTGAAGCCGAGAACGCAGTCCAGCGGGATTCTGTTCGCCGCGGACAAAAGCTCGTCCCTGTCCACCAAACAGCGCTCCCGTCTCGAAGCCATTCTGGGCAAGCTACAGCAGTCCGGCGGAGTCAATGTGGACACTCTCAGCGCCGAGCTGGGCGTCTCGCCCGTGACCATTCGCCGCGATCTCGACCAGCTCGAGCGCGATGGATTGCTGCAGCGCACCCACGGTGGTGCTGTTTCTCTCGAGCCCCTCTTCTATGAACCCTTTCGCAATGACCGCTCCTTTCAGACCCAGCTGGAAAAGATGGCCGACGAGAAGCACCGCATCGGGCGCGCCGCAGCCGCCCTCATCGAGCACAGTGAAACCATCGCGCTCACACCCGGCACCACGACCATGAGCGTCGTCCGCGGCCTGCCCCTCAACCAGAACGTCACCGTAGTGACGAACACCGTCAACATCGCCATGGAGCTTTCCCGGCGCAAGGACCTCGACATCTTCGTCACCGGTGGTCATCTTCGCGGCGACTGGTTTTCCCTGGTCGGTCCGACCGCTGTGCAGAGTCTTCAGCCCATGCTCATCCACACCCTGTTCATCGGCGCGGACGGCATCGACGCGGCATGGGGAGCGACCTGCTTAAACGCGGATGAAGCCGATCTCAACTCGGCCATGGTTCGCTCCGCCCGCCGCCGCATCGCCGTCGTGGATCACAGCAAGTTCGGCATAGTTGCCGGCTGGCGCATCTGTCAGACCTCCGACCTGCACATTCTCGTCACGGACACCGGAGCTCCGGATGAAGCCATCGAACCGTTTCGTAAAGCTGGCGTCCAGGTGATCCGCGCCTGACCATACTCGCCTGGCTCGAACCATGCTCCACCGGGCACACCTTTTCGCCTTTTGTGCGTTCCTGGCAGCTCCTCGAGTGCCGACTGGTCCGTTCCCGGCAAAACAAAAAGGAGGCCGGATGGCCTCCTTCAAAAGGCGACAGCGATGCAGGAGGCTAGAAGATAAATTTCGCTGCAACCTGGAATTGGCGGCCGGGCGCTGAGATGGGAGTGCTCGTAATGGCCCCCGCCCCACTTGCAGTGGTTCCCACACCGCTGGCATCGTAGGCATAGATGGTACCGTTCGGTTCGGCGAACGTTGGTGTGTTAAGGAGGTTGAACGACTCCAGACGAATCTCGAGATTGATCCTCTCCCGGAGCGGAACGGTCTTGAAAACCGAAAAGGCGAGGGCCTGCGACCCCGGTCCATAGATTGCATTGCGCGCCTCGTTGCCCAGTAACCCGAGCGCCTGCGCATGGAACTGGGTAACGTCGTACCACTCTTTGATGCTCTTGTGAAAGCCGGACGAATTCCCCGGTACCCGGTTGGGCCGGTCACTGCTCAAACCTGGGATACCGCTGCGCGCACTGTTGTTGGCCACTGTGATCGGATTACCTGTATTGGCGTAATAGATGGCGTTAGTTGTCCAACCTTTGGCCAGAATCCCCTCAGGTCCGTTGAGGTTGCTGCCGAACGGCAGATTGTAGGTGAGACTCATCGCTAACCGCTGGCGCGTGTCCAGGTCCGCGTTGCCGTAGTCGTATTGATAGTAGCTGTTGTATGTGACTCCCTGCCCATGGCCGTTATCCACCAGGCAGGAACCCACACAGTTGCCGACCGCCTGTCCTTCGTCGACGACCTGAGCGTTGGTAGTGTTGTGCGACCAGGTGTAGTTAATGTTTGCCGCAAGCCCGTGGCTCAGCCGGCGCTCCAGCGACCCCTGCAGCGCGTTATAGTTGGACCACAGCGCACTGCGGCGCTCGTTGATCACGACTCCCGGCAGACTGGGGTACGGATAGGGGGAAGTTGCAGTCGCCGGCTGGTTCGAATTGGTGCCGTTCACCGCCAGGCGCTGACCGTGATTGCCCACATAGGCCACCGTCGCTACGTTCCCGCGAATGTCCTTTTCGATATTCAGGCTGTACTGCTGGAGAAGCCCATTCTTATAGTCGAAATCCGTGGATTGAATGGTTGTGCCGATATAGTTAGCTGGATTGGTAGCCAGAGCCATATTGCTCGACGGAACAGGAATCCCGCCGGCCATGTTCCAGCCCACCCCATCAATCGAGGAGGCGTACCCCCCCGAACACGGTGTCGAGGAGAACGGCGGGGCGCCGCAGGCAAAGCTGAAAGAGTAGGGCGCGTTTCTCATGAAGGAGCCCGACGTTGAGTTCGTCGGGAAATACGTCATGCCGTATCCCCCGCGCAGCACGAGACCGGGACGCACCACCCAGTCGAAGCCGAGCCGCGGGGCGATGTCGCCGTGGTCAGTCTCGACCCCGGCCGTGGCGTTGGACTGCTGCGCTCCTGGCAGCCCTGGTCCGATCAGCAACCCGAGTTGCGGATCGAAGTTTGTGAACCCGTAATTCGACGAAGTGAACGGGGTGTAGATGTCATAGCGAACGCCAAGGTTCAGGGTAAGATCCGGCGTGACGCGATAATCGTCCTGGGCATAGAAGCCGGGTTCCCAGGCACGGAAGCCGGCAATCACAATCGTATAAGCCCGGTTGACCTCTGTCACATAGTTGAGCAGCAAATCCGCAAGATCGTTTCCGGTGGCGGTGCCAAAGGCGGTGGCTAGGCCCCGAGGGTTGGGGCTCTGACCTTCAGAAACCTGGCGCCGGATAACGCTGACCCCGAACTTGAAACTGTGCGGTCCTTTCAACAGAGAATAGGAGCCCATGTATTGAAAAGTGTTGTTCTGATCCAGCAGGGGAACGTACGAGGCATCCCCCAGCGCAGCGTACGGCTGCGACAAAGGCCAGAAACTCAGCAACCCGGAACTCGTCTGATCGCCGGGCAGATTGACACAGCTGGTGCCGTTGCACGGAAATCCGAATTCGGTGGAGATGTCCTTGCCTTCGTTCACCGTACCGGACAGGTTGTTCAGCCGCATGTATTGGGCACGCAGGTCGATGACTGAGTCAGGGCTCAGAATGTGCGTGTAAGCCAGAGCCGCGCTTGTTTCCTGATCGCTCGCCGGCCCAGCGAAGGAGTTACCGCCGGCAGCCCCGTACGGTCCGGCACCAGGATTCACCGCGATAGTCCCAACGGTGGTCGGCGGCAGGTCTCCCGGGATGTAGGCGTTCGTGTTGTTATAGGTATATCGCGCGTACATTGAGTCATTCGGTGAAAAATGGTAGTCGACCCTTGTGTCATACGTCGCCACGTCCTGCGTCTCGCCTGTCGTGTAGTTGAAGTTGTTCGGCGGCGGTGTGCAGCCGGTTCCCGAAATCGCTGAGGGAACGTTTGGCTTTGGGTAAAGCGAGAAGTAGTCATAACCGATCGATCCCTTCACCACCGATGCGGATACGTTCGGGCAGCCTGGGCCGAGATCGGTAAAGTTTCCGGGGTTCTGCTCCTCAAAGAGCGTCGGGACCGTAGAGAGTGCGGTCACCCCTTCCACCAGCCGAAAGTCTTCGTAGTCAAAAAAGAAGAACGCTTTGTTTCTCAAGATCGGACCACCCACGCTGCCGCCGAACTGATTCTGACGAAGCTCCGGCTTCGGGCCCACTGTGGCAAAGTAGTTTCTCGCGTCCGTGACATCGTTGCGGAGAAATTCATATGCGGTCCCGTGGAATTGGTTGCCGCCGGCTTTGGTGATCAGATCGACCACGGCCCCTCCGGAACGCGAGATCTCTGCTGTATACAGGTTCGTGAGAACCCTGACCTCCTGAATGGCATCGATGGACGGGCGCACGCCGACGCTGCCGATGAACCGCTCATTGTTGTCCATGCCGTCGATCATGTTGTTGTTGACTTCGTCGCTCTGCCCGTTCGCCGAATAACTCGAGCTCTGACGGCGGTCGTCGGGGCGGGTTCCGCTGTTCATGGAGTTGGGCAGACCAGCTGTGACGCCCGCGGCCAGCTGAATCAGATTGGTTACATTGCGGCCGTTCAGCGGCAGGTCCTGGGTCAGTTGTTCGTTGATTAGCGTGCCCACCGTCGAGCTATCGGTCTGCAACGCCGGCGTCGCGGCCTCGACCGTGACCGTCTGCTCGGCTGTGCCAACGCTGAGTTGGGGACTGACGCGAGCTCGATCTCCCGCTGCCACCGTCACGTGGGTTATGAACGTCTTGAAACCGGGTGCACTGACTCTCACGGTGTAGGAACCCACCTGCAGTTCCGTCAGATCGTAGTCACCACTGCTACTCACGTTCGCTCTGGCGACTACACCTGTAGCGTCGTTGGTTGCACTCACCTTCGCGTCGGCAACGATTGCACCACTCTGATCCGTCACCGTTCCGATAACGTCAGCAGTGGTGACTTGCGCTTGCGCTCTGGAGATAAGAATCAGTGACAAACAAACCATGCTGAGAAGCGGCATGATCCTTCTGTGCGTCAGCCTGGCCATTTTGTCGTGCCTCCATTCCATATAGTCTTGCTCGGCAACAGCCATCAATGTAGTGGCCCCGTTCGTTGCAAATTCGGTGCCGATTGTCAGGAGCACCGTGTCGTTCGCTTTTCGTGTCCGGGCATCACGCCTGAATACTTATCGTGTTCCGCCAGAAGCGGCGGACCATGGTCCTGCATGTGAGGCAGACCCAACGTCCTGCTATCGCTCTCGCGAAAGGAAATGTCACTTCCACTACCGCGCGCAAGGCTAACAATCACTAAAGAGACTGAGCAAGAGCAATCTTTTACACAAAAGGAAAAATTCATTACACATTTGCGTAACCCCTGAATCGGGGACCATAAGCGCAGATCCTGCCTCCACGCCTAAGCGCCGCCATGTCTGCGGGCTCTTTGGCGTCCGGTCAGGCCATAAGGAACGATGAGACCGTCCACACTTGAATCAGTTATCTGTTCTTCGGACTCGAAGAACTCTTCCTCCATCAGGCAAAGGATGCGAGGAAACGGTAATCGACCTGCGCAGCCGCCAGTTCGCTCGGGGCGAAGGGAGGCTCCTGCTCGGCATAGACGTGCTGAATTCCAGCAGCCCGCGCAGCCGCAAATATTGGACCGTACTTAATGAAGCCCCGGCCGAGGTCCGTGCCCTCGGGGCGATCGGGCCCCGCGAGTTGATTCGTCGGGTGCTTCAGTGGCTGAAAATCCTTCACGTGGATTTCCCGATATCGATCCGGGTAATGACGGAAATAATGCTCCGGCCTTACTCCCGCAGCCATCATCCATCCACAATCTGCTTCGAACTTCACGGTTTTCGGATTGGTATGCTTGAGCAGAAGATCGTAACCGTATTGTCCATTGGGCATCCGTACGAATTCCATATTGTGATTGTGATAGGCGTAGGTCAACCCATCGGCCTGCGCCGCGGCCCCGATCCGGTTCATCAGATCAGCCATCTTCATAAAATCCTCGTACTGCAATTGGGGAAAAGGACCCATGGGGCTGCCGGGTGCGCGCCGGGGCAACGGCCGCACAACGAAGGCGAGCGCGGAGCTCACCGCGTAGTGGGCGCCCAGCGCCCGCGCGTCCGAAAAGGCCTGGCTGAAGTCTTCCGGGGTGAATTGCACATGCGCGCTCGGGCAGGTCAGCTGGGCCGCGTCGATCCAGCGGCGAAACTCGGCCGCTGTGACTCCGGCATATCCCGCCGTTTCCACCTGCCGATACCCGATGGTGTAGAGCTGCTGGAGTGTCTTCTGCGGATCGGCCTGCAGAGTCCTGCGCACGGCGTACAGCTGGATGCCCGGGGGTAATCCCAGAGGAAACGCATAAAGGCTTCGCGGCAGCAGCGAGGCTGTCCCGCAAGCCGCCAGACTCATACCCGTGGTTTGAAGAAAGCTTCTTCTCGTGATCACTGCTTCCCCCCTGGACGCAACGATCACAAAGCCTACAGACGATTCAACAGCGAGTCAACGGGCAGGATTCTGCGCCTGTCATTTTCGTACGCTCGGCCTCGAACCTGGCGATGGACAGATCAGATCAGATGCTTACGATAGCGGCCCGGTGTCTGGCCGAACGCTTTACCGAATAGACTGGTCATATGCTGGATGGATTTGAATCCCGTGTGCGCAGCAATTTCTTTCATTGCGAGGTTCGTTTCTGAAATCAGCCGCCGAGCTCTGTCTAGCTGAATCCTGCGAATCACCGCATGGATTGTCTCGCCCACCGACGCTTTAAAGCGCGATTCAAGGGTGGAGCGGGAAACTCCAACGGCTTTCACGACATCGGTCACGTTAATGCCGTGCTGCGAGTTCGATCGGATGAACGCCATCGCCTCCAGAATGAGCGGATCCTCTATGGCGAGTACATCCGTGGATCGACGCGTGACGATCGCAATCGGAGCAATCACATAGTGCCGACGCCGTGGCCTGGCACCCCTCATCATGCGATCGAGCAACGCCGCGGCCTGATACCCGATCTGTTTAGCCCCCTGCTCGATGCTGCTTAGAGCGGGATTGCTGAGCTGACACAGCATCTCGTCATTATCCACTCCGATCACCGCAACCTCCTCCGGCACACGAATTTTGTGCTCACGGCACGCCTCGAGAACGTGGTAGGCGCGGCGGTCGTTGGCCCCCATCACACCCACAGGTTTGGGGAGAGACTGCAACCAGTTACCGATGGAAGCCAGAACGGAAGTCCAGTTCCGAACTGTCTTGTATGGAGGATGAAAGAGTGAACAGGAAAAGCCGTGCTGCGCCAGTCGCGCTGCGAACGATCCGCCACGCTCTACACCCCACACGTTTGTTGCGGAGCGCGCAAAATCACAGTAGCCGAAATTCTGAAACCCGCGCTCCATCAGATGGTCCGCGGCCATCTCTCCGATCTTCCGCTGGTCGCTGAAAAAATACGGAATCCCGGCATTCTGCGGATACCAGCCAAACCCTCCTCCAAATCCGACAGTGGGCAACTTCGAGCGCAGAACTGCGGTCGCCACATTGGGGTCATCGAAATCCGCAATGATTCCGTCACCCCGCCAGGAACGCAGAGCCGGAAGGCGCTGGTTCTTGAGAGCATCCTCCTCCGTGAAAGTGACAAATTCGGTGCTCCGCTGCATATACAGCGCGACGCCACTGATCACTTTCAGATCGTAGGGAAGCTTTGCGTCATAGATGAGAGCTACATGTCGCATGGTTTGTGACGTTCCCGCGAACTTGATTTGGATCGCCGATCGGACCCACGCCGCCCCAACGCAAATTTGTAATATATTTCCTTATTTATGTAAAGCAATCTTCTTGCCGCCGCGATGCGTGCCTTGTTAATCTTCTCGCGGCTTGAAGGACCAAAGCAAGACCGTGCACACCAGGATTCAGCTGGCCGTGAGGATTGCAACCATTCATTTGTATCGGCTGTGCGATGGACCGGCCATCCGCCCCGGCTCGCTGAAGTCGCTGCACCGCGTTTGAGGGTTGGAGCGGAAAGACCTTCGTACTCATCATGGGTGCCGCTTGTCCAAAGTGTCGCCGCTGCCGATCATCCGGTAATTGCCACAGAGGCTGGCAAAAGAACGGAGATAAGGGAGGAAAGATCGATGCGCCCGGGTTCGCTTGTTGGTTTGATACTTTTGGCTTCAGCAGCAGCATTCGGTGCTCAGCAACCCTTGCACGAACTGGGCGGGCAGGTAACGGTGCAGTGGAAAAATGCGCTGCGGACCTCAGATACTACGCCAACAACGCAGTACCTCGCCAACGCCCTCACCGTTCCCGGCAATTCGCTGAACCGGCCCCTTTTGGACGATCTGCGGGCGCTTCATACCAACGACACACGATTGCAGCTGTGGTTCTCCGTGCCTCTCCAGGCCGTCCCCGAATTAAAGGAGCCGTCCGCGATCCGGACGTATTGGGACTTCACCCATATTGACCCGGTTGTTAAGAGTTTCTTCGCGAATACCGAGGGCAAGCGCCATGTCAATATCGGGACCATTCCCCGCTGGATGTTTCGGGTGCCTACGGTAGCGTTGCCAACCGATCCCGCAGCCTCATTTTATGGCTATACGCGCGGCACAAACGGAGACCTGTTGAAGGATCCGACCGGCCAGCAGTTTGCCGAATACCAGGCACGCATTTTCCGGTGGTATACCCAGGGTGGCTTTACAGACGAGCTTGGGAAATACCACCACTCCGGGTATCACTTCAAAATCGACTACTGGGGGGTAATGAATGAATCCGTCTTCGAGAACCATCTGACGGTGGAGCAATATACAAGACTGTATGACGCTGTAGTCGAGGCGATCAGGAAGATCGATCCGCATGTAGAGTTCTTCGGACCGGAGGTGGTCGGCGCGCAAAATGTCATTCCGTGGGCACGCTACTTCCTGAACCACAAAAACCACAGCCCCGGTGTCCCGATATCCTGGTTCAGCCTGCATAACTATGTGGTTGCGAAGAACGACCCCAATGATTGGCAGTCAAAATATTTCACGGGTTCTTTATTCCCTAAGTCGTTCGGAGCCACCGCAGCCGGTTTTGTCGATCTTCTGCATCAGGTTATACAGCTGCGAGACCAGTTATCCCCCGCGACCAGGATTGCCATCGATGAGCTGGGTACCTTCGATATACCGCAACAGGCGAGTGGCGGTTCACCAGCCTCCGCAAATCCCGCCGGAACCTCAGACCCATACAGTGCTTACAATCCGCTCTACTGGGTAGCGTCCGGTGCCAACTGGGCTGCGAATTTCGTTACCGCAGAGCGCCTTGGCATTCCTCTCATCAGCATGACCCAGATGGTTGGTGCTCCAACGCAATCCGAATCGTGCTCCATGATCAATTGGGATACCGCCGTACCCAATGCTCACTACCGCGTTCTTCAGCTCATTAACAGCAACTTCGGACCCGGAGACACACTTGTGGCAACGAGGTCAACTTCGTCTGACCTGTGGGCCCAGGCGTCGATCACCGCTCATGGACGAAGGATTCTGCTGATCAACACCAGCAATAAAGCTATCAGCTTGCGGCTTCCGGCAGGGTTGGGGACAAACGCGCTGAAACTCACGACTGTGGACGAGACATCGGGCGAGCAGTCTCCGCGAACGACTTCTGTTTCCGGAGACCAGATCGCGCTCGCACCCTTTGCCGTGGCCGTAGTTGCGAACCAGTAGAGCAGCGTGTGATGGATCGGTGCGATTCGATACCGGCGTCGACGGGCGGTTACGGCTGTTCAGCAGGATTGATGTCTAAAATGCGGGGACCTATCAAAATCGAGGCATCTTTGGCTTGCGCCAGCGTACGTCACCTGGAGAGGGACCTCCGCGAGCTTGAGGCTGCCGGCGTCGATTGTTTTCACTTCGATATGATGGACGGTAACTTCGTTCCTAACTTCGCCCTGAGTTTTGATATTCTGAAGGCCGTCCGGGAGATGAGTGACACACCGGTTGTATGTCACCTGATGATCGACCAGCCTGAGAGGTACATCGAGCGAACTGCCGCGCTGGCCCCTGCTTATATCTCCATCCACGTGGAAGCGACTCGGCATGTGCAAAGGGTGTTACAGCAGATTCGAGCGGCAGGCATCAGGACGGGAGTGGCGTTGAACCCAGCAACCCCGCCTTCAGTTCTCCATTATGTCCTTGAAGATGTCGACCTGATCACGGTCATGACTGTCAATCCGGGCTTTGCCGGTCAGAGGCTCGTGCCGTCGACAATAGGGAAGCTTGCTGACCTACGCGACCTTCTGGATCGGGCGGGGCATACGTCTACAGAACTGGAAGTGGATGGCAATGTGAGTTTTGAGAACATTCCGCAGATGCTGCACTCGGGAGCGACCATGCTCGTTGGAGGAACGTCGAGCCTTTTTTCTCAAACACAAACGATCGCGCAGGCGACCGCAGCTATGCGCAAACTGATCGAGGACGCTGCGGTCATGCATTAAGAGGCACGGAGCCCTATCCTCTGCTACGTGCTGATTGAGAAGGAGATATTGAGCATGGTTGTGGTGCAGTCCTATACAGTGGCAATCGGACTTTGCGGTCTGACGATGACCTGCTGGGGATCCCATGCGAATACATTGAAGATGGAGCCTGCCAGCTATTCATTCAGTCTCTATTACTGGGATCAGGCGATAGGCTATCTCCTGCTGCCCCTGATCGTCGGCCTGACATTCGGCTCCCTGGGTCACACGGGACGCAGCCTCATAGAAGACCTGATGCAGGGTAGCCTGAACAGCTACTCGATGGCAGCTCTCGGGGGAGTCGTCTTCAATCTTGCAAACATCCTCTTCATGGCTGCAATCGCGATCGCCGGTCTCGCGGTTGCCTTCCCGATCGGCATCGGGATCGCCCTCGTGGAAGGCGTGGTGATCAATTATGTGGCGGAGCCCCGAGGGAACCCAGTACTTTTGTTTATTGGCGTTACGCTGATTACGCTCGCGATCATCATCGACGCCCTCGCGTACAAACGTCTGAATCGCGATGCAGGTGGCGATGGCATTGTGAAAGGCGTGGCGCTTGCCATCGTCGGCGGCATCCTGATGGGAGTCTTCTATTATCTCGTGCAAAGATCCTTGTCGGAGAATTTTTATCACCTGAAGCCGGGAAAGTTCGGCCCCTACGCCGCCGTTGTGGTATTTGCCGCAGCGTCGCTGCTGTCCAACCTCGCCTTTAACACATGGCTCATGGCGCGACCTTTGAAAGGGGATCCGGTCCGCTGGTCCGCCTACGTGAAAAAGGGCACCTCGCGAGCGCATTGGATCGGGGTTTTCGGGGGACTGATTAACGGGACCGGGACTATGAGTAACGTTCTTGCTTCGCAGGTGGCGAGCCCGGCCATCGCCTATGGGCTCGGGCAGGGCGGGACGATGGTAGCCGCGATCTGGGGTGTCTTCGTCTGGAAGGAATTCAGGGGCGCGCCCAGGGGGACGGGTGTGATGCTAACCGCTATGTTCCTCCTGTTCATCAGCGGTCTCTCCCTCCTTGTGTTTGCGAAACTCTAACCACGAAAACCAGAGGAGTCCCTGTGGTCGCCATCAAAACGGACAACATCGCGTGCGTGTTTCATGAGAAGGATCAGCCCGGCTCTCAAGCGCCTACGCGGCACGCGTGCGGTTCGATGATCAACTGGGATACGGCAGCGCCTAACGCCCCCTACTGGGTTCTCTACCTCATCGACCGCAACTTCGGTTCCGGCGTCAAGCTGGTTGCGATCACCTCCTCCTCGCCCGATGTCGTTGGTCAAGCCTCCATCACAGCCAAAGGGCGCAAGCTGTTACTGATTAACATCAGCGATCACGCCGCTGTGATCGCTCTCTCCAGCGGTTTTGCTACCGGTCCGATGAAGGCCCAGGTGGTCGAGGAGAGCTCGGGCGAGAATCAGCCTCGAATCGACCAGCCCGTCGGATCGTTGATTCAGCTCGCGCCCCTTGCCGTGGCTGTTCGTCGACCGCGCAATAACTCCCGCGCAGGATCGCTCGCCCGGGGACCGGCGTCGTATCTCTTCACGCAGCTTGCAGCTTATGACGCGTCGGTGTGGAGCAAATCTGAAATGAGGAGCCGTTCATGCGTTTGATCCTCGCGCCCGCAATCTCTGTATTTTTTTTCGCGTCCGTACCTCAGGGCAACGGTCAGTCCGCCGCGGCGCCAATTGCTGTCTCCGCTCAGTGGGGTCACATCACTCGCGTCTCTGTTACCGTACCCACCACGCAGCACCTTGCCAATGCCTTCACTCTACGCTCCAGCCCGCTAAACAAACAGTTGCTGACTGACCTGCGCGAGCTGCACACGAATTACACTCGCCTTCAGCTTTGGTTCTCGGTCCCCAGCCAGGTAGTCGCGGAACTGAAGCAGCCTACCGCCAGCCAGACCTTTTGGAACTTCCAGTATATGGACCCGGTCGTGGAAGATTACTTCGCCAACACCTCCGGCCTGCACCACGTCAACATCGGCACGATTCCGCGTTGGATGTTCAAAGTACCCGACGAGGATATTCCCACTGATCCCGCCGCTTCCTACTATCCGTACACCAAGGGAACTTCGGGCGATCTGTTGAAGGATCCAACCGGGCGGCAGTTTGCCGAATATCAAGCTCGGCTTTATTCCTGGTACACGAAAGGTGGCTTCACCGACGAGATTGGCAAATTCCATAAATCCGAGCACCACTACAAGATTGACTTTTGGGGCGTCCTTAACGAACCCTCGTTTGAGAACCACCTGACCGTAGAACAATATACGAAGGTCTACGACCAGGTCGTCCTCGCTATCCGCAAAATCGACCCCAAGGCGCAGTTCTTCGGTCCGGAGATCCTGGGACCGACAGCGGATTGGGCGCGTTACTTCCTGAATCCCAAAAACCACGATCCTGCGGTGTTGCCGATCCAATGGTTCAGCTTCCACAACTACACCGGAGCTCCCAACGATCCGCATGCATGGCAAGCAGCCTACTTCACCAATCCGACCCGTGGATCAGCCAAAGCCTTTGCCAATCTGTTGGCGCAGATCGTGCAGATTCGCGACCAACTTTCGCCGCAGACCAAGATCGCGGTCGACGAGCTAGGAACTTTCGATATGCTCAAGCCGGGCGCGCGCGGAGCCGCGGTAGATGATCCCTACGGGGCGTATAACCCCCTCTACTGGGTTGCCACCGGCGCCAATTGGGCGGACGATTTCATCGCTGCCGAGAATATGGGCGTTCCGGTCATCAGCATGACTCAGATGGTGGGTGCGCCTACCCAGTCAGAGTCCTGCTCCATGATTAACTGGGATACAGCGTCACCCAACGCCCACTACTGGGTCCTCTACCTTATCAACCGGAACTTCGGTCCCGGCGACAAGCTGGTTGCGACCACCTCTTCCTCGCCCGATGTCGTTGCCCAAGCTTCCATCACGTCCCGGGGACGCAGGCTGTTGCTGATTAATACGAGTGATCATGCAGTTCAGATCAGTTTTTCTGGTCTCTTCGCTGCCGGTCCTCTGAAGGCCCATCTGGTCGACGAGGCTTCGGGCGAGAATCCGCCGCGCGTTGAATCCCCCCTGGGGGAGTCGATATCGCTCGCCCCCTTTGCCGTGGCAGTAGTTTCAGATTCCGGACTATAGCGAAAAGGGAAATCTTGATGATTGCAATTGGTTCGGATCACGCCGCGTTCGCTTTCAAGGAAGAGATCAAAGCCTGGCTTTTCGAGAGGGGTTACCAGATCATGGATTTCGGCACCTTTGGACTGGAGCGCGTCGATTACTGCGACTTCGGTTTTGCGGTGGCGGAAGCCGTGGCACGCGGCGAGTGCGATCTCGGGCTGCTGTTCTGCGGCACCGGCGTGGGCATCTCCATTAGCGCCAACAAGGTTCACGGAATCCGCGCCGTAGTCTGCAGCGAGCCTTACTCGGCCAAGCTCTCGCGCGAACACAACAACACCAATATCCTGGCCCTTGGCTGCAGGGTCGTGGGTATCGAGCTCGCTAAAATGATTGTGGATATCTGGCTCAACACCGCCTTTGAAGGCGGACGGCACGCAAACAGAATCGCCAAGATCGCTGCGTATGAGCTACGACCCGCTCAATGACCTCCTCAGCTATTCCACATTTTGGATCGTAAGTCCAAAATGCGAAGTCGCGGTTTCCTTTTGCGTTTTTTCGGAGGGATTGTATGCTGCACGTTGGCGTCGATATCGGCGGCACCAATACGAAAATCGGGCTGCTTGACCGACAGGGCCGTATCCTGGCCCGGGACAAGATGAAAACCGAGCCCGGCCGCGGGAGTCAAGCGATCCTTGAGTCCATCGTCGAACGCATACACGCGCTGCTTATCGCGTTCTCTCAACATTCCCGGAATGTTGCCACCATCGGAGTCGGCGTCCCCGGGACCGCCGACGACAAAACTGGCGTAGTGATATATGCCCCTAACCTTTTCTGGGAACATGTCGCGGTTTGCGCTCCACTCAGGCAGGCATTTTCAGCCCCCCTTTTCCTCACGCAGGACACGCGGGCAGCCGCCTGGGCCGAGTATCTGGCCGGCGCTGGCAAAGGTCTCCGCAGCGTGGCCAGCGTCACGCTGGGCACCGGCATCGGCTGCGGCCTGGTAATGGACGGCAGGATCTTCCACGGCGCTCTTAATACCGCTGGCGAGTTCGGCCATCAGATTGTCGAGCCTGGTGGCTATCGCTGTAACTGCGGTCGTCAAGGTTGCCTGGAGGCCTACGCCGGCGGACTGGCCATCGTTCGCGAGGCCCACAACAGGATTCCGAACATTAGCGACCTGCTGGGCAAAGATGCTTCGCAGGTTAGCGTCCGTGATGTTTATATGCTCGCGATGCAAGGGAACGAGCAGGCACTCGAAGTCGCGCGGCGTGTCGTCCGCTACATCGGAATGGGGCTTGTAAATCTCATCAACCTTAGCGGCGTGGAACTCATCTGCATCAGCGGCGGAATCAGCAACGCGCCCTCGGCACTGCTGATGGATCCGCTTGTCGCGTTCGTACGCGCCAACGCTTACGTTTCAATCGCCGGCAAGGTGCGGATCTCCCTCTCCGTACTGGGCGAAGACGCACCACTAATCGGCGCCGCACTGCTCTATCGCGAAGAACGGACCTGAATTCCGGCGGAATCTCTTCGTGCTTTTCACCTTAATCGATTCTCGGGATCGGCGGATACTCGGGAAGGTTCGCTTGCAGACTGGTACACACGGTCAACCGCCTCATGGTCGAGTCAACCCGCATGAGATGCGGTACGGCAGCCTTGTCCCGTGGCCTGATGGGACTTTGGAAGAGTGGGAAGAAGGACACTCCTGCCAAGATGATAGAGCCGAATCGCGAGAAGAGGTTGATCGGAGCGGGATCGAGACGTCCTGAAATTCGCAAGAGGCCAAGGCGTCGTATGCCGCCCATGCCGCTGGCTGGGCGCTTGAGAGGGTTCGCTACATAGCAGCTTGACCTGCACACCTGAATCCGCACAGAAGCCGATCTAATGTGCGGAAGATGGTCGAGGCGGTGATGAGCCACCAGTGGGCACGTTTTGCCCAACAGGCTCATTCGGACCAAACAGGATCGCTCGCCGCGCATGTCAGCAGTCTACCGCGTTATTCGCCTTTTGTTCTCCATGGACCGCTCCTGCCTTTCAGCGAAGGGCGACCCTTCCGCCTACGGTAGTAGACCAGCCCGGGCGCCGAGTGGTCCGCCGGCGCCAGGGTTGGGGCTAGTTGAGGGTCCTGAATTCGCCGATCGCCGCATCCCATTCGGCCAGTTCTTCGGGCGTCAGGTATTGGGCATTTTGCGCCGTCACAATACGGCCGGTCTTCTTCATGGCATAGAGGATCTCGGGCCGAATGTTGGCCTCCCGCGCCGCTTTCAGAATGCTCGCCAACATCGAGCTCGCGACGGGTTCGGGCATCGGCTGGGGACTGTCGGCGGTGGGATCGAAAAAGACCGGGTCGTCGGGCCCGGGATCACGGTGGTATTTTTTGCGGAAGGCCTTCAGCTGCTTCTTCAGCAGTTTCGCCGTTTCCGGGGATATCGGGATTTTCTTGTCGGGCATACTGCCCCTCCAGGTGTTTCAGAATTTGGCCGGGACTCGTTCATCCCTTCCATCTGCACTCTGGGAAGCAGGAAGAAAAGCGGCGAAGTTCCACAAGGGTTTTTTGTCGTTGTTCGGCTGGAGCCATCCGCCAACTTTCTCCATGGGCAACGCGGCAATTCCGGTAAGAGGCAGGGGAAAGTTCGCCACTTTTGCCCCGGGTCGCCAGAATCTATTGCGATCGGGAAATTCCGGGTGGCAAGGACCATGTTTTTCGCAGCCGGTCCGGCGCCTAAACGTCGGACCGGTCTTTTTTGCCGTTTACCCTTGGTTCAAAGATGACCATCGCCAGCCAGATCATAGAACCCCACCTCCCCTTTCCCGCCGTCTGGCTTCTTCATGGCAAGGGAGGGTCCCCCATGGGCACGGTGGCAAAGATCGAGGCCGCG
>Ga0335074_10002509_pt1 | contig 25029 bp, 28 predicted proteins | sample Lox_Sample_23_FD_206715 | JGI IMG/M metagenome (GOLD analysis project Ga0335074, IMG submission 206715) | Soil microbial communities from Loxahatchee National Wildlife Refuge, Florida, United States - Lox_Sample_2.3 | ecosystem: Environmental > Terrestrial > Soil > Wetlands | place: USA... | reverse complement strand
ACCTCGTCGCAGCGCAGTAGTCACTGGAGAGCCGGATGCCCGGAAACGGGCCCGTCCGGTTCGGCGGGAGGCCGCGCGGAAAAGGACCCGCCTTGCGGGCACCTCGCCGCGCGGCCGACCCAACCCGGAGAAGTGGACCGCGGACCCGGACCGCTGCGCGCAGGCCGGCATCTCCGCCGGCGAAGGTCTCGGATATGCCTAGCCGAGGGATACGGCGTCCAGGATCGGCCGTGGTAGCTGGCTCTCGGTGCAGCAGCTGACCGCGAGCGTCCGAGCGGCGATCCGCTAGCCGGGCCCAGCCGCTGCCAACGCAGGCGGCGAGTCGGCTGACGGCTCACGCGAGGCCCAGGCCGGTACTGCAACAGGCGGTACTGCAACAGGCGGTACTGCAACAGGCGGTGCCCGGAACTTGATCCGGACGTCGAGACCGCCGCCAGAGAGTGCCTGGGCATGCAGGTCAGCGCCGTGCGCGGCGGCGATAGCGCTGACAATCGACAGCCCGAGCCCGTGCCCGTCTCGACGGAGCCGGTATCCGCCTGCACCGTTACTGCCGTGACCCCCGGCCACGTCACTGCCCGCCGCATGCCGGGCGGCGCCGAGGCGCTGGAACGGCGCGAACAGCCGGCCCATCTCCCCAGGCGGCACGACCGGGCCCGAGTTCGCCACCGCCAGAACAGCCTGGCCGTATTCAGTGCCGACCCGAACAGTGATCCGGCCACCTCGCACGTTGTGCCGCATCGCGTTGTCGACCAGGTTCGCCACCAGGCGCTCCGTCAGCCGCGCATCACCCATCAGCCACGCCGGCCCGGAGCCGTCGCCACCGCAGCCAGCCACACTGATGTGCAGGTCCTGGCCCGCCGCTTCACGCTCGCGGGCTGCCACGGCGTCCGCGGTGACGGCCGCCAGATCCACCGGATCCCACAGGTCGAGGCCGCGCTGACTGCGGGCGAGCGTCAGCAGCGCCTCGATCAGCCGTTCCTGCTGCTCTCCGGCAACCAGCACGCGCTCGCACACGGCGCGCAGCGCATCGGTAGTCGGCTCGGGATCGCCGAGGGCCACCTCGACCAGAGTGCGCTGGCGGGCCAGCGGAGTGCGCAGCTCGTGCGAGGCGTTGGCCACGAACTGCCGCTGCGCCTCGAACGCGGCCTCCAGCCTGGCCAGCAGCCCGTCGAAAGTGTCGCCGAGTTCCTTCAGCTCATCGTCCGGCCCGGCCAGAGCAAGCCGCTGATGCAAGTTGCTCGCCGAGATGTTCCGGGCCGTTGAGGTGATCGTTCGCAGGGGCCGCAGGGCTCGCCCGGCCATCAGCCAGCCGAGCCCGAGCGCGGCGACCGTCATCGCGCCGAGCGCAACCCACGATCCGATCAGCAGGCTGTCGAGATCGTTGTGGTGCTCGGCGGCGATGCCGGTGCGGACGAACGAGTAGCACTCGGAGCTCTGGCGGCTCCTTGCGGCAGCCGACGCAGCACTTCCAAGATGAGCGCACGCCTTCAGGTCAGACGGCAGAGATCCAGGACCGCTGATGCTGGCAGGGCCGTTCAGCTCACCGGCTGACGGAGTCCCGCTGGCGCCGGTACCCAGGGAGCCAACCCCGCCGGCGGCGCGCGAGCGCAGCGCCATCAGTGTCTGCGTAGGCTGCTGATGCGCGACCAGCACAAAGGTGATCGTCAGCAGGCAAGCGCCGGACACGAGGAACAGCGCGGCGTACAGCACCGCCAGCCGCAGCCTGACCGTCCGCCGCGGCAGTCTGAGCCACCTGCGCGGCGCCAGCCGGCCCGCCGTCAGCCGGCGCCCAGTCAGCACCCGCGGCCGCGTCATGCCTGGATCCGATAGCCGGCCTGAGCGATCGTCTCGATCAATGGCGGGTCACTTAGCTTGCGGCGCAGCCGGCTCATCGTCACTTTCACCGCGGAGCTGAACGGATCGGCCATCTCGTCCCAGACCCGCTCCAGCAGCTCTTCCGCCGATACCACTCGGCCCTGCGCCGAGAGCAGCAGCTCCAGCACGCCGAACTCTTTCGGCCCGAGCTCGAGCGGCCGCCCGGCCCGGCAGGCGCTTCGCCGGGCCGGGTCAAGCGTCACGTCCAGGCAGGTCAGCACGGGCGGCAGGGCGGGCTGCGCACGGCGAAGCAGCGCCCGGATCCGCGCCACCAGCTCGGCGAACGCGAACGGCTTCGGCACGTAGTCGTCAGCCCCAAGGCCCAGCCCGTCAACGCGGTCCGAGATCGTGGCGGCCGCCGTTAGCATCAGCACCCGGCTCCGGCAGCCGGCGGCCATCAGCTCGGCGCACACCTCGTCGCCATGCCGCCCGGGCAGGTCCCGGTCCAGGACGATCACGTCGTACCCGGTGAACAGCGCGCGCTCCAGCCCGGCCGCACCGTCATAACAGACGTCCACGGCCATCTGCTCCCGCCGCAACCCGATGCCGATCGCGTCCGCCAGCTCCGCATCGTCTTCGATCACCAGCACTCGCATCCTGGCCTCCGCTCCGCCGGCAGCTCTCGCTTCGGCGTAACACGAGCTGCCACGCGCACGCTCAGGACTTGCTGGCAAGATCCTGCAGGCGACGGCGAGCGTGAGCGGCGCAGCTGACCGTCTCCGTCGGCCACGTTCTCGCGGCAGCGGTTGCACCGCAGTTACAGCGGGCCGTAACCGCCACGCAACCGGCCCGCGCATAGAACTCGGGCATGGAACCGGCCAATTGCAGACGGCCGTGACGTCGACCGACGGAGCTGCTGATGTACGTCCTCACCGACGTGACCAGGATCTACCAGAAGGGCCGCTACGCCGTGCCGGCCGTCCGCAACGCCAGCCTGCGGATCGCTGATGGCGAGTGGCTCGCTGTCCAAGGTCGTACCGGACACGGCAAGACCACGCTGCTGCAACTGCTCGGCGGGCTGGACCGGCCGACCTCAGGGACGGTCGAGCTTGACCGCCGCAACCTCACTACGATGCGCGAGGCCGACATCACCAGGCTGCGGGCCGAGTCAATCGGCTTCATCTTCCAGACCTTCAATCTGGTACCGACACTGTCAGCCGCCGAGAACGTCGAGGCCGCACTAGTCCCGCTTCGCGTCAGCCCGGCCGATCGCCGCCGCCGCACCGCCGTTGCGCTGGACAGCGTCGGGCTGAGTGACCGCGCCCGGCACCTGCCGTCCGAGCTGTCCGGCGGCCAGCAGCAGCGGGTCGCGATCGCCAGGGCGCTGGTGAAGGAACCCAAAGTCCTGCTGGCCGACGAGCCGACCGGCAACCTCGACGAAGTGACCAGGGACGAGATCATGGCGCTGCTGGAGAGGCTATGGGACCAGCACCGCCTCACCATGGTCCTCGTCACGCACGAGTCCGTGCTTGCGCGCCGGGCACAGCGAGTCGCGCTGATGCACCAGGGCCGGATCGCGATCCGGGACCGCGGCTACGCAGCCGATGCCAGCAGCGACGACCCGGCTATGGGCCGCTGACGAACGCCCGGAAGCTCTTCCGACCGGGCTGACAGAGACGTACTATCGCAACAAATGGCTGAGTGGTGGTCCATCGAAGTGCTGCACGGGGAGTTCTCGGCTTTCCAGTGGCAGCAGGCGTACGACTCCGAACTGATCGAGGCGGCTCTTACCAATGGCGCCCTCGACGGCACCTGGCACGCCGATCAGTGGGGAGTGGCCTTCGAGGTTTGCTTCAGCACCTCGGAGGAATGGGAGGCCTTCCGCAACCTCCCGATTGTGCGAGCGGCGCTTGACTCCGTGCCCGACCCGGTCAACGGTTTGCTGATCTACCGCGGTCGCGGCGGGACATCGGCCTCCGGAAAGCCCCGTCGGCCCAGGCCCGCGCCGAGCGCGAGCTCAATGGCCCTGCCGATACCGGAAGACGAGCAGTACCTCGACGTCACCAGCGCCGTACCGCCGGACCTGGTCCGCGCTGGCGCGCTATCGCCGTTCTAACTTCTCCGGACTTGACCGGTCAGCGCCTGACCTGGACTCGGTGCGCGCGCCACGGCAGCCGCAGCGGTGCGGCCGGCAGGTCTCCGGACAGGATCCGGCGCAGCAGGCCGGCCGCGCCAAGCGGGAACACAGCGTCAGACGTCTGCTCCAGCTCGCTAGCTGTCCACCAGCGGTGCACGTTCAGCGCTGGCCGCTCTGCTTCCTCGTGTCCGGCATCGCTCACGGTCAGTTCGCTGACGCGGACGGCGAAGAACGAGTCGACGCCGAAGAACGGCTGCTCGCCCGCCCACCAGATCCCGGCGCAGACCGCGATCACCGCCCCGAGGCGGCTGACCGGCCAGGTCAGACCAGTCTCCTCAGAGAGCTCCCGGCTTGCTGCCTCCGGCAGCGACTCCCTGGCCCTGACGCCGCCTCCCGGGGTGAACCACTTCGGACCTGTCAGGGCGGTGTTGCTGACGGCGCCGCTGAACAGCAGCAGCCGACCCGTATTGTCTACGACCATGGCCCGTGCCGTCGGCCGGAAGACGGGCGCTGGAGAGGCCGCGCAGGCCGGGAAAAGACCCTCGGTCGGCATGGCGGATACCCTAACGGACCGGGCGCTTCATGCCTTTTGCCGACCACGACCTGGCCTTCCGCGAGCGGTAGTACGTGTGTTCGAATATCCGCGTGGACTTCGTATGGCCGGACTGGTGGAAGTACCCTAAACAGTGCCCCAACGCCCACATCTGGCGGCCTGGGACGATCACTGTGTCATGGGTGGTGTGCGGGTGCGCTGACGACGGCAGAGGCGGGCATCTCCGAGTCAGCTGCCGCGCCGAGAGCTGCCCGAGCGTGTGGTACCAGCCCGCGCATAGAGCCGGCGCGGAGATTACCGGACGGCCCGGAAGCTAGGACCGGCAGGTTCCGAAGATGCCGCTGTCCTAGGCTGCCGGTCATGACGCAGCCAGCCGATGACGACCGGTTCTCCGCACTGGGCCAACTGGTGGAGCGGGCTGCCGTCATGGAGATCGCCCTGCGGATGACATTCTGCGCGCTTGTCGGCGGACGGTACGCGGCAGTCGTTGCAGCCGGTCAGGAAACACACTGGCTGATCGAGAGCTGCGACGCGCTGGCGCGCCAGCGCCACGACATCCGGCCAGACCGCCAGGACGGAATCCGTGCCGCGCTGCAGTCCTGTCGCGACGCTAACCGGAGCCGTAACCGGCTGGTTCACGATGCCTGGGGTACTGGTCCCGACGGGACACCGGCGGTGATGCAGAGCATCCGGCACAGCTACCTGGTCAGTGGCCGGCAGTGGGATGCCGGGCAGATTCTTGCGGCAGCCGCCGACGTCGCCGAAGCCCAGCACCAGCTTCTGACGTCTGTCGAGGAAGCGCTTGGGCACCAGAGTCTGGAAACAGCGGGCCAACTGCTCTCCGCAGAGACGCGCCACGGCACGAATTCACCCAAATAGTCCCGGCCTGCTGGCAAACTAGCGATCATGCAGACGACGGTGATCGACCATCCGCTCGTCGCGCACAAACTCACGGAGTTGCGCGACGTCAGCACTCGCCCGAGCGACTTCCGGCGCCTCTCCAGCGAACTTGCCACATTGCTCGGCTACGAGGCCACCCGGCATATCAAGGTTGAGCAGCATCGGGTGCAGACGCCTGTCGGCACTGCCGACGGTGTCCGGCTGGCTGAGCCGGCGCCGATGCTGGTGCCGATCCTGCGAGCTGGCATTGGCATGCTTGACGGCATTGTCGGTCTGCTGCCGCAAGCAGACGTCGGATTCGTCGGACTAGCCAGGGACGAGGAAACGCTGATCGCGGTGACGTATGCGGCGCGACTGCCAGCCGACCTCTCCGGTCGCCAGACTTTCGTGCTCGATCCGATGCTGGCGACCGGCGGCTCGATGGAGACAGTCATCAGCATGCTGATCAGCCGGGGCGCCGCGTCGGTGACCGCCATCTGCCTGCTGGCAGCGCCGGAGGGCCTCGTGAGGCTCGAGGAAGCGTTCCCCTCGGACCCCCCGGACCCCGCGGCCGCCAACGTGTCTGTGCACGTGGTGACTGCTTCGGTCGACGCACGACTCAATGACAGAGGCTTCATCCTGCCTGGTCTTGGCGATGCCGGGGACCGGCTCTTCGGCACCATTTAGGCCGCCGCGCCCCGCCTGACTTGCAGTGGCCGCAGGTCGCCATCGCGCGCAGTGGCTCAGCGTCCGCTGCAAAGTATCTGGCGAGTACCTGTTCGCTCTCTGATTGGTGCGGCTGCGCACTACGCGGTGGCCGGGCGTGGCTTACTGAAAGCGGACAGCTGGACCGTTAGCGCTCCATACTCCCCGTTCAGTGCCAGTCGGCCCAGCTATCCCCTGATCCGGGAAAGCTCGTCATCAATTCAGAGGCTGAGGTAAGAGGCACATGAACGGTTATGCAACTAGCCGCCAGGGGAGCGCTGCTGCCATGCTGGCGATCGCCGCCGGTCTTATTCTGGTCGGCTGCGGCGGCTCGTCAGGCTCGTTAGGGTCGGGCGGTCCGTCTTCGTCTCCGGCGACGTCCTCGTCATCGACCAAGCCCGCCAGCTCGGGCGGCTCGAGCTCGTCCGCCGCGTCCGTCACATCAGCGAGCTCGCTGCCGTTCCCGGTCGGAGTCGGCGACACCTGGACATACAAAACCACCCTTGGCCAGGTGGTCAACAAGATGATCGCGGTAACCCCCGTGTCCGGCGGTCAGCAGGTGACGATGGCGACCACGGCCACCGTTGAGGGTACGACCACGAGGAACACCGGGTACTACGTGGTCCACTCCAACGGCGAGATCTCGCTGCCGTTCAGCCAGTTTGACACGAGCAGCTCGTCGGGGTCGGTGAAGCTGATTTCCGGCGGCGTGTACTGGCCGCCAGCTTCTCAGCTTGCCGCGGGGCAAACGTCGCACAGCACGATCCGGATCGAGTTCAGCGAGAGCGGCGTCACCGAGAAGGTCGACGCGCACATCACGGTCAAGGGCGCGGGCACGCAGACGGTCACCGTGCCGGCGGGCACCTACACCGCGACGGTCGTGAACATGACGATGTCGGAGACCATCGACGGGATCGCAGTCAGCTCGGAGGTACGGACCTGGCTCGCCACCGGCGTCGGCCCCGTGCAGAGCGAGGTCATCCTCGACGAGGGCGGCACTGATCATGTGGCCGCGAAGAACCAGCTGGTCTCATTCAAGGCCGGATGACGGCGCGCTGACGGAGCGCGGGTCCGACGACGGCCTGTCGGGCTACTGTCGTGGTACTCCTGTCGTGGTACTGCCGAATGCCGCCAGGCATTCGGCCCAGCACGGAAGGCGGGTAGCATTGCGTACCTTTGCCAGCCTCGACGAGTTCATCGCGGCTAAGGGCGAGAGCCTCGGCTTCAGCGATTGGCACAAGATCACTCAGGAGCAGGTGAACGCGTTCGCTGACGCGACCGGCGATCATCAGTGGATCCACGTCGACATTGAGCGCGCCGCCGGCGGCCCGTTCGGTGGCACGATCGCGCACGGCTACCTGACTGTCTCGCTGCTGCCCATCTTCTCGATGGAAACCTTCCGGATCGAGAACCTGACCATGGGCATCAACTACGGGCTCGACCGCGTGCGCTTCCCGTCGGCGGTACGGACTGGCTCCTCGATCAGGTCCGAGGCAACACTGACCGACGTCAGGCAGACACAGCTCGGCTCACTCGCGCACATCAGAATGCACGTCGAGATTGAGGGCCAGGAGAAGGCGGCCTGCATCGCCGACACGCTGTCGCTGTTCGTCGCCTGACCGTCGACCGGGCCCAGCGAAGGTGAGCCCTTCGCGCTGTGACGCCTGCCGGCTACCCTCGGTTACCGGGGTTATGTCTCATGGCATATGTCAGGCTAGGAGCGGCAGCGGGGGCAATGGGACTGCTCGCCGCGCTTGCAGCGTGCGGCGGCTCCTATGGCGGGCATGCACCGGGTGGTGCGCAACTCCATCTGCCGGCGCAGCTTCCGAGCTCGCCCGCAGCGGGTACCGAGCACTTCCTTGCGTCAACGTCGAACATGTCGGTTATAGCCGCGCCTAACAACTCGCTTCCGGTCAAGGCGTCCGGCTCGTTCTCCGATACCGGCAGCATCAGCCTGTCCGGCAACGGCAAGACCGCAGTGCTGCACCTCAGCGAAGGCACTATCAGCATCTCGCACGGACCAGGTAAGAGCACGCAGTCGCTCGACACGGCCAACTGCCACACCAGCCTGGTGGAGAGTGACCTCAAGTACCAGATCACCGGCGGTACCGGCAAGTACGCAAGGATCACTGGCAGCGGCACGGCGGAGCTGATCGTGGCCGCAGCGCTGCCGCTAGTGCACGGCAAGTGCGACGCCAGCCAGTCCGCCGTTCCCAACTCCGCGAGCGAGACGTTCTCCGCGACCGGCCCGGTCCATTACTAGCCAGCGTCATGGTCGCCGTCAGCCATGACGCCGCTGCGGCGCGGTACCGCGGGCAAACGTGCATCCCACAGCGAGCGCTCCTAGCCGTTCCCGCCGCCGCGTGACGGCTGGTCAGATAGGACTTTTCGACGCATAAACTAAGTGATCGGTGCGGGCCCTGCGAACGGCGGCCCGGCAACCGCAGCACGGTTCGCCGTCGCCGTGCTTCACTTACCTCGGGCAGGAGACTTAGTGGCGGATCGAGTCGGCTTGGTCGCTGGCGACCCGGAAAGCGGCCGACCAGGCCAGGTACGCTTCCGCGCCAGCAGGCGGCAGGCGCTCGTGATCGGGCTGCCGTTCTGCCTCATCGCGGCGATCGTGGCCGGCGACTACTGCCTGACCTCAGGGCCGGTCTTCTCGGGTAACTCAGGCTGGCTCTACCTGCCAGTGCTCGCGATGGTCGCTGCTGCGATGTGCCTCCAGGCACGGTTCGGCGCAACTCTCACCCCGGAGGGGGTCATCGTGCACGGCGTGCGGCGCCGGACGATCGCCTGGCAGGACGTGACTGCCATCCGGGCTGAGGAGTACACGACGAACCGGGTGGTCGCAATCTACGAGCTCGGCCATCGCCGGACCAGACTCCGCTACCCGACATCCGGCGGGCTGTTCGGGGACCGCGAGTTCGACGACAAGCTTCAGCTCATCCAGGGCTGGTGGGCGAGGTATTCGCGCAACCAGCTGCGGGCTGGCTGACGTGGCCGTGCCCGACAGTTAGCCGGGCACCGTCACTATGACTAGTCGGGCACCGCCACTATGACGTCCGACGCCTTGACGATCGCGATCACCTGCGTGCCCTCCGTTAGCCCGAGCTCCTCGGCAGCTTCGACCGTGATCGACGCCACGAGCCTGGTTCCGCCGGCATCTAGCGCTACGTTCGCCGTCGCCTCGCCCCTGGTGATGCTCGTGACGGTCGCGTCGATCTTGTTGCGCGCGCTTAGCCGCATGCCCCGCTCCGATCTCGTCGTGGTTGATGTTCATCCTGCCCTACCGTTGCCGACCCAGCCCGGTTACTGACATTTGCCTGCGCAAAGCGCTCGATGGCAAGCTCGGTGCCATGGCTAGTTCAGAACACGCGGCCCATGGCCACGAGGGTCATGTGCACGATGCGAGCTGCGAGGTCGCCCACGGCACAGCTGCCGGCCCGGTAGAGGAGAAAGTCGTCGCGGCTGTCTTCGCCACCACGGTCGCCAGCTACCTGCTGCGTTACGCAGCCGATGCCGGCTACCGGGCAGTGCTTGTAGAGCCCGATCCCGAGCGCGCGAAGGCTGTCTCGGCCGACGGCTTCGAGCTTGCCGGAGGCCTCGACGGGATACCGGCCGCCGTGACGGACGTGGTCGTGACCGACCATCACCGAGACGAGCTTGGCGTGCAGCTTCGGGACGCGCTGGCCGTCGGCGCACGCTGGGTCGGCATCATGGGCAACCCGCGCATTGAGGGCCCGCACGTTGCCGCTCTGACAGAGCTCGGCGTGCCGGAGAGCGAGATCGGAAAGGTACACCGGCCGATCGGCATCAACATCGGATCCCGGACGCCACCCGAGATCGCGATCGCCACGATCGCCGGCCTGATCGCTGACCGCAACGGCAAGCCGGGCGGATTCTCGTTCTGAACTGGCGGGACCTGACGGCGGACGCTGCCCGCGCCGGCCGGGCTGGCGACCTGGCTGCGCCAGGCGATCATCGGGTATAGCCCCGGCGTGACGTGCGAAGCTGGCAGCACCACCGTCCGCGCAGCAGGGCGAGAGGGAGCACACCGTGCCTGAGCAGGCTGGCTATTCGGGGACACCGCTGGCGGTCAAGCTCGGGATCGGCGAGGGTGACGAGGTCGCCATCATCGGCGCACCTGAGCCCTTCAAGGACACGCTCGGCGAGCTGCCGGATGTCGCCAGCCTGCATACCGACCTTGCCGACGACGCTAGGTACGACGTCATCCTGGCGTTCGTCACCGGACGCGCCGAGCTCGAGGCCGAGCTGCCCCGGCTCCGCGCCCGGATGGCACCTGCGTGCGGGCTGTGGATCGCCTGGCCCAAGCGCGCAAGCAAGCTCCCGACGGACATGACCGATCAGGTCGTCCGGGATGTGGCGCTGCCGACCGGCCTGGTGGACAACAAGGTGTGCGCCATCGATGACACCTGGTCCGCGCTGCGGCTGGTCATCCGCAGGAAGAACCGCTAGTTCCCGGGCTGCACGAGGGCTGAATCAGGGTCAGATCGGGTTCTTCCCCGATGCGAAGTCGGCGGCCTATGCCGCACTCTGGATGACATGAACAGCAATACCGAGAACCTGCAGTTCGCCAGCCAGCCCGAAACGAGCGAGACCGGCAACGACGGCGACAGGCACGCGCGCTCGCCGCTGCGCCGCCCGATCCGGGGCCGGATGGTGGCAGGCGTGGCCGCCGCTATCGGCAGGCACTTCAATATCGACGTGACGATCGTCCGGGTGATCTTCGCGGTGCTGACGATCGTCGGCTTCACCGGGCTGGCCTATTTCGGCAGCCTGCCGCTGTGGCTGGGCGGCATCCCGCTGTACCTGGCCTGCTGGCTGCTGATCCCGGAGGAGGGCACCGAGCAATCCATCGCGAGCAACTTCATCAGGAGCAGGCAGAGCCGCTGAGCACCGCGGCCAGCGCCGACGACTTTTCACCGCGGCGGTGAGCGCAAACCAGGGCGAAGCGGGCACCGACTGCCACCGCCACGGTGAAAAGTGCGCGCCAGCGGCGAAGCGGACCCCACCCAGCGAGGGACCAGGCCTGCTAGCGGAGCAGCTGCTCGCCCTCGAACTTGCCGAGGTCCTCCCGGTACAGCTCCAGGCCGACGCCGTTCGGATCACGGAAGTACATGCTGTTGTCTGCCCCCCGGTCCGGACCGAGGTAGTCGACGCCCGCAACCTCCAGCCGCTTCTTGGCCGCCTCGAACTGATCAGCCGTGACCGAGATGGCCAGGTGCTGCACGCCGCCGATCGTCTCCTGCCAGGCTGGATGCTCATACCCGGGGAAGTCGAAGAACCCGAGCAAGTTGTGATTCCCGATGTCAAAGAAGAAGTGGTTGGAGCCGGCGTAGTCGCGGTTCTCCACCAGCTCGACCAGCGGGAAGCCAAGAAACTCCTGGTAGAACTTGATCGTCTCCTCGGTGTCCTTCGCGATCAGCGCGAGGTGGTGCACGCCGCTGACGGTGCTGGCCGGACGCTCGGCCAGCGGGCGCAGGTACTTCTTCCGCAGTTCCTCGCGGCGTTCCCGCATACGCGCGAGTTCCTCACCCTGTGGCTGTGGCATAGCTGCGCTCCTCATCGCCGGCGAGTCCGGCGGGCTGGGACGGTCCTCTTCAGGCCCAGTCTGCCTTAGGACCGCTCAGACGTCAGCAGCGTGCAGGTCCGCGTCCTCCGGCTGCGCGCGGTGCAGCAGCCGCCAGCCGTGGACGCCGTGAACGTGCACGGCCAGGTCCGAGGGCGGCACCGCGACGACCGGGCAGAGCGCATGCGCCAGGCAGTACCGGCTGACGCTGCTGCCGAGCAGCCGTCCGGGCCCGCGCCTGCCGGTACCGATCACCAGAATGTCGCCGGGCTGGACGGCGAGGGCACAGAGGACCTCGCCGGGCTCGCCGCGCACGAGCCTCGGGCTGAACTCCACGTCGTCCGGCGGCCCGCCAATCGCCAGGCTGATCGCACCCCACAGCCGGTCCTCGGCGCCCTTCCGCCACGCGACGCGCAACTCCTGGCACGGGAAGCGCCGATCCGCCAGATCGCCTCCCGGCGGCATCCAGGCGAGCACCGGTATGAGTTCCGCACCCTCAGTCCTTGCCATCGCTGCCGCGTACCGCAGCGCCGCGAGGCTGCCTGCTGATCCGCTCAGCCCGGCGATGACCCTGCCCACGTACACCTCGCGGCTCCTTTGCCTCGGTCAGGACTCCAGTTAATGAGAGGCACTGCCCGGCTGGCCGTCTGCTAACAGCCTCCATGCGCGGCCGCGGCCAGGGCAAGCGGGATTCATGCGGGTGACCACGTTCCGGTCCTCGTGGCTATCGTCAGCGGGAGCCGGCCCGGGCGTGGTTGTGACTCTAGCTATCGTTTGATAGTGTCTCTCGTATAAGAGACAGTCGCGTTAGTGGTGAGGAGACCGCCATGACCGTTGTCCAGCCGGGCGACGTGAACGACGGGCGTCGCTGGTGGGCGCTTGGCGCCCTGTCGATCAGCGTTCTTGTCGTCGGCCTCGACCTGTTCGTGCTCTCGCTCGCGCTGCCGACGCTGTCGGTCCGCCTGCACGCGTCGACCAGCGACCTGCAGTGGTTCGTCGACGCCTACAGCCTGGTGCTGGCAGCGGCACTGCTGCCGGCCGGCCTGCTCGGTGACCGCGTTGGCCGGAAGCGCATGCTGCTCGGCGCGCTCGCGCTGTTCGGCCTCTCGTCCCTCGGCTGCGCGTACTCGCACACGACCGGCGAGCTGATCGCCGCCAGAGCGGTGCTAGGGCTGGCCGCGGCCGTGATCCTGCCGCTGGCGCTCGCGGTCCTGCCGGTCATGTTCACGCCGGATGAGCGCCCGAAGGCGATCGGCATCGTCGGCGGCGCCACCTTCCTCGGCTACCCACTCGGGCCGATCCTGGGCGGCTGGCTGCTGGACAACTACTGGTGGGGCTCGGTCTTCCTGATCAATGTCCCGATCGTGCTCATCGCGCTAGTGGCCGTGATGATGCTGATGCCCGAGTCGCGGGGCAGCGCCCGGTTCCGCATCGACTACCTCGGCGTGCTCATCTCCGGTATCGGCCTGGCCGCGCTGACCTATGGCTTCATCCGGGCTGGCGATGACGGCTGGTCAGACCTCACCGCGATCATCACGATGATCGCCGGGGTGGCAGTGCTCGCCCTCTTCGTCCTCTGGGAGCGGTCGGTGGTCCGTCGCGGCGAGCAGCCGCTCGTCGATCTCAGCTTGTTCTCGTCGGCGGGATTTACGTGGGGAACGACTCTGTCCACGATGATCACGTTCGCACTTTTCGGCGTGACGTTTGCGATCCCGCAGTTCCTGCTCGACGTGAAGGGCCTCGACTCGCTGGGCAGCGGCGTGCGGATGCTCCCGCTGATCGGAGGCCTTGCCGTCGGTCTCGGCGTCGGACAGCGACTGCAGACACCGCGCAAGTCGCGCGACGGCGGGCCGGACCGGCCGGCCCTCGTCGGCGCCCGGCCGATCGGCGCGGTTGGCTTCGCTGCCATGGCAGTCGGCCTGGCCATCGGGACTGCGAGCTCAGCGGCCAGCAGCACCGGCTTCCTGTCAGGCTGGCTGGTGGTGACTGGCCTCGGCCTTGGCCTGGCCATGCCGACCATGCTGAACATCGCGCTGAGCGCACTGACCCCGGAGCGCAGCGGATCAGGCTCGGCACTGATGACCGCCGCACGCCAGGTCGGCGGCACCGTCGGAGTCGCGGTTCTCGGGACAGTGCTGGCTTCGGCTTACCGGAGCCACCTCAGCCTCACCGGACTGCCTCCGGCTGTCGCCGTAGTCGTGAAGAGCAGCGTCGGCGCCGGTGTCGCTGCCGCCAGGAGCCTGCGCTCGGCTGCCTTGCTAGCTAGCGTGCATGCCGCGTATGCAAGCGGTGTCGGTGTCATGCTCTGGGTATGCGCCGCGATCGCCATCGCCGCCGCCGTGCTCGCCGCACTGTTCGTGCCGAGGCGGTCCGCCGGGGTAAGCGAAGCGGCCGGACTGGGCGAACCCGCCGGGCTGGGCGAACCCGCCGGGCTGGGCGAACCCGCCGGGCTGGGCGAACCCGCCGGCCGCGGGGCGCCCGCCGGGCCGACCCTCGGCGTCAACCCTGAGCCGGACGAGGCAGGGAGACAGTGACATGACCGATCCGCCCGCTAGACAGAGCGGACTCCGCGAGCGGAAAAAGGCCAGAACGCGTGCTTCCATCCGGGAGCACGCGCTCCGGCTTTTCAAGGAACAGGGCTACTACGCCACGACGGTCGAGCAGATCGCTGACGCTGCGGAGGTCTCCCCGGCGACCTTCTTTCGCTACTTCCCGACGAAAGAGGACGTGGTGCTGCAGGACGATTTCGACCTCGTGACCACGGAGGCGCTCGAGACGCAGCCGCCTGAGCTCAGCCCCATTGCCGCATTCCGCGCGGCGTCTGCGGCTACGTTTGCCTCGCTCAGCCCTGCGGACCTGGAGAGCTTCCGGGAGACCACCGAGCTGACCGCCGCGGTCCCGGAGATCCGCGCGAGGGCGATCGACGAGTTCGTCCGGACCATCCAGCAGATCGCGGCAGCCATCGCCGCGCGCACCGGCCAGGACCCGGAGGATTTCGCGATCCGGACCATGGCAGGCGCCATCATCGGGGTCATCATGTCCGTCACGGTTCCGGCGAGCGGGTCTGTCTGGGATCCGACCGAAATGGAGGATGTGGCCGGGCTGTTCGCGCGGATCGACAGGGCACTGGAGCAGCTGGAGCGCGGCCTGCCGCTGTGACGAGCGCGGCCTGAGCTGTCGGCGCCGAGTCGCGCCGACGAATGCGCCTTGGGTGTCGCTACAGCGACACCAGAGGAACATCGATCATGGCGCGGCGCGGATGAATGCGGCGTTTCTGCCTCGGACTCCGGATGGCAGACACAGCGTGCCCCGCCCTCGGGGATGAGGGCGGGGCACGCTGCGCTCGGGTGCGGGATAGGGCCTGGGACCGGCCGGCCAGGACCGGGCGCGTCCTGACCAGCCGGGGTCTGTGCGAGCGGACTAGACCTGCTGGCTCACGGCCTGCTGTACGAGCTGCGCCGCCTGGGTCTCCCACTTCGCGTAGGCGGTCGGGAAGCCCGACTTCTGCACGCCCTGCGCGGTCTGCCATAGCGGCTGCTGAGCCCAGCTGGGGTTGCCGGCCTGGTACTGCTGCAGCGCGGTCAGGAACGCGTCCGACGAGTAGCTCGGGTTCATGATCTGCTGCGCATCGCCCCAGCCCATGTCCGTCTGCTGCTGGAAGAGGCCGAGCGACGCCGAGGTGCCGTAGTTGATGTTCTGCAGCTGCGACTCCTGCATCGCGGTGGCGACTGCGATGACCGCGGACCGCAGGCCCATCTTCTTCGCCAGCGCCTGCTGCACGATCGTGTTGGCATTCGCCTGCTGCGCGCTGCCGATCGGCATGAAGGACTGAGCGCCAGTCGTGCTCACGGGCTCTAGCTGGTCGTCGGCCTTCGGCTCGTTCGGACTGGTCTGGCTGGCGACCTTCTGCTCAATCTGCGACCAGGTCGGCTTGGCCGGAGCGACTGGCCTGGCGGCCGGCGCCGCGGCCTTGGCTGCAAGTGCAGCGGGCTTGGCCTGCACGATGGTCCTGTCGCGGCCAGGCATGGCCGGCACGTGAGCTGCGTGCACCGCGTGGGTGGCCGCGGGCGACGCAACTGTGGCGGCGCTTGCCGTGCCAGCACCCAGCAGCGCCAGTCCGGCGCCGACCAATGCGGCAACTTCCGCCGGACGGCGTGCGGTGCCGCGGCCGCCGAAACGGCTGCGGAAGGCGTTGGCTAGTCGGGTGTTGCGCATGAAGCGTCCCTCCGGTCTGTCGTCGCCGTGGCTGACCAGCGGTGGCTGACCAGTGGCCGGCCGTGCAGCGAAGTAGGCTGGCGGAATCTGGGGAACACCGCATCTCGGGCTGCGGGCCCCGCCGGTCATGCCGCGAGATCCGAGCCGTGGATCACGCAGCGTCATGGTCTCTGACGCAACGTGACGTCAGTTGGTTTCGTTATGAGACCCACATCACTAGCCGGCCCATCGGGCGGCGGTGATCCCTGGCAACACGGCCGGACTGACGAAGGGCCGCAGCACCGAATAACAGAGCACCGGCTAAGAGGGCAAAACTGGTACATCGGCCACGGAGAAGCGCGATATCCGGCGTCCAGGGAATGTTGCGCGTTCAATCAATGTTCAAGCGGGCATGGCCAGTGACAGTGCCCGGACCGACGCCACCTGGCCAGCCGGACCAGCGAGCGCCAGGAGGTAGTTATGCCAGCCGTAACCGTCGACGACATCCTGGTGCTGCCGCGCATCAGCGAACCTGACCGCGGAACGGCGCAGGACCGCCCGGTGCTGACCGTCACCACGGCCCCGTCCGGGTACGAGGGCGAGGGCTTCCCGGTCCGCCGCGCGTTCGCCGGTGTCGACCTACGCGCGCTTGACCCGTTCATCCACATGGACCAGATGGGTGAGGTCGACTACGCGCCAGGCGAGCCGAAGGGCACGTCCTGGCATCCGCACCGCGGATTCGAGACCGTGACGTACATGATCGACGGGACGTTCCGCCATCAGGACTCCAACGGCGGCGGCGGCCTGATCACTAACGGCGACACCCAGTGGATGACGGCCGGCGGCGGCATCCTGCACATCGAAGAGCCGCCCGAGGACCTCGTGACGAGCGGCGGCCTGTTCCACGGATTCCAGCTGTGGGTCAACCTGCCTCAGCGCCTCAAGATGGCGCCGCCGAGGTACCAGGACATCCGGGCCGGCCAGGTCGCGCTGCTCAGCTCGGCCGACGGCGGTGCGCTGCTACGGGTGATCGCCGGGGAGATCGACGGACATCCCGGCCCCGGTGTGACGCACACCCCTATCACGCTGGCGCACGTGACCGTCGAGCCGGGCGCCGAGTTCCGGATGCCGTGGCGAGCCGACTTTAACGCGCTCGGCTACGTGCTCGCCGGCGCCGGTGCACTCGGCGCCGAGCACAGGCCGATCCGGACCGGGCAGCTAGCGGTATTCGGCCCCGGTGACACGATCACACTGGGTGCGCAGCGCACGATGGACGGCCCCGGCGAGAAGCTGGACATCCTCGTGCTCGGCGGCCAGCCGATCAGGGAGCCGGTCGCCGCCTACGGGCCGTTTGTCATGAACACCAGGGCCGAGCTGGTGACGGCGTTCGAGGACTTCCAGGCAGGCCGCCTCGGCACGATCCCGGCGGAGCGAACGCCCGCTGTCGTGCCGGAGGAGCCGCACCCAGGCCACGACGTGCTGTAACGGCTGGGAACCTGCCTCGGCTCAGCCACGACACGAAGCCGGGACGCCGCACGTGCGGGGGCGCCCCGGCTCTGTCAGCCTGACAGTGAAGCGGATGGCGACCGCTACCGTCTACTAGCGCCGGATCGTGAGGCCGTACTCAATGGCGGTGGCCGCGCTAACGCGGTGCGTCAGGGCGTACTCCACCATCGTCGCCGCCTGAGCGCGATGTGACTGGGCGTGCTCAGCGTGAGCGACGCCGAACGCCACACCAGCCAGCCCCAGAGTCGCCAGGATAGTCGCAGCTAACTTACGTACCGACATTTTCCCGCTCCTTTTCAAAGCGTTTCCGAGCACGGCGCACTGCCGAATTGACAATATATTCCCCGTGCTCCATCGAACCAGCCAAGCAAGCGCTGACCTGCAGCGATGCCGCGCTGAAGTCGTCTGCACCGCAACGTCCGGGCAGGTTTGCTCAACAATTATGAAATCGCCGATTCCATTTCGTCAAGACAGCCGAAGAACCATTTTTGGCAAAGTCCGCCGGCCTATCCGGCCGACACCGCTCAGCTGCCTGCTCGCCGCGCCTCGAAGGTGAAGCAGCCGAACTCCAGCGCCCGGCCGTGCACGACGGCGACCGCCGGATCGGCGAACAGCTGCGCCAGCGCCGACTCGACCGCCACCGGGCTGCCATCCGGATCTGCCGGGACCAGCCGCCCGCCGAGGATCTGGCCCGCCTCGTTGTAGCAGCGCAGGACCCGTGAGCCGCGCGCCAGGATGCCCGGATAGCCAGTGCCGGATGGCCCGGAACACGGGCCCGCGTGGATGAACACCGGCCCGACCTCGTCGTAAGGCCCCGGTCGCGCGCCCGTCTGGATGGCCCACCGGCGCAGCGGCGCGTACGACACCAGCGCGACGCGCTCGCCGGGCCGCATCGGCCGCAGGCAGCAGCGCAGCGGGGAGCCGCCAGCCTCATCGGTCAGCAGCACAGGCGGATTGCCCGAATCGTCCGTCGCGAGCAGCTCACTGACGACGTTCGGGGCTACCGCCCGGACCTCGAAGCCAGTGCCGAGCGGAGTAACTGTCGTCATAAAACCAGGATCAATGCCGGGAACGCAGCTGTCTGGCGGCAATGCGACCGCAACCTCGCGGCCGCCGAGCGCCAGTCAGCCACCTCAGTATCGGGCTCCGTTCAAGGTCCGTTAGCCAATTGCGCGCACCACTGCGTCATGGCGGGGCCAGGTGCCGTCAAGGCGACGGCCGCATCGCCGCTTAAACCGCTTGCCGAGCCGACCGTGCTCAAGACATGGCAGCCGGAGGCGGTAGGCTCGCTCGCCGGTTATGAATGGAGGAATGTCAAGGGCCGCAACCCCGAGTCGCTGGCGGCAGACCGTATGCAAGATCGTTCCCGGGTCATGAAGCGTGCGCTCGCCAGCCGGTGGCTGAGGCGAGTCCTGGCCGTTGCCGCCGTGGTGCTGGCAGCGGTCCTGTCCGCGTTTGTGGCGCTCGAGGTCACGCCGATGCAGACCGTGACCGTCGCCGGGCAGGTCATCAGCGTGGGCGCTGCTCCGCGACTCGGGCTTTCCGGGCCGGGCGAGGTTGAGCTGTTCGGCCAGGGACTGCCAACGAAGATCTCGATTCCCAGTCCAATCCAGCCCAGGCTGCAGCTCAGCCAGATCACGCTGAACAGTGAGCTCGCCAACTTCGTCCAGGGTCGCTCTCCGAGCCGCGCTGGCACGACGCTGCGAAAACGGCTGGTGGCCGGGTGGGAGCGCTACTTCGCCTGGGAGACCGCAATCGCTGCGGCGGCCGCACTGATACTTGCAGGTGCTGTCGCCGGCTGGCGCAGGCTCTCGTGGAAATCGACTGGGCTGCGTCTCGCCGCCGTCCTGGTCTTCACCGTGGCAGTGAACCTGGGCGCCATCGCGCTCGCCGCCAACGGAGCCCGAGCCGGCCTCCGCCACGTCAGCTCGCTAACCCAGCTCGTCGGCAGCCAGGACGTCAGCGTGCCGCATCCCCGCGCGATTCACCGGCCGCTGCACGGAATCGAGGAAGTTGTGCTGGGTGACTCGACCGCTGCCGGAGCGGGGCTCCCGCTCGTCTCCGCTACCTCCAAGGCCGATAGCGCATGCGGCCGCAGCTCCCAGTCGTACGCGTTCGACCTCGCCAGCGTTAATAACTGGAAGGCGCTGAACCTGGCCTGTGACAGCGCCACGATCGCGCACGGCCTGCTGGGCCCGCAGCAGCAGGGATCGCAGCACATTCCGCCGCAGATCGATGCGCTGAACCGGGTGAAGGATCCCGCCGTCGTCGTCGTCAGCGTAGGAGCCGACGACCTCCAGTGGTCGGGCATCCTCGAGTACTGCGCCGCCACGACGCAGTGCGATAGCCGCGCCTCGAACGCCTACTTTCAGCAGAAGCTGGCTCGGTTCAGCACTGACTACCTCCAGCTGCTGATCCAGCTAGGCAGCCTTCCCAGCCATCCGCAAGTGATCATCAACCGCTACTACGACCCGTTCGGCAGCAATCTCAGCTGCATCACCCAGCGGGGCCTCACGCCGGCGAAGGTGAGCACGCTCCGGACCTGGCTGGCGGCGCTGAACCAGGTCCTGGCCAAAGGCGCGGCGCAATTCGGGTTCCTCTCGCCACAGCCCAGCTTCGCTGGTCACACTCTGTGCTCGGCACTGTCGTACGTCCAGGGCCTCGGCGACCCTGCGCCCTTCCACCCCACGGCGCTGGGTCAGTTCGCGATCGCCCTCGCTGATGAGGCTGCCCTGGCGAGCCAGCCGCCACGGCCGCCCGCGCCGTCGAGCACTCAGCCGTCATCTGCCAGCAGCCCCGGCTGACGCGATCACAACTAGCTGTCGGGGATCCAGTTGCCGTGGAACCCGAGCGGGATCCGCGCGGGTAGCTGGACGCTGGCAACCGGGTCGGCGGTGAAGTCCCCGGGCGGCCAGGATGACGAGATCGGCTGCGCCGCGGTCGGGATTGTGCACGAACGCGATGACGTACCCGTCGTCCTCGCCTGACTCGGGCGATGACGGTGCGAGCACAGCCTCGCCTACGGTGGCGTCGCGGCGAACTCGTGTGCCTCGGTGGTGCCGCGTCCTAGGTCGTGCCAGAGAATCGCGCTAGTGAACGCGTCGTCGCCGAAGTCGCCGGCGACCGTGATGGCACGGGCTCTGGTGCCACTGCGAGTCCCCCTCGGATGAGCGCGCGCTACAGCACCGTAAGCGCCAAGGTCGGATTCGCCTAGACGATCACCGCAGTGAGGCGCCGGCTCTAAGCCTGCCACGGCCCTACCCTGCCGACGGTGAGCTAGCCCCGCTCCGGGATCGGACGTCCATCAGCCGTCAACGTGCACCCCTTCGGGTGGCCCGTCCTGGGCACCGAGTACCGGCTCGAACCGGGCGACATAACGATCGAATCGCGCTCGCCAGGTATCGCGCTCCGCACCGAGTTCCAGCCGGTCAAGGCACGAGTCCCAGCCAGCCGCGTTGCGTGCTGCATGACTGGCGTCCAGTTCCTCGGTGAGGACGAAGATGGTGCCGCCCTGTGCCGACGGAGTCAGCTCGAAGCTGATCGTGTCGGTTCCCCAGGTGAAACTCACCCGGCGGGGAGGCTCCCACTCGATCACGGTGCCGGGCAGGGAGACGATGCCCGGCTGATCGAAGTGATGAGTCAGGCGGGCGCCAACCTTCCACTCATCGATCTCGATCCGGGTGGGAAACCATGAGCGCATCGCGACGGGATCGGTAACTGCCTGCCATACGGCCTCGGGCGCTCCGGGTAGCTGGCGCTCGAATCGGAGCACGGGCCGGGCCTTGTCGTTGAGCAAGGTCGCTTCACTCATTGTTGCTTTCCTCCTGGCGCTGGCCGAGTTTCCGTCAGATGCTCTTCGAGCTTGTCAAGGCTGTCGCGCCACATCGTGCGGTAGGGCTCCAGCCATCCGTCGAGCTCAATGAACGGCTGCGGGCGAACGCTGTAGAGCCGGCGCTGGCCGTCCGGGCGGACCGTCACGAGTCCCCTCTCGCGCAGCGCGCGCAGGTGTTTCGACACAGCTGGCTGGCTCATCGCCAGCCGCTCCACAAGCGTGTTGACCGGCAGTTCGCCGCCGCGCAGCTCGTCAAGAATGCGCCGCCGGCTCGAGTCGGCTATTACCTCAATCGTGCTGGCGACACTCACTCAACCGAGTATTCCTTTGCACGTATATATCTGTCAAGGAATATATCTGACTGCAGCTCTCCGGGCGTTCGCCCGGCGACTTCCGTGGTCGCTGCTCTTGACATCATTAACATTTACATTAACTATTGCAGTTGTGCGCAACGAAGAGCCGCCGGACGTAGCAACCGTGTTCGGTGCGCTGGCAGATCCCGCAAGACGGCAGGTCGTGCAGCTGCTCGGCACGGCGCCGCTGCGGGCCGGCGAGCTTGCCTCGGCCGTCGGCATGTCCGCTCCGGCGATGAGCAGGCATCTCAAGGTCCTGCTTCAGGCCGGGATTGTCACCGACGAGCGCACGACGCAGGACGCGCGGCTGCGTTACTTCCGGCTCCGGCCGCGGTCGATGACCGCGCTGCAAGCCTGGCTCGACCAGTTGCAGGCGCACTGGGACGAGCAGCTCGCATCATTCCAGCGGCACGTGGAAGTGAGGACGGCCGCCATCTCGACAGCCGCTGCCGAAGCTGCGCAGACGAGGATCATGGGCACGACGGGCAAGGAGAGCACGAATGACATCGCCGCAGACTGAGCAAGCTCGTACCGTCTCGTCGCACGTGACGGTCGCCGTCGACCCGGACGCAGCATTCGCGATCTTCACTGACGAGATCGACCTGTGGTGGGTGCGCGGGCCGATCAACTTCCACGACGCCGCGAGAGCCATTGGCATGCGATGCGAACCGGGCGTCGGCGGCAGGCTGCTGGAGCTGTACGCCGCTGACGCCAGCGACGCGCTGGAGCTCGGCCGCATCACGACCTGGCACCCAGGCAGCCTGCTGGCATGGGACAGCTCGGTCGATGACGTCAGGGTCGAGGTGCGGTTCGAGCCGACCCCTGGCGGCACCGCCGTCACAGTGAACGCCACCATCCCGGCCGGCGGCCTCGACCGCAGTGGTACCGCATGGGTGCGGGTTGTACCTGGCTGGCTCGGACAGTGGTGCGAGCGCAGGGAGACAGCGCCACATGCGCCCGCAGACCAGGACCGGCTGGCCCTCGCCATCTACTACGCCAAACCCGCCGAAGCGGCTCGCTGGCTAGCTGAGGCATTCGGGCTCGGGCTCCCGGACGAGTTCTCGTCCGGCGACGAGGAACACAGCTGGATCGAGTTCCGGGTCGGCAGCAGCTCGATCATGCTGTTCCCGCTCGATGAGGTCCGGGCCGGGAACGCACCGGCGACCCACGTGCCCTGGGTGTACGTCGACGACCTTGATGCCCACTTCGAGCATGCCCGCAGCCACGGCGCAGCGATCCTTGCTCCCATCAGGCAGCACGGCTATCGCGCCTACCAGGCAGCCGACCCCGAGGGCAATCGCTGGATCTTCGCCCAGGCGAGACCCAACCAGGCCCGCCAGGCGACGTAGGAAAGCCGGTGCAGGCAACTGAAGCGGCCATCAGGCGTCTCCAACGCGATCCGGCGGAGGATGCCCACGTCTGGCTTGGGCCGTGCTTCTTCGTGCGCGTTGGCTCGCGGCTGGCGGGCACGACGAAGCACCTGCTGGACGCGGCGATCGAGCATGCTCGCGAGTACGGCACGGGCGATAGACGGTTTCCCGCTGGCTGGAGACGGCCCGCATAAGACCAACCGCTGCCTCGGCACCGAGCCGCTGTTCAGCGCCTGCGGCTTAACGCCGATCGCACGGCCGTCTCCGCAGCACGTGGACATGCGTCGCGATCTGTCGAGCTAGCAGTGGCGAGCCCGCGGTGGCGGAACTGCGCCAGGTCCCGCTGCCTCACTCGCCTGCGGAAGGCGCGGCAGGAGGAGCAGCAGCGAGGCGCCGCAGTGCGCTGCGGACGATCTGCGGATCGTAGGTGCTCCAGTAGGGCGGCAGGGAGGCTCGCAGGAAACCGCTGTACCTGGCGGTGGCCAGCCGGGGATCGAGCACGGCAACCACGCCGCGATCATCAACGGTGCGAAGGAGCCGCCCGGTGCCCTGGGCCAGCAGCAGCGCCGCCTGCGTGGCGGCAACAGTCATGAACCCGTTGCCGCCGCGCGCAGCCACCGCTCGCTGGCGCGCAGAGGCAAGCGGGTCGTCCGGGCGCGGGAACGGGATCCGGTCGATCACCACGAGCTGGAGCGACCGTCCCGGCACATCCACGCCCTGCCACAGTGACAGCGTACCGAACAGGCAGCTCGCCTCATCCTCGGCAAACTTGCTGACGAGCAGACCGGTCGAGTCCTCGCCCTGGCACAGGAGCGGCACGGCGAGCTGCTCCCGGAGCGCCTCGGCAGCCTGGCGGGCGGCCCGCATCGACGAGAACAGCCCGAGCGTCCGCCCGCCTGCCGCCTCGATCAGCTCGCGCAGCTCCGTCAGATAGGCATCCGACAGCCCGTCCCGGCCAGGTGGCGGGAGATGCCGGGCCACGTACAGGATTGCACTGCGGCGATGGTCGAACGGCGAGCCCACGTCGAGGCCCTTCCAGCCCAACCCGTCGCGGCCGTCCGCATCCGGTATCGCAGCCGCCAGGCCAGAATCGGCGGCAGCCGGTTCGGCCGCTCTCCGCGGATGGCCGGCTGCCCGTCCAGCCGGCTCAGCCGGGGGCTCCTCCTCTGCCGGACCGGGCGGCGGCAGGCCCCACTGCCGCGCCAGCGGGTCGAACGAACCGCCGAGCGTCAGCGTCGCCGATGTGAGGATCACCGTCCGGGGCTTGAACAGCCGCTCGGCGAGCAGCCCGCCCACGTGCAGCGGCGCGACCCTCAGCGTGTCCGGCCGCGAGGACTCATCGCCGCCCGCCCGGTCAAGCCAGACCACCTCAGGCCGCGCCGCGACCTCCGCGTCGAACGCGGCGACCATGCGCCCGGCGTTTTCCGCTACCTCATCGAGCGCAACGTTCGCGGTCCTGGTGGCGGCCAGCCGCTCGGGCTCATCGTCGGCGCCGGCATGACTGCGCAGATCGGCGGCGCAGGCGGCAGCCGCGTCTCGCACCATCGCCAGCGCGCTCGCGAGCTGCTCGGTCATCAGGTCAAGCCGTCCCGGCTCCGTGTCGCCGAGCGCCAGGTCGAGGCCCGCAGCGGCGGCCCGCAGCCGGTCGGCCAGGTCCTCGTCGACGAGTCGGCCGCACCGCCGGGCCGCGGCGTCAACCGCTGCCGCTGACAGCTCCCCCGACGTCACGCTGGTCACCCGGTCGACTAGCTCGTGCGCCTCGTCGATCACGACGATGTCGTGCTCAGGAAGGACGATGTTGTTCTCCATCGCATCGATGGCCAGCAGCGCATGGTTCGTCACGACGACGTCCGCCTCACCTGCGGCCTGCCGCGCTTGCTCGGCGAAGCACTGAGTGCCGAACGGGCATTTCGCCGCACCGATGCACTCCCTGGCGTTGACCGACACCTGCCGCCAGGCACGGTCGTCGACGCCGGGGACCAGCTCGTCCCGGTCGCCGGACTGCGTCGTGGCCGCCCACTCGTGCAGCCGGGTTACCTGCCGCCCTATCGCCGACACCGCTCGCGCGTCGAACAGCGCGTCAGCCGGTTCCTCG